>Ga0302189_10000043_pt1 | contig 83286 bp, 77 predicted proteins | sample II_Bog_E2_2_FD_194551 | JGI IMG/M metagenome (GOLD analysis project Ga0302189, IMG submission 194551) | Peat permafrost microbial communities from Stordalen Mire near Abisko, Sweden - II_Bog_E2_2 | ecosystem: Environmental > Terrestrial > Soil > Wetlands > Peat | place: Sweden: Abisko...
TCAGGGATGTCCCCGGTCCGTACCTCGGCCTTACCCCCCACCCCCCCCTGTGGAAATCCGCCGGTATCTTGCGCAGTTTTTCTCGCAAGATGCATGTTCTCAATCAGTTATCTTTTCTTTCTGTTAATTAACAAGTAACATCAAACCGTCGATTTTGCCCATTTTTCCGCCCCAAAGCAGCCGATTTGAGGGCAAATAGGCCTCATTTTCGCCCATTTGTTGCGCTTCGCCTCCGGCCTCTTGACAAATGCCACTCTCCGAAGATGCCACTTCAAGAGCAGTCGTGAACGTAAAACAAACCGTTATTGCCTGGGCCAGTAGTGCTGCTCTGAGCAATCGCGCAGCCGCTGGGCCGCGGCCTCGGGCATGATGTCGCGCTGCGGCATCGCCAGCATCTCAAAGCCGACCAGAAACTTGCGCACCGCGGCCGAGCGCAGCAGTGGAGGATAGAAATGGGCGTGGAAGTGGCTCTCCGGATGGGCCTCGTGGTCTGTGGGCGTCTGATGAAAGCCCATCGAATAGGGAAAGCTCGTCTCAAACAGATTGTCGTAGCGTGTGGTCAGGCGTCGCAGCAGATCGGCCAGCGAGTCGCGCTCGGCGTCGTTCATCTCCGGCATCGCGCCCAGATGGCGGCGGCTGAGAACGAGCGTCTCGAAGGGCCACGTCGCCCACCAGGGAACGAGGGCAGTGAAGTGTTCATTCTCAACAACAATGCGTTCTCCGGCTGCTCGTTCAGCGGCCAGATATTCGCAGAGCAGGCACCTTCCCGTACGCGCCAGATGCAGACGCTGCGCCGCAATCTCGATCGCCGGCTCATCCGGGATGGTATCGGTGGCCCAGATCTGCCCGTGCGGGTGCGGATTGCTCGCGCCCATCATCGCGCCGCGATTCTCGAAGAGCTGCACGTATTTGATCCAGCCCAGTGCGGCCAGTTCCTCGTATTCGCGCGTCCAGGCATCCACCACGCGCCGCGTCTCCGCCTGCGTCATGCGCGCCAGGGTGAGCGAGTGGTCGGGATGAAAGCAAAGTACCTTGCACAATCCGCGCACGGGCTCGGCTCGGAGCAACTCCGAAGCGGGCGCGTCGGCTGCGCATTCCTCCGGCAGCAGCGCGGCAAAGTCGTTGGTGAAAGAGAAGACGCCCTCGTAGGCCGGATTCTCTGCTCCGCCGGCGCGTTGATTGCCGGGGCAGAGGTAGCACTTCGGATCGTAAGTGACAGCAGACGGCGCCGTCTTTGGGGCAACCTCGCCCAGCCACGGCCTCTCGCTGCGGTGCGGCGAAACCAGCACCCACGATTGGCGCAAAGGATTCCAACGGCGATGCGGATGTTCCACTTTCTTGTCCAACTCTGCTCCCGATCAAGTGTGGATAGGTATGAAGGGTACGGGCTTTAGCCCGTACAAAAGGCCACAATAAATCTCCGGGCTTTAGCCCCTGAGGGAAAACCATTTCAAATGGGCAAAAAAACTTCCGGCTCCATTTTAATTCCTGTGACCCGCAGCCCGCTTCACGCGGGTACTCTGCTCCGCCTTCATCAGCGCCTGCAGCATTCGTTTGGCGCGGCTGCGCATCGCCGAGCATCCCTCGACGCGGTAGTGCTCCATCAGCAGCATCGCCTCCTCGCGCAGCGCGGGCTCGGCCAGGGCCAGCAGCGCGAAGGCCTCCAGCGCAATGGCGCGCAGGGCGATGCGCTCATCGTCGATCATCCGCCGCGCAACGGGCACCAGGCGCATCCGCTCGGCAGCTGTTGTGGCATTCAGCGCCGAGGCCAGCGTCAAGTAACCGCGCGCCTGCCATTCGTTGAGTGGCAGCTCGCCAACAAGATCGATCGTCACGCCTGCGTAGGCCTTCAGAACTCCCGGCTCGCGCGCACTGATGCGGCGCGCCAGGTCGGCGGCGCAGCGGCGCGTGTAGGGATCGGGCGTCAGCAGCTCTTGGATCAGCGCACGCGTCGCGGCCCGGCGCGGCGGCCGAGCCGCAAGAAACTCCCGCGTGGCCACCACGGCATCGGCATTAGTCCATCCGCGCGGGATCTGCATGGAAGAACCTCGAAGCCAGTATAGATTGATAAAGGTGCGTTCGAAATCGGATTACTGGCAAGGTTGAGTCGTTCGTTCTACGATAGACGCTACGGAGAGCGCGAGCGCCAAGGGAAACCAGAATGCTATCAGCGGAAGAGATCGTCAGCCAGCAGGATCGGGAGACGCGGGTGTGGCACCAGTCGGCGGCGGGAGCGGCCTGGCCGGGGCGGAAGGCGGTGGGCGAGGCCGATTGGCTGCGCCTGGTCAGCGCGCAGCACTGGGCCAACTTCGAGCTCTGGCACATCGAGGACGAGGCGCGTGCGCCCGGCGCGACCGACGCCGAACTGGCTGCGGTCAAGCGGCGCGTCGATCCGACCAACCAGCGGCGCAACGACCTGGCCGAGGAACTCGACCGCGCCTTGCTCGCCTGGCTGGAGCCGAAGGGACTGCCCAACGAGGCCTCGACGCTGCACTCCGAGACGCCGGGGCTGATGATCGACCGGCTCTCGATTCTGGCGCTCAAGATCTACCACACGCGCGAGGAGGCCCAGCGCGCCGATGCTCCGCCGGGTCACGCCGAGCGGAATCTTGAGCGTCTGAAGATACTCGAAGCCCAGCGCGGCGACCTGGCCGGCTGTCTGGACGAATTGTGGAGCGAAGTGCTGGCCTGGCGGCGGCGCTTCAAGCTCTACCGGCAACTCAAGATGTACAACGATCCCTCGCTGAACCCGGCTGTTTACGGCCATTCCGCTCACTCCAAGCCGTCGGCAACGGCGGGCGGATCGGGCGCGGGCTCAGGGCAGCCTTGACGGATGCAGGGCTATTGCGTATAAAGTGTGCCTAAGCAGCCAACTCAAGGGCGCGGGGCATCTACCGGTTTTCACCCGGCGCTGCCGCTTCCGGAGCGGGCGGATTTTTCAACTGACCGATGAGGCAAGAGGCCCGACTCGTGGCGCAAGATTTGAAGAAGGAAGCAGCACACTCAGGCAAGGCAGGCGGTCACTCCGGCAGCGGCGCGGGGGCGTCTTTGCAGCACTATCAGTCCGCCGTGCAACTGCTGCAGCAGGGCAAGTTCGACAAGGCGCTCGTCGCCTTCGAGAAGCTGCTGCCCGCCTCGCCCGCCGAGCTCAAGGAGCGCTGCAAGATGTACATCACCACTTGCCAGCGGCAGTTGGAGAAGCAGAGCCTGAGCTTCCAGACGCCCGGGGAGCACTACGACTACGCCGTCTCGCAGTTGAATGTCGGCTATTACGAGGATGCGCGGGAGCAGTTCAACCTGATACTCGAGGGCTACCCCGAGGCCGACTTTGCCTACTATGGCCTCGCGCTGCTCGATGCCATGACCGGGCGTACGCAGGATTGCCTCAGGAATCTGGGTCTGGCCATCGAGCTGAATCCCAGAAACCGCCTCCAGGCGCGTGTCGACAACGACTTTCAGAGCATGGCCGACGATCCCCGGTTTACCGAGCTGCTGTATCCCGAGGTTCCTTAAGCTCACCTTGACTCCCACGGAAAATCCGGTAGATTCAACGGCTTTTCCGCAGCCAATTGCGGAGGCTGTGCGGCAGTTGCGTGTGGTTGCCATCGGCGGCGGCACGGGGTTATCCACGCTGCTGCGCGGGCTGCGCAGCCATGTGAGGACAAGCGCCTCCGGCGAGCAGGGAATGATCGCCGATCTGGCCGCGGTGGTCACGGTGACCGACGACGGCGGCTCCAGCGGCCGTCTGCGCGAGGGCTTCAATATGCTGCCTCCGGGCGACCTGCGCAACTGCATGGTGGCGCTCAGCGAGGAAGAGGATCTGCTGGTCCGGCTCTTTGCCCATCGCTTTCGGCAGGGCGACGCTCTGCGCGGGCACAGCTTCGGCAATCTCTTTGTGGCGGCGCTGACAGAGATCACCGGCGACTTCGCTCTGGCCATTCAACTGGCGTCGAAGATTCTGGCCACGCGCGGGCGCATCTATCCGGCGACGACGGCCAATGCCAAGCTGGTTGCGCGCATGGACGATGGCTCGTTGGTTTGCGGCGAGACCAATATCACCGCCAGCCGCAAGCGCATCGTCGAGCTGATGCTCGATCCCGCGGATGCGCCACCCTTGCCGGAGACCCTCGATGCCATCGAACGCGCCGACCTGATCACGGTGGGGCCAGGCTCGCTCTACACCTCGCTGATCACAAATCTGCTTGTCCAGGGAGTTCCCGCGGCACTGGCCCGCGCGCGCGGCCTGCGCGTATATGTATGCAACCTGATGACCCAGGCCAACGAGAGCCTGAATCTGACCGCCTCCGAGCATATTGAGAGGATCTACGAGCACACTCGCGAGCCCATCTTCGACTATGCACTGGTGAATACTGCGGCATTTTCGCAGGAGACTCTGGCACGCTATGCGGCCGAGGGCGCCCGGCCAATCGAGGCCGACATCGAGCGCATTGAGGCGCTGGGAGTGCGCGTGATCCCCGGCCACTTTGCCGGCGAAGAGAGCGTGGTGCGCCACGCCGCCGACCGCGTCACCGACGCGCTGCTGGCGCTGGGTGGAACGACACCGAACCGGCGGCTCTGAGTTTTTCCTTTCCTGTTCAATGTGCGCTGCGATAAAGTGAAAGCTCGCGCGTCCCTAAGCCGGCGCGAGTGATGAGGAGGTTTCATGCGTAAGACACGAGTTTGGATCACGATCGTCTGTTGTCTCTTCACAGTGGCGCTCTTTGCCTGGGCGCAGTCCACAAGAAAGCCCGGTCTGTGGGAGATGACCAGCACAATGACCTGGCAGCAATCGCCTATGCCTCCGGGCATGACCATGCCCGCCGGCATGAACTCCCCTTTCAGCCCCCGAACTACGACCACGCAGGTCTGCCTTACTCAGGCGATGATCGACAAATACGGCGCTCCCATGCCGCAGAGCCGCAACAACGAATGTCAGATCAGCAATGTAGTGCTGCACCCGAACAGCATGAGCGCAGACTGGGTTTGTAGCGGCAGGATGGCAGGCAAGGGAACTCTGGAATCTTCCTGGACCGATCCCAATCACGCCGTGGGCAAGGTGCACTTTACCGGATCCATGCAGATGGGCCCCAACACTCAGTCAATCGAGTACACCATCCAGTCCTTCTCCATCTATAAAGGACCGGATTGCGGCAGCGTCCAGCCGTTGCCGGTACACTAGACTCTGACTCCGGATGGCCTACCGCCGTGAGGACGGGAAGCCATTCGAAGTCTTCGCCCTGAGGATGCAATGCTGAACGGAAAGAAGATCGTAGTCGTCATGCCCGCATACAACGCGGAGATGACGCTGACCAAGACTTACAACCATCTGCCGCATGAGATTGTGGACCAGGTGATCCTGGTCGACGACCATAGCGCCGACCAAACGGTCTCGGTGGCGCAGCATCTGAATCTGACTACCTTTCGCCACAAAGAAAACTACGGTTATGGAAGAAATCAGAAGACCTGCTATCGCGAAGCGCTGCGCCTGGGCGCCGATATCGTCATCATGGTTCATCCCGACTATCAATATGCTCCGGAGCTGGCCACGGCGATGGCCGGGATGCTGGCTTACGGAAACTACGACGTCGCTCTGGGCTCCAGAATCCTCGGCGTGGGAGCAAGAAAAGGCGGTATGCCGCTCTACAAATACATCGCCAACCGCGCGCTGACCGCCTTCCAGAATCTCCTGATGAGTTACAAGCTCTCGGAGTATCACACCGGCTACCGGGCCTTCACCCGCGAAGTATTGGAGCGGCTGCCGCTTGAGCAAAACACAGACGACTTCGCCTTCGACAACGAGATGCTGGCGCAGGCCATCTACTTCGGTTGCCGCATTGGCGAGATCTCCTGCCCGACCAAATATTTTGCCGAGGCCTCGTCGATCAACTTCCCGCGCAGCATCAAATATGGGCTGGAGGTGCTGGCCGTCTCGCTCAAGTTCCGCCTGCAGCGCCTGAAGCTGGCGCGCTTCAAAATCTTCTCAAGCGACGCGGCCGCCGCCGCTCCGGATTACTACGAATCACTTCGATAGACTCGACCATCTCATCGCGTTTTGCGGCGATCCCGGCCTGAGCGTCGTTCGATGGCTGTGCCGATTGTCGGGGCGGATTCTCCGGCTCCGTTGCGCCCGTTGGTGACGGCTGCCTCCGAGCCGCTGGTCAGAAGTCGATTCAGCTTCGGAAGCGTGACCCGCTGCGTCTCCACAAAGTCCACGCCCTCGGCGGTCAGCGTCAGCGCGGAGTTATCCGCCCGCGTAATGTATTTCTTCTTCAGCAGATACCAGAGCGTAAACTCCAGATAATCGCGCGGAAAACCCATCCTTGCCTCCACCTGCGAGAGCGAGACCTCCGGGTGGTTTGGTGAGGTGCGCCGTCGGATGTAGAGCACTGCCAGCACCGCCAGCCGCCGGTTCAACTCGCCCTCCATGCTGTCCATAAAATCCATCGAATGAGTGAACTGGACGATGGTGGCGCCATCCGTCCGTTCGCGTTCGGCATCGTAAGCCGCGCGCCGCGCCGGATCGGAGAGGACGTCGTAAGCTGTTTTCAGTTTGGAAAATTTTTCCGCGTCGCCGGTCTCCGGATTGTCGGGATGCAGGCGCGAGGCAAGAAACTTAAATACGCGCTGTATGGTCTCCGGCTCCGCATGGGCACTGATCTGCAGGAACTCGTAATGATTCGAACCTTCCAATCGCTTCTCCAGGGAAAGCAACTTCCCTATCAATAGGATAGAGCCAATTTGAATGGAGATATTCTAAAACCAAACAATTCTTCTCTTTTCTCATTCCATATTCGAACCTGCCCGGCGTCTCCGGGAATGCCAGCGCAGCTTGGCAGCGATAAAGCGCCAATCAGCACATAACTCTGCTTGGTATCATTTGTGCAACTATAACAGCGTGATCGAGATTCATCAGTACGTTGACCATAAGGGGCGCAACCTCTTTGATCGGTGCTTCAACAAGCTGGACAATGACGCTCAAGCCAGGATTGCCGTCGCCCACTCCGTAGGCGCAATCGTTATTTGCCCCGCGCTTCAGCGTGGGGTTGTCTGAGGGCGATCGAGGATCGTCCCGCTCAGGATTTTTTGGTGGCGGATCTTGTCCGGGGCGCGGCTGCTGCCTCGGCGGCCAGTTCTGCGATGCTGGAGGCCGTCAGCACGGCCAGCATCGCCTCCTGCGCCTTCTCCCAGACGGGGTGCGCCGGGCAGTAGGATTTGCGCGTGCAGGAGACTCCAGTGACCATGCAGAGGTTCAGGCTGATGGCGCCGTCGATGGCTTCGATGACGGCGCGGACCGAGGCTAGCCGTCCTGCCGCAAGAATCTCGAAGCCGCCCGACTGACCGCGCCGCGAGGCGACAAAGCCGGCGCGGCAGAGGGCTTGCAAAACCTTGGAGAGGAAGCTCTCCGGCGCATCGGTGGCGCGGGCCAGAGCGGGCAGGCGGGAGCGTTGGCCGGCCGGCATCGTGGCCAGATGGATCATCGCGCGCATTCCATAATCGGCAGCGCGGGTCAGTTGCATGGTCGAGCTGGTTTGAGACATCAAAGGATCTTCCTCTTAATGATCGTTCCATCGTAGCGCAAAAACCCTCCGGCGTGCAGGACTGGGGTAGAGAATTGCCGGGCAAACGTAACAAACTTCCCTCTCGATTGCAGATCATTCAATCCCAATAGAGCACAATCGATCCATGAACGCCTTTTCCCGCCAACCGCAGTCCTTAGTCCCTCAGTCCCTTTGTCCCGTTTTTCGGTACCCCCTCCCCTCCCTTATTTATTTTCGTAAACCCGTATGAAATTATCTGGTAAACATGAGAATCACAGGCACTTTCCATAACTAACTGAGATTGAAGCAAATACAAAGAATCGTAAGCGGGACAACGGAAGCTCTGCAATGACCAGGTAACCACTCAATTCAACGGCAGCACGTAAAAGCCTTCCTCGTGCGGAGAGTCTCAACTCCGCTCAGCAGGATAGTTCTGTTTGTGTTCTGTGGTATCAGGCCTGTTCATCGGTCAGATCGGCGGCCAGCGGACAGCCTTCACAGCGAGCGGTTCTGCCGCAATGAGCCTTGCCGACGGCGACCACGAGAGCGTGAAACTCGTTGAAGAGCTGCGTCTGATTCTCCGGTGCGTCACTGGCGAAGGCCTGGCGAGTGAGCGCGCTCAGAGCCTCATAACCGCGGCGATTGCCTGCGGGTGCGAGCAATGAGTGGCGTTCGACGATGCGGCGCAGATACTCGTCGGCGACGGGAACGGCGTGGCCGAGCGCGTAGAGCAGAATGGCGTCGGCGGTTTCCGGACCGACGCCGGGCAGCAAGAACAAGCGCGAGCGCAACTCCGCCGTGGGCGTGGCGGCCATTAACGCCAAAGAGCCGCCGAACTCCGCGTCGATCAGGGCGACAAAGGCCTTGAGCGCGGGCGCCTTGCGCGTCGAGAAACCGGAGGGCTGGATCAGGCTTTGTAACTCGGCGAGCGAGCAGGCGCGCAGTCCGTCAAGGGTGAGGGCACCAACCGAGCGCAGGTTGGCGAGTGAGCGTTCGACGGCCTTCCATGTGGTGTTCTGCGTCAGATAGGCGCCGAGGATCATCTCAAAGCGCGTCTCGGCCGGCCACCAGCCTTGCGGACCAAAGGCCGCAGAGAGTTGATCGTGCATCCGGCGCAGGCGCTGGGCGGGAGTGGGCGGTTTCTTCGGCACGGCTGGACTTATGATAATGGGTGAGAGAAGCATTCGGGAGGCATGGATGAGGAGCCACACGGAGTATCTGGTGATGGAGACGCGCAAGCGGCGGGAGATGGTGCATATCACCGACGAGGTGGAGCAGATTGTGCGGCGCAGCGGGGTGCAGGATGGGCTCTGCTTTGTCTCGCCGATGCACATTACCGCGGCGGTTTATGTGAACGATCTGGAGAGCGGTCTGATCGAGGATATCGGCAAGTGGCTGGAGGAGCTGGCTCCGGCGCGCCCCGATTACCGGCACCACCAGACGGGCGAGGACAACGGCGACGCGCATCTGAAATCTCTGCTGCTGCACCACGAGACGACGCTGCCGGTGACCAGCGGCAAGCTGGACCTGGGCACCTGGCAGCGAGTCTTTTATGCGGAGTTCGATGGGCAGCGCCGCAAGCGGGTGATTGTGAAGGTGCTGGGGGTGGAGTAGCGAGTAGCAAGTCAGCGAGTCAGGCCCTATGGGTTCGATGGAGATGGATTTGTATCTTGCGCGGGCGCGTCGTCGTCGGTGATCTTGCGCCACTTTCCGGTAGGATGAGTGAAACCGGGCAGGGAGAAATCGATTTTTGTGCGCGGCAGGACGACCAGATCGACGCGGCGGTTTTGCGCGCGTCCCTCGGCGGTGTCGTTGCTGGCGACGGGGTGGAACTCGGCGTAGCCGGCGGCCGAGATGCGCTCAGGCTCGATCGTATCCAATTCCAGAAAGAGGCGGGCGATGCGCGTGGCGCGGACCGAGGAGAGCTCCCAGTTGGAGTCGAACTCGGCCGTGTGGATGGGGATGTTGTCGGTGTGCCCTTCGATGCGCAGATCGTAGGGCGAGCGGCCGAGCGAGAGGGCGATCTGGCGCAGTGTGGGCAGCGTTTGTGGTTTAGGAGTGGCCGATCCGGAGTCGAAAAAGCCGGCCTCGCGCAGGCTGATCACGAGGCCATCGCGGCCCATCTTCATGGAGACGGCGTGGGAGGCGACCTGGCTCGAGAGCGTCTGTTCCAGCTCGCGATGCAGGTGTTCCAGATTGTCCCTGACGTGAGCGGGCGAGAGCACATCCTCGCTCATCACGATGCTCAAAGGCTCTGTCGTGGGATTTACACCGGATTTTTTGGCGGACCAGCTGGCGGCGTCGGGAAAGACGCCCAGCGAATGGAAGGCCGCATCGATGGCCTCGGCAACCTGCGTTTGCTTCTTCTGGTCGGCCTTGGCAAAGGCGAACAGGACGACGAAGAGGGCGAAGAGCAGGGTGATGAAGTCGGCGTACGAGACCAGCCAGCGGTCGCGGCTGATATGAGTTTTGCGCCGTTCCCGCAGCATTACGCCCTCGCCTTCTGTTTCTCGTCGGGAGTGTTCAGGAAGCCGGCCAGCTTGATTTCCAGCATTCTTGGGTTCATGCCTTCAAGGATGGAGACCACGCCTTCCAGAATCATCTCGCGGCGCAGACGAGTGTCGTGCGCCTGGATGCGCATCTTGCCGGCAAAGGGCAGGAAGAAGAGATTGGCGGCGCCGACGCCGTAGACGGTGGCCACAAATGCCACGGCGATGCCGCGGCCCACTTCGTTGATGTTGTCCAGATGCTGCATGACCTGGATCAAACCCAGCACCGCGCCCAGAATGCCGATGGTGGGAGAAAAGCCGCCCGCCGACTCGAAGACCGCGGGCAGGCGTTCTTCAGCCTCCGTGGTGCATTCCAGGGTGACGCTCATGATTTTGCGCAGTTCGTTGGGTTCGGTGCCGTCGACGGCCAGCATCAGAGCCTGCTTGAGGAAGGGTTCCTGAATGGTTTGCAGATCGCTGTCCAGGGAGACGACGCCATTGCGGCGGGCCTTGTTGGCAAAGTTGACCAGTTGGTGCAACAGGACGTCGTTGAGCTTGCGGGGCGCGGTAAAGACGTTTGCCAGATTGGCGAATGCCGCGATCACGACGGGCAAGGGAAATTGCAGCAGGATGGCGCCCATGGTACCGCCAAAGACGATCAGAGCCGCGGTCGGCTGCAGGATCTGGCCTATATTTCCGCCTTCGATGAGCAAGCCCGCAATGATGCCGGCAACTGCCAGGAAGACTCCGCCAATACTGCCCTTATCCATGAATCGCTCCTCGATGCTGCTTCCGGAATTCGGTCTTCGCTTTCTCTAGGACAGCTTTCCCTTCAACGGTGATGAGGCGGGATGGGGCTGTTCGGAGAGATTCAGACTGCTCAGTCCAACGGCGCGCTGCAACTCGCCGTACGAGGGCAGTCGCTTGGCGACCGAAGCCAACAGGCGCGCGCGATAGGCGAGTATGCGCTCGACCACCTCGGCCGTCTCCTCGCGCACAATCAGCTTTTCTCCGGTAATGAGAGTGAGCATGGTGTCCGGCGAAGCCTCGGCGGTCTTGATCAAGTCGCTGTTCAGCACCATGGGAGCGCCGTTGAGCCGGGTTAGTTCGATCATCGCCAATTACTCCTTCGCCGCATTCATCGGCGAGTGAGGCGGAAAGGTTAAGAGATTACGAAAGGCTAACGCGGAGTGTCCGCTTCAGGACACAAATGCGGGGTTGATAAAGCCGCTAACTCCTGAGCCGAAGAAGGGGCCAGATGCGGCGACCACCGAACCGGAAGCAGCGACCCAGGGTTAGTAAAAAATATGGGCGCACATCCGGGAAGGCCCGCAAATCCACGCATCGATAAGGAGAACCCCATGTCCCTGGGTGTCTTGAACAATCTCAATGCGATCTATGCCGAAAACAACTTGAACAATTCCAACACCAGCTTGTCGAAGGTGTTGAACCAGTTGTCTTCCGGTTCCAAGATCAACTCCGGCGCGGATGACGCAGCCGGTCTTTCGCTGGTGGATGGACTGCAAGCCAATCAATCCGCCTTAACCCAATCGGTGACCAATGCCACGGAAGGCGTGGGTCTTCTCCAGGTTGCTGATGGCGCGCTTTCGCAAGTGACAAGTCTGCTCAACCGGGCCGTGACGCTGGCTACCGAAGCCTCGAACGGCACCCTCAACAGCTCGCAGGATACGGCGGCCAATCAGGAGTATCAGTCGATCCTATCGGAAATCTCGAATATTGGCTCGACGACCACCTACAACGACGCCGCAGTCTTTGGCAAGAACACCAACATTTACACCGGCGACTCATCGACGACCGGCTCTTCGATCAACGAGCTGAATATCCGCTCGCTCTCTTCGTCCAACATCGGCGACTCGGGCGGCGTGATGTCTTACAGCAATGGGCAGAACAACGTCTTCCTCAATCTGTCCAGCAGCACTGCCAACGCCGCGGCGACCGACTACCTGACCGGCGGAGTCACCGGCACGACGAACCTGGCTGTCAACTATCTGGTCAAGGGCTCGGACGGCAGCGTTACCACCTCACAAACCACGATTACCGTAGGCGGAAGCACGGGGATCGAGAATACGGCCAACGGCCTGATCAGCGCCATCAACAGCTCCGGCCTTGGCTTGACGGCCAGCTTCGCCACGCAGGCTCAGTCCGGCGTCCAGGGCGGCGGAACGCAAACAGGTATTGAGATCACCGGCGGACTGGTATCGGCAGGTGTCGATCCCGGCACGACTACCACCAGCGGAATTCTGAATCCGACCGGAATCACCGCCAACGAGATTCTGACACAAGGCCAGGGCGTCACCATCGCAGTGGCCGGCGACAGCAATCCGGTGGCCACGATCAGAATCAGCTCTTCCACCAGCACCCTTACACTGCTGGCCAGCGCCATCAACAACGCCTCAGGCAATCTGGGCATCGCCGACGCGCCGAGCAAATACGTCACAGCGACCGTTGTCACCAACAGCAACGGGACACAGAGCCTTTCGCTGGCCGATTCAGCGTCCGGTGGTGGAGCCTTGACTGTTACCACCTCCGCCGGCGGCGCCATTGTTCCGGCATTTAACCTGGGCGGAGTGGCTGGAACGGCCGGTACGGTGGGCAGCCTGACTTCAAACATTCAAACCGTTGGCACCGCCAATGCGACGGGAACTGCGGCGCAAAGCGCAGTGGATGGAGCTGCTACAGTCGGCACTGGCGAGATCAACGCCAGCGACAGCACGGTCGCGGGCACTTTCGTGATCTCCAATACGCCGGCCGTTGGCTCGGCCGTCACAGAGACCTTCGTGATGGGCGGCACCAGCGGGGGTGCGTATGCCAACGGCACTTATACCGTCCAGGGCAACACGCTTGCAGCCCTGACCACGGCCATCACCAATCAGAATGCCTCCGGCGGCGACATCGGCGTTACGGTTGGCAACGGTGCGGCCACCAACACCACAGCATTCACGCTGACCGGCGCGGCTGGACACACGGTCACCATCAATGCGACCGGTGGAACCTTCACCAACTCCCTGACCGGCGCAACGCAGAGCATGACCACCGCTGCCGGCGCGTCTGCCAATATCGCTGTGCTGAATGTGACCCAGAACAACGCCGGAACCGACTCGGAGACCGGCAGCATCGTGGTGACAAACGGCACGGGCACGGCGACTACCTTCGTCATGGGCACCGGTACCAACAACGCCACGAGCGGTGTAGTTGGCGGCGTTGCGGCGTACACCTATTACACCGCGAACCAGACTCTCACCGCCGGTGAAATTGCGAACGGGGATGGCAAGAACACTCTTGCCGGTCTCAAGGATCTGGTCAACAACAAAATGAGCGCTTCGGTGACCGCAACGGTGAACAACCAGGGTCTCACCGTGACCTCAAATACTGCCCTTACCGGCGACAACGTCACAATCACCAACAACACGCTGGCCAACACCAATCAGACACTGGGCCTTTACACGCCAACCCTGGCCACAGTTGGAGACTATGACACCGCGCAGCTCGCAGTAACGAATTCGGCGGGTACGCAGGTCATTGGAAGCATCGGCAGCAACGATAACCTGGCTGGCAGCATCGTAATCACCAATGGCGGCGTCAGCGACACCTTCGTCATGGGCACCAACTCGCATGGCACCAACGCGACGGGCATCGATTCGACTGTGAACGGAGGCGATGCCTCTGCCACTGGCAGCAACGAATATTGGGTTGGCAATGGCGGGTCTGCGGCACTGGCTACGGCGATCAATACTTTGGCTGCCGCTGAAATCGCAGCCGGCTCTGCCTCGAGCGGTATCCAACTCAATGCAGAGGCTGCTCCGTCCGGCGGCGTTTATCTGCAGTCAACCACTGTCGACGATGGGTCGACCTATGACGGCATCACCATGTCGGCAAGCACACTGGCCGTGGCGCAGGCTGCCACTGCCACCAACAGCGTGAACGGAGTTACAGTCGCCGCGGGCACGGCCTCCACGGTTACGGTGGCTCCGGCGAGCGGTACGATCAATACCAGCGACACGCTGACCGGCAGCGTCACGCTGACCAACACACCTGCGGTCGGCACCGCCCTAACCGAGAAATTTGTCCTGGGCGGCTCCGGCGGAATGGATGGCGGCGGCACCGGAACACTGAGCGGCACGCCAACCAACGGCACCTTCACAGTTAACGGCAGCACGCTGGCCGATTTGCAGGCGGCCATCAACTCGCAGACCACCGCGGGGGCTGGAAGCCTTGGCCTCGGTCTTACCTCATTGGCCAGCACGAACGGCCTGTCGGTGAGCACATCCACCAATAACGGCAATACGGTGGGTGCGACCAGCGCCTTGGTCGATACCACGGTGGGAACCGCCTCCAGCATCAGCATGGGTTCCTTTGCCACCGAAAACGACACAGTTGCTGGAAACCTGAGCTTCAAGGTGGGAACCACTGCATCGGGAACGATCAACCTGACAGCGGGCGAAACCGTCAGTCAGATGATCCATCAAATCAGCACAGGCGGCTACGGCGTCACCGCCCAGTGGGTTGCGCCAACCGGCAGCAACAACTTCGGAAGCGTGGAGTTGACATCCAACAACGCGAACACTCCGACAACCAGCTACAACATAACTGCCGCGACGGAGGACATCACCGACACACCAACCTCCGCGAACCTGAGCTACACGGCTACCGACGCCTACAACACAGGGCTCTCCGGCAGCATCACCGATTCAACGAATAGTGCATCGGCAACCTTCGTTGCAAACTCGAAGGCGGGCAGCGGCGTTGCCACCATCAGCTACTCCGATGGCGCGGGCCAGTCGTTGAGCGCTACCGATCTGTCCAACCAGACAGATGCTCAGAGCGCGCTGACCAACCTGAACACGGCCATCACCGCCGTTGCAGCGCAGGACGGCTACATCGGCGCGCAGATCAACACGCTGAACGCCGTCAGCCAGGTAATCAGCACGCAGCAGGAGAACGTGCAATCGGCGCAGAACGCGGTGCAGGCCACCGATTATGCGTCGGCAACCTCCAATATGTCCAAGTACGAGATCTTGAGCCAGACCGGCATCGCCGCCTTGGCCCAGGCAAACAGCGTGCAGCAGGAAGTGACCAAGCTGCTGCAATAATTCAATCCGGGGCGCGCTGTTGGCGCGCCGGGGAGAATCTACGCAAACGCAAGTCAACCAACCGCGGAAGGGCGCTCGTCAGAGCGCCCTTCCTTTTTGTGCGCCCAGCATGGGCGCACTCTAACGGGTGCAAGTCCCGTCACAAGCTGGTCACAGCGAGTGAAGTGAAGCGCAACTGCATGAAGGCGACCGATTGTGGGGAGGAAGCGTGGATCGAAGCTGCGGGCCGATGAACAAGAACCGGATAGAAGGCGATGCCGACCAGGGCAAGCGGGCAAATGACCGCAAAGCTCTTGTGACCAAAGGACGGTGGCGTAGATCCGGCGGTCGTGCAGCGAAGGAGTGCGTTCTTACCTGGGGAGATCTCGCCTCATGCCTGAAAGGGCGACGATGCAAATCGGAGCGAGAAGTCAGCCGAGGCCATAGTAGTTTGCTCGTGAGAGCGGATGAAGGGCTGAACGAGAAGGAGTGGAATCCGCAGTGACGATGTGTTGGAAATGGCATCAGATGTCCGCATTGGCGGAGCGGTCCAGAGGGGACTCGGTGAAGCCGGGTTCGTTCATCTGGGCAGCGATGAAGACCGACGCCCGCGTCCTCAAACGGAAGACACAGGGCTAACCTCAACTTCTCGAACCGCCGGATGCGGACCCGCCTGTCCGGTGGTGTGGCAGGGGAGGAGAGGCGACTCTCCCCCCTATGCCGATTGTGTAACATGATTTGACTTGCCTTGAAACCCGATTCGATCGAGGCAAAAGGAGAGTCGCATGAAGGCTGGAATTCGATCGACTGTTGTAGCAGCAATCTCTCTTCTGTTTGCGCAGTTGGCTTTGGCCGGCGCGCCGCTGAAGGGGATCGACGTCAAGCTGGGAAAAAATCCCGGCGGAGGCTGTGCGGCGCGGACGACCAACGGCGCGGGCACTGCCGATTTCGGCCTCTGGCCGAAGGGCAACTATACGCTGAGCTTTGCGCCCTCTGTCGCGCCGAAGACAACGGGCCAGGCAAGCGCGCGAACGCAGTCGCCGAAGCTGCACGTGGTGATTCAAGGCGCTTCCGGAGGAAAAATTGAGCGGGATCTGGATGCGGGCGCGAATGCCGAGCGGGTTGCTCCGGTGCTGTTTTCACTGAGCGGGAGCGAGAGACTGGTCGTGGTGGTGACGGCTTCCGAGTGAAGCGCGGGAGGAGGACGGCTGCGATTCAAGCCGTCAGCGGTTTTGCGGCAGGCTGTTTTTGCGGATTGCTCTCAGCCGACCGTTTCATCTTCTCCTCGTACATCTTCCGGTCGGCGGCGATGCACAAGCTCTCCATATCGCCGGCCTCCTCCGGATAGACGGCGATGCCGATGCTGGCGCTGATGCGCACCAGGGAATCGTCGCCCAGCAGCATCGGCTCGCCGAGCAACTCCAGCAATGCGTGCGAGACATGCATCGCCTCGGTGCGGCTGACCGGCTCCTCGAGGACGATGGAAAACTCATCGCCTCCGGTGCGCGCCACCGTATCCGAGCGGCGAACACGTCCGGTGAAGATCGCACCGGCGCGCTGCAGCAGCAGATCGCCGATGTGGTGGCCGAAGCTGTCGTTCACCTTTTTGAAGCCATTCAGATCGACGATCAGCAGAGCCATCTGCGTACCGCTGCGGCGGGCGCGGTCGAGCGCGCTTGAGAGGCGGTCCTCGAAGAGGCGGCGATTGGGCAGGCCGGTGAGCGGGTCGTGCAGCGCCAGGTGCCTGTTGTGTTCGATCTGACCTTCCAGCAGGATGAGGATCATGCCTACGGCAACGATGAATTTGGGCAGATTCCAGACCTCGGATTCCACATGAATCGCCGGATAAGCGTAAAAGAGCCATGGACCAAGAACAAAGACCGCGGCCCAGGCGAAGAATCCAATGATGGAGATGACAGAGCCGGTCGTGGGCCGCCGGTAAGCGAAGAGGAAGTTGATCGAGCAGCCAAGGAAGACCGTGCAGAGCACGGCATTGAAGGCTAGATAGCTTCCAATGCCCGGGCGATTTTGGAAATGGAGCAGAAATACGGCGAGAGACACATTGAGGATGACCGTGGCCCAGCGGATTTTACGGTTGAATCTTCTGATGGCGGACAGCGTGATGAGAAGCGGCCCGGCGGCAAACAGTGCTGCTGCCAGATTCAGTTGCCAAGCCGGCGATTTACCGGCGATCAGCAGAATCATATAGAGCGTATTCATCGCCGCCAGAAGGAGGGTCATCCAGCGGCGGGAAGGTTCCTCTTTGTAGGGGATGACCGCGGTCTGGAAGATGACGCCGGCGATGACAAGGGTGATGGTGCCGGTGTACAAGCCGGCAGTGCCCACGATGCCCGGATAGTGAAGAAAGAGTGAAGAGGCGAAGTGCGCGGCCACCAGCAGCCATCCGCCAAGCCACAGACGGGCGGTCTTCGCCTGACTGCGGCGGACCGTGGAGGCAAAGGCGCAGGTCAGCAATGCCACAGCACACAGGTCCGGCAGTACATTCCAATTCATCATCTCTCGCCCAAAGCCTTCGCTCGTTAATTATTAAATCGGAAGATGGCCCATGATGATTAGAGGATTCTAACACTGACAGATTACGGAGGTGCTTGGAGGAAGCGAATCAGCTCCCGGCCTCCTCGTTGCCCTTGGAAGCAAAGACGTTGCCCATGCGGTGAATCTCGGCGCCGACCTGGGCCAGCTTCTGCTCGAAGTGTTCGTAGCCGCGATCCATGTGATAGACGCGGTCGAGAATGGATTCGCCTTCAGCGACCAGCGCCGCCAGCACCAGCGAGGCCGAGGCGCGCAGATCGGAGCACATGACCGCTGCCGCCGAAAGCTGGGCCGGACCGCGCACCGTGGCCGTGCGGCCGTCGACTTTGATGTTGGCGCCCATGCGCGCCAGCTCCTGCACGTGCATGAAGCGGTTCTCGAAGATATTCTCCTTGACGACGCTGACGCCCTCGGCCTGAGTGGCCAGCGCCATGTACTGCGCCTGCATATCGGTGGGAAAGCCGGGGTATTCCTCAGTGGAGATGTCGGCCGCGCGCAGTTTGCCGCCGGCGCGGACACGCACCGCATTGTCGCCGAGGATCTCCACCTGTGCTCCCGTCTCTCTCAGCTTGCGGATGACCGCGCCCAGGTGGGCCGGCTCACAATCGCTCACCGTGAGGTCGCCGTTGGTGATGGCTCCGGCGATCAGAAAGGTTCCGGCCTCGATGCGGTCGGGCTGAATGCGATGGCGCGCGCCATGCAGGCGCGTGACGCCCTGGACGCGCATCGTCGAGGTGCCCGCGCCCTCGATCTTTGCGCCCATTGCGACGAGCAGCGCGGCCAGGTCGGCCACCTCGGGCTCGCGGGCGCAGTTTTCCATCAGAGTCTCGCCCTCGGCCAGCACGGCGGCCATCAGCAGATCCTCGGTGCCGGTGACGGTGATCTTGTCAAAGACCAGGCGCGCGCCGCGCAGCCGCTCCGCGCGCGCCTCGATGTAGCCGTGCTCCTGTGTGATGCGCGCACCCATCTTTTCCAGGCCCATCAGATGCAGGTCGATGGGACGGCCTCCGATGGCGCAGCCGCCGGGCATGGCCACGCGCGCCATGCCGGTGCGGGCGATGAGCGGACCGAGCACGAGCGAACTGGCGCGCATGGTTTTGACTATTTCGTATGTGGCGACAGGGTCGGAGAGGGTGCGACAGCAGATCTTGACTCGATCGGGCTTCGCGTCGTCGACCCAGATCTCGGCGCCCATCGAGCTGAGCAGCTTGCGCTCGGTGTTGATGTCGCGCACCTGGGGTATGTTTTCGAGCGTGATCTCGTCTTCAGTGAGTATGGCCGCCGCCATCGAGGGCAGCGCCGAGTTCTTGGCCCCCGAGACGCGGATCGTGCCGATGAGCGGATTTCCGCCGCGAATGACAAATTTATCCATGAAAGTAGAATGGCTCCTGACTCTCCAGTGTAAACTTAGACGCCGAGAGGGCAGGGAAGCCGCCGGAGACGCGCCCTTGCAGCGAGCGGTTCACAACGTGGGATCAACGGCGCAAATTGGGCTGCGAAGGGATTTGCGGGAGAAACTTTTAGCCAAGGGAACCATCCAATGATAGGTTAAAAACAGAGGGATTCTTCTCAGACGATGGCCTCCAATCCTTACTTTTCACTGGCGGTTCTTTTTCTGGCGGCGCTGGGCTTCGGGCTGGCTCCGCTGGGCCTGGCCCGGCTGTGGGCGCGGGTCTATTCGCCGGCCAAGCCGAATGCCGTGAAGAACGACATCTACGAGTGCGGCCTGGAGTCCAGGGGCGACGCCTGGATGCAATTTCACTCGGCCTACTACCTGTATGCGATCATCTTTTTGATCTTCGACGTGGAGTCGGTCTTTCTGCTGCCCTTCGCTGTGGCCTTCAGCGGACTGTCGGCCGCGGCCTGCGGGGCGATGCTGGTCTTTGTGCTGCTGCTGGTGGAGGGGCTGGCGTGGGCTTGGGCGAAGGGTGTGCTGACGTGGGGGTAAAGCAGCTATCAGCTTTCAGCTCTCAGCTATCAGCCGTCAGATTCAGATTGAAGCAGCAGTGGAACACGAAGAGCTGGATTGAGGAACACAGAAACTGAAAGCTGATAGCTGATAGCTGATAGCTATCAGCTAGTGTGGAGCGAAACAAAGATGGACGAGCAACTGAAGATCGAAATGGGCAAGCAGGGGATCGTCGTGACCACCCTCCAGGAGCTGTACAACTGGGGGCGGCGGAACTCGATCTGGCCGATGCAATTTGGCCTCGCCTGCTGCGCCATCGAGATGATTGCCACGACCATGGCGCGCTACGATCTGGCACGCTTCGGGGCAGAGGTCTTTCGCCCGTCACCGCGCCAGGCCGACCTGATGATCGTCAGCGGCACGGTGACGAAGAAGATGGCTCCGCAGGTTGTCCGCCTCTACAACCAGATGGCCGAGCCGAGGTACGTGATTGCAATGGGAGCGTGCGCGATCAGCGGAGGGCCATTCAAGCAAGGCTACAACGTGCTGAAGGGGATCGACCGCTACATTCCGGTGGACGTGCATATTCCCGGCTGCCCGCCGCGGCCCGAGGCGTTGATTCAGGCCTTCATGACGCTGCAGAAAAAGATTGATGCCCAGCATTTGACCGGCGAGGATCGACCGCGCTTCCTCGATGGAGCCCAGCAGGGCGAGTTTCCCGTGCCCGTGCAGGGTGAGCACGATCTGGAGCCGGCGTTTAACAAGGGAGTATGGACGGTACCGGTGGTGATTCAGTGAACAGTGGGCAGTGGACTGTGAGCAGCACGGAGGAACGGATGAAGAGCGTGGATCGGGATTTTGTCGCCAATGGAGTCGTCCGTTATTTATGGGGAGTTTCCTATGCTTTCGTGGCATTCGGGGCTTTCGCTGCATATGGTAGATTTTGGGATGAGATTCATCCTCATGGGATGCAATTTTATTCACTCACTCGGATTGTAGTACTCCCGTTGATTTATGTATGCCCATTCATTCTTTCTCTTGCATTCAGAAGTTATATACGATGTGCTCTAAAAGAGAATCTTGTGAGTGAAAGAGTGTTCAAGAACTGCGAGTATTGGATTGGACTACAATTAATGCTCGTTTATATGGCAATCATGGAATATTCCACTTGGAATTGATTTCGCATCGAGGGAACAGAGATTGAAGACGGTCGAAGAAATTCAATCGGCGATTGAGGCGGCCATACCGGGCGCGGGGGTGGAGATTGTTTTGAATCCCGGCCCGAGCGGGCAAACTTCGCTGCGCCTGAAGCCTGAGTCTGCGCTGGCGGTGGCGAAGTTTCTGCGCGACGATGAGGAACTCAAGCTGGATTACCTCTCGAACGCCACGGGCGTCGATTGGCCGCAGTCGCTGGAGGCGGTCTATCACCTATACTCAATCGCCAAGAAACATGGGCCGGTGATTCTGCGTATGAAGACTGCGAACCGTACCGATCATGTCGAGCTGCCATCGCTGACACCCGTCTGGCGTTCGGCGGAGTTTCAGGAGCGGGAGATCTTCGACTTATACGGCATCGTCTTTACCGGCCATCCGGACCTGCGGCGTCTGCTGATGTGGGATGAGTTCAAGGACCATCCTATGCGCAAGGATTATCGCGAGCCGGATGACTTCGAGTGGGAGCCGACGGCGCACGATGAGGTGCTGAAGAGAAGTAAAGAACAGGGACTAGGGACTAAGGGACTAAGGGACTAGAGGCCAAAGACTGCATGAGTGTTGCGGAGACCAAAGACGAAAAGCTCGAGGGCTGGAAACGCTCGGTGGTGCTTGTCCAGCCGGAGGGCGAGGGCGAGCTGCTGGAGGTGGCGATGGGGCCGCACCACCCCTCGACCCACGGCGTCTTCCGCATGGATGTGGCGCTGGACGGCGAGCGTGTGGTGCGCCTGAAGCCGGTCTTCGGCTACCTGCATCGCAACCACGAGAAGATCGCCGAGGGACAGAGTTATCTGGCTTCGATTCCATTTACCGACCGGCTGGATTATATCTGCCCGCTGACCAATAACTGGGCCTATGCGCTCAGCGTCGAGAAGCTCGCTGGCATAGCGGTTCCCGAGCGCGCCGAGTATCTGCGCGTGATTCTGGGCGAGTTGACGAGGTTTCAGAATCACGCATCGTCGATTGGATTTTTGATTCAGGAGATGGGCGCCAGCGGCACGCCACTGATGTATGCCTTCCGCGAGCGCGAGAAGATTCTCGACCTCTTCGAGGAGCTGACCGGTGCGCGCATGATGGTGAACTACATGCGCTTTGGCGGCTGCCGCGTGGACGCCTCGCCGCAATGGCTCGACCGTACGCGTGCGGTCGTCGCGGGGCTTGCCGGATTTGTGGATGAGTTCGAGCGGCTGCTGGCGACGAATGAAATTCTGATGGCTCGCACGCAGGGCGTGGGCGTGCTGCGGGCCGAGCTGGCGATCAATGCCGGAGTGACCGGGCCGATGCTGCGCGCATCGGGCGTGAATTACGACATTCGCAAGGTGGATAGTTACGGGATTTACAACCGCTTCAATTTCCGCGTGCCGCTGGGCGATCATGGAGACGTCTATGACCGCTTCATGATTCGCTTGCTGGAGATGCGCGAGTCAATCAAGATACTGGAACAAGCGCTGAAAGAGATTCCCTCGGGGCCGGTGATGACTCCGACGGCGAGGCTGCGCGGCTTCCGTCCCAAGCCGGGCGAGGCTTATGGGAGGATTGAAGCGCCTAAGGGAGAACTGGGTTTTTATCTGATCTCGGACGGCGGGGCGAATCCCTATCGTTACAGGATCAGACCGCCGAGCTTGATTAATCTGACGGTGCTGGAAGAGATGTGTCTGGGCCACGACGTTGCCGATGTGGTGCTGATCTTCGGCAGCGTGGATATTGTGCTGGGAGAAGTGGATCGGTAAGGTGTTATGGCTTCTTAGGATGTTGAGGGTTGTGTGTCCCCGGATTTAATCGCAAGCCTGGGGCATCCCAAGCAAGCCCGCGCAAGCGGAGATGAAAGAATGAAAAGGAGAGGTCAGATGAGGATTCGTCGAGTAGCAGGAATGGCTATCGCTGCAGTCGCTCTGGTGGGCAGCTTGAGCGCCTATGCCGGCAACAACAAAGTCAAAACAGGCACTACCGCGACCGAAATCGGCAACTACAACTTCACCTGCACAGGGACAACGCTGGATCTGAAGCTGGATTCCTTCAGCCTGCCTTTTTCGCGCAGCGCGTCTAGTATAGGCATAAGCTCGGGCGCAACGAAGGCAGCAACCTCTGCTTTGACGGTCGAGTTTGCGGCGAACAAGGCCTACGCCACCTTGTATTCGCAGGTGATCAAGGGCGATCATTACAGCTCCTGCACATTGGTTGAGAAGGTGGAGGCGACTGCCGGTAGCGAAGCGCTGACTTACACCTGGACCTTTAGCCAGGTGACGCCGACGGCGGTGACGATGGTGTGGCGAGACCCGGCAAGCGCGAGCACGACTGGAGCGAATCTTCCGGCGGCGCAGGTGAAGGCGACCTTCTCATTTACCGAAGTCAGGTTTGAGGACGGCAGTGGAAGCAGCAGCACTTCGGCCAAGGACGATTGGACGGCAACGCAGTAAGATATTTGTTCATTGTGAAAGGATGGCTTGATTGCTGGGTGAGGGCATACTGAAAGGGTTGGCGGAGACGGCGCGGAATTTTTTTGCGAGCTACGTCTCCGCTGAACGGATGACGACGGTCGAGTACCCGGAGGAGCGGATTGCGCCCTTTGAGTCGGCGCGCGTCTTTCCGTTTCTTGTGTATGACGGCACGGATTGGGCCGCCGGATTGCGCTGCGTGGCCTGCCAGATCTGCGAGAAAGAATGCCCTCCCAAGTGTATCTTTATCGAAAAAAGCGCGGAGAAAAAGCCGGATGCCCTGGGTAAGTTACAGTTTTATCCGGCGCGTTTCGACATCGATATCTCGGTTTGCATGAGCTGCCAGATCTGCGTCGAAGTCTGCCCCTTTGAAGCGATCAAGATGAATACCGTGTTTGAACTGGCCACGGCGGACCGCTTTGGCGGATTACTACTGGACCGCGAAGAGTTAGCTGAGTCGAACGAATATTATCATCGGATTCACGCGACCGAGGCAGCGGCTGTCGATGCAAAACTTGCGGCGGAGAAGCTCAAGGCCGACGTTAAAGCCAGGGCGGCGACGGATGCTGCCGCAGCAAAAGTCGCGGCCATCGCCGGAGAGGGAGCATAGACGATGATCGAAGGCATGGATCAGATCTTCGTTCTACTTCAGCACTGGCTGGTGAGTTATCTGCCTGCTGCGTGGCAGACGGCGGCAGCAGTGCTGCTGGGCGTTGTGGCCATCGTTGGTCTATTTCCGGCGCTCTTTGCCTTGACGACGGTCCTTGAGCGCAAGGGACTCGCTCGGATGCAGAATCGTCTGGGACCGAATCGCGTAGGTCCTTTCGGCCTGCTGCAGCCGATCGCCGATGGAATCAAGTCGCTGACCAAGGAAGATATTGTTCCCTTGACCGCCGATGCGGCTGTGCATATGCTGGCGCCGCTTGTGCTGGTTGTTGCCGTCTTTATGGGGTTCGCTGTGCTGCCGATGGGCCGCCACATGGTGCTCGTCGATATGGACGCCGGGCTGCTCTTCTACTTCGCGATGGGCGCATCCACCGAGCTCGCGGTCTTCATGGCCGGATGGTCGAGCCGCAACAAATACTCACTGCTGGGTGCGATGCGAGCTGTGGCGCAGATGATCAGTTATGAAGTGCCGCTGCTTCTGTCCAGCGTGACCGTGGTGATGATTACAGGGTCACTTTCGCTGACAAAGATAGTGGCCGCACAGGATCAGTACACGCATGGGCTTCCGCACTGGTATATCTTCACGCCTTGGGGCTGCGCGGGCTTTCTGATGTACGCGATTTCAACCACGGCGGAGACCAACCGCTCGCCGTTTGACTTACCCGAAGGCGAGTCAGAGTTAGTGGCCGGATATCATACGGAATATTCCGGCTTTAAATTTGCGCTCTTTTTCCTTGGAGAATATCTGGCGATGTTTTCCATCTCCGGCCTGGGGGCGACGCTTTTTTTGGGAGGATGGTCGGCGCCGCTGGCCGCGCTGAACTGGGTTCCATCGTGGATCTGGTTTTTTTCAAAGCTAATGTTATCGATCTTCGTTTTTATTTGGCTTAGAGGAACGCTGCCGCGATTGAGACAGGATCAGTTGATGAACTTTGCCTGGAAGTTTGTTCTGCCGATCTGCCTGCTGAATCTATTTGTTGCGGCGCTATGGCGCTTTATGGGCGATGAATGGCCGCGCTGGGCGGTCTGTTCGGCGATTCCGATTGCGGCTTACGTGGCGCTAGGCTGGGGCGAGATGCGCCGGGGAAAGATCAAGCCGAGAAGGTATCGTTATGCAGAGTGAGTTATACAGGACTGGGGAAGGAAAGAGCGAGCGATGAGTTTTGTCTTCTATATCCTTGCGGCGTTGACGCTGGGCGGCGCGCTGGCTGCCGTGCTGCTGAAGAATACCGTGCATTGTGCTTTGGCTCTGACGGTTGCCTTCGCCGGATTGGCGCTAATATTTCTAAGTCTGGACGCGCAGTTCGCCGGCCTGGCACAGATACTGGTCTACATCGGCGCGGTGGCAATTCTGGTGGTCTTTGCGATTCTGCTGACCAAGGGTTCGGAAACTCCGAAGGATGGAGTCTTTAGCCGCTCGTGGCTTGTAGGGCTGGTGATTGCGGCGGGAGTATTTGCCGTGCTGGGATGGGCGGTAATCGGCAGTGTAAAGGTCCTACCGAACGAGACAGCCGCGCCGCAAGTAACTGTTCTGGAGATTGGCAATACTTTGGTTGGGCGCTACGTTTTGCCGCTGGAGATAGTTGCCGTGTTATTGACTGCGGCGATGATCGGCGCGGTGATTGTGGCTAAGCACGAGAAAGAGGTGCAGGAATGACACCTCTTGCGAGTTATTTACTGGTTGCCGCGTTGTTGTTTTCGATAGGTATTGCCGGGACTCTGGTGCGACGCAATGCGATTCTTGTGCTGATCGGAATTGAGCTGATGCTGAATGCGGCGAACCTCAATTTGATTGCCTTCTGGCGCTACGGGCTGCATCCGGAGCGGCTGACCGGGATGATCTTTGCGATTTTTTCGATTGCCGTGGCAGCGGCCGAAGCAGCTGTTGGATTGGGCCTAGTGATTCAGATTCATCGCCACGCGAAGACGACCGACATTGACAAGATGAACAGGCTGAAGGGGTGAAAGGTCGATGCAAGAAACAATATCATTCACTCCGCAGTTAGCGGCATCTCCCATAGCGGAGGTGCTGTGGCTGATTCCTGTCTTGCCGGTGGTTGCGGCGGGCGTGGCTGCGCTGCTGAAACAGCCTATGCGCAAGTTGTCCGCCTGTTTGGCGATTGGTTCAATGAGCCTTTCGCTGCTGCTTTCACTGGCCGCGCTTGCTCACGTTGCGACAGGATGGGCGCGTGGACAGAGCGTGCGCGAGGCCGTCAACTTCACTTGGATTCAAGTCGGCACTACTAACATTGATCTCGGTTGGGTGCTTGATCCGCTGTCGGCTGTAATGCTGGTAATGGTTTGTTTCGTCGGCTTGCTGATCTTTATTTATTCGATCGGCTACATGAAGGACGACGAGAATTACACGCGCTTCTTCTGCTTCATGTCGCTTTTTGCCGGAGCGATGCTGGGCGTGGTGATTGCCAACTCGATTCTGCTGCTCTTCATGTGCTGGGAGCTGGTTGGACTTACTTCTTACTTATTGATCGGATTCTGGTATCAGAAGCCAGCGGCTGCTGCGGCGGCGAAGAAGGCGTTTCTAACTACGCGCATCGGCGATGTTTTATTCTTGCTTGGAATGGTCTGGCTCTTCAGCCAAACAGGTACACTGCTTTTTTATCACAACACTTACGGATATCAAGTTGTTGCGGGGGCGCTGGAGCCTGCTTCGCTGGCGATTTTGCTGAATCAGCACGCGGGACTCGGACTGACGGCAGCGGGCGCGATTGGATTGTTGATCTTTGCCGGAGCGGCGGGCAAGAGCGGGCAGTTTCCGCTGCATGTCTGGCTGCCGGATGCGATGGAAGGACCGACGCCAGTCTCCGCGCTGATACACGCGGCGACGATGGTGGCCGCTGGCGTCTATCTGATTGCGCGTGTCTATCCACTGATGTCCGCCGGGATGCCTGCCGGAGGAACAACTGTTGCGCTGACGGTAGTGACTTGGGTGGGCGCATTTACAGCGGTCTTTGCCGCACTGATCGCCGTGGCGCAGAACGACATCAAACGCGTACTGGCTTACTCGACGGTTTCGCAACTGGGTTACATGATGGCCGGCCTCGGCATGGGCGGCGTCGCGGTGGGAATGTTTCACCTGATCACACATGCCTTCTTCAAGGCGCTTTTGTTTTTGGGCGCAGGGTCGGTGATTCACGGCTGTCATGGCGAGCAAGATATTCGCAAGATGGGCGGATTGAAATCGGATATGCCGCTTACTTTTTTGACTTATGCGATAGGAATGCTGGCGTTGTGCGGATTTCCACTTATTTTTTCTGGCTTCTGGTCCAAGGATGGAATTTTAGAGGCGGCGCGACATTGGAGCGTGGCGCAGACGCCGTTTTATATGCTGGTCTTTGGCGCTCTGCTGACGGCCTTTTATATGACGCGGCAGATGATGTATGTCTTCGGTGGCCACTGGCGGGGCGGAAAATCCGCGCATGAAAGTCCTGCGGTGATGACTGTTCCTTTGGCGATTCTGGCCTTTTTCGCGATGTCGCTGGGATTGATTGGAACGCCCGCATGGCCGTGGTTCCGGGTCTTTCTGAACGGACGAACGACAGGCTTTGAGTTACAAAGAATTATAGAGCCCGGTCTGTTGTTATTGATGGGAGTGTCTGCTTTGGTCGTTTTTCTTGGGCTAGGGCTGGGATGGATGCTCTACGGCGATCGTTCGCCAAGGCCCACGGAACCAGATACCTTGGAGCGGAGCGCACCGCTGATTTGGGGTTGGCTGCGTGATCGTCTCTATGTGGATAAGTTCTACGGCTGCACTGTGATTGCTTTTTATGCGGTGTGGGCGAGGGTTGCGGATTGGCTGGACCGCAAGGTCTGGGGCGGCATGGTTGCTGGAGTTGCCGCGCTCTTTGGCTTGTGGGCGCGCCTGAATCGCTTTCTTGACATAAATGTGGTGGACGGCGGCTTCGATAAAGGCTGCGACGAGTTAGCAGTGAGCGGCGGATTGCTGGCGCGCGTGCAATCGGGCCGCGTGCAAAGTTATCTAAGAATTCTGGCGCTGGCTGTTGTAGTGCTGTTAGTGATTCTATTTTGGAGTAGCAGGGCATGAGCGGAAGTTATTGGTTAACGTTACTGACCGCGCTGCCACTGGTGGGAGCGGCAATTGCGCTTGTCTCCGGAAGGCACGCGCGCACCGTGGCACTGATAACCTCGCTCATTGGTCTTGCAACGGCGCTTTTAGTTTGGCTTGAGTGGAGCAGGTATCCCGTTATAGGCGGCTACGGATTTATCGAGCAGCACGCATGGGCGCCGTCGCTGGGCATCGAGTATCACCTTGGCGTAGACGGGTTGAGTGCGCTGATGCTGGTGCTTTCGGCGTTGGTAACACTGATGTCGGTCGATGCGGCGCACCGCGTGCATCATCAGCCGGGGCTCTACTTCTCACTCGTGCTGACATTGGAAGCGGGTCTCTTCGGCTCGTTTACAGCGCTGAATTTCTTTCACTGGTTTTTGTTTTGGGAGTTATGCCTGATCCCGGCATTCTTTCTCATCAAGTTATGGGGCGGTACTCGGCGCGACCCGGCGGCGACACAGTTCTTCATTTATACAATGGCTGGAAGCGTTGCGCTGCTTGTCGCCTTCCTTGCAGTCTTTCTTTCGACGGGCAGCATGGACTTTCCGCACCTGACATTGCTGGCCTCGACCGGCGAGTTGGAACAGATGGTTACGGCACACTTAGGGCCAGTGATGCTGTGGTTGGCGATCGGCGTACTTGCCGGCTTTGCGGTGAAGGTGCCGATGATTCCCTTTCACACCTGGCTGCCCGCGGCTTATGCCGAAGCTCCCTCGCCCGTAACGATGCTGCTCACAGGCGCGATGTCGAAGATGGGAGTCTATGGATTGCTGCGGATTGCGCTGCCGTTGTTTGGCGCGCAGATTGCCGAGATACGCACGCCGCTGCTAGTGCTCTCCGTGGCGACAGTGGTGATGGGCGCATGGGCGGCCGTAGCGCAGAAGGACCTGAAGCGCATCTTCGCCTATCTCTCGGTGAGTCATCTAGGCTATTGCTTGCTGGGCATCTTCGCGCTGGCCGTTCCCGCCGCGGGTGCCGCGGCGCAGACCAATCAGGCGATGGCGCTGAATGGAGTTATTTTACAGATGTTCAACCACGGATTGACCGCAGCCGCTCTCTTCTGGTTTGTGGCGATTATTCAATTGCGCTCAGGCGGTCATCGCGGCATCGATCAATTCGGTGGTCTGCGCAAGCCGGCTCCAGTGCTGGCCGGGCTAATGGGGATCGCCTTGTTTTCTTCGCTGGGATTGCCGGGGCTGAATGGATTTACGGGTGAGTTACTCATCTTTCGCGGAGTCTTCTCGATGGCATGGATTGCCGCGACGGTTAGCGTACTCGGGCTATTGGTGACTGCGGCAGTGATTCTGACTGTGATTCAGAAGATCTTTACCGGCCTTGTGCCGGAGCATTGCATTGGCTTTCCCGATCTTCACCATCAGGAACGAATGGCGCTGGCTCCGGTGATAGGACTTATGTTTATTCTTGGAATATTGCCTCAACTGATTGTCGGGAGCGTCAACCCCACGGTCGTTAACCTCTTGGCTCACTGGAGATTTTGATGTTGGCGTGGACGATCTATCTCTCGTTTGCCGGGGCTCTCGTGCTGGCGCTGCTGCCCAAAGAGCGGCCGGTGCTGGCGCGCTGGCTGGCGCTGGCAATTGCCGCGGCAGGTTTTGCGCTGGCTTTCGCGGGCTTCATTGCAGGCATGGGGCAGGGAAGAGCGACGATAGTCGATCTGCCTTGGGTGCCGACGATGGGGATTCACTTTCTGCTGGCAGCCGACGGCATTAGTCGCGTGCTGGTGCTGCTGACAGGCCTTGCTGCCGTGGCCGGAGTTTTATTCAGTTGGAATATTGAGAAACAAACAAAGGATTTCTTTGCATTATTTCTTGCGCTGATTGGCGGAGTTTACGGCGTTTTCTTGAGCTTTGATTTGTTTTTACTTTTTGTCTTTTATGAAATTGCGATTGTGCCCAAGTATTTTCTGATCGCCATTTGGGGCTCGACACGGCGCGAATATGCAGCGATGAAGCTGGCGCTCTACTCGTTTGCTGGATCGGCGATGGTGCTCATCGGCCTGCTTGCGGCCTATGCAACGGCGGGAAGCCATTCGACAGGACTGGTTGAGTTAGCGCACGCAGGGTTGCCCGTCAGTTTCCAGATGTGGTGCTTTCCTCTGGTCTTTACCGGCTTCGCGATCTTGGCCGGTATGTGGCCCTTCCATACTTGGGCGCCCACGGGCCACGTCGCCGCGCCCACCGCTGCCTCGATGCTGCTGGCCGGAGTTGTGATGAAGCTGGGCGCTTACGGCTGCTTGAGGGTCGCCATTGCGCTGTTTCCGCGCGGTCTTGATCCGTGGGGATTTTCTTTCATCGGCATCGGCTCCTGGCGCGACGTCTTCGCGGTGCTGGCGGTCATCGGCATTGTCTATGGCGCGCTGGTGGCGCTGGCGCAGACCGACTTCAAATTCGTCATCGGCTACTCCAGCGTCAGCCACATGGGTTTTGTGCTGCTCGGACTCATGACTCTGAATCAGATCGGCATGACCGGCGCGGTGATGCAGATGTTCTCGCACGGCATCATCGCCGGATTGCTCTTTGCTATTGTCGGGCGCATCGTCTACGACCGCACGCATACGCGGCAGTTAGCTGAACTGGAAACCATGCACTTATCGAAGCGACTGCCCTTTGCCGCATGGGCCTTTGTGATTGCCGCAATGGCTTCGATAGGAATGCCGGGCTTCTCCGGGTTTATCGCCGAGTTACAAGTACTGGTCGGAGCGTGGATCGCCAAACCTTGGTGGGTTGTGGCGGCGGGTGTCGGCACTGTCATCGGCGTGGCGTATACGTGGCGAGCCATGCAGAAGGCCTTCTTCAGCGATGCGCTGCCCGGCGCGCACCTGTTGGAAAAGGAGCAGCACCATCCCTTTGCCGCCATCACATGGCCTGAAGTTACAGGAGTTATCCTGCTGGTGGGAGTGAGTTTGTTTGTTGGTATCTATCCGCGAATACTGCTCGATAGCATTGAACCAGCGGTGAAGGCGCTGCTTGCGGGAGGTGTGCAATGAACTACGCAGATCTCTTTCGCGTGACGCTGCCGGAGACGATGCTGGAGTTAGCGGCTCTGGTTGTGCTGATTGTTGACCTGGGCTTCCTGCGCAAGGCCGCGCTTAATGTGCGGGTCACTGTCGCTGCACTGTTAGGTGTGGCTGGATGTGGGGCGGCGCTGTGGGCATTGAGGTTTCAAGGATACGGAGGGCTTAGTTTCGGCAATACTGGCGAGTTCTACTTGCTGTCAACAGGCGGGTTTGCTCAAGTCGCGCAGACGGGAATACTAGTGCTGACCGCGCTCACTTTGTTGTTGCTGATCGATTCAGTATTTACAAAACACGTAGGCGAGTTTGTTGCGGTGGTTCTTATGGCTGCATCGGGTGGACTTTTGGTTGCAGCAGCTCAAGACCTTCTTGTAATCTTCGTTGGACTGGAACTACTGAGCCTGAGTCTTTACATCATGACTGCATTCGCCAAGAGTTCCGGCAAGAGCGCGGAAGCAGCGCTCAAATATTACTTATTCGGCGGAATGTCGGCTGCATTTCTACTATTTGGTTTTAGTTATTTTTACGGACTTACCGGTAGCACTAATCTATCAGAAATACAACTCTCGATTTCGGATTCAGGGATGAGCCCTCTATTTTATGTTGCCTGGATTCTTGTTGTGGCTGGCCTCGGTTTTAAGGTCGCGGCGGTGCCGTTTCATCTTTGGGCACCCGATACCTATGAGGGCGCTCCCGCTCCTGCTGCGGCATTTATCGCTTCCGTATCCAAGGTGGCCAGTTTTGCGCTGCTCATCACTCTGAGCAATAATTGGCTGACGAATAGTATGTTCATTTTGTGTCCGGAGACGTGCGCACAACTGTTTGTACGACCCTATTATCAAACCTGGCCCAAACTAGGACTGATCTTGCTGGTGGTTGCGGCAGTGTCCATGGTCGTTGGGAATTTGGCTGCTTTGGCGCAGATCGGCGTTAGGCGGCTACTGGCGTACTCGGCCATTGCTCATGCTGGCTACATTCTGCTAGGAATTGCGGCTCATCCTGCTTTTTCAGGCACGGGAAGCGTAATCGCTTTTCAAAATGCGGCGATCTTCTCCACGATCCATAGCACGAACGCCGTTCTCTATTACGTCCTAACTTACGGCTTGATGACCGTTGGCGCATTCGGCGTTGTCTCTGTCGTCGAGCGGGCAACGGGCAGCGACCGGCTGGATTCTTTTCTTGGCTTGCACAAGCGCAATCCCCTGCTGGCTGCGGTGCTGGCCGTGCTGTTTCTCTCGCTGGCCGGGATTCCGCCACTGGTGGGCTTCTGGGCCAAGTTCAATTTGTTTGCCGCGGTCCTGGGCGTCTCTGCTGGGCCGATTCCCTTTGCGCTGGTCGCGCTGGCTGTCGCGATGAGCGCCGTCTCGCTTTATTACTACTTGCAAGTCCTCAAGCGCGCCTATGTGATGCCAGCGATCGACGAGTCGCCGATTCATGCGCATCCCGTGACAATGGCCGTGCTGCTCGCGATTGCCGCGGCGGTTGTCGTGCTCGGCTGCTTCCCGGCGTTGCTGCAGGGATGGATCGCTTCCTTCTATGCGTATTGATGTGGCATGAATCGAATGGAGACGAAAGATCCCTCGAATTGCCGGGACGGCTACTTAAATAAACACAGGATAGGCGCAGCATGAACATCGTCCCTACGGGACTCCGTATGATTTTTTGGTATCGCCAACCCCACGCTGAAGCGCGGGGCTAATAACCGCTGCGCCTACGGCGCGGGCTTCGTGGCTGATGCTCTATAGCGCGAGTGATGGCTGCTGATATGCCTACGGCGCGGGCGATAACGAAGGGATGCTCTACAGGAAGTGCGGGGGCTTGGGAGAGCGGCCGGGCAGGCCGGGCAGCGTGGTGTTGCCGGAGAGGCCGGTGACGCGCGGCAAGGGATGGGCGCTGGCGCTCTCGGCCACGCGGTAGTTGCGCAGATCGCGCAGGATCTCCTGCTTCTCGCGGGCATATTGGCCAGCCAGGCGGGTGAGCGCGTAGGTGATGATGTCGCTGTGATGCAGCTCCTGCATCGCCGGATCGCGGCGCATATTCAGCCACAGGCGATGCACCAGCTGGACGTCGTCGGGGCTGAGGTTGGGCGCGTGCGGCCCGATGAAGAAGACCTTGGTGTCGCCGTCGTGGCCGATGACGTAGAAGTTGAACTGGCGCTTGGGCTCGGGCAGCGACTCCCAGGCCTGGCCCATGTGGAAGGCCTGATCTTCGGCGGTCATCGAGCTGGATGCGCCGGAGACGACCGAGTCGACCTCGAGCGAGTTGGCGCCCTGCACCAGCGCGGCAAAGATATCTCCGGCGGGAACCACCAGCAGCGAGACCTTCTTGCCGAAGCTCTCGGCGACGCTGACGGCCTTGGTGAAGACCATCTGCTCGTCTTCACTGAAGCTCTGCTCCTCGGCGCTCAGGTACTCCGGCCCGCCCACGCCCATCATGCGCACACTGATGACGACGACATCCTGATCCTCGGTGCTGGTGCGCGAGAGCGTCCACTTGAGTGCCAGGGGATTGGCGGCGTCGCGCATGGTGACCATGATGCCGCCGGGGCGGATGGCCGCCGACTCCGAGCTGATCGTGTCCTGATGTTCGAGCTGGAACTGATCCTTCATCTGCCGCGCGGTGAGTGCGTGCTTGCGCAGGTTGGCGCGCTCGGAGACGGAGAAGATGACAAAGAATGCGGCGGCAAAGATGATGCCGCTGACCGTGGCCACCGACTTGGTGAAGAGATTCACGATGGCCACTGTGAGCAGCACCATGAAGACCGACAGCAGGCCCAGGGGAATCTCGTAGTTGCCGATGCGGATGTTGGGCGGAACCTTCCAGCCGCGCTCTCCCTTGTACTTCCAGCGCAGCACGAGCATGGCCAGGCTGTTGAAGGTGAACGACCAGATGACGCCGAAGGCGTATGCCTCGCCCAACATGATGATGTTGCCGCGGCTGGCGATGATGGTCGTCATCTGCAGGATGAAGACCAGATTGATGATGCGAGAGCTGGTGCCGAATTTGGCGTGCGGCTTGCGGAACCAGTCGGTCAGCACGCCGTCCTCGGCCACGCGCATCAGCACGCCGGTCGAGCCGATCATCGAGGTGTTGATGGCGCCCGAGAGAATCAGAAAGCCGACCAGCACCACGAAGATGCGGAAGGCGATACGCCAGAAGAGCGGGCCAACCATGTTCATTGCCAGGCCGGCAATCAGGTTGTCCTGGTAGAGGACGTGATCCTTGAGGGGGATCAGCATATAGGCCAGAATCGTTGCGCCACCGGTGAAGATCAGGCTGTAGATGGCGATGACGATGGCCGCGCGCTTGAGGTTCTTGAGCTTGGGGTGCTCAATCTCGCGGTTGACTTGGGCCAGGCTCTCCTCGCCGCTCATCGCCAGCACGGAGTGGCCAAAGGCCATGAGAATGCCGAAGAGCCCCAGCAGCGGCACCAGCCTGGTTCCCTTCAGGAAGCCGAGGGCATCGTTGCTGAATTTGAGATTGGCGACCGTGGGCGGCGGCGGCAGATGCACGCCGGGGGTGAAGATGACGGAGAAGATGCCCCAGAAGAGCAGGATCACCACCATCACCGTGGTGATCTGCATAACGCGCAGCGCCTTGCCGCTGGACTCCTCGATCCCCTTGATGTTCTCCCACCAGTAATAGATGGTGACCGCGGCGGCAAAGACTGCCGAGGTGTAATCCATATTGAATTGGAAGGGGTGATGATGCGGGTCCAGCAGTGCCGGTGGCAGCCAGTGGCTATTGTTGGCCACCACGATCAGCTCGTTCATCAGGCCTGTAATATATTGTCCGGCGGAGACGCCCGAGATCGGTCCGGTGAGGATGTAATCGAACATGAGCGCCGATACGCTCAACTTGGCGAAGGTGCCGCCCAGCGCCTCTTTGACGACGCGGTAGACGCCGCCTCGGGTGAACATCGAACAGCTTTCGACGTAGACCGCGCGCACGGCAAAGCTGAAGAGCATGATGCCCAGGATGAACCAGGGCGCAGCCGCGCCCACCGCCTCCTCCGCGATGCCGCCAGCGTAAAAGGCCGACGAGCCCAGATCGCAGAGCACGATCGCTGCCGCGCGCCAGAAGGAGATGAAGGTGAGCATCACGGATGATGCCACGATCAGGCGCACGCGGTTTGACATTGGAGCAACGGTCGTTCGGGAAGATGCCATCGTGAGTGTGCCGACGCGATGGCCGGCTTTCCTGGATTGCGGGACGAGAAAATTACGACACGCCCCGCGACTAGTTTATTTGCTATTCATGACTCAGTCAATAAAAGAATCTGGTTTGGCAAAAGCCTTATGCGCGCGATTCCGGCGGTTCATCCTTGCCGAAGAGCTCTTTGCCGTCTTCCACAAAGCTGATGAGGACAACGACGGCCGAGCCGATGAGGCCGACAAAAAACATCACTTCCAGAATCCGCATTGCAACAATCGCTAGAGACATACTCAAATTGTAGCCTGTTTTCCGGCGATTTATTGGATTTTCATGGCGGGAAAACCCCATCGGGCCTTTGCTTTGTGCGCCGATGCGATACACTTTGCCCAGGATGCAGAGCGCAATCAACAAGTTGGGAGCATGGAAGTTGTGGGCCGCGGTCGGTCTTTCGGCCGGTTTGCTGGAGCTGCCGTTTCCGCTGGCAGGGCCGTTGCCCGCATGGCGGTCGATCTTCGCCTGGTTTGCGCTGGTCCCGCTGCTTTGGGCGCTGCTGACGCCTGAGTGCGTCAACCGGCCGCGCCCGCTGCGCCGCAGCTTTCTCCTCGGCTATCTCTGCGGCGTGCTCTGGTTCGGCGGCAACTGCTACTGGGTGCGCGACGTGATGCGCCAGTACGGCGATATGCCGTGGGGTGCGCCGACACTGCTGCTGGTGGCCTTCAGCCTCTATCTGGGTTTCTATTTCGGGTTGTTTGGCTTTTGCATTGCGCTGGTGCGCAGGGCGACGGGCTCGACGCGCTGGGCACTGGTTGCCGCGCCGTTTCTTTGGGTCGCAATGGAGCTGGCCGCCGCGAGGATTACCAGCTTTCCCTGGGATCAGCTTGGCTACTCGCAAGTGAATAATGGGCTGCTGATGCAACTCGCGCCTTGGACGGGCGTTTACGGGATCAGCTTTGTGCTCATGGCGGCGAATGCGCTATACGCATTCGGGTTATTGTCCCCCAAGAAACCCGCTCTACACGAGCCTGAGAAGTTGTATTGGAAGCAACCCTATTGGAGGTTGAAAGCACTCTTTGGACGTGAGGTTTGGATATTCTCCAGCCCAATTCTGTTTTACTACTTATTTTTGGTCGCCAGCTTTTGGATTCCACCCACGCCCGCGCCCACAGCTTCCGCCGTCCTCGTCCAGCCAAACCTCAACGTTGCCGCCGACAACCGCTGGCTGCATCCCGGCGAATGGGAGCAGCACATCGCCGACTTTCATCGACTGGCCGCGGAGCAGTGCAAGACATACATCGCCGGAATTCCGCAGTCAAATGCGCCGATGGGCGAGATCGTCTGTCCGCCCACACCCACGCATCCCGATCTGATCGTCTGGCCGGAGTCGCCCGCGCCCTTTGAGGACTTGGACGAACGTTTCAAGCTGGCCGTCGCTGCGATTGCCCGAAAGCAGCAAGCGCCGCTGGTTGTGGGTACGCTTGGCGTCTCGCTGGCCGAGCCGGAGCCTGAGCCGAATAATGGAGTTGCCGCGCAAGGCTTTCAACTCTACAACTCCGCGCTGGTCATCAGCGCCGCTGGCCAGCCGGTCGGACGCTACGACAAGATCCACCTCGTTCCCTTCGGCGAGTACGTGCCCTTCCGCCGGCTGCTCTTCTTTGCCCGCGCGCTCACGGCCAACGTCGGCGAGATGGGACGCGGCAGCGAGCGCAAGCTCTTCAATCTGGCAGCGCAGAACGGCGTGCGCCATCGCTACGGCGTCTTCATTTGTTACGAATCAGTCTTCGCCGACGAGGTGCGCCAGTTCGCTCGCCTCGGCGCGGAGGTGCTGGTTAATGTCTCCGACGATGGCTGGTACGGCGACACCAGTGCTCCATGGCAGCACCTGAACATGGCGCGCATGCGGGCCATCGAAAACCGCCGCTGGATCTTGCGCGACACAAACAACGGCGTCACCGCGGTCATCGACCCCTATGGGCGCGTTCGCCAATCGATTCCTCGCCACCAGGCCGACGCACTGCCCGCGCAGTTCGGCTTCCGCGACGACGTGACCTTCTACACCACTCACGGCGACATTTTTGCGTATCTCTGTGGCCTGCTGGCGATGTGCATTGTGGGCTGGTCTGCTAGAAAGCTGCTGCGCGCCTGGGTTGCCGCATCGTAGTTTTGCGCATCGATCCTTGCGCAGCATTTTGAAGTGATGTATGCTATACATCATGAGGAGAACTCAACTCTATCTCGAAGACGATCTCTGGGCGGCGCTCCATGCCAAGGCGCTGATCGAGAAAGCTACGATCTCGGAGCTGGTGCGCGTGGCTGTTCGCGAGCGCTATATGGGCAACCGGGAAGAGCGCCGCGCAGCCATGATGGGTATCGTCGGACTCTGGAAGGATCGTGCCGGTATTGAGGATGCGGAATCGATGATCCGCACTCTTCGCGACGACCATCGACTGGAAAGATTGGCCGCCGAGTGAGTGTCCTGATCGACTCCGACATTGTGATCGAAGTTCTGCGCGCGCGAGATCGGGCGATCCTTGCACAGTGGAGTCTTCTAGCGGAATCGACGACTCCGATTCTGGTTTCGCCGATTACCTTCGCGGAGGTTGGCGCCGGCGCGTTGCCGCATGAACTCCAGATTATCTCGCAATTCTTTTCCCCGCTCACCTGCATTGCCATCGAGATGAAGATCGGCCAATTGGCGGGCGAGTATTTGCGTCAATTCGGCAAGAGTCACAACGTTCAGGTCGCCGATGCACTCATTGCCGCCTCGGCGGCGCAGAATGAAGCTGCTCTTTGGACACGCAATCGCAAGCACTATCCCATGCCCGACCTGAGCTTCTACGCATGACCGCGTGAAGCAATCGTAACAATGGCGCAATCCTGTTCAATCACCAGGATTCAACGGAATAAGTAAGCATCAGAATGCCGCTCGGCAGAGTCTTGCTCTCTTGTAAATGAAGAGATTGCCGCTGCCCCGCAGTCAGCAGCGGAGTGCCGCTGCCGAGCATCACCGGCATCACCGCGACCTCGACCGTATCCATGAGTCCGGCATTGAGAAGGGCGCGAAAGAGAATGCCTCCGCCGAAGAGCCAGATGTCCTTGCCGGACTGCTGCTTCATCGCGGCGACAGTCTCCTCGACGCGGCTGCTGATAATGGTGATGCCGGGATAATCTTCCGGCTTCATGGTGCGCGAGACGACGATCCATGGCTGCCCGAAGCTCTCCCAGTCTTTGCCTTTTTCGCTGGCCACTTCGTAGGTTTTTCGGCCCATCAACAGGATGTCGTACTGTGCGAACATCGCCGCAAAATCAATCTCCGGATCGGAGACGATCCAGTCGTACTCGCCGTTGGGTCCGGCAATGAAGCCATCCAGGCTCATCGCAACTCCGTAGCGTAGACGCCGCATTATCCCTCCGTTTCTTACACCCGTGAGATTAGCCTCGCTATAAGTCGACAATCCGACAGATGAAGCTAATTATTGTCTCAGTGAAGTCCATCGAGGAATTTCTTTATCTCGTCGATCACTTGCGCTTCATTGGACCGGTAAACGTAATGGTCTGCATTCGGAATGCGAACGACGCGGGCGGTTGGAACTCCGCGTGCAATTGCTTCGGCCTGCGCAGAGCATCGTGCTTTATCTGCGTCAAGCCGCGCTGCTCTGCGTTCCGGGTCGTTCGGAAAGAAGTGACTCCAATCGTGAGGGCAGGCAAAGATCGCGAGGACCGGAACGGGGATGGATGTGTACTTCTCCATGCCGAAATTCATGGCGGCCTGGATCGGTGGGCGCGGCGGCAACGGAGGCATCGTCTTTACGTCTTCATTGCTCTGGTGAAGAATGGTCTCGAACCTTGCAATTGCAATTTCAAGTTCGCGTAGCTTCGCCTGCTCATCGACTCCACCGGCTTCAATCTCCTCGATGCGTTTCTTGATGCCGTTCATCTCGATCTCGATCAACGGGTGAGCAGGATCGTAGAAAGCGAAGCCTGTTGCCGCGTCGAGATAAATGAGGCCGGAGAGCTTAGCCGGGAAACGGCTGCCGATTGAGCTTAGCTCCTCACCCGCTAGCGAGTGCCCTACCAGAACAGGACGCTCAATTCCGAGTGCTCGCATGACGGCGAGGACATCGTCCCCCAGACCATCTGCCGAGTAGTTCCCGTTTGCAGGCGCAGGCTTACTGGACGCGCCAAAGCCCTTGCGCGTTATGCCGTAAACATGATTCTGGCCGGTGAACTTCGGCGCAAAGTTATCGAACGTGTGAGCGGTGTCTCCGGCGCCCGCCAAGAAGATGAGCGGTCTGCCGAGTCCTCCCCAATCAAGCACCTCAAGCTGGACACCTTCCGCGCCGGTGACAAACTGAACCTTGTGCGGTGAGGAATCCGTCTGCGTAGGCGCCTTCAGTGAAACCAAGAGCGATGCAGCCAGAACAAACAGAAGGTTTCTCATGTTATGCATGACCATCTCCTTTGACCGACTGCAGCTCGTACTGTCCGTTGGTTCACCGAAATCCTTACTGAAAACGCCGCAAGGCCCAGTTTTGTGAGGTGACTCTACCCCTCCTCCGCCTCGCGCAGCTTGGCGATCACGGTGAAGTCTTCCAGCGTCGTGGTGTCGCCCTTGATCTCGCCGTGCGTGGCAAGCTCCCTGAGCAGGCGGCGCATGATCTTGCCGGAGCGCGTCTTGGGCAGGGCCTCGGTGAAACGGATGTCGTCGGGGCGGGCCAGTGAGCCGATCTCCTTCGAAACCCACTTGCGCAGCTCGTCCTTTAATTCCTCGCTGGGCTCGTTGCCGCTTTCCAGAGAGACAAAGGCGGAGATGGCCTGCCCCTTCAGCTCATCGGGACGACCGACAACGGCGGCTTCAGCGACTTTGGGATGGGCGACCAGAGCCGACTCGACCTCCATGGTTCCCAGGCGATGACCGCTGACGTTGATCACGTCGTCCACCCGGCCCATCAGCCAGTAGTAGCCGTCGGCGTCCTGGCGCGCGCCGTCGCCGGTAAAGTAGCTGCCGGGCACATCGCTCCAATAGGTCTTCTGATAGCGCTCCGGGTCGCCGTAAACCGTCCGGGCCATCGAGGGCCAGGGCTTGCGAATCACCAGCAGGCCGCCGTGGCCGGCGGGCACCGGTTCGCCCTCCTTGTTGACCACCTCGGGCAGGATGCCGAAGAAGGGCCGCGTCGCCGAGCCTGGTTTGGCGGCCACCGCGCCGGGAACCGGGGCGATCATGATCGCTCCGGTCTCAGTCTGCCACCAGGTATCGACGATGGGACAGCGGTTGTGGCCAATCTTCTCGCGATACCACATCCAGGCTTCGGGATTAATGGGTTCTCCGACGGTGCCCAGCAGACGCAGCGAGGCCAGCGAGTGCTTCTCGACGTGCCGGTCGCCCCACTTGATAAAGGCGCGAATCGCCGTCGGCGCGGTGTAGAAGACCGTGACCTTGTGATCGTCGACGATCTTCCAGAAGCGCGAGAAATCCGGCCAGTTGGGCGCGCCCTCGTACATCAGCACCGTCGCGCCATTCTGCAGCGGCCCGTAGACCACATACGAGTGGCCGGTGACCCAGCCGATATCCGCCGTACACCAGTAGATGTCCTCGTCGCGCAGATCGAAGATGATCTTCGAGGTCAGATAGGTCTGCACCGAGTAGCCGCCGGTCGAGTGGACCAGCCCCTTCGGTTTTCCCGTTGTCCCGGAGGTGTAGAGGATGTACAACGGATCTTCGGAGTCCATCTCCTCGGCGGGGCAGTCGGGCGAGGCTGCGGCCACAAGTTCATGCCACCAGTGGTCGCGCCCCTCCACCATCAGCACAGGAGTGCCCGAGCGCCGCAGCACGACGACGTGCTTGACGGTATGGCAGGCATTCATCGCCTCGTCCACGGTGCGCTTGAGCTGAATCTCGTTGCCGCGGCGGTAGCTCGTGTCCTGGGTGAGTATGGCGACGCAGGATGAGTCGTTGACGCGGTCCGCGATGGCGTTGGCGGCAAAGCCTCCGAAGATGACCGAGTGCACCGCGCCGATGCGCGCGCAGGCCAGCAGGGCAATCGCCAGCTCCGGCGTCATGCCCATGTAGACGGCGACGCGGTCGCCCTTCTTGATTCCCAGCCCTTTGAGGGCGTTGGCAAAGCGCTGCACCTCGGCGTGCAGCTCGGCGAAGGTAAGCCGGCGTACCTCGCCCGGCTCGCCCTCCCAGATCAACGCGGATTTATTGCGCCGGGCACCGAGCGCGTGGCGATCGACACAGTTGTAGCTAAGGTTTAACTTTCCACCGACAAACCATTGAACGGATGGAAGATTCCATTCAAGAACCTTGGTCCACGGCTGGAACCAATGCAGCTCTTGGGCGACGCCGGCCCAGAAGCTCTCCGGATCGTCGATCGACTGCTTGTAGAGCGCCTCGTACTCCTCCAGGCTCTTGATGTGGGCCTTGGAGGCGAACTCGGGCGGTGGGGGAAAGACGCGGTTTTCCCGCAGCGTCGAGTCGATATCCTGGCTGCTGAGGGAGGAAGCGAGCTTGGCAACGGCGGATGCTGCGCCGGCAACGTCAACAGCGGGCAGGGAATTCATACGAACCGTCCTTTGGGGAAGTGGGGATGGAAACGGTTCACGGCAGAGAGTGGATTTGCGCCCACTCGGCCTCCGCGTGAACACCACTCTAACTAGAGATGCGCAGAAAGGTCAATTGGACGGGAAGAATCTTTTCAGCAAAGGGTTGGCATGGATGGATGAGTCGCAGGTCCAGGAGAAGAGAGCCGTCGAAATGCCGGATTCGACCGAAAAGGGCAGTCGAATCCGGCGTCCTTCGGTTTACTTCTTCAGCTCCTTGATCAGGTTGTCCCTCTCAGCCGGGGTAAGCGGGATACGGAAATCCGCGGGGCCCTGGATTTCCTTGAGGTACCACAAGGCATAGTCGCAGAGGCGGTACTGATACCGCTGATACTCCATGTACTCCTGGCTGCCGAAGACGGGGGCAGGGCGAGTGTCGTCGAGCATCCGCTTCAGAGCCGGATAGGCGCTCTTGCCGGATTCGACCATAGCCTTGGACGCCTCCTCCATATACAGGTGCGGCAATCCCCAGGTGTTGAAGGTTTTGGAGTTCTGCAAGGCATCGGTGAGCACACCGGCGCGCAGCTCGGCAGGCAGCGCAAGGTAGGCCTTCTCGTTCAGCCGTCTGAGCAGCAGCAGAGGCAGCAAGGCATCCCCATTCTTGGTTGTGCGGACCATGGATGCCAGCGTGTCGGCGCTCACATCCGTTCTTCCCCTCAGCTCCCGATAGGCCAGCGAGTTGAAGGGCTCTTTCTTGTTGGCGCTCTGCTCAGCCAGATTCTTGAGCAGAGTGGGGTTGTCCATGGCGTGATAGGTCTGGGCGGTTTCAGCGGCAATCTTCTGCGTGGCCTCCAATTGAGCCTTGGCCTGATCCCGCGCCTGAAGTACGGCAGGGTCGACAGTGGCAGGCTTGGGGGCGCATCCGGCCAGAACGATTGAGAAGAGCATCGGGGCGTAAACTACTGGATTGAATCGTTTCATCTTCATCACTCTCCTTGGCGCTCGCCAGTTTATAGATCGGACATGGCCGGGAAGACCACCGCGTGGGTGACCGAGGGCTCGCCTGGAAAACCAACTCCAGCCTCCGTGCCCGAGGTCGGCGCCCAGGTATTCCAACTGGCCAGGGCGCTTTGGAATTCAACGTTCAAATTCTCCCATGCGGGAGCCGTGATGAATTGCGCGGCATTCCCATTGTTGTCGATCGTCCAGCTCCAGAAGTAGTAGCCGAGAATCTTGTTCTGGCAGGTGCTGGAGCGGAAACAGACGGCGGCATCGACGGCATAGAACCAGGTATTGTTTGGCCAGCCGCCGGGGCGGTCGAAGAGCGTGTTGGCGGTGTTGTTGGCGCCCGGCGTGTTCCAGCCGGAGTAGAAGGTCGAGCCGTCATTGGTCAGCCCGTACCAGCCGTAGGCTTCGCCGTCGACGCGGTCAATATTCCATCCATTGGCATCGTGACGGGCTTCGTCGCCGACGCCGGAGGCATAGATGTTGGTCCGGCTGACAGTGTCGTAGACCCAGGTGATCTGGATCATGGCATCGCTGTCGACGGAGCAGGATTGTCCGCAAGTGGCGGGGGTGAAGGTGAAGGCTGAGCTCAACGGAAATGCGTCGGGGTTGGATTGCACCGTGCCGTTAAAGGCCCAGGTGCCGCAATTCAGTGTGGGCGTACAGCCCGAGAGCCAGCAAACCAGAGCGGCCGCAACCGTGGCTACGGCAGCCAGAGACAAGAAGCGGGGGAACTTTTCTTGTTTCATGGATCTCCTTTTCGTTCAGGTTTTCATTCATGATCTCCACCGGGCCGTTTCTATCATGTGGAGTCAACAGCGATTGCTGCCACCGCCCATCGAAAAACCGATCTCACCCGCAGCGGGCCAAGCGGCCCAGCGGGGTGGATGGACGGGAGTCATGCTGTGCGTGAGCCGGATGCCGGTTCCGCGCCTGTCATTCATTGAGCCGGTTGTGCACAACGGACGCGAGGGGCGGATCGGGTTCAGGAACGCATGGCAAATAAAGCAGCCTGGCTTCATCAAACGGGGAATCGAAGCTAGACCGCCGGGGAAATTGGCCTTCTGTCGCCACAATGATTGCTCAAGCGCATCCCTGTCAAGCAAAATCATTCGCGGATTCTGCGACCGGAGTCATCGACCGGAGATTTTCTGCGTCTGGACATACTCGCGCAGCGCGGCATTGATGCGGCTCTGGTAGCGGCGGCCGGTCGAGCGGAAGAAGGCGATCAGGTCGGCGTCGAGTCGCAGCGTGATCTGCTGCTTGTTCTCGGAGGGAACCAGTTCCGAGACACGCCGCCAGCCGGTGGTTGGCAGGGGCGGGATGTCGCTGTAGTCGATGCCTTCATCGCCCATCTCCTGGAGTTCAATCCACGCCTGCTGTTCCTCCGCCGTCAAGCGAGGAGGATTCGCGGGATCAAGCCGATAGGTCACCAGTCCAGTAGATTCGTTGTTCATTGCGATCTGCCCTTCATGCGGAGATCAAGCGGGTCCGCGGCCCGCGCTGTGTATAGACCACGGAAAGAATCCTCTGTCCGACGCGACCCAGAACAATCCACCGTTCCTCTCCGTAGTCGCCGGAAACGTCCGGGTGCTCAAGTTTGCTTTCATCCTTAAAGACCTCGCAGGCAATCGGAAACGGAACCCCGTTCTTGCGCAGGTTGGCTTGAGCTTTCTCGGGATCCCACTCGAAGTCCACGATCTATCTCAACTATACTACAAAAAGAACTTCAAGTGAAGGTATATTTGTAGCTACAGTTACAGCATTTTCGCTTCTGGTGTATACAGAATCCTTGCAGTAAAGTGGCTTTTTCCTCAAGAAAAAGCCACCTTCGATGCGCTCGTAATGTCAACAAGTGAAGCGAAAATGCTCTAGTTACATCTGTAGAGCGGCAGAGACGAGGCGCAAATCCTGCCTCGGCGCAAAGAAAAGCGGCAAGAATCCGCATGAGATGATTCTCGTTGACTGTGCCAAGCGAGGCGCGGGTACATCAACTCATGCGGATCTTGCCGATACGGTCTAACCGGTATATCTGAAAGCCTGGACAGTTCTATTGCAACAGCGTCGGCTCGTCGTGGCCGTTGCCGTTCAGCTCGTCGGGCGGGATGATGACGGCGGCGGCGACCTTGTCGTCGGGCTCGAGGTTGAGCAGGCGGACGCCCTGCGTGGCGCGTCCTGCGGCGCGGATGGTCTTGGTGTCGATGCGGATAATTTTGCCGAACTGGCTGATGACCATCAGCTCCGAGGCGTCGTCGACCAGTTGAATGCTGCTGACTTTGCCGATGCGCGGTGTGACGGCCATGTTTTTGACGCCCTTGCCGCCGCGGGTTTGCAGGCGATAAGCCTCAACATCAGTGCGCTTGCCGAAGCCATTGTCGGTGATGGCGAGAATGCGGTAAGCGCCCTCTTCATGCTCCTTGGGGGTGACGGCGATGCCGACGACGTAATCATTTTTGGCGAGGACGATGCCGCGCACGCCGTAGGCCGGTCGGCCCATGGAGCGGACGTCGTTCTCGTCAAAGCGGATGGCCATGCCGAGATGAGTGGCGAGGAAGACGATCTGTGAGCCGTCGGTGATGCAGGCCTTGACGAGTTCGTCGTCCTTGTCGATGCCGATGGCGATGATGCCACGCGCCATGACGTTGCTAAAGTCCTTGAGCGGGGTCTTTTTGACGGTGCCCTTTTGCGTGGCGAAGAAGATGAACTTGCCCTCTTCCTCGAGATCGCGGACGGGCAGGATGGCGCGGACGTTTTCGCCGGGCTGGAGGTCGAGCAGGCTCTGCATCGACTTGCCCTTGCCGGCGGCGCCGACGTCGGGAATCTCGTAGACCTTGAGCCAGTAGACGCGGCCGGTGTTGGTGAAGCACAAGAGGAACGCGTGAGTCGAATCGACAATGAGCTGGGCGACGAAGTCCTCTTCGCGGGTCTTCATGCCCATGCGCCCGGTGCCGCCGCGGCGCTGCTGGCGATAGATGCTGATGGGCGTGCGCTTGAGGTAGCCCTGATGGCTGACGGTGACGGCGACCTGCTCGTCGGCGATGAGGTCTTCTAGCTGTAGCTCGGCGGATTCATCGACGATCTGGGTGCGGCGGGCGTCGCCGTATTTGTCGCGGACCTCTTCCAGCTCCTTGACGATGACGGCGCGCAGCTTGGTCTCAGAGGCGAGGATCGATTCGTACTCATTAATGCGCTCGCGCACCTGCTTGAGTTCGTTGAGCAGCTCGTCGACTGAGAGCTGGGTGAGGCGATAGAGCTGGAGTTCGAGGATGGCATCGACCTGGCGAAGGGTCAGGCCTTTTTCCTCGTGGGGCAGGCGCTCGCGGTCGAGGTTGAGAACGATCTCGGTGCCCTTGCCCCAGGCATAAAGATTCTCGCGGGCCTCGGCGCGCGAGCCGGAGGCGCGAATGATCTTGATAACCGTGTCGAGGTTGTCGAGGGCGATCTTGAGGCCTTCAAGGATGTGTTCACGATCGCGGGCCTTTTTGAGCAGGAAGACGGTGCGGCGCTGGACGACGTCGATGCGGTGATCGATGAAGCAGCGGATGGCCTGATCGAGGGCGAGTTCGCGGGGCTGGCCGTTCAGCACCGCGAGGAAGATCATGGAGAAGCTCTCCTGCATCTGGGTGTTCTTGTAGAGCTGATTGAGGACGATCTCGGGCTGCGCGCCGCGCTTGAGTTCGATGACGATGCGCATGCCGTCGCGGTCGGATTCGTCGCGCACGTCGCTGATGTCGTCGACGATCTTGTCGTTGACCAGATCGGCGATGCGCTCAATGAGCTTGGATTTGTTGACCTGGTAGGGGATCTCGGTGACGATGATCGCCTGTTTTTCCTTGGTGATGCTTTCGAGTGCGGTGCGGGCACGCATCAGGAAGCGCCCGCGGCCGGTCTTGTAGGCCTGGGGGATGCCGGATTTGCCGTAGAGGAAGCCGCCGGTGGGAAAATCCGGGCCCTGGACGTGCTTGAGAACTTCTTCGAGGCCTGCCGCGGGGTCGTTGACCAGCGCGATGGCGGCGTTGACGACCTCGGTAAGGTTGTGGGGAGGAATGTTGGTGGCCATGCCGACGGCGATGCCGCTGGAGCCGTTGACGATCAGATTGGGGAAGCGCGTGGGCAGCACGGTGGGCTCGACCGTGGACTCGTCGTAGTTGGGAACGAAGTCGACCGTCTCCATCTCGATGTCGGCCATCAGCTCGCCGGCGATGCGCTCCATGCGGCACTCGGTGTAACGCATGGCGGCGGGCGGATCGCCGTCGACGGAGCCGAAGTTGCCCTGGCCGTCGACCAGCGGATAGCGCAGCGAGAAGGGCTGGGCCATGCGGACGAGGGTGTCGTAGATGGCCGAGTCGCCGTGAGGATGGTAGACGCCCATCGCCTGGCCAACGACCTTGGCGCACTTGGTGTACTTTTTGTTGTGCTGCAGGCCCATCTCGTTGAGGGTGTAGAGGACGCGGCGATGGACGGGCTTGAGGCCGTCGAGAGCGCTGGGCAGCGCGCGCCCGATGATGACGCTCATCGAGTAGTCGAGATAGGAGCGGCGCATCTCCTCTTCGATGTTGATGGGGATGATGCTGGAGTTGTGCGGCGGGGTGCCGCCATCGAGGGGAAGCATGGGATTCTGATCGTCTGGCATAAGGTCTTTTCTGGCCCGGCGAGAGGCGGCATTGATGTGTGGTTCAGTGCGCTGCCGGAGTCCGCGGGCGTGCTTTTATTTTACCCGCTTGGAGGGGGTTTTAGCAAGGCGCAGGACAGGAAATAAGTCCTTATTTTGGTTGAATATATAGTATTTCTGACGCGCTATATTCAGGGCTTGATAATCCTCAAGCCGCGCGGCGCAATTTCCCTTTGGGCTTGGCGCTGTTTCCGGCGCTCTTTTTTGCCTTTTTGCTGTCAGCGTTTTCCCCAAATCCAGTCAGAATTACCGGCGGCCGGTCGGGAAACTTGACCATCAGCGTCAACTCGCCGCCGACGCCTTCCACGTAACTGCGCAGCGTGGAGAGATAGAGGTCGGTGCGCTTCTCGATGCGCGAGACGCCCTCCTGGCCGATTTTAAGCTTCTTTGAGAGGCGAGTTTGGGTCAGTTTGCGTACGCGGCGCACTTCACGCAGGTTCAGTTCTTCGGCAATCAATTCCGCCGCAAGCTGACGGATTCTCTCCTGGCTTTCCACGGATTCCTCGGCAATCATTTTTTTCAATGAAACTGTCATCTGTGCTACCTCTTCAAACGGAGAAACCGCAAATGTTGTTCGTAGCGCTCATCCGCTACGCGAATCAGAGTGCGATAAAAGCGACCCTTTTCGGTTCCACTCTTGTCACCTCCTGCCAGCAAAATGGCCTTGCGGTCGGGATCGAAGGCGTAGGCCACACGCCAAGCGCCTCCATCGGCATCAAAACGCAATTCCTTCATGTTGGCGTGGCGCGAGCCTTTGAGCGTATCTGCAAACGGTCTTCCGAGTTGCGGACCATTCTCGCTGAGGAGCGCTGCGAAGGCCTTCAATTTTTCTCGAACCGTCTGAGGCAATAACCGGACTTCTTCCGCGAAATCGTCATGGAACTCGACCGACCATTGCATTTCCATATTATGCTCTGGAATGCCTAATGTTTTCAAGTGCATTTATTGAGAGTCATAGTGTTACAGCAGGCGCGGCAGGCTCAACACGCAGAGCACGGCTTGCAGCAGGATGAGGGCGGCGGCGACGCCCATTGCCAGCCGGCCCTTCGGCGATTCATAGGCGTCGGCGAAGGCTCCGGCGATGAAGGTGAACAGGAAGGGCAGCGCCCAGAGCCAGGGGGCGGCGGGGACGCTTGTCATGGTCAGAGCCACGAGGATCGTGGCGCAGAGCAGAGGAACGGAGTTGCCGAAGTAGCGGGAGCGCGCGGAGCAGAGATAGAGGACGAGCGCGGCGATGGCGGCAATCGTCATCCCGGCGTTTGCGGGTGCGGAGAAGAAGCGGCGGGCCGGGTCGAGCGTGAGCGAGAACGAGAGCGAGTGGATCGAGGCGAAGGCATTGGGAGAGAAGCTGTAGCCGGCGAAGAGCAGAAGGAGCGCGCCGGCGACGGTTGCGCAGAGGACGGGCGGCAACAGCAGCCTGCGGCCCTCGGCGATCCAGAGCATGATGGCCAGGCCGAGCAGCGCGGCGATGGCGAGCGCGGCCAGGTGAGCGGCGGCGGCGAGCGTGAAGGCGAATGTCAGCAGCAGGATGCGCGGAAGCCATTTTCCACCCCAGCGACGAAGACCTGTCGCTGGGGGCCCCGGATTGCGCGGGCCCTGCATCGCATGAGCGACGCCGATCGCCGTATAGACGCCGCCGTAGAGGCCGAGCGAGGCCAAGATCTCGGGATTGGGCGAGAGGCTGGCCTTGAGGATGGCCGGAGAGAAGCAGTAGAGTGCGAGCGCGGTGTAGCCGCCCAGGTTGCCGTAGAGGCGGCGCGTGACCCACCAGAGGCCCGCACCGAGCAGGCAGCCGGCGGCGAGAAAGGGCAGACGCAAAAGGAAGAGAGTGTAGGTGAGCTGGTGGCGCAGCTCCCAACTGCTCAACTGGCCGTCGGTTTGTGCGATGCGATTCTCCGGCGAGCGGAAGGGGTCAAGGGCGCGCTCGGTGAGCAGATTCAGAGTCAGCGGCAGACCGGCGAGGCGGTAGGCGAGGATGCCGTCGCGGATGAGGCCGCAACTGGTGAGGCTGCCTTGCAGTTGCGCGGGGCGCTCCCAAAGCTCGCGTCCGCAGCGCGCGTACTGGTAATCGCGCGCGGTGAGCGACTGGCGACCGATGAGCCAGAGGCCCTGCAAGAGAAAGAGGGCCAACAGCCCGGCGGCAATGCGCTGCGGCCGATTGAAGCGAAAGCGGCGAATCCGGCGAAGGTTCATGGAGGCGAGAGGAACCTTACCAGTCTAAACGCTGGCGGCGGGTGCGAGTGCCGGGGCGGTGTGGATGGACGGCGGGAGAGTCTCGGCGAATGTGGAAGATGAAAAAATAACCGCAGGTCCTTCGACTCCCCTTCGCTGCGCTTCGGGTCGCTCAGGATGACAGTGTGAAGTAAGTGGACGGGCCTCGGATCAGTAGAGGCGGAAGTTGATCTCGATGGGGACCATGACGGGGACGGGAGTCTTGCCGTCCTTCAGCGCGGGCTTGAATTTGAACTTCATCACCGCCTCGATGGCCTTTTCGTCCAGTCCCATGCCGAGGGCGCGGACGACGCGCGGATTCTGCGGATTACCCTGGGCATCGACGATGACATAAAGCTCGACGATTCCCTGATACTTGGCGCGGCGGGCCTCGTCGGAGAACTCAGGATCGACGCTGTAGATCACCTTCGGCTCGGAGACCGCGCCGCCGATGCGATAGAGTCCGCCGCCGTAGTTTCCGCCGGAGCCGGGGCCGACACCGGAGCCATTGCCGGAGCCCAGGCCGGTGCCTGTGCCGTTGCCCATCGAGCCCAGCTTGACGTTGGTGGAGTTCGACATTCCAAAGTTGGGCAGGGTGGGATTGTCGAGCAGGACGATATCCTGCTGCACGTCGATGGAGGGCGTGGGCGACTGAATCTTGGGCGCGACTGCAGGCGTTTGCATGCGCGGCGGCGTCTTGCCCTTGATGGCCTCGATCTTGTCGGGGCTTCCGCCGCCGCCGCCGGCGGACACTGCGGCCTTGGGCAGCTTGGCGTCGGTCAGATCGATGGGCGTCAGCAGCACCTGATCCGGCTTCTTCTGCTGAATCATCGGCTTGACGACGGCAAACAGAAGCAGGGCGAGGATGCCGCCGTTGAGTACGGCGGAGGTGGCGACGGCCCAGGGATTGCGCTTCACGGCCATCGGATCGACGACGGCAACGGGAGTCGAGGTCAGCTCCAGGGGCGGCAGCTTGGGAGGAAAGAAGAGATCGCGGATGCTCTCGTAGAGGTCAGCCCAGAGCGGCGTATCCTCAACCGGAAAACCAAAGGAGTGGTCGATCTCCGTGCCCTCCGCCTGGGGCGCGATTGCTGCGGACTCTGGCTGATTGGGTCGATCGTTGGACATAGTTGCCGCGGGTTCCGTCATCCTGGGCGCCGCGAAGGGGAGATCGATCGCGAAGCAGCCCGTCTTTCCATTATGCTTGACTCGGCCTTGGTCTGTCTCGTCCGCGAGCGTCTCAGATTCCCGAGTCTCATATTCCGGCGTGGAGAGGTATCCCATAATCAATAGACGGATGAAGGCATGGGTTTGTAACGAAAGAATTCCACGCTCCGGCATTTACACTAGAGAATGAACGAGTTTGCACCGATCCAGGGAGTGACGATGTCCTCAGCACCGGAGTTGAAGGCGACCTTGACGCTGCCGCAGACCGCCTTCGCGATGAAGGCCAATCTGCCGCAGAATGAACCGCTCAGGCTCAAGCACTGGGCCGAGCTTGACCTTTATGGCGAGCTGCGCAAGGCGGGTGAGGGCAGGCCCAAATACTTGCTGCACGATGGCCCGCCGTACGCCAATGGGCCGATTCACCTGGGCCACGCATTGAACAAGGGGCTGAAGGATTTTGTGGTGAAGTCGAAGACGATGGCGGGCTTCGACTCGCCGTATGTGCCCGGCTTCGATTGCCACGGGCTGCCGATCGAGATCAAGGTGGACGAGCAACTGGGGCGCAAGAAGCTGGAGATGCCGGTGCCCGAGGTGCTGGCCGCCTGCCGCGCCTATGCGCAGAAGTATGTGGATTTGCAAACCGAGCAGTTTGAGCGGATCGGCTGCTTTGGGCGCTGGCGCCTGCCTTACCGGACGATGGCGCGGGATTACGAGGCGCGGACGCTTGAGGCCTTCTACGGCTTTCTGGAGAAGGGCTTCGTCTATCGCGGATTGAAGCCGGTCTACTGGTGCATCCACGACCGCACGGCTCTCGCCGAGGCCGAGGTCGAGTACGCCGAGCACACCAGCCCGTCTATCTATGTGCGCTACAAAATGACCAGTGACCCGGCGGCGATTGATGCATCGCTCAAGGGCAAGCAGGTTTCCACGATCATCTGGACGACGACTCCGTGGACGCTGCCCGCGTCGATGGCCGTGGCCTTTCATCCGGAGTTCGAGTATGTGGCGCTGGAGGTGGGTGAGCAGGTCTATATTGTTGCCGCCGAGCTGGTGGCCAACGTGGCGGCGGCCTGCAAATTTGAGCAGAGCAGGGAAGTGGCGCGCTTCAAAGGCAGCGGGCTGGAGGGCGTCGTCTTCCAGCATCCATTCCTTGATCGCAAGGTGCAGGGCGTGCTGGCGAGCTACGTCACCGCCGATACGGGAACCGGCGCGGTGCACACGGCTCCGGCGCATGGCGCGGACGATTTTTATACCGGACAGCGCTACGGGATCGATCCCACCTGCCGCGTGGATGCGGTGGGACGGCTGACGGTGGACCCCAGCGCGTGGAACCGTGCGGCGCCTCCGGCCTTCGAGGGGCTGAAGGTGTGGGCGGCGAATCCGGTGATTCTGGCGATGCTGGAGGAGGCGGGCGCGCTGGTGGCAAGCAGCGATCTGGAGCACTCCTATCCGCACTGCTGGCGCTGCCACAAGCCGGTGATCTATCGCGCGACGGAGCAGTGGTTCATCGGGATGGAGACGCCGGTCAAACGCGCCGATGGCAGCGAGGCGAGCTTCAGGCAACTGGCCATCGAAGAGATCGACAAGGTGGTTTGGGACCCGGCGTGGGGCAAGGAACGCATCACCAACATGATTGCCACGCGGCCGGATTGGTGCATCAGCCGCCAGCGCATCTGGGGCGTGCCGATCGCCGTCTTCATGTGCAAGGGATGCGAGAAGCCGATCATCGATGCCGAGCTGAATAGCAAAATTGTTGAGCTGATGGAGAGCGAGGGGATTGAGGCATGGCACACAAAGCCGCTCGAAGAATTGCTTCCCTCGGGCTCGAACTGCGAGCACTGCGGCGGCAAGGAATTTCGCAAGGAGACGGACATTCTGGATGTGTGGTTCGACTCGGGCACGAGCTGGTTTGCCGTCTGTGAATCGGATGCGGAGTTGAAGCCTGCATACACTTCCTTTCAGAAGAATGAAGGAACTCGGGTTTTATATCTTGAAGGCGGCGATCAGCATCGCGGCTGGTTCCATTCGTCCTTGCTGACCTCGGTGGCGCTGCGCGGGCGCGCGCCATATTCGAATGTGGCCACGGCGGGCTGGACGCTGGACGAGCAGGGGCGGGCGATGTCGAAGTCGCTGGGCAACGGCGTTGATCCGGTGGATATTGCCAACCGCCTGGGCGGCGAGATTGTGCGCCTGTGGGTGGCGTCGATTGATTTCCGCGAGGATATGGCGGCCAGCGAAAACCTGATGCAGCGCTGCGCGGAGATCTATCGCAAGCTGCGCAATACATTTCGATTTTTGCTGGGCAATCTGAATGGCTTCGATCCCGCGCGCGATCAGGTGGCCGAATCGGAGTTACTCCCGCTTGATCGTTATATGCTGGCCCGCACGCGCGAACTGACGGAGAGGGTCGGCGAGTGGTATGCGGCCTTCGAATTCCATCGCGTCTATCATGCGGTGAACGAATTTGCCGTCGTCGATCTGAGTAACTTCTATCTGGATGTCTTGAAGGACCGGATGTACACCTTTGCGCCCACAAGCAAGGAGCGCCGCTCGGCGCAGACCGTGCTGTGGCGGATTACGGAAACATTGGCGCGGCTGGTTGCGCCGATCCTGAGCTTTACCGCCGATGAGGTCTGGGAGCATCTGCCGGTTGTGGCGGGGCGCGAGAAGAGCGTGCATCTGGCGCAGTTCCTCAAGCCGGAGGAGGTCTTCTCCGATGAGCCGGCGAAGCTGCTGGAGGAGTGGAAGCAGATCTTTGGCCTGCGCGATGCGGCGATGGTAAAGCTCGAAGAAGCTCGTCAGGAAAAACGAATTGGAAAAGGCTTGGAAGCTGAGATTGAGTTCCGGGTTCAAGGCCAGCAACTCGAAATTCTGCGCAACTATGCTTCCAGTCTGAAAGAGATTCTAAATGTCTCCAAAGTGACCGTGATCGAGGATCAATCGCAAACGGTAATCGTGCTGCCCGCGACAGGCCACAAATGCGCGCGCTGCTGGAACTTCATGCCGGAGGTTGCCAACTACGGCATCTGGCAGAATGTCTGCACGCGTTGCGCGGAGGCGCTCAAGGAGATGAAGATCGCGCCGCCCATTGCCGACTAATAATTGCTCATATGAATCGGTGATGAATCATGAACTTGTGCGGGCGAGGACGCCCGCACTACAGCCGGTCAGGAGACCGGCGCTACACTCCCAAGGAAGACCATGATATTCACCGCACCTCGCCGCTTGCACTGGCTGCTGCTGATCTCGGCAGTTATTATTTTTCTCGACCGTTTGACGAAGAGCTGGGTTATCGCGCATATCCGCTTTGGCGACCACATTCCGGTCATTCCTCGCGTCTTCTACATCTCGCATTGGACCAATGAGGGTGCGGCCTTTTCGCTCTTCGCCAACACCGGCTCGCCAAATGCCGTGCGCTATGGGCTGATTGCGCTTTCGCTCGTGGCCTCGCTGGCGGTGCTTGTGCTGCTGGTCAGGCTGGGCGACCGCTTCACGCTGACCACGGTGGCGCTGGCGCTGGTCTTTGCCGGGGCGCTGGGCAACGTGCATGATCGCATCGTCTACGGCTCGGTGGTGGACTTCATCGAGGTGCATATCTTCAGCTACCACTACCCGGATTTCAACGTCGCCGACTCGTCGGTCTGCATCGGCGCCTGTCTGCTGCTGCTGGATTCGCTGCTGCCGAAGAAGAAAATATCGAACTAATCTTCTCCCGATTTCGTCTATATTTCCGATATAGTTCGATTCTTCGAGGAGCGTTGGATGAATCGCAGAGTTTCTTCTTCGTCCATTTACGTTTTATTTTTTCTGTCTCTCGCGGCATTGGCGGGCTTCAGTAGCCAACTGAATGCCCAGCGACTGCCGCAGACGGTGCGCCCGGAGCACTACACGCTCAGGCTTGCGCCCGATCTCAAGGACGCTACCTTTTCCGGTATCGAGGCCATCGACGTAACGCTCGCCGAGCCGACGGATCGGATCACGCTGAACGCCGTCGAGCTGAACTTTTCTTATGTTGTCGCGACCGCCGATGGTAAGCAGCAGAAGGCCGCGGTCTCGCTCGACAAGGAAAAGGAAGAGGCCACCTTCACCTTTGCGGAAAAACTGCCCGCGGGAAAAGCCCGTCTGACGATTGACTACACCGGCATCCTGAACAATGAGCTGCGCGGCTTTTATCTCTCGAAGACGGCTAAGCGCAATTATGCCGTGACGCAATTCGAATCGACCGACGCGCGCCGCGCCTTCCCTTGCTTCGACGAGCCGGCCTTCAAGGCTACATACGACGTGAGTCTGATCGTCGACAACGGTGACACGGCAATCTCGAATAGCCCCATCGAAAGCGACACGCCTGGGCCGACGGAGGGTAAGCACACACTGACATTTGCAACAACGCCGAAGATGTCCACCTATCTCGTCGCCTTTCTTGTCGGCGACTTCCAATGCACCTCGGATTCCTCGGACGGCGTGGCGATCCGCGTCTGCGCGACGCCGGACAAAGTTGCTCTGACGCCCTACGCGCTGGATACCGCAGTGCACGTGCTGCACTACTACAACAACTACTTCGGCATTCCTTATCCGCTGAAGAAGCTGGACCTGATTGCGCTGCCGGACTTCGAGGCGGGGGCGATGGAGAACTTCGGCGCGATCACCTATCGCGAGACCGATCTGCTGCTGGATCCGAAGACGGCTACGGTGGATGCGAAGACGCTGGTGTCGATCGTGGTGGCGCATGAGATGGCGCATCAGTGGTTCGGCGATCTGGTGACGATGCAGTGGTGGGACAACATCTGGTTGAATGAGGGCTTTGCCACGTGGATGGAGATGAAGGCTGTGGCCCGCTTGCATCCGGAGTGGAATATCGACCAGATGGTGACCTCGGAGCTGGACGAGACGCTGAACCTGGATGCGCAGCCGACGACGCGCGCCATCCGCGCCCGTGCCGAGACGCGCGACGAGATCGAGCAGATGTTCGACGGCATCTCGTATGGCAAGGCGGGAGCAGTGCTGGGCATGATCGAGAACTACCTGGGTGAGGAGACATTCCGCCAAGGCGTGCATAACTACCTGGCCGCGCATGAGTACGCGAATGCCACGGCGGAGGACTTCTGGGGCGCGCAGACGGCCACCAGCCACAAGCCGGTGGACAAGATCATGGAGAGCCTGGTGGCGCAGCCGGGCGCGCCGCTGCTGAGCTTCGACGAGCTGGTGAAGGGCAAGGTGTCAGTATCGCAAAAGCGCTTCTTCCTCTCGCCCAGCATTGTGCCCGACCTCAAGCAGAGATGGACGTTGCCGGTTTGCTTCAAGGCGGCCGATGGACAGGAGTGCGATCTGCTGACTCCGGCGGAAGGCAGCGCCTTAAAAGTGCCCGAGGGATTTTTCTTTGCCAACGCGGGCGGCGAGGGCTACTATCGCAGCGCCTATACGGCGAGCGTCTACAAGGCGCTGGTGGCGGATGTGGAGACGCGGCTTACGCCGACTGAACGCATCAGCCTGATCGGCGACGAGTGGGCACAGATGCGCGCCAACAAAGCACCGATCGGCGACTTTCTCGATCTGGCCGCGGCGGTCAGGACGGACGCAAACGCTCATGTGCTGGACGAGGCGATCGACAGCATCAACACAGGCTATTCGCGCATTGCGGCCACGGACGAGGAGCGCGCGCAACTGTCGGCGTGGATTCGATCGACCTTTGCGCCGGTGTATACGCTGCTGGGCAAGCCTACCGAAAGCGACACGGAGAACACGCGCCAACTGCGCGCCGATCTCTTTGAATTGCTCGGCCATCGCGGCAGGGATCAGGCCGTGATCGCCCAGGCGCGCGCGATTACTGAACAACTGCTGACCTCGCCTGGATCGGTGGATGCAACGCTGGGGCAGGCCGCGCTCTCGGTGGCCGCGCGCAATGGCGACGCCGCGCTCTTCGACCGGCTGCAGAAGATCTACGAAGGCTCGAGCAATCCACAGGTGACCGAGGGTGCGCTGAATCGGCTGGCCGAGTTTGAAGACCCGGCGCTGGTTGAGCGCGCGCTGGATTATGCCGTGAGCGGCAAGGTGCGCAACCAGGATGCGGCTGCTCAGTTGGCACTGGCGCTTGAGGACGATGCGAATCGCGAGCAGGCTTGGAAGTACATCGAGAGCCACTGGGAGAAGGTGCAGGCGCTGCTGACGCCGGAGATGGGCTCGCATCTGGTGCATGCGACGGGAAGCTTCTGCACGGCTGACGGGCGCGCGAGTGTGACGGAGTTCTTTGGCGCGCACAAGGTGGCCGCCGCCGACCAGGCTCTGCGGCACGCCATCGAGAGCATCGACGGCTGCATCGAGCTGCGCCGGCTGCAGGAGCCCAAGCTGCGCGAGTGGCTGAGGGCTAGCCCCAAGCCGCTACCATAGAGCCATGCCGCAGATTTCTCCGGGCCAGACGCTGCTGATCGATGCCGACGATACGTTGTGGGAGAACAACATTTACTTCGAGCGGGCGATCGCCGCCTTCATCGGCCTGCTCGACCATCGGGAGCACTCACCGGCCGAGGTGCGCGCTGTGCTGGACGAGGTCGAGCGGGAGACGATTCTGAGGCTTGGCTATGGTCTGCACAGCTTTACTGCGGCGCTGCTCACCTGCTTTGAACGGCTCTCGGGTGCGCCGCTCGGCGAGGATCATCGCGCGCGCATATTGGAATTGTCCCGCGCCATCGCCGAGCAGGAGATTGAACTGCTGCCGGGCGTGGCCGAAACGCTGGCTGCCTTGAGCACGCGCCACCGGCTGATTCTGATGACCAAAGGCAGCCACGCCGAACAGGCCGAAAAGCTGAGCCGCTCCGGGCTGCAAGGCTACTTTTCTGCCGTAGAGGTGGTGGCGGAAAAAGATGCGGCCACCTATCGCGCGATGGTCCGGCGCTACGGTGGGGCGGACGAGGATGCGCACGGCTTCTGGATGATCGGCAACAGCCCGAAGAGCGACATCAATCCTGCTCTGGCCGCGGGATTGAATGCGGTTTTTCTCTTTCACAAGGACACGTGGGTGCTGGAGCACGCCACGCTGGACGCCGCGTCGGAGGGGCAGCGGCTGATTGAGCTGGATGCCTTCGCGAAGCTCCGTGCTATCTTTTAGGCGGCAACGATTTTCACCCGGAGATTCGCCATGGATAAGCCAAGCGTCTCAATAGACAATGCATTCAGCCAGGAATATCCCGCGCCACCCAATGTGCATTGGACTGTCCTGCTCGCGGTCTGGGTCGCTATCGTGATATTGACTGAATTGTTTGTTCCAAAGCCTCTGTGGAGGCTTGTGACAGTACTGGCATTCTGTCCGTGGCCCCTATATCTATGCCTCTGGATGCGCAAACTCGACCCGAAGTCGAAGAGCCTTTTCTGGGTCCTTGCCTCGGTTGTGGGAGAAGTTGCCTTGGCCGAATTTCCAGTTCGGCACAATCCAAATACCTTTATGATTGCTTTGGTTATTGTGTCGGTAATCATCTTATTCGCTCTCCCGGTCGTGGCTATCTTCGTAATCCGCGCTGAACTCCAGAAGCATTACAATGAAAGCGAAGCCTTCGGCCTTAAGCTTGACCCTATTACGACCTTTGCCTTTTCCTATTTCTATTTCCAATATCATCTCTACGACATCGCACAGTCTAAAAAGCGGCAAGCCGAGGAGATTCTCGAAAAGCACTAGCCGCATATTTCTACAGTGACAATACGTCTGCTTTATCCCGCACTTGCGCTTAACTGCTTCACATTAGCAAGCAATTGCTCCGGCGTCCATTCATTGCCGGGATAGAAGCGCACGACCTTGCCGTTGGGGCCGATCAACGTGGTCGATAGCGTGTGCGTGATCGTCGCGTCGGCGTTGCCGGTCATGCCCAGATCGAAGAAGCCGGCGATCTGCGGGAGCAGGGAGCTGTCAGGCGCGGCAAACTCCCAGTGGGCGAAGGGATTGTGTGCATTGCTGACAATGTAACTCGATCCATAGGCGCGCAGGCGCTCGGGGGTATCGTGTTCAGGGTCGAAGCTGACACTCAATAGATGGGTTTGGCGGTAGAGCGCGGGATTGGCCCCCAGCAGCTTCTCCAGGGCGGCAAAGTTGCGCGTGACGCGCGGGCAGAAATCGGGCGAGGGACAGCGTGTGTAGATGAAGGTGACCAGCAAGGACTTGCCGCGGTACTGGCCGAGATGAATGGCGCGGCCATCCTGATTGCGCAGCTTGAAGTCGGGCACAGGATCGCCGGGCGCGGGCACGTGATAGGAGACTGGAGGCTTGGTGTCGGGCTTGGATTGCGCCACGACGACGATGTGATCCAGCAGGTAATCGACGTTGGGATCGGGCGAGACGAGCACGTCGGCGGTGATCGTGTCGCCCGGATGAAGCTCGGAGAGAATGCCGGGGTCTTTGAGTTTGTAAGGCATCGTCATCGCCTCCATCAAGCCGGGGATGGCCTCGTGGTTGAGCGTGACTTCGCCTTGGGCGGCGTCGGTGGAGACGACCTTGCCGCGCAGGTGGTAGACCTTGACGTTCTCGGCGGCGGTGGCGGGGGCAGGCGGCTTCTGGCCGCCGTGGCAGCCGGCCAGAACGAGGAGAGCGAGCAAGGGGAGGGCAGGCAATCGACGCTTCATTGGCCCAGTTTACATCTTCCTTCCGGGGTCGTGGTATCCCACCCATTCCGGAAAGACTCGGAATGGATGGGGCACCCAAATGGATTGGACTGAGCTAAGTCAAAAGTTACAGCGTGCGTTTGAAGAGCGGAGTAGCGATCAGCAGCGTGCCGATGCCGAAGACAAACAGGAAGAGCAGATCGTATTGAATGGAGACGAAGCCGCCGTCCTTGAGGAGGATGGATTTGAAGCCGTCGATGCAGTAGGTGAAGGGATCAATGACCGAGAGGGCGCGCAGCCATCCGGGAAAGGCGGCGATGGGGTACATGGCGCCGGAGGGATAGAAGAGCAGCAGGTTGAGGACGCCGAACATGGCGCGCGGCGTGAGCGGGTCTTCGACGCGGACCATCAGCAGAAACATCATGCCGTTGAATGCGATGGCGGTGACGATGATCATGGCCAGCAACTCGAGATCGGCCACGGGATGGAAGATCACGCCCAGGCCTGCCATCAGCGAGCCGATGACGGTGAGGCAGATGCCGCTGAGGACCGCCTTGATGGCGGCGGCCATATTCAAGCCGAAGACCAGCTCCAGCTTGGTGATGGGAGTGACAAGGTAACCTTCGTGCACGCCGCGGGCCTTGTCGTCGATGTAGAGCATACCGCCGCCGATCATCACCGAGATGTACATGGCCATGGCGCAGCAGGCGGGCAGCAGGAACTTCAGATAGTTGACGTAAGGGTAAAGCTCGACGATCTCCAGAGCAATCTGATTGGCCATGCGCGGCTGGATCGCCGGCGTGGTCAGCGCGGTGACGACCGACTGCATCTCGGCCTCGATGGAGCCGGAGCTGAACTGATCGGTGTCGTCGACAACCAGGCCGAGGACCGGCGCATCCTGCGCATAGACGCGGCGCGAGTACTGCTTGGGAATGATCACTGCGGCATTGATCTTGCCGGTGCGCACATCTTCGCGGGCCTTCACCTCGTCGCTGTATTCAACGGTTGTGAAGGTCTTGATGTTGACGGCGATCGAGTCGAAGGCCTCGTGCAGGCGGACGGACTCGGGGCCGTGATCGTAATCGACGACGGCGACCTTTTCCCCGGTGATCTTTCCGCCGAAGGCATTGCCCATGATGAGCAACTGCATGATGGGCATCATCAGCGACATGATCATCAGCATGGGCGACCGGAAGAACTTGCGCATCTCGCGCTCGACAATGGCGAACATTCGAATCATGGCTTCATTCCTGGCCGCGGCGGCAAAGTGAAGACCGGTGGCTTGACCTGCTCATCGCGCAACTGGCGGCCGGTGTAGTAGACAAAGACATCGTCGAGCGTGGTGTTCTGCACGCTCAGGGAGGTGAGCGTTTCACCCAAGGATGCGGCCAGTTCGACCAACTGCATCGTGGTGCGCGATCCCGAGGAAGTCAGCACGCGATAGTATCCGGCGCTTTCCGCCTGCACGCTGGTCACGCCTTCCATCGCTTCCAGGCGCGCCTGCCACTCGGTGGTCTCGCGGTCGAAGTGGACTTCAACGACGTTAGCGCCGGGGACGCTGTGCTTGAGTTCGAGCGGCGTGCCCAGAGCGACCAGTGTTCCGTGATCGACGATGGCCAGCCGGTCGCAGAGCTTGTCGGCTTCGTCCATGTAATGCGTGGTGATGAGGATGGTGAGGTTGCGCGTGGCTCGCAGGTTGCTCAGCATCTCCCAGACGGCGATGCGGCTGACGGGATCGAGGCCCGTTGTGGGCTCGTCGAGAAAGAAGATGCGCGGATTGTGCACCAGGCCGCGCGCGATCTCCACGCGGCGGCGCATACCGCCGGAGAGCGTTTTCACCTGCGCGCCGCGCCACTTGAGAAGATCGACGGCCTCCAGGACTTCGTTGATGTTGTGGATGCGCTCGGCCTTGGGCACTGAATAAAGTTTGGCGTAGATGCTCAGGTTCTCTTCGACCGTAAGATCGGGGTCGCTGGTGAGCGCCTGAGGAATCACGCCGATCAAACGGCGCACCGCGTCCGGCTCCTTGGCCACATCGTGTCCGGCGATGATGGCGCGGCCGCTGGTGAGCGGAATCAGCGTGGTCATCATGCGGATCAGGGTGCTCTTGCCCGCGCCGTTGGGGCCGAGCAGGCCGAAGATCTCGCCATCGGCGACCGAGAAGTTGACGTCCTTGACGGCTTCAAAGTCCCCATAACGCTTGACGATATGGGAGACTTCGATGGCCGGAGGCGCATGGGGGACGAGTGTGCTCATTCCTTCACCAACTTATTTTTCGGAATGTACACCTGCGCGATCATGCCCGGAACATAACGCTCGCCGGGATTGTCGATCAGCAGCTTGAGCTGCACGGTCTTGATGTCGCGCTTGCGGTCGCCCACATCGCGCTGCGTGGCGAAGTCGGCCTCGGCGGCTTTGTTGATGACCTTGCCCTGGAGGGTTGCGCCCGAGGGCATCACAACTTTGAGCGTGTCGCCGAGCTGGACCGCATCGGCCTGCGTCTCCGGCAGCGGCGCGTAGACCCAGGTCTGGCTCAGGTCCATGATGGTGACGATGGCGGCGCCGGCCGCGACATACTCGCCCTGGCGCGCGGCGCGGACGTTGACGCGGCCGCTGACCGGGGCGAAGATCTGCGTGTAGCCGAGCTGAACCGTTGCCTGCTCGGCCAGGGCGCGGGCGTTCTCGGCGGCGCTGCGGCTCTCTTCCACGGTGTGCGCGGCGACGGCGGTCAGCAGTTCATGGGCGCGGGCCTGGCGCAGAGAAGCCTCGGCGGCGGTGAGGTTCTCGCGCGCGGCATCGACTGCGGCCTTCGCGGCTTGCAGGCTGGTCACCGCGTCGTCCTTCGCCTCCTGGCTCATGATCCCCTGCTGGGCCAGCAGGACGGTGCGGTTGGTGTCGGCCTGCTGATGGTCGAAGTTTGCCTGGGCCTGGGCGAGCGCGGCCTTGGCTGATTTGACCATCGCCTCGGCGTTGACGGCGGCGCTCGAGGTCTCGCCACGATCCTGGCGTTCGGTCTCGACGCTCTCGCCCAGCTTGTGCTGCTGTCCGGCAGCGGTGGCCTCGGCGGCCTTGCGCGCGGCCTGCAAGTCGTCGTTCTCGATCACGGCGATCAACTGGCCGGCCTGGACCGCGGAGCCTTCGTCGACGGTGAGCGTCTGGATGCGTCCGGGAATCTTGCTGCTGACGACCACCTCGTTGGCGTCCACCGTGCCGATCAGTTGCAGATCGGGCGAGGGGCGAACGGAGTAGAAGTACCAGACGAGCGCGCCGATGGTCAGAATACCCAGAATCAGAAAAACTCGATTGCGTGCGTTCACGTGTGCCTCACTTTATGGAAGACGTTTCATGGCGGTTTCTATTGCAGGTCGAAGGTTGATCTCCGGCATCGGCGTCGCCGCCAGGATGCGTGCGGCGACGCGGGCGCCGTGCTGGCGGTCGGTAAAGATGGTCAACCCCAGGTACTCGACGGCTGCCTGGCGGCGAAATTCCAGCGCGCCACGCTCCATCGGGTCCTTACCGTAAACCAACTGCGAGAGCGGCGCGGAGAGAAAGTAATTGAGATTCGCGCCCAGCACCGCGGAGCGCATCTGCATCGGATCGACAGGAACCAGCTCACCGGAAGCAATCCCATCCTCAATCACTCTGTCCATCATCAGCCACAGCGGACGAAAGAATTTTTCTACCATCGGCGCCAGGCGGTTCTCCTCGCCTCGGTGCAGCCGCACCATCTCTTGCTGGATCAACGAGCGCAGAGCCGGATGCGAATACGACCGGTCGAAGTTCCTCAGCACGACCTGCACAATCCGCTCGCCGGCCGAGATCTCCGCTTCCAGTACGCTGACGCTATCAACCCGTATGCCTTCGATCACCGCCTCGATGGCCGCTGCGTACAGCGCTTCCTTGCTGGTGAAGTAATAGTAAAGCAAGGCTTTATTGACGCCTGCCTCCTCGGCGATCTGCTCCGTGCGCGCCCCCGCCAGGCCTGATTCGCTGAACTGGCGGATGGCGGCTTCAAGGATTCGTGCGCGGCTCTGGTCGGCGCGCTCGGTCTGGCTTCGGGTTGGCGTTGGGGCGGTCATAATTAACTAACTGGTTAGTAAATTAGCACAGGCAAGATTGAATTGCAACGTGTTTGCCCGTTACGACGGTGTTTTTTACCGGGTTTTATTGAAGGAGGTAAGCCGGAGGGAGCAGGGGACTTCGGGCCGAGAAATTGGCCTGTCTCACCGCTGAGGATTACAACAGTCGTAGAATCAGACGACGTAATGGATGACGCGCTTCTCGGCGGAGCGTTCGTTCTTCTCATCCTCTTCAAGGTTTTCGAAGCTCTCCTCGTCCTCTTCGTAGCCTGAGGCGGCGCGGGCGGCGCTGGGCGAGTAGGTTTCGTCGCCGGTCCGCGTGGAGCGCTCGACCTCGTAGACGTCGGTCAGGCCCAGATCGGTCACCTGGGAACGGATCATCGGAGCAATGCGCACATTGGCAACTGGGGCGATCTCCATCGACACTCCTCCCGCACGGACGAACCTTGCAGGAGGTATCGGCAATCCGCTGGAAGACTTGAGTGATCGGGAGAAAAAGAATGAAAAATGCGCGATAAATCTGCGGCAGAGGCCTCCTTTTTGCATCTCTACCAAGAAGAATCGGCTGAAAAGAGAAGAAGTTGAGGGCTGGGGACTGCGGGATTCCCCGGCCTCTTCCGGCAGGTGAAACCGGCCCCGATTGTTTCATTTGTGTTAAGATCGATTGTCTAGGAGCCGGCAGCCCCCCCACTTGCGCTCAGCCGGAATACCCCCGATGAATCTCTACCTGATGCGCCACGCCAGCGCCGGTCTACGCCGCGGTAATCCACTGATTGACGACAAGCGATCTCTGATCAAAGAGGGCAAGGAGCAGTGCGTGCTGATGGCGCGTGTGCTGGCCGCGCTCAAGGTCCAGGTGGATGTGATCGTCTCAAGTCCCTTGAAGCGCGCCTTGCAGACGGCGCAGTATGTGGGCACGGAACTGGGCTACGATCAGGCGGTGGAGATCAACGAGGCGCTCGCGCCCGACGCCGATTATGCCGACTTCCAGCAGATGCTCTCGCAGTACGCCGGCCACGAGGGGATACTGGCCGTGGGACACAACCCCAATGTCTTCCAGTTCCTGGGCCGCCTGGTGACAGGCAACGGCGGCGCGGCGATCCGTATGCGCAAGGGCTCAGTGGCGCGCGTGGATCTGGAGCGCCATCCGCCGCTGTTGCAATGGCTGATCGATCCGCGCTCGGCGCGCGCGATCTATGCCAGCGTGCAGAAGAGCTCGCGCCCGAAGACCTCGCGGAAGTAATCGGCCTCCTTGCGCAGCGACCAAAGCTCCAGCTCCGCCCCCGTCCGCCCCGGCTCCACTTCGAGATAAACCCGCTTGGGATAGAGTTTTGCGGTAAAGCGCAGCACGTCCGAGGCGCGATCCTGATTGAGCGCCACCCCCAGGCGCAGCAGCACCACCGCGCGCTGGATCAGCGCGTGCTCGGCCGGAGGAATGTTGCGCAAGGCGCGGTCGCCGGGCTGCGGGCGGCTCTTGCCCAGGTAGCGCGCGATGGCCGAGATCAGCGTCCGCTGCAGTGGTGTGCAACCGAAGATCTCCGAGCTGGAGATGATGTACTGCGTGTGCCGGTGATGGCCCTGATGGTTAATGAATTTGCCTGTCTCGCTGAGGATGGCCGCGGCTCCCAGCCAGGTCTCATACTCGGGCGGCAACTGGTGCAGCGGCTGCAACTGATGGAAGAGCTGGAGCGAGTGCGCGCGCACGGGCTCCGCCAGCCGCAGGTCGACGCCGTAGCGGCGCGCCGTGGCCAGTACGCTCTGCCAGCGCTCGTGTTCGAACTCGCGATGAACGGCGGCGCGCGCATCCAGCTCGGCCAGCATCTGAGCCAGAATGCCGTCGCGCAGGCCGAGCGGCGAGTAGCGGAAGCCATCGAGCGAGAAGCTCTCCAGCAGCTCTGCAAAGACCGTGGCTCCGGCGACGATGATCTCGGCGCGGCGCGGGCCGATGCCGGGGACGGCTGAGCGTGCGCCGAGCGGCATGGTCGCCAGCTTGTCGGCCATGCGGCGCACCGCGCGTGTGGAGGCAATGCCCGCTGGCGATTGCGCGGCGGCGCGGCTCAGAGCGAGCGGCTGTAGCTTCTTTCCCTTGTTGTGCTGCGCGGATCGGGCCTCGTCCTTCTTACCGGATTTGCGCGGCGACTTTTCCGCCTGGCTACCGGTCGCCGCGATGGCATCCGAGAGCGCGGCGGCGGTGCCGGAGGTGGCCAGGACGCGCGCGATCTTTTCTGGATGAATCTTGCCGCGCGCCTGGCGCAGCTCGCGCGCGATGAACTGCCGCATGCGCGCCAATCCATCAGCCGTCGCCGGATCGGAGCGCAGAAACTCCCTGCTAAGCCGAACAGCGCCCAACGGCAGGCTGACGGTTTCCAGAATGCGGTGGTGCTGGGAGATGGTGATCTCGCAGCTTCCGCCGCCCAGATCGAAGAGCAGCGTGCGGCCGGCGGCGGCATCGGGTGAGCCCAATCCCATCACGCCCAGATGAATCAGCCGGCCCTCTTCCAGCCCCGAGATGATCTCCAGATTCCAGCCCGTCTCGGATTTGACCCAGGCCTGAAAGGCGGCGCCATTGCGGGCGTCGCGCGTGGCCGAGGTGGCCACGACGCGCAGCCGGTCCACGCCATGCAACTGCACTGCGCGCTGAAAGCGCTTGAGGGCGGCGAGTGTGGCCGTCATCGCCTCGGGCGAGATCATGCCGGTCTCGAAGACGCTCTCGCCCAGGCGCGTCACCTCGCGGTCTTCGTGCAGCGTCTTCAACTGATGCGCCGCGACACGGGCGATCTTCAGCCGGCAGGAGTTGGAACCGATATCGATGGCGGCAAGAATGGGCATGAAGGATGGGCTCCGTGAAATAAAATGGCTCTGCGGCCACCATACACGACCGGGCCGCTTCATCGCTTCTGGTTCAGGCGCAGGCAATCGTTCCTATCCCATGACAGGAAGAATCCATTGAAGAGCTTCGCGCCCCTTCCCGCCCGCTTCCATTCGCTGGTTGCCTCCGCTCCCGGCAGCGTTCTGTTGCAAACCGCGCGATGCGATGAGGAGAATCACCGCAGTTACCTCTTTACGCAGCCTCTGCGGACGCTTGCGATCGACAGCGCTTTGTTCGATGAGATCGAAGAGGCGCTCGCCAGCGGCGCATATGTTGCCGGTTATCTTGCCTACGAATGCGGAGAGAGTCTGGGAAGGTTGGAGCGGCGCGGCCTCCAGACGTCCAGCGCGCCTCCCGGCTGGTTGGGCGTCTATCGCACAGCCTTCATCTTCAACCATGCAACGGGTAAGTTTGAGGGCGATGCGCCGGAGGAGATCCCGGCGGATAATTCCACTCGCGACGAGGATTTTTCAATTCAAAATCTACGCTTCGGAATGGATGAGAACCGTTACGCCGAAAAGATCGCAACGATTCAAGAGTACATCCGCGCGGGCGACACCTATCAAGTGAATTTCACCGATCAGGCGAGCTTCGACTTTTCCGGCTCCGCGGGGTCTCTCTTTCAAACGCTGCTCGAAGGCCAGCCAGTGCCCTACAGCGCCTTCCTTCATGGAGAGAACTGGCAGATTCTGTCGTTTTCTCCCGAGCTGTTCTTTCGTCGGAATGGCCGCGCGATCGTTACCCGCCCGATGAAAGGCACGGCGCGACGCGGCGCAGACCTCAGAGAAGATGAAAACATCGCCCGCTGGCTGCAATACGACGCCAAGAACCGCAGTGAAAATGTGATGATCGTGGACCTGATGCGCAACGATCTGGGCCGCATCTGCGAGTACGGCAGCGTACGCGTGGACCGGCTCTGCGCGGTGGAGAAATATCCGACGCTCTTTCAGATGACCTCGCAGGTCTCCGGCACTCTCAGGCCCGGCGTGCGCGCGTCCGATATCTTTGCCAGTCTCTTTCCCTGCGGCTCGGTAACGGGAGCGCCCAAGCATCGGACGATGGAGATTATTGAAGAACTGGAGAGCGGGCCGCGCGGCGTTTATACCGGCGCAATCGGCTTCTTTTCACCGGCAGGCGAATCGGTCTTCAGCGTGCCCATTCGCACCCTTGTGCTCGAGAACAACCGCGGCGCAATGGGTGTGGGCAGCGGCATCGTCATCGATTCGCGGGCGGAGGAAGAGTACCGCGAATGCCTGCTGAAGTCCGAGTTCCTCTCCCGCCGCGAAGAGAGCTTTCAACTGCTGGAAAGCATTCTTTGGAACGACGGCTACATTTTTTTGCCGCCGCACCTGGAGCGCATGGAAGCCTCGGCGGCCTATTTTGGATTCAACTTCGACCGGCCATCCATTCTTGAAGCACTGGAAGATGTGGGCCAGCAACTTGCATCCGGCGTGCGCGTCAAGGTTCGTCTCCTGCTGGAGCGCTCCGGCGCGGTGAAGATCACGCAAGCTCCTCTCAAGGATGAGACGGGCTCAGGAACTGTTACGATCTCCCCGATTCGAGTCTCATCCTGCGATCGCTTCCTGCGGCATAAGACCACCCGCCGCCAGCTCTTTGACGAGGCACTCCAGCAGGCCCTCTGGCAGGGCTATGACGAGCTTCTCTTCCTGAATGAACGCGATGAGCTGACCGAGGGCGCAAGGAGCAATCTATTCATCGAGAAGGACGGCCAATGGCTGACGCCTCCGCTGGAGTGCGGATTGCTGCCGGGGATCTACCGGCGGCATCTGCTGGAAACCATGCCCGAGGCCGCGGTGAGAGTCTTGCACCTCGATGACCTTGCCTCGGCGGACGCGGTCTACCTCTGCAACTCCGTGCGCGGTTGCAGAAGAGTGAGCGTTGGACCTGCGATTCAACCCTGAAGCATTACCGATGCGAGAGCGCTTGGCGGGCGCTGCGCACCTCGGCGGCCAGCACCTCGAGCATATGCAGCGCCATGCGCGGATCTTTCTCCATCAGGCGGTTGAACTCCTCGCGCTTGACGTAGCTGAGGCGCGCGCCGTCGCGGGCTACAGCCGTCAGCGTATAAGGCTCGCCGCTGATCAGTCCCGGCAGGCCGAGCAGCGAACCGGCAGCGGCCTGGAACTTCATCACGGGATCGCCGCCGGGCGAGGCCATCGTCAGCGTCAGTTCGCCCCGATTGAGAATGTAAAGGCCTTCAGGGATCTCCCCCTGGCGGAAGAGCACGCGCTCCTCATCGCAGGCAATTTGCGTGGAATGTTTTTCCAGCGTCAGAATCAGATCGGGATCGGCGACAAACGCAGATGGGTCCAGCTTCATGGGCGTCTCCATCGGGGAAAGTGGGGGTAAACCTTGCACAGGCGCAACGGGTGACATTACAGCCTATGTTTTCATCCCGATGGGCCTCCGATGTGTGACGGGGATCACCTATTGATGGTTAAGCGGAGGGCGGCGCGGGGGCAGGGAAGGAAAGAACAAAAAGTAAAGTGGCCTCTCAGGGATGAAAGGCCACGGGTGGAATCGGTTGTTCGTCCCAGTTACTCGTCCAGAATCAGCACGGCGGCGGCGATCGTGGTGGTCCACAATCCGCGCTTGTCGCCCATTGCCGACTGGGTCACGTTGCTGGTGCGGACGATCTTGTTGGAGATGCGATAGATCTCCTTCTTCTCGTCCCAGCTCTTGTCCGGGTCGAACTCGACATCGAGCGTGGTGGCCAGCATCTCGGCGGCCAGCTCCTCGGCGTACTCGCCGGCCTGATCCTCGGTCTCGCCAAAGCTGTGATGCTCGCTCAGGTAGCCGTAGGTGTTTTTATCCGCGGGGATGGCCACGCCGATGCTGGAGACCAGCAGCCGATGCGGCTCGCGTGTGGAGTTTTCGGCGATCACCGCGAAGACCACCTCGCCGGGATGCAGGTAGGTCAGGCCCTCCTTGCGGGTGATCATCTTGCAGCGCGGCGGAAAGATCGACGACACGCGCACCAGATTCTGCGAGGCGATGCCCGCATCCCGAAGCGCCAGCTCAAAGGAGGTCAAACGCTCCTTGTGTTTGCCCACGCCCTTGGTAAAAAACAGCTTCTTCGGGACCATGCTTTTTCCCAATTTCTTGTATCTCCTTCGTCTCTCGATTGATCGGCAACGCACAAAAACACGCTCCCGCATGAGTCTATCGTATTCGGGCGGCTTGTTCCCAATGAATCTTTGCGTAATTTTCGCTCGTTCGCGCCGAAGCGGAAAATCTACGGAAAGACCGCTCCTACGAGGCCCGCTTCAGCGCCCGCTGTAAAACCGTCTCCAACGCCGCCTTCACCCGCGCGTACTCCTCTGGCGCAAGCGTGCCCGCAATCTTTTCACTCTCCAGCGCAAAGAGCTCTTCCTTGAGCGCATTCAGCAGCGCGGCGTTTTTGTTCGCGGGTGGCTGTGCAACCGCGGCGTCGAAGGCCGCGACCGCTGCCGGCCTGCGCAGCAGGAAGGCCGCGGTGACCACCATCAGCAGCGCCACCGCACCCAGAATCCAGCCCTTATATTTCGACAGAGGATCGGGTGTGTTGATCGGCGCGCCGATGCCGCCGCCCGGTTGCATGCCCGCCTGCTGCGCCGGCTCGCCCTGCTGGTCGCCCATGCCGCTGGCCTGCTGCCCTTGCTGATCGCGCGCAATCGCTCCCGTGCCCGCGACGGTGAACTCCAGCGCCTTGCCCGGCGGCGCATTGCGCGCCACAAAAGTCTGAATGCCCGGATCCTCCGGCACCGATTGGAAGACCGACCCCGCGCCTGCAGTGAAGGTCATGCTCTTGGGCAGCAGCACGCCCACGCTCTGCGTCGGCAGCGTCATCGTCGGCTTGAAGGTGAACTTGCCGCCGCTGTAAGGCAGGGAATAGCCGAGCTCGAAGAGCGTGCTCTTCTCGCCGTCGTCCGGCTGGATGGGAAAGTTGAAGGCGAAGTGGCCCTTCGTGCCCGTCGGATCGAGCTTGAGCGAGGTGGGCAGGCCCACCGGCCGCTGCGCCTCCACGCCTTCGACGACGGCTTCTGTAGGCAGCACGATCTCGAAGGAGTGTGCGCTCCACTGCGTCGTCGGCGGCTTGCTGGTGTTGTGCACGAAGTAGCGCTCGGTCACGTGCAGCTGGCCGTTCGCGGCCTCGATCTCCATCACGTCGGCCTCGCAGAAGACGCCGGTGACCTGCTCGGCCACGTCATAGACCGCGACGTCGCCCGCAGCACCGCCCTCAGGCGCGGCGATGAAGTAGGGCGCGCCCTGATGCGTCACGCGAATCAGCTCGGGTCCGTTGCCCGCCTTGTTCAGCGAGTAGTGGCCGCGCGCGTCGGTGGTGGTCACCCCCACCCGGCTCATGCCGGCCTGCGGGTCCACCAACTCCACGCTGTCTCCCACGGCGGGCTTGCCGGTCGTCTTGTCGGTCACCGTTCCGGTGACGGTTGCGGCCTGTGCGAGCGAGCCTGCAAGCAGCATGCTAAGTGCGATGGTGCGGAAGATCATGGAAGTCAATCTCATCTTTGGAAGATACCTCTTTCAATCTCAATGAACTTTGGCAATCGCAACAAATATGGGTGCCCCCGGTCCCTCGCCTTTGGGGACCGGGGATACAACGAACTTTTTCTTTAAGCCTTCATGCTCTCTGCAACTGTTCGATTTCGCCCAGCAGCTTCGCTGCTTCGTCCTCAAGCTGCGCGCGCTGCACGGAAAAGTCTTCTTCAGGATACTTGCCCGCCTTGAACTCGAAGTTCAAATCGCGCAGGTTCTCGTACAACTGCTCCTTGCGTTCGACCAGATAATCCAGGCGCGTCTTCTGACGCTGCGAGGCAAAGACATTCTCCGGCCAAAAGGTGTAAATGAAGAGTACAAACAGAAGCAGCAATCCAAAGATTAAACCCAATGTAGGTGTCATATCTCAAAAACCTCCGCAGCTGCGTTCACTGACCACTGTTCACTGACCACTGTTATCCGTCTCTCGGCGAATCTTCTCGCGCAGCTCGTCCATTGCAGGATCGGCAGTCTGCGCCGCTGCCTCGCTCTTGCCGATCGTCCAGCGCCGCACCAGCAGAATCGTTCCCAGAAGCGCCGCGGCAAAGACGGCGAAGGGCGCAATCCAAGCCACCAGGTCGAAGCCATGAGTTGTTGGCGCGGCCAGCACCACTGCGCCGTACTTGGCGGAGAAGGCGGCGAAGATCTCCTTGTCGCTCAAGCCCGCGGCAATCGCCGCCTTCAGCTCGGCCATCTCCGGCTCGCGCGATGGGCAGCCCATATGGTCGCATTCGCCCAACAACTGCGCGCAACCGCACTGGCACATCAGCCGGTGGCTCAGGTCGTTCAAGCGCACGCCGGAGTCCGTCGCGCCCACCGAGAAGCAGACGGCGACGGCCAGGGCCACGGCCTGCATCACGCGCATCCAGGATTGATTACGCACCGGAGTTGCCTCCCTTCTGCGCTCCCGGCTTCGCGCTCGGAACCAGCGCAATCACCGTGGCCAAGGCCATCAGCGCCACGCCCGCCCAGATCCAGCTCACCAGCGGATTCAGGAATGCCTTGATAATCGGCTGCCCCGTGTCGGGATTCGTGCCCTCGTAGACGACATACAAATCCCACTCCGGCGTCGAGTGAATCGCCACCATCGTCTGCGGCTGTTCGCTGGCCAGGTAGACCCGCTTCTCCGGCGTCATCTGAAAAAGCTTCTTGCCGCCCTTCGAGACGTCCAGCCGCGCGTACTCGGAGTTATAGTTGGCGTTCGAGTCTTGTGTCGCGCCCACCTGCTCCAGCGTGTAGGGGCCGATGGTGATCTTGTCGTTCAGCGCCATCTCGCTTTCGACGTTGCGATTGAAGGCCCCGCCGGCCAACCCGATCACCACAATCACCACGCCGATGTGAATCATGTAGCCGCCATAGCGGCGCGTGTTGCGGCGAATCAGCAGATAGATCGCGGCAAAAAAGTTCCGCCTGCTCTGCTTGGAGATCACCCGCGCCCCGCGCAGAAACTCGGAGAAGATCGCCGTCAGCACGGCAGCCGAAAGCGCAAAGGCCACCAGCGCATAGAAGTGGCCCTGATCGATGGCGCCATCCTTCCACGGCCGCACGCCCACGGAGAGGCAAACAATAACCGTTCCCCAGAGCGCGATCGACGGCAGCACGAAGTTGCGCCGGATCGCGCGCAACGAGCTCGCGCGCCAGGGCAGCAGCGGTCCGACGCCGGTCAGAAACAGCAGAAACAATCCGATGGGAATCGCGACGGCGTTGTACCAGGGCGCGCCGACGGTGACTTTATTACCGACAACATACTCGCTCAAGATCGGAAAGAGCGTTCCCCACAGAATCACAAAGCAGGCCGCCAGCAGCACCAGATTGTTGAACAGGAAGCTCGACTCGCGGCTCACCAGCGACTCCACGCGCTGTTCGCTCTTCAAGTGATCGCGCTGCAAAATGTAAGTAAAGATGCAGACCGCTAGCACGATTCCCATGAAGACCGTGAACCATGTGCCGATCGACGATTGCGCAAAGGCGTGGACCGAGCTGACCAGCCCCGCGCGCGTCAGCAGCGTGCCCAGCAGCGTCAGCAGGAAGGTAGTGAAGATCAGCCACACATTCCAGCTCTTCATCATGCCCTTCTTCTCCTGCATCATCACGGAGTGCAGAAAGGCGGTGCCGGTCAACCAAGGCATGAAGCTCGCATTCTCCACCGGGTCCCAGCCCCAGTAGCCGCCCCAGCCCAGCACGGCGTAGGCCCAGTGCATTCCCAGAAAGATGCCGCAGGTCAGAAACAGCCACGTCACCATCGTCCAGACGCGCGTGATCTTGATCCACTTCTCGCCCGGATAGCGCATCATCAGCGCGCCCAGCGCGAAGGCAAACGGCACGGAGAAGCCCACGTAGCCCAAATACAGCATCGGCGGATGAATCACCATCTCCGGATACTGGAGCAGCGGATTCAGCCCTGCGCCATCCTCGGGAATCTGCCCTTGAAAGAGCGCGAAGGGCGGCGCAGCAAAGCACAAAATTGCCAGGAAAAAGACCTGAATTCCCGCCAGAATCGCTCCGGCGTATGCGTAGAGCTTGACATCTTGTTTATGCGTCAGCCGCAGCACAAATCCATACGCGCCCAGCAGCCACGCCCACAGCAGCAGCGAGCCCTCCTGCCCACTCCAGAGCGCGGAGAATTTATAGGCCGCCGGCAGCGCGCGATTCGAGTGCTCCAGAATATAGGCAATGGAAAAATCGTTGGTGAAGACCGACCAGATCAGCGCAAAGGCCGCCGCCGTCACCGCCCAGAAGCCCGCAATCCCCGCCCGCCGCGCCGTATCCGCCAGCCGCTCGGGGGAAATCGCCGCCTTCTGCCCGGTCGCGATCAGGCGCAATGCCACGGCGCCCGCCAGCAAGTTCCACGCCGCCAGCGCCAGCGCAATCAGAAGTGCAAAACTGCCAAAGGCTGCCATCCACTCTCCGCAAAGTACCGACCGACACTCGCTCACCAGCCAGCAGTCACCAGCCTCGAGCGAAGCGATTCACTTGTTCATCATAGCCGACCCGGCGTGATCTGCCTCACACCCTGGGTGGAGATCATTGAACGGTATTCATTGGGAAGACATTTATTACCTCCCTGGAGAAACCCTGCATTCGCATGAATTACGCCCCTACAAATGTATCTGTAACCGTTTTATATCCATGATGTTTGCGTTTTTTAGACAACGCTACCAATATTCAAGTAAGTAATTCGAATTTCCTGCCGATATCTTCCCATATGCGGACAATACGAATCTCACAAACCATATACCTATTGCTTGGGTTTGCCCTGCTTGCCGGCGGAGCCGCCTCCATTTACCTGATGATCCGCTGCGCCCGCGTCAGCGCCGATTACACCGCAATCATTCAAGGCGAGATTGCGCAGGCGCAGCAGGTCAGGGTCTTGCAGGTCAACTTCAAAAAGCAGGTGCAGGCCTGGAAGGATATTCTTATACGCGGCAAGGACGATACGGCTCTGGCCAAATACGACACTGAGTTCCATGCTCTCGCCGTCAAAGTGCAAGCCGACAGTGCCGGGCTGAGTGGCCAAATCAGCGACACACAGGCTCGCTCCGGTCTAGAAAAATTTCAGCAGCAGCACCAGTTGCTTGAAAGCCAGTATGAGACAGCCTTGGCGGATTATAAGACAGGCCGCGACATCGCACAGGCCGACGCCGCAGTCAAAGGCAAAGATCGTCCTCCCACGGACTCTCTCGATCAAGTCGTCGCCCGACTAGCAGAACTCTCCGCATCCGTTCCAGCCGAGGAAGCTGCCCGTCTTCATCACGAACAAACCGTGATCGCCTCCGTCCTGACCTTGTTATGGCTTGCTCTGAGTGCATGGAACATTGGTTTTGCCCGCTCGCTTGGCATGCGGCTCAACCACGGTGTTTATTTCGTTCGTGAGATCGCTTCGGGAGATCTGACAGCACTGTCGCCCGAAGGTGGCCGCCGCGATGAGTTGGGTGAATTGATAGAAGCCATGAACGAGATGCGCGATCATCTGCGGGAGATGGTAGGTGGGATTCAATCCGTGGCCGGTTCGCTCTCACAGTGCGCGGAGAGCGTCTCCAGCTCTTCGGTCCAAGTCGCAGCCGCCTCTACCGAGCAGAGAAATCAGGCTTCACAGGTTGCCGCAGCCCTGGAGGAGATGATCGCCAGCATCCGCGAGGTCTCTGCACATTGCAATCAAGCCACTCAAAATGCCGTCCAGACTGGCAACCTGGCCACGACAAGCTTCCAGTCGGTGGATGCTGTCGCCGGCAATGTCCGCGAGATGGCCGACGAAGCCCAACGCAATGCCAAAAGCGTTCAGGAGCTCGGAGATCGATCGGGCGAGATCAGCAAAATCGTCCACCTGATTCAGGAGATAGCAGGCCAGACCAATCTTCTCGCCCTCAATGCAGCCATCGAATCGGCGCGCGCCGGCGAGCATGGCCGCGGTTTTGCCGTCGTTGCCGGCGAAGTCCGGCGTCTGGCCGAGCGCACCACTTTAGCCACGAAAGAGATATCCGAAGCGGTTCAGTCCATTCAGCAGGGCACTCAGGAGGCTGTCACGCATATCAATGACAGCTCCGTGCGCGTTGAAAAGAGCGTCGTCGCCGCCAATGCCGCAGCTCAATCCCTTGGCACACTTGGCTCCGGAACCTCTGAAGTCCGGCAGCTCATTGAACAGATCGCCCAGGCCGCCGAGGAACAATCGCAGGCCTCGGCTATGGTCGGCCAGTCGATGAACGAAATCTCGAACAGCATCAGTTCCTCGGCGCAGGGCGCGGAAGATAGTGCCCGCACCGCCAACGATCTGGTCAAACTCTCCCATCAACTTGCTGAGCAAGTAAGCCGCTTCAATACCGGCGACCACCGTGGCGGACCTCAGCTTGCAGCGTGCAACCGCACAGCCTGAAGCATCTCACTTGGACTCAATCAAGGGTGGAAATCGAAGGACCCAATAGCTTCACCCAAACAAAAACTCCTTCTCCCGCAGTTCCTTGATCGCATCCCGCAGTTTGGCCGCGCGCTCGAAGTCGAAGCTCTTGGCCGCCTCGCGCATCTCCGCCTCCTGCTTGGCGATGAAGGCATCCAACTCCTCCTGCGTCTTCATCTCCGGCAGCGAAGCCGTTTCCTCAGTCTCTATATCCCCGTACTCAGCCTTCAAGATCGCGGCCAGCCCCATCTCCACCGGACTGATGATCGAGCGCGGCGTGATCCCGTTCTCCTCGTTGTAGGTGCGCTGAATCGTGCGCCGGCGGTTGGTCTCGCCGATCGCCCGTTGCATCGAGTCGGTCATCTTGTCCGCATACAGAATCGCCCGCCCTTGCAAGTGGCGCGAGGCTCGGCCCATCGTCTGGATCAGCGAGCCGGTCGAGCGCAGAAAGCCCTCCTTGTCGGCGTCCAGAATCGCCACCAGGGAAACCTCCGGCAGATCGAGTCCTTCGCGCAGCAGATTGATTCCGATCAGTACATCGAACTCGCCTTTGCGCAGCCCGCTCAGCAACTTCACTCGCTCCAGCGTTTCAATCTCCGAGTGCAGATAGCGGCAACGCACGCCCACCTCAGTGTAATAATTCGCCAGGTCCTCGGACATTCTCTTCGTCAGCGTCGTCACCAGCACGCGCTCATTGCGCGCAGTGCGGTCGCGAATCTCCCCGAGCAGGTCGTCGATCTGTCCCTTGACTGGGCGAATCTCGACCTCCGGATCGACGAGGCCCGTCGGGCGAATCACCTGCTCTACCACGACACCGGCTGATTTCGTCAGCTCATACGGTCCCGGCGTCGCCGAAACATAGATCACCTGATGCACGCGCTCCTCGAACTCATCGAACTTCAGCGGACGGTTGTCCATCGCCGAGGGCAGGCGGAAGCCGTAATCGACTAAATTCTGTTTGCGGCTCCTGTCCCCGTGCCACATCCCATGCACCTGCGGAATCGTCGCGTGGCTCTCGTCGATGAAGAGCAGAAAGTCGCGAGGAAAATAGTCCAGCAGCGTCGGCGGCGGATCGCCCGGCTGGCGCCCGCTGAAGTGCCGCGAGTAATTCTCGATGCCGTGGCAGTAGCCCATGGACTTGATCATCTCCAGGTCGAATCTGGTTCTCTGGTGAATCCGCTGCGCCTCCACCATCCGCCCCTGCGCTTCCAGCTCCGGAACCCACGCATTCATCTCCTCAACAATCGAATCGATCGCCTCGGCCTTCTTCTCCGGCTGCATCACATAATGACTCTTCGGATAGATCGGCAGCCGCGAGAACTTCTGCTTCACCGTGCCGAAGAGCGGGTCAATCTGCGATAAGCTCTCGATCTCATCGCCGAATAACTCGATGCGATAGGCCAGCTCATCATACGTCGGATAGACCTCGATCACATCGCCCCTGACGCGAAAGGTTCCGCGCCGGAAGTCCAAGTCGTTGCGCTCATAAAGTATCTCGACCAGCCGCCGCGTCAGATCCTTGCGGCTGATGCGCTGGCCTTTCTCCAGCAGCAGCAGCATCCCGTAGTAAGCCTCCGGCGAGCCCAAACCGTAAATGCAACTGACCGAGCTGACGATGATCGCGTCTCGTCTCTCGAACAGAGACCGCGTCGCCGAAAGCCGCAGCTTGTCCAGCTCTTCGTTCACCGTCGCTTCCTTCTCGATATATAAGTCACCGGCAGGAATATAAGCCTCCGGCTGATAATAATCGTAGTAACTCACAAAATATTCGACGGCATTGTTGGGGAAAAACTGTTTGAATTCGTGATAAAGCTGCGCGGCCAGCGTCTTGTTGTGCGCCAGAATCAGCGCAGGGCGATTCGATTGCTCGATGATCTTGGCCATGGTGAAGGTCTTGCCCGACCCAGTCACGCCCAGCAGCACTTGGTGCTTCTCCCCCGCCGCCAGTCCATTCATCAACTCGCCAATCGCCCGCGGCTGATCGCCCCGCGGCGTGTAGCTCGACACCAGATCAAAGTTCATGCAAAGATTATACGCGATGAGCGAAGAATAAGCGAAGACGCGCCGTACTTTCCATGCACCCCTCTCTCGCGCGGTATCCTTGCAATGCCGATGTTTTCCTTCGCCAGCCCGATCTCCGCTCTCTGCCGCCGCGCGCGTGTCCAGCCGCTGGCCGTGGCGGGCGTTGTGCTGCTGGCGGCCTTTGTGCTGGGCGGCTTGAGCGCGCCCTTGCTTGCGCCCGCCAACCCCTCCGCCATCGACCTCGCGCATCGCCTGGAGAGCCCGTCCGCCGCGCACTGGGCCGGAACCGACGAGCTGGGCCGCGACACGCTCTCCCGGCTGCTCTACGGCGCGCGCCTCTCGCTGGCCGTCTCCGTCACCGTGGTTTCGATCTCGCTCGCGCTGGGCATCACCATCGGCGGCTTTGCCGGCTACTGGGGCGGCTGGATCGACACCGCGCTCACCACCATCGCTATGAACACCTTTCTCGCGCTGCCGGGAATTCTGCTGGCCATCGCCTTCGCTGCCTTTCTCGGTCCCGGCTTCACGAACCTTGTGCTGGCGCTCGCCATCGGCGGCTGGGCCGGTTATGCGCGCCTGGTTCGCGCGCAGGTCATGTCCGTGCGCGACCGCGAGTATGTGGATGCGGCGCGCGCTCTAGGCGCCGGCGGCCTGCGCATCTTCTTCCGCCACATACTTCCGAATATTGTGCAGCCGATTCTAGTGCAGGCGGCCATCGGCATGGCCGGAGTGATCCTGGCCGAGGCGACGCTCTCCTTTCTCGGCCTGGGCATTCCCGCGCCCGCGCCCAGTTGGGGAGCCATGCTGAACGACGCCCGCTCGCATCTCTTCGACTCGCCGCACATGGTGCTCTTTCCGGCGCTCGCCGTAGCCGGAGCGATGCTGGGCTTCAACTTCCTCGGCGACGCGCTGCGCGATCAGCTCGACCCGCGCATCCGGCTGGAGATGGGGTTGTAGATGAGAATCGGCGTAGTCAGCGACACCCACGGCCTCTTCCGCCCGCAGATCAAGCGCGCTCTGGACGGCGTCGAGCGCATCCTGCATCTGGGCGACGTGGGCGATATGTCGGTCCTCGAAGAGCTGGACAAGATCGCGCCGGTCACGGCGGTGCGCGGCAATACCGACCGCGAAGGCCCGCAGAGCAAGCTGCCGGAGACCGATGTCGTGCTCATCCGCGAGCGCTACATTTATCTGCTGCACGATCTGAAGCTGCTGCATCTGGATCCGGCCGCAGGCAAATTTGCCGCCGTGCTCTTCGGCCACACCCACGTGCCCAACTTCGACGTGCGCCGGGGCGTGCTCTACTTCAATCCCGGCTCCTGCGGCCCGCGCCGCTTCAAGCTGCCGGTCACAGTGGGCGTGCTGAAGGTGAACAAAGAGGGCGAGTTCAAGGCCAAAATCATTCCGCTGCTCAAGGACTGAAGTTTACTTTGTCACGCTTTTCAATAACAATTTACTCGACATCTTCTCTTTGCCGCTTCAAGATCGGCCTGATGCCGGTCCGCATTTGCGCGTTCCCCTGACACAAAGCCGGCATCTTTCCCGCACTCTGGTTAGTTGACTTACGAGCTTCCCCTTCCCCCATCTTCCCCTGCTCGCAAGCCCATCAGGTTGAGATCGGACCATCCCCCACGCACGACCCAACCCGCATCAACGGAGCGTCTCATGACCCAGATTCGAAGCACGTGGACCCTACCCACTCCCCCACCCTTGACCGGCCTGCTGACGGCAGCCGAATGGTCGGCTGCGGCCACCATGACCATCCCCCGCGGAACGCTGCTCGCTCAGAACGATTCGACCCACCTCTACCTCGGCATCGATCTTACGGCGGAGACCGGCATAGCCAATCCCAGCGATTACTTCTGGTTTTACGTGGACATCAACAACAACGGCGTGATCGATCCCTATCGCGACAAGATGTTCTGCGACTGGCCGGGCCAGCCGAACCGTCTGATGATGGTCTACGTCACCGGCCCGAACTCCAGCACCGGCGCCTCGTCCGCTGAGTCGATCCCCTCGCTGTTGCACAGCGGCTTCGGTCCCTCGCTCAACTCGGCCACGCCGCACCGCCAGTGGCAGATCGCCTTCGCGCTCTCCGATCTTGGCATTGACCCGATCGATCCGGCCGGGCCCTCGCCGATCGTCGATTTCGGCCTGGTCACCGGCATCGTCGGCGGCGCAATGTACGAGCTGCCCCCCAACACGCCGGCTAACTTCTCCGATCTAAACTCAATCGTGCTTGCCGCCACGCCCAGCCTGGCTGCCTCCGGTGTCGTCGGTCCGGTCATCGATGCGGTGGGATTGATCGGCGTGGGCGACATCGCCACCGACGGCTACGCCACCATCACGCCGACCTACTTCATCAATCCCGATCACGCCTCCTTCTGCGGCACGCTCAATCTGATCGGCAACCTTGCCACCCTGACCAACCTCTATGCCAATGGAGCGCGCAAGTATCAGGTCAGCCATCGCTACGGCGCAACCGCGACTCTGGCCGCTGCCGCCACTCCCAGCCTCATCCTGCAATCGTGGGCCAACTTCCAGGTCATTGGCGTCAACGACGTCTGGCAATCCTTCGGTCCCGATGCCAACGGCTATTACCCGCTGGTCTCACCCACGCTGGTCTACACTATCCAGAATCTGCTCTTCCAGTGGACCACCATGGCCGAGCCGGATGGCGTGCATCAATTCCAGATCAGCTTCTTCGACGTCAACAACCACGCGGTTGCATTGCCCACAGGCCTTACGCCGCAGTGGCTCACGCTGGCCTTGGACAACCAACCGCCAACCGTCGATCTGATCAGCGTGCTGCATAACGGCGCTCCGGTCTCGCCCTGCGCGCAGATCAATCTCATCTCAGCCACCGACGGCGTGCAGGTGCAATTCGAGGCCTACGATCCGGAGGGCGATCTGCTGGAGGTCTCGGTGATTGCCGAGTGGGGCCACGGCAACAGTTCCACCCCGGCGATCTTCGACGACAAGTACGCCACTCACGCCAACTCCACGCACACCTGGCAGGGCGATCAGAGCAACACCCAGCCTGCGCTCGGCGTCTGGGTCCCACCCGTCACCTGCGCCTATCTCTTCCAGGTCACGGCCACCACTCGCTCCACCAACGGCTACAGCTACCCGATCATCTACGCCAGCGACTTCCAGACGGTGACGATCAACAAACCTTAAACATATATATAAAAACTCCGCTCCCAGCCGCCGTTCCAGAACGATCTGGAGGCGGCTGGGGGCTGGTGTTCGGCATCCGTACTCCTGACACTTATCTCAACTTCTTCGGTTTCACTCTGCGATCAACCTACGCACTCTGGCGATATCTCACATAATGATAAAGTTATTGACTCCACTCATACCTCCCTCACGAGTATTCTGTTCAAATCACAGATATTGAGATGCCCATGATCATGTCTGGAATTCAATCTCTGTTTTGAGGAACCCAGAATGACTGCGAAAGCGATTCTGATCAAGAATTGGTTTGCCTACGCGCTCGTTTTGCTTATCGCATACGGATTGCACGCTCAGGCGCCTGCCTCGGAGCCAAAACCGGCCTCGGCAGAGTCTGGAACCTCGACTGATCTATTCTTGATGCCGGGATCGGACTTTGACCGGCCTGGGCTGGTTACCAGAGCTAACCTCAACATCGGCATCGGACACACCTTCGGATTCTTGAAAAAGGATCCCATTGGCGACGAGTTGATGGTTGCATACACATATGAGAACGCCGGCTCGCATGGTTTCTTTCACACCAGCTTTGGATCGCACACAGAAGCGCTGGGCGTGATGAAGAACTTCAGGCTACCCAAAACCAAGACCGGCATTGGGTACACCTGGAGCTGGTGATGCCAGCGTGGCGTTTAGCCCCGCATCCGCGGATTCACCCAGCGATAGACCACATCCGTCAGCAGATTCACCAGCACGTAGGTCAGCCCAATCGACAGCAAACAGCCCTGCACCAGCGCATAGTCGCGGTTGGAGATGGCGCTCACCGTCAGCCGGCCCAGCCCCGGCCAACTAAAAATAGTTTCGGTCACAATCGCTCCGGCCAGCAACGCGCCGAATTGCAATCCGACAACAGTGATGATCGGCACCAGAGCATTGGGTAGCGCATGGCGGCAAACGACGGCACGCTCGCTTAACCCCTTGGCGCGTGCCGTGCGGATGTAATCCTGGCCCAGTTCTTCCAGCATCGCCGTGCGCACCATGCGCGTCAGAATCGCGGCCAGCGACGCGCCCATTGCAATCGACGGCAGCACCAGGTAGCGCCAGTCGATGAGTGAAATGCCGCCGGCGCTCATCGTGCCGCCGCCGGAGTTCGCGCCGGAGACGGGCAGCCAGCCCAGTTGAATCGAAAAGATGAGAATCAGCACCGGACCCAGCGCCAGCCCCGGAACCGAAAGGCCGAAGAGACTCACCACCGAGATTGCTTGATCCAACAAGCGCCCCCGGTGTACGGCGGCCAAAATTCCCGCGGGCAAGGCCAGCAGCAAACCAAAGCCCAGCGCGGTTACGGTGAGCGCCAGCGTATACGGATAACGCGCGCCAATCAGTTGGGCGACCGTCTCGTGCAGGCGGATCGAGCTGCCCAGATCGCCGTGCACCACGCCGGACCAATAGTGCAGGTACTGTGCGGGCAGCGGGAGATCGAGGCCGTACTGATGGCGCAGGGCAGTCAGGTCCGCGGGCGACGCCCCATCGCCGAGCATCTGCTGGATGGGATCGCCGGGGACCAGATGGATCAGCAGAAAGACCAGCGAGACCACCAGCCAGACGACCGGAAGCGCCAGCGCAAGACGTGCAAGAGTCTGCCTCATCAGCTTCATTGTAGCGAGCGCGAGCGCGCTGCAGTGCACGCTTGGCGATTTACGCCTCTGCTGTCATCGTCAAAGATGAGACGGCCGACAGTGGAACTTCAAATCTGATTGGGGTATCCCAGAGTCAGGAGCCGAAGCTGTGGAGGGCGAGCTTATATCCGATCGACGAGCATTCGCCTGCCATGCCGTGGAAATCGGAAGGCTGCGCAGCGAAGAAGACGCCGTCGAAGAGGCGCTTGCGCTGTGGGAGGAGCGAGAGCGCCGTCGTGTCGAATTACGCTCGACACTCGATGATGCACACGCTCAGTTGGCGCGAGGCAAAGGCCTCCCGATTACACCGGAATCTATGCGCGCGCTTTCCGACGTTGTGAATGAGCGCGGACGCGCGCGGCCCAGATCAACTCCGGCGAAGCTGCGCAGGGCGGGCGAGTCGTAGAGCGCGTCCTCGGCACCGGGATCGGAGAGCGAGAACCAATGCTGCAGAAAGTAAATACGCATCATGAAGGCGAGACCGACCGGCTGACGGCCGTTGCCCGCCTTGGGATAATGCGGCTCGATCAGCGCTTCTGGCTCGGACCAGGGAACGACCAACTCCATGGTCTGTAAAAAACTGCTCACGGCGGCTGGACCGCGCACACTTCTCAAAACTCGGCTGGCTGGCAAATGTTATCTGGCGCATCGCACTCTCCATCTAGTGTCCTGAGT
>Ga0302189_10000049_pt1 | contig 79756 bp, 53 predicted proteins | sample II_Bog_E2_2_FD_194551 | JGI IMG/M metagenome (GOLD analysis project Ga0302189, IMG submission 194551) | Peat permafrost microbial communities from Stordalen Mire near Abisko, Sweden - II_Bog_E2_2 | ecosystem: Environmental > Terrestrial > Soil > Wetlands > Peat | place: Sweden: Abisko...
CGCCGCGATCCAGTGCCCACAACACACGCTCACGCAAATCCTGCGAATAGGATTGCATCCTGCCCCCCTCTCTGCCGGCAGAAATATTATCGCACAATTGTAAATACTTAAATTAGAAACGCTTTAGCTGCCGCCGAGGCGCGCGGGTCGTGAAGCCGAACTCCGCTAACACGTGCGCCAGCACGGCTACCTCCTCTAACACCGCTCCGCTGCTACCATCGACACATGCTGCGAGTAAAACTGCTTGAACAAGATGCCCGGCCACCGGTAGTGGCGCATCCGGGTGAAGACCTGGGCTACGATCTGTTTGCTCTGGAGGGCGTTGCGCTCTCGCCCAGGGCCACTGTCAAGGTACGCACCGGCGTTGCCGTCGAGGCGCGGGATCCCCAGACGGGCGCGCCGCTGGGCCTGCTGGTGCGCGACCGCTCGTCGATGGCCTCCAAGGGGATTGCCACCACGGGCGGTGTGATCGACGCCGGCTACCGGGGCGAGATCCTGGTGCTGATGACCAACCTGGGCGACCGGACCGTCGAGCTGAAGGCTGGCGAGAAAATCGCCCAGATGATCCCCGTTCCGGTGTTGACCGGAACCGTCGTTCCAGTGGAAAATCTGGAAGATTCAGCCCGCGCCGGGAAGGGCTTTGGCAGCTCCGGACGGTGAGGGGGTTTCATTACAGATCAGGCGGATGGGCCGCCCGCAACACATCGGACGCCCATGCCGGATAACGTCAGCCGTATCAGTGTGTTCACGGTCACTGACGGGGTATTTCTGTGAGACAACTCTACTTGGCATTGCCGGCTCACACCGAAGGAGAACGATAGAAGGGCCGGCGGAGGAAATGGTTCATGGACTATTTGAATCGGGAGCGGCTGGAGTCGCTATCTTCCGAGGACTTCAGAAGCCGTCAGCCTTACCCTTGGGCAGAGATCGAGCAGTCGCTGACGCCCGAGGGTTACGAAAAGCTTCGAGAGACTCTGCCCGCCGTGGAGGGTTTCAACCGTCTGGAGGGGATCAAACGCGCCTACGGGCAGGGTCCTCACGACCGCTACCTGCTGCATTACCGCCCCGGTGTGGAACTGGCCGGACCCTGGAAAGAGTTCCTGGCTGAGCTCCAAGGCCCTGTTTATCAATCGTTTCTGCGCCGCGTGCTGGGGCCCCACAACTTCATTCCCACCTTTGAGTGGTACTACGCCTGGGAGGGCTGCGCGGTCTCTCCGCACTGCGATGCAGCCCGCAAACTGGCAACGCAGATCTTCTATTTCAATACCGAGGACGACTGGGACCCGGCATGGGGCGGCGAAATCCTGATTCTGGACAGCGAACGGCGCTTTCCCGTGCACTCCGGCCCTGATTTCGACCAGTTCAAGGTAGCGGCTTCACTCCACCCGCGCGGCAACGGCAGCCTGCTCTTTGAGCGCACCAAGCACTCCTGGCACGGCGTACAGCCGCTGCGCTGCCCGCCCGGCAAGCTCCGCCGGCTCTTCCTGATTACCGTCAACGTTCCCAGCTTCCAGGTCTGGTGGCGCAAGGTCCGCGGCAAGGACCCCGACGGCTTTCGCATCAAACCGGCCTGAGAACACCAACACGAGCGCACAAGGATGGATGTCCCATATCTCCAAGCGCTTTAAACCTGGAGATATGGGGTAGCACGCGTGTTTTTCCCCCGATATTAGAACCTGGCAAACCCTAATTATGGTTTGGAAGGATTCGACTGGCTTGAATTCGCAGGCGCTGCCGCGGATTCGCCCAGCCGCGTAATGTGGACGCTGGCCTGGGTCTCGGGGATGGTTCCGTCGTTCACCTGGACCTCGGTCGGCTTGCCCTGAATCAGAAGCCGCTGGATCGCCTTGCCATGGGCCGGGACGCGGACTCTCTGCGTGACGGTAGCCGATTCGGAGCGCACCGTCACCGGAACTTCGGCCTGGGCGTAACCCGCGTTGGTCAGGTTCACGGCGACCAGCCAGTTCCCTGCCGTGTTGGGGCTGGGGAAGGCGTCGTCGATGGTGATGTCCGGCAGGCCCTTGTCGGCGTCCACCCAGTCGGCGAAGAACCAGGAGAGATCGCGGCGCACGCCGGCCTGTTCCAGCAGAATTTCAAACGAGCAGCGCCCAGTGTCCTTGCCCAGGTCCTGCGCGGGGTCGTAGGCGCGCAGAGCGGCGGAGAGCGTCTGATCCCCCGCTACGTCCCGCAGCATCCACAAAACATACGTTGCCTTGGTGCGGTAATAGACCGGCGAAATGGCTTCGGCCAGCGGCTGACCTGCGCTGTGGCCCGGACTTTCCGGCTCCGACAGGGCCAGGGCGGTGCGTCCGGACTCGAGTGTGCCCAGCGCCTGTTCGCGGCCGCGCTGCTTTTCCACCCACAGGGTGCCCATGAAGTGCGCCACCCCCTCGCTGAGCCAGGCGCGCGGCGACTGCATCCACGCGTGCGTCAAAGCGTGAGCCAGAATCCCCTCCAACTGCTCCGCGGGTGCCTCGTGCAGGCTCGTGGCCAGCAGGGCGCCAGTCTCGAAGGGTGCATCTTCGGGGTCGGGCAGGTCAATCAGGGTGAGCTGCGAGCGGGGACGCTGCCCCAGCCAGCTCTGGAGGAAGGGGGTGACGGTGGCCGCCGCCTGCGTCCAGCTCTGCACGGCTACGTCATTGTCGGGTAGGGACCAGGCGGTCAGGTTGGTGCCGGGGTGCGGCTTGCGGATGGCAACCACCAGGCTGGGCGCCTCGAAACCCAGGGTCGCGCCGTCCATCAGGGCCGTGGCCACTCCGGAAACTTCCTGACTTGGATCGAGAGTGCCTGACTCTGTAATGGTCAAAGGCACGGAGTGTCCGTTGATGAGCGCCACGGTCGGCGCCTGGCCGTGGGGAAACTCGACCGTCAAGCGCAGCCGGAAATGCGCCCCGGCGATGCGCAGCTTGTGTTCGCCGATCTCGTCGAAGAGTCGCGCGCCATCGCCCAGAATCACGGGCACGCTGGAGACCGGATACCAGACCACATTGCCGAAGCCGCGCAGGCCGGTGAAGGGCACGCCGATCCGATCCCAGTCCGAGTGCAGCGCCACATCTTGCGGCGTCCCAATCACCAGCAGCCGCTGGGCCGAGGGCGCAATGGCGCCGGAATAAGTCACGTCCAGTTGCAGGCTCTGCCCCGGCGCGAGCGGCACGGTGAGCGGCACGGCCGCCTCGTGCAATTGACCTGTGTGATCGGCGTCGGAGTTCAGCGTCGCCACTTGGAAGGCCACGTCTTTGGCGTTCATGCGGATCTGCTCCCAGTTCAGCGACGAGGAGATTTGCAGAGGGATGCGCGCCAGCGGCGCTTGGCCGTCGTTGCGCACCGTTACCAGCGCGCGCACGGCGATCTGCTGGACAGCCGAGCGCAGCCGCACGTCCATGTCAAAGCTCGTGAAGGTGACCGCCTGGCGATCGGCATCCGCGGCCGAGGGCTCAGCCGCCATCTGCACCGCGGGCTGGTTCACGGACTGCGCGGCGTGGGTCGAGGTCTGCCCGTTCTCGTCGATGGAGCGCGAAAAGATGACCTGCCCCTTGGGGGGCTGAGGCTGCTCGGCGGGAGCGGATTGGGCGCTGGAAATTGCAGCCAGACCGGCGGCTGCCACGGCAATTGCTACGGTCCGGGCAAAAAAGAACTTCATGAGCCCAAGCCTTTCTGTTTTTTAAGTTTGACCCCGGCGATGGGGCCAACTTTGCTTTCTGCTGCTCCTGGTTGGACGCCGCGCGCGGCATTGCGGCGTTGGCGGAAGGCCTCGTAGAGCACCACCGCTCCGGCCGTGGAGACATTCAGCGAGCTGACGCCGCCGGCCATGGGGATGCGCAGAAGATGGTCGCAGGTGCGGCGGGTCAGCTCGTGCAGCCCCTCGCCCTCGCGGCCCAGCACCAGGACGCAGTTGCCGGTCAGGTCGAACTGGTCGTAGTCGCAGGTTCCGCGCTCATCCAGGCCGATGACCCACAGGTTCTGCTTCTTCAGCTCTTCGAGAGCCCGCACCAGGTTCACCACCCGCGCAATCCGCAGATGCTCCGACGCCCCGGCGCTGGCCTTCACGGCCACCGGGCTCAGCGGAGCCGCGCGCCGCTCGGTCAACACCACTCCATCCACGCCCGCGCCATCGGCCACGCGCAACAGCGCGCCCAGGTTTTGCGGGTCTTCCACGCCATCCAGAGCCAGCAGCAGCCGCGCCGCGCCGGCGTTGTGCGGGTCTGGCACGTACAGATCCTCGATGGACAGAGACTCCTGTCCCTTGACCAGCGCCACCACGCCCTGGTGCGACGGAGTCTGCGCCATCAGCGTCAACTGCTCGCGGGTTTCCTGGCGGACGCGCACGCCGTTCTCGCGGCACAACGCCACCAGCCGCTCCAGCCGCTCGTCGTGACGCTCGCGGGCCACCAGAACCTGGTCAAAGCGCCGCCGTCCGGCCTTCAGAGCCTCCTCGACCGGGTGCAATCCGTAGAGAGTTTCCATAAGCTTTAGTGTAGAAGATCAGCGGAGACGGGCGAACGGGAGCAGCTTGCGGGGATGAGGCGGCTTGCGGGTTTGACAGCAGGTCTCGGAGGAGGAGGGAGCGCGGGATCGGGGGCTGCGCGCGGAGTCGTCAAAAAAGGCTCATTTTTTGACGAAAAAGCGCCAAAATCGAGGGTTTTTGGCCCAAAAAGCCCTGTTTTTCGGGGGTTTACAGTTACTAAGTGGTTAACTATGTAGTTTTGTATGTCATTCATAATAAGATGATTAGTATGTTCTTAGGACTGAAAATGTGGTGAAAATACATAGGGGGGGTGGGGGGGTAGAGGTTTTTTGCGGGTTTTCAAGGCCTGCGCTGTCTCCTCCCCCATTTCCATTGTGCGCCAAGTGAAGGTAATTCTCTGCAAACCACCTGCGGTGGGGCCAACCGCCTGCGGCCGGTCCGCGCCAGAAAAAGGCGCGGGATTGAAGTTGGCGGGACACCTGCGCCGGATGGGTTGAGGTTCGTGCTTTCCCACCCTTCGCGCGATGAAGCTGCGCGAAGGACACCCATAAGTTGTGGCTTGGAAAAGGGGGGAAATGGTTGGATGAGTGGGCATCCCGCCAAACACCACCCGCGGTTGGGCCAACCGCCTGCGGCCGGTCCGCGCCAGAAAAAAGCGCGGGATTGAAGTTGGCGGGACACCCGCGCCGGATGGATTGGGGTTCGTGCTTTCCCAGGTGCCCAAAAGCGAGGCACCTGGGGCACCCATCTTTAGTGGTAGCGCTCAATTCTCCCGGTAGCTGGGCCACACAGCGTTTTCCGTTGCTGTTTCTCGTCTCCCACGGCATACTGGCTCAACATAGAGGCAAATGCGCTCCAAAGCCCAATCTTTCAAAGCCGTGCTGGAGCCGGACGGGACGCGGCTCAAGTGGGTGATTGCCCGCGTTCCCTTCGACGTGGCCAAAGTCTGGCCGGAGCGCCGCGGCCTGCGGGTACTGGGCGAGATCGAAGGTTTTCCTTTTCGCACCACGCTCATTGCCGGGCTGTGCGGTCAGGGGACCGTGCTGGTGGTCAACAAACAGATGCGGGAGGCGGCGAAAGCCCAGGTGGGCTCTTTGGTCCGCATCCGCCTGGAGCCGGATCTGGAAGAGCGCGCGGTGGTGATTCCGGCCGAGTTCCAGCGTGCGCTGAAGGGCGACCGGCGCCTGCCCAAGTGGTTTGGCCGCCTGAGCCCTTCCATGCGCCGGGAGGTTGGCGCCTGGGTGGGCGAGCCTAAAACCACAGCCGCCCGCGAGCTGCGCGCCGAGCACATGGCCGAGCGCCTGCTGCATGCCCTGGAAGGCGAAACGGAGACGCCGCCGATTCTGCAGGCGGCCTTTCTGCGCCAGCCGCTTGCGCGCCAGGGCTGGGAAGCGATGACGCCCGCCCAGCGCCGCAATCATCTGCTGGGGATTTTCTACTACCAGACCGTGGAAGCCAGGGAGCGGCGAGCCGCGCGGGCTGTGGAAGAGGCCCTGCGCCGGGCCAGACGAGCCGCAGCGGGCGAATAGATATGCCTTTCACGGTACTTCCGGGAGCGAAATTCCAGCTAAAACCCTTTTCCGGAGACTCCACTCACCAATTTGTCGTCTAATGAAATGAGATGACTGCAGCCTCTCTGGTTCGCCCTCTTTTCGGTAAAGTTTCCGCCACCATCGCTGACGAGCAGGTGCGGCAGGAGAGCCTGGCAGTTGCCGATGGGCTGAAGCGGCAGGACGCAGGCCTTCTGGACGAGCTGATTGTGCGCTACCAGCACCGTCTGCTGCGCTATCTGCTTTATTTATGTGGCAACCGCGAGATGGCCGAAGACCTTTTTCAGGAAGTCTGGATGCGGGTACTGGTGCGCGGCGGGCAGTTCAATGGCAAGGCGCGCTTTGACACCTGGCTGTTCACCATCGCGCGCAACCTGGTGATCGACCAGCGGCGCAAGCGGACCATGTCCAGCCTGGACGAGCTCTTCGAGGGCAAGACCGAGGACGACCGGCCGATGAGTTTCGAAGTGGCCAACGACGATCCCACGCCCTTCGACCGCTTTGCGAATCTGGAAGACAGGGACCGGATTTCAGCGGCACTGTTGGAACTTGACACGCTTTACCGCGAGGTTCTGGTGCTCCGGTTCCACGAGGAAATGTCTCTGGACGAGATCGCCACGGTGACGCGTGCGCCGCTTTCTACCGTAAAGTCGAGACTTTACCGCGGCCTGGCAGCGATCAAGCCCAAGCTGGAGCGCGACCGTCTTATTCGCCAGGAGCCAGTGCAATGAAGCCTTCCGGCACGGCCAACAATGCCAGGCCGGACGCAACCGGGAAGGCTGATTGCGATCTGATTTCGGCTTTGGCAGGGCACGAAGCCAACCGGGAGTGCACCGTTGCCCATCGCACCCGGCGGGTGGTCAGCGCCTCACTGGGCGTGATGCAGGAGCAGAAGGCTGGACGCAAGAAGAGTCGCGCGGTGGCCGTGGCAGCCGCCATGGTGGTTTTTCTTTTCCTTGGTCCGCTGGTCTGGTGGGTTGGCGACTTGCTGATCGAAGAGCATCACCTGACCGGGCTGACCATGCAGTTGAGCGTGTGGGGCTTCTTCTTGAGCGCCGCGGTGCTGGCTTCGGCGGTGCTGGCGGGCTGGATGCACAAGCGTCCCTGAGGCTGGAAAAGCCCTCTGAGATGGGTCGGGAGTGAACAGCGCGCAACTTCCCGTTTCCCCATTTCGTCAACATATATAGGAAATTGAGCTATGCTTATTCTTCCGAACGCCCTCCAAAGGAGGGAAATTCTATGCATGAACCTCAATCCATTGCCGTTAGCGACGAAGAACGACTGATTCCCGTGTGGTCCATAGTGGCCGCGGCCCTGGCCTTTGTGCTGGTGGAGTATTACCTATGGCTGGTGCTGCCCACGCAGCAGCAGCATACGCCGCCGCTGGGCCTGCGCATCTACTTCAACGTCTCCTTCGGCGTGCTGGCCGCCATCTATTTCCTGATGGTGGGTTTCGTGAGCCGGGATGCGCCGCGCCGTGCCATGAGCTCACGCTTCTGGATGCTGCTCTGCTTCGTGATGCCTGGAGGCATTGGGGCGGTACTCTACTTCCTGCTGCGCCAGCCGCTGGTGACCCGCTGCCCGGCCTGCTCCACCTATGCGCAGAGCGACTTTCACTTCTGTCCGCAGTGCGATTACCAGCTTACGGCCAGTTGCGGAAACTGCTTCAGGACCGTCCGGGCTACCGACCAGTTCTGTACCCGGTGCGGCCATGAGCTGGCCACGGACAAGATGCCGGCGCGGCTGAGGGTTCTGGGCGAGTAGGGCATTCTTATAAGAGAGCGCCTGAAGATGAAGGGCGTCCAGGCTCCTTGTTTCACATTGCATTGACCCGGTCGACGTGCCTTCCTACAATCGAAGTTCCGATTCCGATGCCTCTTTCCGCGCTCATCATCGACGACGAACTACTGGCCCGCGAAGAGCTGAAGTACCTGCTCGACGAAGTGGGCGGCGTGGAGGTGGTGGCGCAGGGGTCGAACGGCATTGAGGCCGTGGACCTGATCGCGGAGCACCATCCCGACCTGGTTTTCCTGGACGTGCAGATGCCGGGACTGGATGGGTTTGCGGTGATCAAGCGGCTGATGGATCGCCGCCAGGCAGGGCCGACGGGCGTCGAGGTTGTGCCGCTGCCGCAAATCGTATTTGCTACAGCGTATGACCAGTACGCAGTGCGCGCCTTCGACGTGAACGCCGTGGATTACCTGCTGAAGCCTTTCGACCGGGGCCGCGTGCAACAGGCCGTGGAACGGGTGAAGGAGCGCATGGCCGGGAGTACACCTGGCGCGCTCCCCGAATCGCAGATCGACGCACTGCTGCGGCTGCTCAACCGTCCCCAGGGGGCTTCTCGTACCCCTCAACCGGCCAAGCTGATTGTGCAGGCGCAGAACCGGCTGATGCTGGTGGACCAGGCGGAGATCTGCTTCGCAGCCATTGACGAGGGCGTAATCCGGGTGGTGACGCAGCACTTCGAGGGCGAGTCAAAGTGCCGCACGCTGGAAGAGCTGCTGGAATTGCTGGACACGGCGGTCTTTTGGCGCGCCCATCGCGGCTTTGTGGTGAACATCAACCACATCCGCGAAGTGGTGCCGTGGTTCAAGTCCAGCTACCAGTTGCGCATGGACGACAAGCGGCAGACCGAGATTCCGGTAAGCCGCGCACAGACCAAGCGGTTGAGGGAACTGTTTAATCTGTAGCGCCCTGAAGCGCGGCCCTCAGTCGTATCTCTCAAAGACAATCTGTTTGCGGTGCCAGCCGTAGCCGGTGAGCAGCTCCCGCGTGGCGGAGACCATGTTGTTGAGGCCGCAGATGTAGGCGTGGATGTCGAACTTGAGTTCGGCGGTCGAGATGGAGAGGTCGGGTGGGGGGAGGGGCAATGGCTGGCCGAGGCGGGCGGCGCGCTCCTCGACAATGCGGGCGAAGTGTTCCTGAACATAGCCGCGGAGGCCGGTCCAACTCTCGGTGGCGCGGCTCAGAGTGGGCAGGTAGTGGAAGTTGGGATGGCGCAGGGCCAGGGCCTCGAACTCCGCTCGATAGTAAATGTCGGTCTCATGGCGGGTGCCGTACACCAGCCAGATCTGCTTGCCTTCGCTGCGGTCCGGACCGTCTTTGGGGAACAGCCATTGCGCGTAGCTGCGCATGGGCGCAACGCCGGTTCCGGTGGCAATCAGAATGGAGTCTGTGAGCGGTTCGCGGAGGAGGAAGTTGCCATGCGGCCCGTGAATCTGGATGGTGCTGCCGACGGGCAGATCGGGCAGATCGGCCAAGTGGTTGGAGAAGAAGCCTTCTTCCACACGGTTGACGCAAAGATCGAAACGTATGCCGTTGGCCGCGGAAGCCAGCGAGTAGGCCCGGGTCTGTTGCTTGCCGTGATCGTCCTCAGCCACTGCCGAGACAAACTGGCCGGGAGCAAAGGGGAAGTTCTCCAGCCCGTCGAGGACGAACTCGAAGTGATAGCACTGCGCGGGTTCAGAGATGCAAACCTTCTGGTGCAGACGTGCCGTACGCGTTTCTCGTGCCAAGGCAATCCTCTCTTCTGAAAAGGATGCCGGCGCCAGGAAAAGGATGCAGCCGGCTTTGTTGTCCGGCGCATGCCCCCGGGCTGCGTTCCCCAGGTCCCTCTTCAGGTACCTGGGAAAAGCGGAAACACAGAGCATAAAACAGCACGGTCAAAAGACCCAGGTCTCTGACCGCGTGATGATGTGCCTTGAGTTCGTGCTTTCCCAGGTCTCAAAATCGAGACCTGGGGCACCCATCATTGGTTCAAATTCAAGCGCAAGCGGTCAGAAACCTAGTGAGCGGGCGTTGTCGCAACCACCTTGTAGCGGTGAGCTACGGGCTGGGCATCCTTGCGCTCGCGTTCAAAAGCTGCGTCCAGGGATCCTTTCAGCTTCGCGGCCAGGGCCTGCGCACTGGCGTCCTGCACGTTGTTGGCCTGGGAATAGTGCACGGACTCGATCTGGTTCTTGCGGTCGTTGTCGAACGCGAGCAGCCGCGACTGCAGGGCCATGGGAGTTTCCAGCAGGGCCAGATTCACGCCCTTGTCCAACTGGTCAGCGGTGTAGGTACCGATCTCCTGGTCGTCGATCAGCAGGCGATAGGTGCCCGCGGCCAGGCCGGAAACGCGCAGCGGCTGCTGGTTCAGCGCATCGGTCAGGTCAGAGGCCTGCAGGGTCAGCGCGAGATAGGGGTCAACACCGACCGGCGCCAGCGGCAGCGGCAGCGCATTGTCCAGCTCGACCCAGCTCAGCCCAGCCTTGCCATGCTGCACCTGGGTAACGGTGGTGTTGTCTGACAGCACTACCGTTCCCTTGGCGGCGTCAATGGAGGTGGAGCTGACCAGGCTGGGCGCGCCCCACGATTTGAGAATCGACTCGGCCATCACCCAGTGCATCGCGATCCCCGGATGAACGCGATCCGGAACCAGCGCAGTGGCGAGAACCGGATCAATCGCCTTTGCCTTGGCAAGGACGCTGGTGACCGGCGCATTCATGTCGGCGACGGAGAGCTTGCGCTCAGCGGCCAGTTGATCCATCAACGTGCCAAAGCGCAGCATCACGCTGTTGTAACCCGGGTCCCACCCCGGCGCGCGCGTCACGTCGTCGTACGGCGAGGGCTTCAGCAGGGTGATCCGCACGCCGGGCAGGCCGGCCTGCATGGTGTCCAGGATGTGTTTGAATCCATCCGCATAGGTGCTGTAAATTCCCTTGTCGAAGGGGCGGTAGTAGCCGTCGTTCATGCCCAGCATGATGGTGATCACGGTGGGGTGCGCGTTGAGAACATCACGATCGAGACGCAGGTCGATTGGCCCCGCCCAGCCGCCGCTGACCTTGTCGCCACCCACGCCCGCGTTCAGGAAAGTTACCTTGCGCGCCGGAAAGCGGGTGAGCGTGTACATCTCGACGTCGCTGGTGTAATTGCGCTGATCGGTGATGCTGTCGCCATAGAAGACGACCGTATCGCCATCATGCAAAGCGAACTGAGCGGTTGCAGCAGGCTGCTGCGCATGAGTCGCAAGCGGAAGTGAGAGAAGCAATGCGGCAAGAAGAGAAAGGCAAGTGCGACGACCCATTTGTTGCACCTCGATTGGATTTGTAGTGTGCCGCGGAGGCCATCGACAACAGGAACGGAGGAAGGCAATTTGCCTGCCCATCCCATTTGGCGGCCAATCCGGCACGGTTCAGGAAACGGGGCAATTTTACTATATTCAGAAATAGTTCGCCCTTTGGAATCTCGCTCCAGCCAAAAGCCATCAGGGCTTGTTCATTGACAACAATCGGGCAATCTCCCCTGTGAAATAGTTTCTGCTATCCTTGCCGCGGCCCAAATCCTGCCTGCTTTTCGCACCCAAGGGAGATCTTCGAGGATCCGCGCGTCGTTTATCCGTGGCGCGCCCCGGCGCGTAGACTTGGACCGCCTGATATTTTTCCGTAGGACACCGGCAATCATTGTGGAATCGGCAGAGAAGAATGGCTGAAATCGAGGGAGAAGCTTTGATGAGTAAGGAACGGAAGTTGCATCGTGGGAGTTGGAATCTCAAGCCCCTGGCGTGGGGAATGCTGGTTGCCGCGCTCGCCGTCTGCGCGATTCCCCGCACCGCGGCAGGCCAGAACACGCCAGCCGTGGTGACCGGCAATGCGCGGGTCGACAAGCTGCTGGGCCAGTTGACGCTGGACGAGAAGATCGCCCTGATTCATGGTGCGGCCGAAGACGCCAGCACCTACCAGGGACAGGCCGGCTACATGGCGGGCGTTCCGCGGCTCGGGATCCCCGCGCTTCGCCTGGCGGACGGACCTCCCGGAGTGCTGACGCGCATTCCCGCCACAGCGCCCACGGCAACCATGGGACTGGCGGCCACCTTCAGCCGGGCCGACGCCCGTGCCAATGGAAAGCTGATCGCCGGCGAAGCGCGCGCCCGCGGCATTGACGTAGTGCTTCAGCCCTTCATCAACATCGATCGCGACTTTGCCTACGGGCGCGGCTACAACACCTATGGCGAAGACCCCTTGCTGACGGGCCAGATTGCGGCGGAGTTTATCCGCGGCGTGCAGGGTGAAGGCATCCTGTCGCAGGCCAAGCACTATGTCGGCTACGATACCGACGGCGGCGATGTTTACATCGATCAGCAAACCCTGCACGAGATCTATGTCGCGCCCTTTGCCGATGCGGTTGCGGCGGGCGTTTCGTCGATCATGTGCTCGTACAACAAGATCAACGGGCACGCTGCCTGCGGCAATAACGACACGCTCAACAAAATCCTCAAGGATGAGCTGGGCTTCAAGGGCTTTGTCACTTCCGATTGGGGCGCGACCCACGCGACGGACTTTATCAACGCAGGGCTCGATATGGAAATGTCCGGTCCGCTGGCAGTTACGTTTATGGGACCGTCCTACTTCGTCAACAATCCAAATCGTGAAGCAGAACCCGAGGGGCCACGGGAAGGCCCGGCGCTGACCGATGCAGGACTGCCGGAGGAACCGGCCAGCAAGGGATGGGAGGGAGGGCCCGGCGAGCCGGCGCCTACCACCAACCTGAAGAAGCTTGTGGCCAGTGGCGCCATCACCGAAGACACGATTACGCGCGCGGCGGGCAGAGTGCTTTTTGAGATGGAGAGGTTCGGCCTGCTCGACGGTAAAGCCAAGCCGGCGATTGCGGCCACTGACAATCCGGAGGATGCAAAGACCATTGAGAAGACAGCCAACGACGCGGCCGTGCTGCTGAAGAACACCGACGCCATTCTGCCACTGAAAGCTGCCGATCTGGACAATCTTGTCCTGATCGGTCCGGGCGCGGCCCAATTGGTTGCCGTGGGCGCAATCGGTGAAAAGGCAGTAGGCCTGCCGGAACGCGAAGTTGGACCGCTTGCCGCGCTCAGGAAACTGGCCGGGGACGCGGCTCACATAACTTATGCCGTGGCCGACGAAATGACCGGAAACCCCGTGCCGGCGCAGTTATATTCTCACTTTGGCGAACCGGGCCTGGAGCGCCGCGTTTTCAAGGAGAATGCGATCCATGTCGATCCCGACGTGAACTTTACGCGCGCGGCGGGCACGGCGCTCAAGGCAGACCAGAGCATCGTGTGGACCGGCACGCTCAGTGTTCCCGAGAGCGGAAGTTATCGGCTTCATCTTCAATTGCTGGGCTGCTACGGCAAACTCAAAATCGACGACCAGGTAGTGGCCCGGAACGGGTATAACTTCATTCACGGGGAACTTATCCAGGCGGGGCAGGATAACATCTTTCCCACCCCCGACGGCCTGGACAACCTGCGCGCAGCCATGCAACTGAGCGCCGGCCCGCACCGCATCCGGGTTGAAGTGGAGCCCGACAGCTCGCACAATCCGGTGCAGGTCCGGTTCAACTGGGTCACTCCGCAACAACAGGCGGAAAACTATCAGGCCGCGATTGAAGCGGCGAAGAAGGCCAAGACCGCGGTGGTCTTTGCCTGGAGCCGCACGCGGCCCGTCTTTGCGCTGCCCGGCGACCAGGACAAGCTCATCGCCGACATTGCCGCCGTCAACCCCAACACCATCGTGGTACTCAACGTCAGTCAACCGGTGGCGCTTCCCTGGCTGGACAAGGTGAAAGCCGTGGTGCAGATGTGGTGGCCGGGCGACGAAGGCGGTTGGGCCACGGCCAACGTGCTACTGGGACGGGCGGATCCCGCCGGGCGCCTGCCCTTTACCTGGCCGCGCCGCGCACAGGATATGGCCGCCGCAGACCCGACGCATCCGGAACGAAGCGGCACGGGCGTGGGCGGCAAGACGACCTTTTCCGAAGGCATCTTTGTTGGCTATCGCTGGTTCGACCAGCAGAAGACCGACCCGCTCTTTGCCTTCGGCTACGGCCTCTCATACACGCACTTTGATTACTCCGCGCTCAAGGTGGAGCACGGCCAGGATGGCGGGCTGGATGTAAGCTTCAGCGTGAAGAACTCCGGCGCCGTGGCCGGCGATGAAGTTCCGCAGGTCTATCTGGATGCGCCGCAGAAGGCGCCCGAGGGCGCACAATTTGCCGTGCGCGCACTGGGGGGCTTTGACCGCATCCATCTTCAGGCCGGCGAGTCGCAGACCGTGAAGCTGCACATTCCGCGGCGCTGCCTTCAGTACTGGTCTACCGCACAGAACCAATGGGTTGCGGCTCTCGGAGCAAGGAAGCTGGAAGTCGGAGCTTCGGCGCGCGACCTGCGGCTTCAGGCAAAGGTCGTCATTGCGCAGTAAGACGACTCTTGCACGGCAGATTCTCACAACACAAACGGGTGGCTTCTTGCTTGCGCAGAAGCCACCCGTTTTTTTTTGCGAATTCTGAGACTGCACAGTACCCGCTCCGGATCGACCGCGCCTACTTGCCTTGCGCGGCTACCTCCAAAGGCAGAATCGTTCCGGGCATCCCCGGCAAAGCCGCTTCATCCAGAGCCTCTGACAGTTTTTGCGTAATGACCTGAAGGTGATAGCCCATCACCGCCAGCGTCATGGCTGCGCCCACGCAATGGCGATATCGTGTCGCCACCTCCATGAGAAACTTCCAGTAACTCCAGCGCTGCCGGCTGAAGACTCCCTGCCGAATGATCGATGTGACAAAAGCCCGTGCATTGGCCCGCGTCATCCACTGCTGATTCGACGGCTGCTTTAAGCCCGACCGCTTTTCCGGCTTGGGCTGGGTGCGGTTCAGGTAGAGTTTCACGCGCTCGTAGTAGGCCTCGCAGCCATAGATTCTTTTCAGCACCGAGCGATAACCCTCCACCAGCCGCTCGGCGTCCATGCGGGGAAGAAAGTTCAAATGGTTGCCGGTGTTATTTCCCGCATCCATATCCACAATCCGGCCTTCGCTCCACAGGCGGCGGAAGAGCTGCGTCCCCGGCATCGCCTGCAGCAGTCCCACCATGGCGATCGGGATGCCGCTCTTCTGGATAAACTCCACCATGCGGTCGAAGATATCGTCCTTATCGGTGTCGAAACCCAGGATGAAGCCGCCCATCACCTGCATTCCATAACTCTGGATGGTCTCCACGCTCTCCAGCAGACTGCGGTGGGTGTTCTGCAGCTTGTTGCTGGCGATCAGGCCGGATTCATCCGGCGTCTCAATGCCCAGGAAGACGGAGACAAAGCCCGCGTCCTTCATCAGCTGCATCAGTTCCGCATCATCGGCCAGGTTCAGCGACGCCTCGGTAAGCAGGGGGAAGCCGCCGCCGTTTTCCTTGCGCCACTCCGCCAGCGCACTCAGCAGCTGCTTGGCGCGAACCTTGTTGCCGATGAAATTGTCGTCCACAATGAAGACCGTGTCGTTCCAGCCGGCAGCGCGCAACTGGTCCAGTTCCCTGATCACCTGCGCTACAGCCTTGGTCCGCGGCCGGCGTCCGTAGATCTCGATAATGTCGCAGAACTCGCAGTTGAAGGGGCACCCGCGCGAGTACTGCACCGTCATTGTCGAGTAGCGATTCATCTTGATCAGGCTCAAGTCGGGCAGCGGGCTGGTGCTCATCTCCGGCCTCTCCGCAGCCTGGTACACCGGCTTCGCGGTTCCCTGCTCCAAATCGCGCGCGAGCGTGGCAATCAGCTCTTCCGCCTCGCCGATCACCACGCAGTCCGCCTTCAGCTCCTCCAGAGACAGGCTGCTGGCAATGGGTCCGCCCACGACAGTGCGCAAGCCACGCTCCTTGCACCGCTCCACAATCGCCACCAGCGCCACTTGCTGAATGTGCATCCCGCTCAAGAGCACCACGTCGGCCCAATCCAGGTCGCGCTCCCTGAGCCGCTCCACGTTGGTGTCCACCAGGCGCTTCTTCCAGCCGCCCGGCAAAAGCGCCGCCACCGTCATCAGCCCCAGCGGAGGCTGCGCCGCACGCTTGCCCAGAAACTTCAGAGCATGCTTAAAACTCCAGTATGTATCGGGAAATTCGGGATAAATCAATAGCGCGTTCATCGGCCACCTCGCAGGAAAGGGGGAGCGCCTGCGCGAGCAGAATCGGGTACTTCTGGCCGTATTTCCCCGGCTCGGAAACAAGTGCAGCCACGCTCGTTGCGGCAGTCCGCTCCCATCTTCATTGTCTCCACTTATGTGCAGGAGAACTGTGCAGAATTGACCTTTACCGACCGCGCCAGCGCACAATAGCGAGGCCTGAAGCACGCCGTCTTGCACAGCTCTGCCATCCCGCGCCCGCCCCTTTGTCCTAAAATTATAAAATGGAAGAGTTCAGCCGCATTCAGCGCCTCCCGCCTTACGTCTTCAATATCACCGGCGAGATGAAGATGACCGCCCGCCGTCACGGCGAAGACATCATCGACTTCGGCATGGGCAACCCCGACGGAGCCACGCCCAAACACATCGTCGACAAGCTCGTGGAGGCGGCCCTCAAGCCCGCCACGCATCGTTATTCAGTCTCCCGCGGCATTCCGCGCCTGCGCAAGGCAATTTGCAACTGGTACAAGACCCGCTACGACGTCGATCTGGACCCCGCCACCGAGGCCATCGTCACCATCGGCTCCAAGGAGGGCATCGCCCACCTTTGCCTGGCGATTCTGGATTCGCGCGACACCGTGCTGGTGCCCAATCCCAGCTACCCCATCCACATCTACGGCCCGGTCATCGCGGGCGCGCACGTGGTCAGCGTGCCGGTCCACGACCAGGACAGCTTCCTCGCCCAGCTCGAAGACCTGATTCCGCGCATGGTTCCGCGCCCCAAAGCCCTCATCGTCAACTTCCCTTCCAACCCCACCACCGAGTGCGTCGAGCTGCCCTTCCTCGCGCGCCTGGTCGAACTTGCCCGCGAATACGGCTTCCATCTCATCCACGACCTGGCCTACGCCGACATCGCCTTCGATGGCTACAAGCCCCCCTCGGTTCTCCAGGTGCCCGGCGCCAAGGACGTTGCCGTCGAGTTCTTCACCCTCTCCAAGAGTTACAACATGCCCGGCTGGCGCGTCGGCTTCATGGTGGGCAATCCTATCCTGGTCAACGCTCTGGCCCGCCTCAAGAGTTACTTCGACTACGGCACTTTCACGCCCATCCAGGTGGCTTCCATCGCGGCTCTCGAAGGCCCGCAGGAGTGCGTCCACCAGATTTGCGAAACTTATCGCAAGCGCCGCGACGTGTTAGTCGAAGGACTCAACAAGTTGGGCTGGCCCGTAGCCTCGCCGAAGGCCACCATGTTTGTCTGGGCGCAAATTCCCGAGCGCTACAAGCATCTGGGCTCGCTTGAGTTCTCGAAGCTATTGCTCACCGAGGCTAAGGTAGCTGTGTCGCCCGGCATCGGCTTCGGCGACTACGGCGATGGGCACGTCCGCTTCTCGCTGATCGAAAACGAAGAGCGCACGCGGCAGGCGCTGCGGGGGATGAAGCAGATGTTCGCGAAAGGGTAAGCGCGAAAACTCTACATCCTACGTCTCCATGCAAGACCCGGGATGTAGAGTTTTCGTGCTGTATGGACTGCGAGAGCCAAACACCCCGTCACCCCTATCGAATTGTGCAGAGGTTGTTCTTGCACCACTCGGAGAATGCCCTGTCCGTCGTGGCACAATACACCCGGACAATACGAATCATCTCTTTCAAGTCGGAGGGAGGCTTTGTTGCCGTCGGATCGCCGTGTGCAATTTGGTTCCGAACATCCACCAGGTGATCGACCATGTTGATTGTTACCTTATAGCTCGATTGCAAAGCTTGGGCGAGATCATCCTTGTAGTTTCCATAGCCGAATCTGTTAAGATATGCACTAATTTTGTCGACCTTTGGATTGGCAAATCCCTTGTTGAACCGTTCGGCAGAGAGCGGCTTTTCAAATGGCCCCGCCTGGCACCAGTGCTTGCTATCGTTTTCAATAAACCAAAAAACCTTGTTGGCCACCTTAACTGGGTCTGCCGTGTCCCTGATTTCGTCGATAATATCCTTTGATAAATGGTAATAGAATTGTTTGGATATATGCTTACGCGAGACAGCCTTCATATGTATATTTTCAAGTGCGTTTTCGCCCAACTCCCTGATGTACGCCTCGACATTTGCGGATAATAAGACAATCGCCGCACGACAAAGTGCATTGATCTCAGCTCTTCGTCCAATCGGATCAGAGCGCTCAATCAGAGCAGCACTGGAACTCAGCAACTGCACCTCGTGCAATTGCGCCGCAAATGAGGAATAAGCAGACGTATAACGCGCCATCAGGCCAGCGTCCGAAACATCTCGTCCCACAACTCAAATCGTCGCTTCGTGCGCTTAGTGTGGTCTACTGCGCGGCTAATGAGGTCAGCAAACTCCGAGCTTTTCAGTAGGGATGCGTATTTACGACGAAATTCGGTCCGAACTGCCTTACCACGCTGTTGCCCTGTGTGTGCAGCCGAAATCATCGTCAGGTCGAAAAGTGCACGATTCACTGATCGATAGTCATTGAACGGCATCCGCCTAAAGCATTCCCCAGGTTCAAACCAAATCAAAGAGGTGGCGATTGCGTTGTCCCAAACAGCTCTCAATTCCTGGATTTTCGTTTCCGAGAACTTCATTCCCTCCTCAGCCGCATCATTCAGCCATAGCTTCTGCGGCGTCCGATAGGATTGTAGCCCCTTGTTCCAAAAAGCGAAGAATCGAAGGGCAAGCTCTTCATCCCGCATTCTCTTATCTACCTGTTTTCTCGCAAAGATCTTTAGCCAGAACTCGCCAGCTACAACATCGTGTAACAGTTCGTTGAGCGTTCCTCTGTAGACGCAATTACGCAACTCTTGAGCGTTCAAAGGCACTGTGTTCGAGTTCAATCGCTGAAAGACGTCGAATTTGATTTCCGGATGAGATTCGTTTGTGATAACAACGCAACGAAGGGTATGCGTACGAATCTTGCGCTGCATCTGAGAAGGTAATTCGTAGAATCGTGAGCCGTTAATCTCGGTCAAGACCTTGAGGTCGGAGAGCGCAAACTGATTATCCACGAACCTATAAATTGAGAGAAGGCGCTGCTGGCCGTCGATGACATCCAACTCGAAATCGTTATTCTGTGATAGATAGCACTGTGGAATTGGGACATTTAGAAGAATCGATTCTAAGAGACGGCTCTGCAGAGCTTTTGGCCAAACAGATTTTCTCTGAAAAGTAGGCCGCTCTGACAACGGGCGCAGGAATATCGTTCCGCTCTTAATCTGAGTAACCAACGCGTCCACGGCTAGGTCATACGGCTGGGTAGCCAGCTTTCGGTCCCTGATCGGGATTTCATCCGGATCTGGCTCCGACTCCGACTCTATCGGTTCGAGCAAAGTGTTTTCATCGGTCATGGCTTTCCTAGGCGGATTTGGAAGATTCACTACATAGCAAATTCGCAGTGGGCCGATTTTAGCACGGATGGTCTGGAGGGGGGACGCACTTCAAGCCCTTAACCAAATCGGGGTGACGGGTGACCCACCATTCAAATCATCCTTGACGCGTCTTTGTCCCCGCCTGCTCCCCATCCTCCGCGATAATAGGACTGCCGGCGCATCGGGTGCCCGGACATTTGAGGTCGGTCAGTACGGATCAACAACCCAGCATCGAGAAGCCTACTATCGCAACAGAGGTCTAACCATGAATGATGCCCCTTGGAAAACCCGGAAGGTTGTAATTGTTGGAGCTGGCGCGGTGGGCTCGACTTTTGCCTATGCGCTGGGCCAGAGCGGTTTGGCGGATGAGATTGCTCTGCTCGATCCCAACCGCGATCTGGCCATGGGGCAAGTCCTCGATCTGGCCCATGGTCAGGCCTTCTTTCCCGCGGTTCAGATCCGTGTGGCCGAAACATCGGATTATGCCGATGCGCAGTTGATTGTGATTACGGCCGGGTCCAAGCAGCGGCCCGACGAGTCCCGTCTCGATCTGCTGCAACGAAACATCAAAATCATCAACGGCATCATCGATGAAATTGTGCGGCAGAAGTCCTCCGCCGTGGTGTTGATGGCCAGCAACCCGGTGGATATCCTGACCTATGCAGCCAGCAAGAGGGCGGGTTGGCCGCGCGGGCGCATCATCGGCTCCGGCACGGTTCTGGACAGCGCGCGTTTCCGCTATCTGCTCAGCCGGCACTGCGGCGTGGATGTGCATAATGTTCATGCCTACATCCTGGGCGAGCATGGAGACAGCGAGTTTGCCTCCTGGTCCATGACCAACATCGCAGGTCAGCCGATCCAGCAGTTTTGCGGCCTGTGCCACGCGTGTGACGATGCGGAGGCAGCCCGCCGCTCCATCGCGGACGAGGTGGTTCACTCCGCCTACCACATCATTGAATTCAAGGGCGCCACGTCGTTTGGCATCGGGCTGGCCTTGACGAGTATCGCCGCGGCCATCCTGCGCAACCAGCATGGAGTCCTTACCGTTTCAACGGTGTTGGAGGGGGAATTCGGCATCGAGGGCGTAAGCCTGGGCGTGCCTTGCATTGTCTCTCAGAACGGCGTTGAGCGAGTGTTGCCAGTTACCTTGCCGCCCGACGAACAGAGTTCCCTGGAGAAATCCACAGCCATTCTGAAGGAAGGCATCGCGCAACTTGAGTTAGGCGACAATTCGGTCGCTGCGGTTGGAAAACTCTAGAACCCATCTGACTAAGACTACAGTTGTATTTCGTTCAAATTCCAGAAATGGTGCACATGCCCGGGCCTAAAGGCCCACTGGTTTTGGCCATTTTCAGGGGGTTAAAACCCCCTGCTCCCTCCGGAATCGTCGATCTACAACTGTAGTACTAAGACTGTCAGCCGCCTGCGCCACTTGCTTCACTTCTCCGCCACCAGCGGCGCCGGCTTCCAGTCCGCTGCCCAGCGCGAAGGCTCCGGCCCCATGTCGAAGTCGAGCTCACCGCCATTCTGAATGTCGCTCCAGTGGATGAGCGGAGCACGCAACACCTGTCCGTTCAAGCGCGCGGATTGAATGTAGATGTTGCGCTCGGCCTGATTCCGCGCGACCACGCGAAAACTCCGGCCGTTGGGCAGGCGCAGTTCGATGCGGCCGTAGAGCGGGCTGCCGATCATGAATTCGCCCGATGCCGGATTGACCGGATAAAAGCCCAGCGCGGTGAAGATATACCAGGCCGACATCTGCCCGCAGTCGTCGTCTCCGTCCAGGCCGTCGGGACGGTTGGCGTAGAGGGTTGCGGCAATCTCGCGCACTTTGGCCTGCGTCTTCCACGGCTGCCCGCTGAAGTCGTAGAGATAGGGGTAGTGGTGGCTGGGTTCGTTGTCGTGCTTGTTGTGCCCGCCGCGAAAGTGTTCATCGAGGAAGCGGTTGAAAGCGTCTGGCCCGCCCATCAGTTCGATGGTGCCGGGAATGTCGTGCAGGGCGGCCATGGTGTAGACCCACTTGTCGCCCTCGGTCCATCCATCGTTGGGATCGGCCCAGGAGCCGTCCGAGTTGCGCGCCTGCATAAAGCCGGTGGCCGGGTTGAACAGGTGCTTGTAGTTCAACGATCGATGGAGGAAGAACCGGTAGTCGTCCTCTTTGCCCAGCAGGCGGGCGGCCTGGGCGACGCACCAGTCGTCGTAGCTGTCCTCGATGGTGCTGGAGGCCGACTCCGATGTCTTGTCGGCCGGGATGTAGCCGTACTGCTTCAGATAGGTCAGGCCGCCGCGGGCCTCATAGGGCGTGTGTTCCTCCTCGTCGAGCCAGCGCCGGTGGATGTCGTCGTCGGGCGGCGTCATGGCGTCTTTGTAAACCGCCCGGTAGGCCAACTCGCGATCGAAGCCGTGGAAGCCTTTCTGCATGGACTCGGCCACCAGCGAATCGGCGTGGGTAGCGATCATGATGTTGGTGTAGGAGGGATTGGGCCACTTCGGCATCCACCCCCCTTCCTTGAAGTCCTGCAGCAGCGCCGTAATCATGTCGTCGATGCGCTCGGGCGCGACCAGCGTGAGCAGGCTATGTTCGGCGCGAAAGGTGTCCCAGATGGAGAAGGCGGTGTAGGAGACGCCCTGGTGGATGCGGTCGTCAAAGGCGCTATAGTACTGGCCGTGCTCGGAGAAGAGTTTGGGATAGAGAAGCGCGTGGTAGAGAGCGGTATAGAAGATGTGGCGCTGGTCGTCGCTCAACCCACTCAGCCGGGCAATGCCGAGCTTCTGGTTCCAGGCCCGCTTCAGCTCGGCCGCGGTGCGATTGAAGTCCCAGCCCGGCGCTTCGATCTCAAGATTCTTGCGGGCCTGCTCGATGCTGATGAAGGATGTACCGACGCGGGCTTCAACCACCTCTCCTGCGCGGGTGTGGAAAGTGGCCCATGCGCCGGCATTATCGCCCTGGATTTGGCCGATGCCCGGTTGCGCATGAGCCCCGCTGTAGACGCCGAACGCAGCCGGCGGCTGGCGAAACTGGACCACGAAGTAACCTTTGAAGTTGGGCAGAGCGAAGGGGCCAAAGCGGGCGTCGACGCGGTCCGGATTGTAGCCCACAATCTCCTTGGCCGCGGGGTCCACGGCCGCGTAGCCAGCAACGCCCTTGCGCGTGGCCTCCACCAGTACGCTGGAGGCATCGTTCGCCGGAAAGGTGAACCGGAAGCGGGCACAGTGGTCGGTGGCGGTGATCTCCGTGCGCAGGTTCCTGCCCCGCCCGGCATCGAGCAGGACACTGTAGCGGTAGGGCGAGGCTTTCTCTGCCGCGCGCGCAAACGGCAGCCGGCGCTCAGCAGCCGCAGTCTTTACGCTGTCAATCTCCGGCATCAGCGTGACGTAGCCGTAGTCGCCCATCCAGGTGGCCGGCTGGTGGGTTCCGATGAAACCCTGAATGCTGGAGTCGGCGTAGTTGTAGGAGGTGCCCGGCCGCGCCATCGGCCGCGTCTGCGCCGTCCAGTTGGTCATGCCGAAGGGCGTGGTCACGAACGGCATGGCGCCGCCGTAGCCGATGGCGCCATCGCCCGAGCCGATGTACGGATTGACCCAGTCCACAGGATCGCTGGCCAGAGCTTGGCTCTCGGATTGGCTCGCAGCAAGCAACAGAACTACCAGAAGGCCGCTGCATCCGGCAAAGGAGGAAAAGAAAGAGATCGGGAAAATGGATTTTGAACGTGCGGACGGCATGGAGTGCTCCCGTGGTTGCAAATGGACTGCGCGGGACTGGATCTCGCGTCGGATCCTTACTGGCAAAGCAACGTCCAGCTTAGTCCGGCGCAGGGACAGGTTCAAACGCGGGACTTTGCAGGCTGCGGAAAAGGGGGATGCAAGCGGAGAATCCCGAGTCATATCCCTCAGAGAGGCTTCTTTTTGCGGCAGTTTGACAGGAAGCGAAGGCCGAAAATCAACTTACTCGGATTTATGCACCAAACTTGGTGAAATCCACAGATTTCGGCGAGTTTTGCACTTGCTTCCACAGATCGAACCGGTCCAAACTCCTTCTCAAGTGATGGACCTGTAGGGAATTGGAAACGCAGTTCCAGCGTGGCAGGACGATGCGGAATTGGATTGAACCTGGGCTTTACGGTGTCGGCTTGTCCGGCACAGCAGAGCAGGGTTGAGACTGAGATTGCATCCAGGGTCAGGCGGGAATGTGCAAGACCTGGTTGGACACGAAGATTCATCCGCGGCTTCCAAGCCAGAGGATGCAAAGTTCGAGTGCAGTTGGGGAGTCATCATCGACCCAGCCGTTGATGCAGGATTCGGGGACGCTCGAAGACGCAGATGCGGCAACGCCGGAAGGTGCGGGGTTCGGGGAAACTCGATAACCCACTGGAAGGTGACGCCGAGGGAGCGAAGGTTCGGGGCAACCCGGAGTTTCACCTTCGGCAGAGCCGGAAGATGCAGGATGCGGGGAAACCCGAAGCCTCATCGACAGGCGATCCTGGAGGAGCGGAGACGCGGGGCAACCCGGGGATTCCTCAGCCAGTACCGCTGAAGGATGCGAAATTCGAGGAAACTCGAAGATCCATCGCCGGCACCGCTTGAAGATGCAGGATGCGCGGGAAACCCGCAAACTCATCCTCAGGCTGGACGGGGAGATGATGGTTCAAGTAACCTGCAAGTTCACCATAATGGGGCGCCAGAGACTTCGGTCTCTGGCGCTTTCGTTTGTGGGAAACTCTGCCGGGTTCCAGCTACTCCGTGCGTAATGCCTGCATAGGATCGACGGAAGCCGCGCGCCGGGCCGGAATCCAACTGGCCGCCAGAGCCACCAGGATCACCAGTACCGCACTGCCTGCAAAGGCGATCGGATCGGTGGGCCGCACGCCGTAAAGCATGTCGGCCATCAGCCGCGTTGCCCCAAAGGAAGCCACCAGGCCCACGCCGGTTCCAACCGCGGCCAGCGCCAGTCCCTGCCCCAGCACCAGCCGCACAATGTCGCGCCGCTCCGCGCCCAGGGCCATGCGGATGGCGATTTCCTGCTTGCGCCGGTTCACCACAAAGGAGACCACGCCGTACAGGCCGAGCGTTCCAATGAAGATCGCCAACAGTCCCAGCGTTGCCATCGAGCCCGCCTCTATCTGGTCGATCCAGAAGGCCTGGCGCATCAGGTAGGACAGGGTGCGCACGTCCACGGGCACTTTACGGTCCACGCTTCGTATCTCGCTGCGAATCCTGTCCACCAGCGGCCGCGTGTCGTTCTCCGCTTCGACGATGAGTGTGGCTTCGAACTCGTTCCTCTGCGCAAACGGGAGGTACATGTAGGGTTCCGGGTCCTCATGGATGCTGAAGATTTTGACGTCCTCGGCAATGCCCACGATCTGGCTGGCTTTTCCTTCCACCACGATCTGCCGTCCCAGCGCTTCCTGACCCGGCCAGAAGCGGCTCGCCATGGTCTTGCTCACGATGACAACGCTCTCGGCCGATCGATTGTCGGAGGAGGTGAAGGCGCGACCTTCCATGAGCCGCGTGCCCATGGTCTGAAAGTAGTTGCTGTCGACCACGTTAAACCGGATGGGAATGCTCGGCTGCCCCTGCGGCAGCTCGACGCCGGGAATCGAAACCTGTTCCTTGGCTCCGCCTCCCGAATCCGAGAGCAAGACGCGCTGCACCACGCTTGCGTGACGGACGCCGGGCATTGCCACAGCCCGGGCTTCCACCTGCTCAAAGAATGCGGCGCTGCGTTGTGCGTTGTACCCAGCGATGCCCGGGATCAGGTCGAAGAAGACCAGATGCTTCTGCCTGTCAAAGCCCAGCGGAATGCTGCGGCTGTAGAGCAGGCTTCGCACCACCAGCCCCGAAGCCGTCAGCAGCAGGACAGACAAGGCAATCTGGCCCAGCACCAGGGCATTGCGCAGCGTAAGGCGGCGCACGGAGCGGCCCACGCTGCGCTCCTCGCCCTTGAGCGCAGAGACGCAACTTGCTTTGGACGCCTGGATGGCGGGCGCCAAGCCAAAGACGAGAACGGTAAGTACCGAGAGCGCTGCGGTATAGGAAAGGACAAAGGCGTCGAGATGCAGATCGAGGCCAATCGTGACTTGGGTAGGAGGCAGCAGCGCCGGCTGCAACCGGAAAAGTCCGACCGCCAGAAGCAGGCCGAGCACCGCGCCCATCACTGCCAGTAACAGGCTCTCCGTGAGCAATTGACGCACCAGGCGGAGCCGCTTGGCTCCGAGCGCCAGCCGCACGGCAATCTCCTTGCGCCGGGCGTCGGCGCGGGCCAGAACCAGCCCCGCCACGTTGGCGCAGCAGATCATGAGGACCAATCCGACCGCCGTCATCAGAAACAACGTGGGCGCCATCGCCTCGCGCAGGCGCTCCTGTTCTGAGATCAGAGTGACGTTGCGCGCTTTGTTGGTAGCCGGATAAGTCTGAGCCAGACGGCGGCCGATGGTGTCAAGATCGGCCTTGGCTTGGACTGCCGTCACACCGGGCCGCAAGCGCCCAAGCACTTCAAAGTCGCGATATTTGCGGTCGGCTAGGTCGGCGCTACCGTATGCGGTGGTAACGGGCAACCATAGTTCCGTGGGAATCTCGGGTACCAAACCGTGAAAACCCGGCGGCGCAATACCGAGGACCGTATAGCTGCCACCGGTGAGCTGAATCTGTTTTCCAACCAGCGATGGATCGGCATGGAAGGCGCGACGCCAGAGAGAATCGCCGACTACGACCGAGAGATCGCCGTGAGTACCGGCATCCGCGGAGAAGGTGCGGCCAAGTTGCGGATTGAGCCCCAGAACGCGAAAGTAGTTGGGAGAGACAACATCGTCCAGCACCCATTGGGATTCCGTTCCAATGCGCAGAAGTGCGCTGTGGCGCGTGTACGCGAGAAACCCTTCGAACGCGCGACTTTGCCCAGCCAGATCCTGATAGTCCGAGTACGAGAAGGAATAATCCTGCCCCTGAGGAGTCGTGGAGATGATCCTAGCCAGCCGCTCCGGCGACCGGGCGGGCCAGGAGCGCAGCAAGGCCGCTTCCGCGACCGTAAAGACCGTCGAGTTGACTCCGATCCCAAACGCCAGAGTAAAAACAGCAACCGCCGTGAAGCCGGGGCTCTTGGCCAACATGCGCGCGGCAAAACGGAGGTCCTGCCAGAAGGTCTCGAGCCAGGGCAAACCGCGCCTCTCGCGATAAGCCTGCCGCGTCTGCTCCGCTCCGCCCAGGCGGATCAACGCTTGCCGTCGAGCTTCTTCCGGGCTCAAGCCGGCGCGGATGCCGTCTTCGACATGCATGGCAACATGGGATTCCAATTCGGCCGCGAAGTCGTCCTCGCCGCGGTGAAAACTCAGCAGGTCACGCAACCGTATCAGCAGTGCTCTGAGCTTGCGCATCACTTTCTCCTCTTCCTATTCGGTTCGAAGGGCCTGCATGGGATCGATGGAAGCCGCGCGCCGGGCAGGAATCCAGCACGCCACAAGGGCAATCGCGGACAGGAACAGAGGCACAACGGTAAAGGTCAACGCATCGTGCGGTTGAATGCCATAAAGAAAACTCGAAGCCAGCTTGGATAACATCCACGCGGCCGGCCAGCCCAGAGCCATGGCAATCAGCGTAAGCATCAGGCCCTGGCGCAGGACGAGGCGCTCCACCGTGCCAGGTTGTGCGCCCAAGGCGATGCGAATGCCGATTTCGCGCGTACGTCGGCTGATGGAATAACTCATGACGCCGTAGAGGCCAACCGTCGCCAGAACCAACCCAATGCCACCGAAAACGCCGAAAAGCGTGGCTGCCAGCCGGGGCAGAAAGTAGGCGCTGCGGATGTGTTCCTCCATGGTTACTTCATTGAAGATGGCCATGCCAGGATCGAGCGCGTGAATCTGCCGCCGCACCGCTTCCTGAACGGCCGCGGGATTCCCCGCCGTTTGGACCACCAGCGTGTAGCCCAGAAAGGATGGATCGCCAGCCACGCTCTGTTGCAGGGAGCGATAAAGCACTGCGCGCTGCCCCTCGCCCAGCGTGCGCGATTTCACATTACCCGCCACGCCAACAATCTGGTAAGTGACGCCTGCGCCGGAGACATGACGGCCGATAGGATTCTCGCCGCCAAAGATACGCTCCACAAAAGCCCGGTTGACGATCGCAGTCCTTGGGCCGGTTATGGTTTCGTCGCCGAAGTCGCGGCCGGCGATGCGGGGAATGCCCATGGTCTCAAAGTAGCCGGGAGTCACCATATAGAGTTCGGCGATGGTTTCGGTTTTTCCGGCGGTTGGCCCGTCCTCTGCGTGGAAGCCATCGCTGCGATTGCCTCCGCTGAGCGGTGGCGCGTCCGTGGCCACCACGGATTGCACCGTGGGAAGTGCTGCTGTACGCTCCCGCAACTGGCGAAGAAACTCCACTGTGCGCTCCGCCGTGTAGCCATGCACGCCGGGATCAACCGACAGCAGCAGCAGACCCTTGGTGCGAAAGCCTATGTCGATATTCGCCGCACTTTGCAGGCTGCGCAGAAACAGGCCGGTCATGCAGAGCAGAACCATCGCCATGGAGACCTGCACCACAATGAGCAGGTTGCGCAGACTCCAGCGGCGTCCCGGTCGAGCCAACGCATCCTCGCCCTTGAGCGCATTGGCCAGCATAGGGCGAGCTGCAGCCCAGGCCGGAGCTACGCCTAACAGCAAGCCGCTGGCCACACTCAGCAGGAAAGCGAAGAGCAGCACCCGCCAGTCCACGCTGACACTCACATCGAGCGGAACCGGCGCGGGCAGATGGAACGAGGAAAGTCCACGCGTGGCCCAAACGGAAAGCACCACGCCCAGCACTCCTCCACCCAGGCCAAGCAGCGTGCTCTCCAGGAGAAGTTGGCGTTGCAGGCGGCCGCGCGTGGCCCCCACCGCCAGCCGTACCGCCATATCGCGCTGACGGGTCGCAGCCTGTGCAAACAGCAGGTTGGCCACATTGGCGCAGGCAATCGCAAGCACCAGCAACACCACCACCGAAAGAGCGGCCAGAAAAATCAGGACTCCGCTTCGTTCCCGGGGCGGCAGCGAACCAGCCTGCTCAAAGGCAAACCCATTCTCCTTGTCGGTCTTGGGATAACTCAGCGCAAACCGCTGGGCCATGGTAGAAAGTTCCGCCCCGGCCACGGTGCGCGTAACCCCAGGCCTCAGCCGTGCAACCACTGCCAGCCAATGGAATCCGCGGGAATTCTGATCGGAACGGTTGGGCGCCATTTGCTCAGAATTCCCCAGTGGCACCCAGAACTCGGCATTCAGAATCTGATCCACCCCATGGAACGCCGCCGGAGCCACGCCCACCACGGTGTAAAGCCGCCCGGATAACATCACGGTCTTGCCCGCTATGGTTGGATCGGAGTTAAAGCGCTGACGCCACAGCCGGGATCCAAGCACCACCACAAACGAGTTCTCCTCGCCTTTCGTGAATCCGCGCCCCAGCACCATGTGAAGCTCGGTGACATCAAAAAAGTTGGCGCTGGTGGCTTGGCCCCAGACGCGCTCCGGTTCTCCATTGCCGCCGATGGAAGCAGGAATCAACTCGTTGTAAGCTGCAACGCCAGAGAACGACTGCGCCTGATTGCGCACGTCGGTATAGACCGGCATGGAGAAGTTTTCGCAGCACTGCCCCTTGTCGTAAGTAATGTGAAGAGCCAGCAGCATGGACGGATCGCCGACCGGCGCGGGACGCAAAACGAAGCGGCTCACCATGGAGAAAATGGTGGCGTTGGCGCCCATGCCCAGGCCGATGGACAATACCGCAATCGCCGTCGCGCCCGGATGTTTGCACAATGTGCGCAAACTGTATTTCAGATCGCGCAGCAGCGATTCAATCCAAGGCAGCGTGCGCCTTTCTCGCCAGGCCTGACGGGTCTGCTCCGCCCCGCCCAAGCGGATCAACGCCTGCCTGCGCGCCTCTTCCGGACTGAGACCAGCGCGGATGCCGTCTTCCGTGTGCATCGTCACGTGGCTCTCGAGTTCGGCAGCGAAGTCGTCGTCGCGCGTCGCGCTCAACAAGCCGGATAGCCGCATCCATAGTGCTCTAAGCTTCCGCATTATTTCTCCTATTCGATTCGAAGCGCCTGCATGGGGTCGATGGAAGCCGCGCGGCGCGCGGGCAGATATGTGGCCGCCATTGCAACCAAGAGGAAGAGTAGCCCCACAGCGATCATCGTTTTCGGATCATGGGGAGTCACACCAAAGAGGGCCGTGGCCAGCAGTCGCATCACCACAAGCGAAGCAGCAAAGCCCAGCGCTTCTCCCGCGAGCGTGATAAGTGCGCTCTCGCGGAGGAAGGACCTCAGAACAGCATCGCGCTTGGCCCCAAGTGCGATGCGAATCCCAATCTCGCGAGTTCGCTGAGTTACGGTGTAAGAGACCACACCATAAAGGCCGATCAATACCAGCAGAACCGACAGCGCCGCGAAGATGCTCAGCGCGAACAGTTCAAACCGCAGCAGCGACTCATTGTTGTTGAGGCGGTCCCGCATCGTTTCTAAGTCATAAACAGGTTGCGACGGATTGACCGCGGCCACCGCACGGCGCGCCGAGGAGGCTAGCTTGGCGGGGTCGCCGTTGGTGCGAAGCACAAATGTGAAGTAGGTCCAGTCCTGCTGCGCATAAGGGAAGTAAAACTCTGAAATGGCGTCGCCGCGCGGCCCGAAGCGACGATTTGAAGATACAACGCCAATCACCCTCGGGGAGCCATCGCAGTACCAGAAACAATGAATCGGGCGGCCGATGGGGCTTTGGCCTGGCCAGAGTTTGTCCGCCAGATCCTTAGTGACGATCACGACCCTTGGGTTCGTGCGATTATCCTGGCTTGAGAAGCCTCGGCCTTCGATGACAGGAATGCCCATCGCGCCAAAGTACCCGTCGCTGGCAACCCGAGGCGCTCCGCCTGCTTGCCGTTGTCCTCCATCCGCGGCCATCACCGGGAGAAGCATATCGGCTCTGGTATCGAGCGGAGGGCTGCTCACCGCGCCCACCGCGGTTACTCCCGGGACGCGGGCCAGTTGATCGAGAACCCCTGCGCAGAAGGCCGAAATTGCAGGGCTGGATCCCTGCTTTGAGATGTAGGGCTCGCCATGCAGAGCCACCGAGAAACTCAGGATTCCCTTGGTGTCGTACCCCAGAGGCACCTTGTCCATATTGGCCATGGTGCGCAGCAGAAGACCGGCTCCCACCAGCAGAACGAAGGCGATTCCCATCTCCCCCGATACCAGTATTTTGCGAAGCCGCGCGCCCCGGATCGAGGCGTGGCTCGTTCCGGCTCTCAACGCGTCGCCGGGATCCGCATCGCCGGCAAGCCACGCCGGCGCCATTCCGAACGCCATTCCGGCGGCGATGGCGATCGAAGCTGTGAAGATGAGAACTGAAGTATCGATCGCAGGGCGCTGGAAGGCATCGAGAGCGGCTGGCCTGAACAGATAGAGCAGCCGGAGCGCGCCATGGGCAAACAGTACACCCGCCGCTCCGCCTGCCATGGCGACGAACAGCGACTCGACGAGCTGTTGCGCAATCACACGACGACGGGTGGCTCCCAGCGCTGTCCGAACGGCAAACTCGCGGCGGCGCGCGGCGGTTCGCGCCAGCGCCAGGCCCGCGACGTTGGAGCACGCAATGGCCAGCAAGAACAACACGGCCAGGGAGAGCATCAGCAGAGATGCGCGGATCGACTTTGTAAGTTCAGCGGCAATCGGAGTCACGATCGGCCTTGCGTCCGGCGCAGGCTCGCTCGCGCGGGCTGTTCCCTGGCCGCGGCTGTTTGCGGCGCGCGCATTCAGTTCCGCCCCAACCGCGGCTGCAGAGTTGTTCGCTCGTGCGCGAACGAGTACGGTCGGCATGTATGCTCCCGCTTCGCGCAGCGCGGTTTGGTTGTCGAATACCGTGGGAGTCCATACATCGACGTTGGCAGGAAAGTCCATCTGCGGCGGCAGAACTCCCACAATCACAAAATAGAAACCGTTGGCCTGGATGGTTTTCCCCAGCGCGGCGGGGTCGGCGTGGAATCCGCTGCGCCATAGGCGGTCGCTGATCACTGCAATGTGGTCTTTGCCCGGCAAGTCTTCGTCGGACGCAAAGCCGCGTCCGAGGCGCGGAGTTACACCCAGAACGTCAAGAAAATGCGCGCCGGTTTCCGCTGCCTTCAGGCGCCTGGCGCTTCCCTCGCCAAGTTCCACGTTCACTCCGCTGCTGGAGTACATGGTTGCGTTCTCGATCGTCTTGAAGGATCCAGCCGCTTCGTTGAACGATGCAACGACGCTCTTCGAGCTCATATTGAAGCCGAGGCCGGCGTCCATTCCGTTTTCAACCGTGAAGACTCGCGACGGCTCGTCAAATGGCAATTGGCGCAGCAGGATCGCGTGAACCAGGCTGAAGATTGCCGTATTCGCGCCGATAGCGAGACCGAGCGTAAGAACGGCCGTGATGGTGTAGCCGGGCGAATTGCGCAACCGTCGAAGAGCATAGCGCGCGTCTAGTCTGAGATTCTCCAGCCATGGCAGGCCGAGACGCTCGCGATATGCCTGCCGCGTCTGCTCCGCGCCGCCCAGGCGGATCAGCGCCTGCCTGTGCGCCTCTTCCGGACTCAGGCCGGCTCGAATTCCATCTTCCGTATGCATCGCGACGTGACTTTCCAGTTCGTCCGCAAAGTCGCCTTCACCGCGCCGAAAACTCAACAGGCCGCACAACCGCATCATCCATGCCCTGAGCTTCCGCATCACGCCTCCTCGGCTGGGGTCAGGAAGCGCGCCAGGATTTCCGTCGCCTGCTCCCACTCCGCCGCGGCCTTTTTCACCTGCCGTTCGCCAGCCTTGGTCAGCTCGTAGAACTTGGCGCGGCGTTTGTTTTCCGAGGTGCCCCAGCGCGAGCGGATGTAACCCTCCTGCTCCAGCTTCAGCAACGCCGGATAGAGCGTCCCGTAGTTTAGCTGCAACTGGTCGCCGCTGGTCTGCTCAATGCGCCGCGCCAACCCGTAGCCGTGCTGCGGCCCCATGGTTTCAAGGGTTTTCAAGGTCATCAGCGCCAGGGTTCCCTGCCAGACATCGGTCTTTCCGCCCATTTTTCCTCCTATGGCAAACCAATAGAAAGAAGCATACACGCCTCTCTATGGGAATGCAATACGAAGGATTCCGGCACAATGTTCCCGGCAACGTCCGGGCGGATTCGTTGTGCTACGCTTCTGCCTGGATTCATTTGCAATGCCACTTCGGAGGCTTCCCCCGTGCACCTGCGCCTGCTTGCCATTTCCGCCCTTGCCGCCCTGACTTTGCCCCTGGCTTCGCAAACGCCTGCGGTCCCCTCCGACCTGGCCGCTTCCGTTGAGCGCCAGTTGCCCGCGCTCACCGAGACATACAAGCATTTGCATCGCACTCCCGAACTCTCGCGCCACGAGGAGCAGACTTCGGCCTTTGTGGCCGGGGAGTTGCGCAAACTCGGTTACACCGTCACCGAGCACGTGGGCAAATACGAGGACGGCACGCAGGCTTTGGGCGTGGTCGCGGTGCTTGAAAACGGCGCAGGGCCGCGGCTGCTGATACGCACCGACATGGATGCCTTGCCTGTGGAGGAGAAGACCGGCCTGGACTACGCCAGCACCGTGAAAACCACCAACGCGCAGGGCCAGCAGGTGGGTGTGATGCACGCCTGCGGTCACGATCTGCACATGACTGTGCTGTTGGGCGCGGCGCGGGAACTGGCCGCGCGCAAGAGCCAGTGGCATGGAACGCTGATGCTGGTGGGCCAGCCTGCGGAAGAGGTTGTGCAGGGCGCGGCGGCTCTCATGGCCGATCAGCTCTACGAGCGTTTCGGCCGGCCCGATTTTGTGCTCTCGGAACACGATTGGCCCGACGTGCCGGCTGGATCGGTCGCCTTGAAGGGCGGGCCGCTGCTGGCCAGCGCCACCACCCTCAATGTAACCATGCGCGGCATTGGCGGCCACGGTTCCGCGCCGCAGGCCGGTAAGGACCCCATCGTGCTGGCCGCAGAGTTTGTGCTGGTGGCGCAGACCATTGTCAGCCGCCAGATCGACCCGCAGCAGCCCGCGGTGTTGACCGTGGGCACCATTCACGGGGGAACGAAAAACAACATCATTCCCGACGAAGTGACGATGGGGTTGACGCTGCGCACTTACTCGACCGCGGTACGCGACCAGATTGTGGCCGCCGTGCGCCGCACTGCCGAGGGACTTGCCGCAGCCTACGGCATTCCCGCCGACCGCATGCCGACAGTAACCCTGGGCGAGAGTACGCCTGCGACCCTGAACGACTCCGCACTCAACGAGCGCATACGCAAGGCTGCGGCGGCAGCGCTGGGCAACGAGCGCGTCCTTGAGGCCCGTGCCGTTATGGGCAGCGAGGACGTAGGCCAGCTGGCGCTCGACGGAAAGATTCCCGCGGTGATGTACTGGCTAGGAGCGTCCGACCCGGAAAAGCTGGCCGAGAGCCGCAAGTCGGGCGTGGCGCTGCCTGGCCTGCACTCGGCGCTCTTTGCCCCTGTCTATGCTCCAGCCATCACCACGGGAGTTACCGCCATGACCGCGATGGCGCTGGACCTGCTGAAGTAGGTGGCACACTTCGACTTAGTTCCCTGCTAGTAGATCAGCTTGAGCGAAAGCTGAATCTGGCGCGAGTTACTGGCGGTCTTGCTGATCTCGCCAAATCCTGAGCCGTTCATAATGTTGGCCGGCAGGCCCATGGTCACGATGTTGAAGAGGTTGAAAAACTCCGAGCGGAATTGCAGGTCCATCCGCTCGGCTCCGCTTTGGCGGCGGCCAAAGGGCGTGTCCTTGATCAGTGCAAAGTCGAAGTTGCGGAAAGACGGTCCCCGGAAGGTGTTGCGGCCGAGCGTGCCGAAGCGGCCCTGGTTTGGCCCTGTGCCGCCCGCCACGTGAATCGGAATCGAAAAGAAATCCGCGGCGTTGTTGGCGCCTTCGCCGAAGTAATCCTGGCGGTCCTTGCGGCTGACAGAGAGATGCGGCTTGGCGATCTGGTCCGGTCGGTCCACGCCGTTGGAGCCGGCGCCGGTCTGCTGGACGCCGGAGAAGATGGTGAAAGGCGAGCCGGAACTCAGGCTTGAAATACTCAACAGTTCCCAGCCGCCCGTGACCTTTTTGCCGACGGGACGCAGAAAGTCCACGCTGTCCAGATGCATATCCTGGGCCAGGCTCAGGCCGAAACCATGCGTTACATCGAACGACGACGGCCCTTTTTCAGGATGCGTGTCGTATGGGTTCTGCGGGAATCCCTGCGCCACCGCCCCGGTCGACCCCGTGCCGCCAATCACCTGGCTCGTGTCGTCGAGCGACTTACTCCAGGTATAACTTGCCTGAATGCCGGGACCGCCGTGTCCCATGGTTCCCGACAGCGAAGTTTGCAGGGCATGGTAGGTGGAGTGCGCGGTCGCAGTGATGACATTTTCCACGCCAAAGCCGCCAATGACATTGCCGGAACTGTCGAACTGGGTGTGCGGAGCGAATGCCGGACTGGCGCCAGGATAGGCATTGGGAAAGCTGGTGCGGGGGAGTTTGGCGCTGGCGGTGCCCACATAACCCGCATCCGCGGTCAGGTTGCCCAGCTTGCGCTCGAGCCCGGCCGTCCAGGTGTAGAGCGTGCCATTGCCGAAAGAGCGATCGACGCCGCTGAGGTTGAGCGCGCTGACCACGCCGCCCGGAGTCAGCGCGGCTTCATCCTTTTCATAGCGGTCCACATCCATCACCGTGTTGGGCGCAACAGTATTGGGCCGCCCACTCGCGAAGATATTGACGCCGGCGGGAGTGTAAGTGAGAGGAAGCTGCGCCGGGGTAATCTGGAATCCGTAATGAATGGGCGCGACCGCGGCTGAGAGCAGGCGCGGGTAAACCGCGAAAGGCGTGGAGCCGGTGAGGAAGTTATCCTGCCAGATGTTGGGCCCAATGGTGGTGATGGCGCCGCCGGCGTGCGCGGTGAACTTGCGGGTAGCTTGCCACGCCACCTGCACGCGAGGTCCCCACGCATTCCACTCGGTGCGGTAACCTGGCTGGGGATTGATGACGAACTCCTGCACGCCGTTCTCTGTAAGGAAGCCCGAGGTGCGGTGGGCGCGCTCTTGAATAGGCGTGTAGAGTTCCCAGCGCAGGCCATAGTCGAGCATAAGGGTGGGAGTTACCTTCCATGTGTCCTGGAGATATCCGTTGAAGTTACTGCGGTTGATAGCCGCCGGCCCGATGTGCTGGCCGTTGGAGAAGTAAGGAGGCGCAACCGCCACGGTATAGACGAAAGGACTGCCGGAGAGAAGTCCAGCGAGGGTATCGGGCAGAGGATCGCCGGCCGCAATGTCGTGCATTCCGCTCGCGGATGGAATGACTTCGGTGGCATAGGCCGTGCCGCCGCCGAAGTCGTATTCTCCATTGGGACTGATGCCGAAATAAGTGGTGTCGCGATTGATGCGCGCCTCGAATCCGGCCTTCAAGGTGTGGCGCGCGGTGGTGAACACCACGTTCTCGCGGCCCACAAAGAGATTGCCGTAGGCCTGCATCACCGAGCCGGCGGCAGAGTTGAACGCCTCAAACAATCCATCGTTGAATTTGACCGCCGGGTCGGTGTGGTTGGGTGTGGGAAACCCCGGGGTGGTGCGGGTGATGCTGAGCGACGACTCCAGTACCAGCCGCGGCGAAACGGTGCGCGTGTACGTTCCCACCACGTTGCGCTGCCGGTCAATGTACTGGACGCCGAACGTTGGATCGACCGCCGTCTGGTCGGGATTGGTGGTGGGGCCGGTGAGATTGTCGAGATTGAATCGCGCGAAGAACTGATCCTTTGAAGAGAACTTATGATCGAGGCGGACGGAGAACTGGTTGGCGTCCGTGGCCACCTTCGACGGAGTCGCGTAAGTGCGGTCCTGGTAGGGACCGGAGGGATCGTTGGGCTTGGGGTACCGCGCCAGCACGTCCGCTATGCCGGTCGGGATGGGCACCGTCAGGGTGTCGGTTGTGCCATCGGCATAAGTGACCGTATCTAGTCCGGTACGCTCTGCAAGTGTGGGCACCGGCATGACTTGCGTGGTGCCCAGCACCTGGCGAAATCCCTGGTATTGCGTGAAGTAAAAGGTCCGATTGCGGCCGTCGTAGACGTGGGGAACAAAGATCGGACCGCCATTGGTGAAGCCGAATTCGTTGCGCCGGAAAGGCGGAATGCGGCCGGGATAGGCGGGCGTCGCGTGATCGAAGTAGTTGCGCGCGTCGAAGGCCGAGTTGCGCACAAATTCAAAGAAGGATCCGTGAAATCCGATGGCGCCGGAACGGGTATGGATATTGGTGAAGCCGGCGGCGCCGCGACCAATCTCGGCCGGCATCCAGCCGGAACTGGAATCGATGCTTTCCACCGCGTCCACGTTGAAGTTCGAGAAAGTTGCGCCGCCCATCTCCGGATCGCTGATGTCGGCGCCGTCCATGGCAAAAGTGGCCTCCACCCCGCGCTGGCCGTTGATGGCGAATTGCGCGGTGAAGTTGGTGGCTCCGTTGGCGTCGGTCATGGTGCCAGCCGCCAGCAGCAGCAGGCTGCTAAAGTCGCGCTTGTTCAGCGGCAGCTCGCTCACCGCCTGGCTCGACAGCTCTTCACCGCCGGTCGCGGTCTGGCCCTTGAGAACGGCGACGGTCAGTTCCCCGCGGCCGGAGAGCGTCAACACCACGGCGGCCGGCGCAGCCGCAAGTTCGATAGGCTGGGCGTATTCGATGGTCCGGCCTTCGGTCTTGACGGTCAGCTTGTAGCGGCCCTCGGGCAGGGGCTCAAGCTGGAAATGCCCGTCCGCGCCTGTAACCGCCTGGGCCTGCGCGCCACTGGCTCCGAGCCGCACTGTTGCGGCCGGAATCGGCGCACCCGCGGCGTTGCGCAGGACCCCCTGCCACACCGGTTGCGCGGTCTGCTGCGCCCATCCCGCAACGGCGGACAAAAGCAGCACCGACAACCCCAATATCCAGATGATTCCTACGCCATCGCCCGCTTTTGAGCCGGTCCGCTTGTGCCCGTTATCCCACTGAACTTTCAATTAATTTCAACCTTTGACGTGAGTGATGCGCGGCGCTGGGAGGAGCCACAACGGCGTGGAAACCGCTCTGTCCGCTTCGGCTTGAATTATAGCTGTAACGTGGCGGACTGAAATCGTTTCCCTATCGGTGGATTGAGCCTGTATGCCTACAATGGATGCATTCGCATGGGAGATCTCGAGATAAATCCGGAGACCACCGATGGCGCGGCTGTTGAGACCATCGCCGCCATCTCCACGCCTCCGGGCCGTGGAGGCATCGGGATTGTGCGCCTGAGCGGGCCGCTGGCTGCCTCCATTGCCGCACAACTGGTTCGCCTGCATCACCCTCTCGAACACGCGCACGCCCGCCTGGCCGACGTGCTGGATGAAACGCCGTCAGAGCAGAGTCCCGGCCGCATCGACGAGGCCCTCGTCACCTTCTTTCGGGCGCCCCACTCCTACACTGCCGAGGACCTGGTGGAGATTGCCGCGCACGGCTCTCCGGTGGTGCTGGAGTTGCTGCTCCGCCGCGCTCTGGACCTCGGCGCGCGGCTTGCCGAGCCCGGCGAATTCACCCAGCGCGCCTTTGTGGCCGGGCGGCTCGACCTTACCCAGGCCGAGGCCGTTCGCGACCTGATCGACGCCCAGACGCTCACCCAGGCGCGCCAGGCTGCCAGCCAGATGGGCGGCGCGCTCAGCCGCCGCGTGCTGCCGGTCAAGCAGGGGCTGGTGGACCTGATTGCGCTCCTCGAGGCGGGCATCGACTTTGGGGAGGACGATATAGACGTCACGCCGCAGGCCGAGATCGCCCGCCGCATCGGCGCCCTCACCCCGCCGCTCACCGCCCTGGAAAGCTCCTACGCCCGCGGCCGCATCGTGCACGATGGGCTGACTTTGGCCATCGTGGGCCGGCCCAACGCCGGCAAGAGCTCGCTCTTCAATTGCCTCGTCGAACGCAATCGCGCCATTGTCACCGCCACCCCCGGCACCACCCGCGACACGGTCAGCGAGCGCATCTCCCTGGACGGCGTCCCCCTGGAGCTGGTGGACACGGCCGGCCTGCGCGAGGCCGCCGGTGAGGTAGAGCAACTGGGCATTGCCCGCAGCCGCGAGGCCCTGGCCGACGCCGCTCTGGTTCTGGTGGTTCTGGACTCGACCGAAGCGCTTAACGAGGAGGAGCACCGTCTGCTTGCCGCGCTGGAGGGCCGTCCTGCCCTGGTGGCCGTGAACAAGTGCGACCTGGCGGAAGCCAGCCATCCGTTTCCGGACTGCGCTGGATTGTCCGCGGTCGCCACTTCGGCGCTCACCGGCGAAGGCATTCCGGTGCTGCGCGAGCGCATTCTGGCCCTGGCCACCGGCGGAGCCGCTTCCGAGCCCGGCATGTTGACCAGCCTGCGCCATCACCAGGCCGTCTCCACATCTCTGGCAGCCCTGGCCGATGCCGCGCAAGCCAACGCTGGCTCAATTCCGCACGAGATGATTCTGCTGGATCTTTATCGCGCCCTCTGGGCCTTGGACTCGCTCACCGGCCAGACCACCCCGGACGATATTCTGAATCTGATATTTTCCACTTTCTGCATCGGAAAATAACCCGCTTCCTATGGGGTTCCACAGAATGTAGAAACAAGTACAATTCCCTTGCATATACACGAATTCGTGTCCTGGAATGTCTTTCAGCGACTCACGGAAGGGCAGCTATGCAGCTCGGATGCAATCCGAATTCAACGATGCGCTGGACAGATGCGCGGGGGCACGGCGCACTTGACACATTACAAGTGCGCTTCTCTCCGGGACTGCATCGTCCAGCCCCAGCTGTCCTTTTTTTTGCGCCGATATAGTGCATGAGTTATGCGGTATCTAATAGCGGGGATGTGCATCACGCGCGTCAATTCGAATGGATCTTCTAATCACAATATTCCCGCGAAGATCGTCGTCTTGATTAGTTTTCCGCCGGCCACACAGAGTGGCGATGGCGCAGGCAAGCGGGTCGATCCAGCTTTCCTGCGCCGTCTCCACAGGGGCGCCGCAGCGATGTGTTTGGTTTTTACTTCTCCTCCGTTCCAAGGGTCCAGTTGGTTACCGCATCGATGCTACTGTCGGAGTAAGTGATGCTCCCTGTGCCCGACTGATCGACGGTGCCGCTGGCCAGTGAATTCCCGGTGCTGATCTGGGTGATCAGGATCGAGGTATCGCGCGTGGTGTCGTCAATCACCGAGATCACGATTTGTTGGTCGTGGGTGATGTCGGTGAGCGTCCACGAGGTTGGGGTGGGTGGGAAAAGGCTGAACGATCCCACACTGCCGTTGACCACTGGTGCTGCGTAGGCCGTGCCGCCGCTGATGACCAGCGAGGTCTCCGAGGGGTTGGTCAGCGTCAGAGAACCAAGCGCTCCGGTGACAACTGAGCCAGTGCCGGAGAAAGTCATTGGCTGAACACCGTTGGTGTTTCCCTGTCCCGGGACCAAGATCAGCGGGGTGACGGCGCCGATGGCCATTTTAAGAGAGGGGAAGTCCTGGGCAACGGCGCCAGCGCAGTCCAGGCTCGTTGCTCCCGACGCGATATCGCAGTAGAGACCCAACTGCACAGGGGTCTTGGCGCCACTGGCTGGCGTGAAGAGACCGTATCCGTAGGCATTCTCATCGGTGCCTCCGGAACTGTCATTCGTAAATGCAAGCGATTCGTTCAGGCTGAGAACGCCAAGCTCCGTTCCGGTAAGTCCGTAATACGTGGCGGTCTCGGTCAGGTATACACCGTTGCTCCCGGTGATGCTGGCAGCTATGTACGGCTTCGCACAGTCGGTGCCATAGTAAAGATTCACCGGGTAGACCGGGTTTCCTTCAAAGCTCGTAGTGGCCGTTGATCCGGTCTCGGCGCTGACCGTGCCGTCTGTGGAATTCTGGCAAGCTACTGACGGATTGGTGGTCAGCAGAATCACTTCGAGCTGGCTTTGCAACACGTTGGAGGCGAGCGCCACGGCCAGGCCCGTCTGCGCCAGGGCGCGCTGCGTGACCAGGCTGTTGGTCGATGCCGCGGCGCACTTGACGGCGACGTTGGTTACATCTGCTGAAATAGTGGCTGGGCCGCCGTTGCTGACGATACAAACTTCGCCCGTGGGCTGGGTGCCCACCGTTACCTGGTAGTTGGTCCCGCTGGCCAGCGCGGTGGCAAACGTGAATGCTCCATTGCTGTTCACTGTCATGGCGTCGCTTCCGTTATCCAACAGAACCACGGAAGCACCGCTGCTCAAGCCGGAGACCGTTCCGCCAACGGTGTAATCGACCACGGCGGGCGGAGTGTCGGTTACAGTGAAGACCTGCGCTAAGCTTGAATTGATGCTGGTCGCAGCCGTGATTGTTGCGATGGTGGAACCTGAGGCTGGCGGCGTGTAGGTGACCGAATCGCCGCTCGTGGCCGACAAGCTGCCGCATGGGTCCGAATTTGCCTCTGGAGCTGCCAGGGAATGAATCCCAACGCCGCCAGCCTTGAACAAACGACTTGCGAAGATAGATTTCCCACTGAACAGCGAAGCCAGTTTCAACCCGGCTGCTTTTGCCGGAACAACACCACTCTGCAATACAGGGCAGGCGAGGCTCCAGTTCACGGTAGCCGTGCCGCTGGCGTCGTTGGCCAGATTCACGGAGAGGGTAAGGTTGGTCTGGCCGTCGATGGCCGTCTGGGTGTTGCTTTCGCTGCCAGGCAGAGTCAGAGACAGGGCGCCCACCGTAAAAGCAATGTTGCTGCTCGCAGCCGTATAAGCCTTGGAGGTAGCAGTAATGGTGGCCGTGCAGTTGTCAGTTAACGTGGCCTCGGCGGGCGGAGTATAAGTCGCCGTCAACCCGGAACTCGAGAATGCTCCGCAGCCAGAAGTGGGAGCGATCGCCCAACTGACACCGGCGTTGGTCGAGTCGTTTAGCACCGTGGCCGTCAGTTTGATTGCGGAGACGCCTGCATCGATCGACGTCGATGTTCCGCTCTGCGCAAGCGAGACGCTGGGGTTGGTTTGTGTCGTTGTGTGATTGGACCCACTACTGCCGCATCCTGAAAACGCCGATAACGACAGTCCGCAAAAAATTGCTCCAGCTATGCCTGCCAGCACTTTCATTTCGATCCCCTTTGACGTGCCAACTCCCGCGAGTTACAGGAGTTATGCGACTGGTTTTCTTGGACTTTTCCGCGCGCTGCGAGAGTTCAAGCCCGTCACGCAAAAGGCCGAAAACTTGCCCCAGGTTGAACTCTCACTAAGAATGCGAAAAGCAAGCGGGAAATGAGTCATGAAAAATGCAGCAATCGGGTTGCACAGGCACAATCGGATGCGCAAGCGCTCGTGTTGGCCTGCATCGGCCTGATTTCAGATGCCTTTTTGCGCTGCTTTCGGTTCGACAATGACCGCTTCAGAGCTGTGCGCCAGGTCCGGCGCTTACCACGCTGCCGAGAGCACGGCTAGTAGCTCCTCGCCGGTGAGTGGAAGCGGATTGGCTTGCATGCTGCTGGCGCGGGCTGCTTTCTCCACCACGGCGGGCAGATCGGCTTGGACGATTCCCCAGGTGCGTAACGCGGGAACGTGGAGATCGGCGCAAAGCGCGCGCACCCATTCGACGCCGTCCTCCGCGGTTGCCTCCTTGCGGCCGGTCAACAAACGAGCTATGGAAGCGTAGCGTTCCAGGGACGGATGGAGCGGCGCGCGGGCGCGCAAGGCGGCTACGTTGGCGGCCATGCCGTGCGGCAGCAGCGCGGCGCAGAGCGCTCCATGCGGAGCATTCCACGAGCCTCCCAGCGGCGCGGCAAAACCGTGAATCACGCCCAGCCCGGCGTTGGCCAGCGCCAGGCCTCCGAACAGGCTCGCCAGCGCCATGTCGCGGCGCGCCGCGCGGTCCATTCCGTCGCGATAGACACGGCCAAGCGCTCCGGCGGCGAGCCCGATCCCCTGAACGCAAAGGGCATCCGTCAGTGGATTGGCGCGTGCGCTCACGTACGGCTCAATCAACTGCGTCAGTGCGTCCAGTCCGGTGTTGGCTGTTACCGCGGGCGACAGCGCGTAAGTCAGCTCGGGATCGACCAGGGCGATTCTCGGCAGCATCATGGGGCTCCGCAAGCTCGCTTTCACGCCATGCTCCGGCGATGCAAGCACGGCATTGCGCGTGACTTCGCTGCCGGTCCCTGCCGTGGTCGGCACAGCGATAAAGGCCAGCGACGCGGCCGAAAGAACGCGTCCCTTTCCCACCACTTCAAGAAACTCCAGTGGCTCGCCGCCATTGGTTGCGATGCAGGCAATCGCTTTTCCTGCATCGATGGCGCTGCCGCCGCCCACGGCGACTACAACATCGCAAGCAGCTTCCCGCACGCGCCGGGCGCCATCGCGGATAAGATCTACCGTCGGCTCGCCGGGGACGGCAAGGGTTTCCGCCGAGAGCGCCGATACAAGCCACGCCGCGCGCTCGCCTGAAGAGCCGGTGACCACGAACGGGCGGGCACCTAAACTGCGAACCAGTTCGGGCAAAGTGGCGGCAGTGCCCTCCCCGAAGACGATGCGTGTAGCGGTAGCAAACTCGAAGCGCATGGTTTCAGCCTTCTGAATCTGGGAAAACGGAATTGTACTTCACACTCGAACGCGGCTCGGCCATCATGGGCGCAACCGCATCGCGCCACTTTGCATAGTGAGCGGTCTGTTTATGCGCCGCTGCTGCCTCGGCGTCGCGGTAGATTTCAGTCAGCACGAACCGCGTTGCGTCGTCCTGCTGCTCGACCACGTCGAAGCGCGCAATGCCAGGCTCCTGAACACTGGCGCGTGCGTTTTCCAGGGTTGCCCGACGGAACTCCTCCACCGACTCGGGCTTCACGTGTACATGCACATGAACAATGAGCATTGAACCTGCCTCCGCCACTTATCTTAACGCCCGCCAGGGCGCTTCCTTTTCATCCGATTCACCCCTTTGCGCCAGTAGAGTTATGCCAGCCGCCATCGGCTCTGATGAGTGCATCCGCCTCTTTCGGTCCCCACGTGCCGCGCTTGTAAGGACGAACGCGCGGATGGTGCTTCAACACCTGATCGACCACCAGCCATGCGGCTTCTACCGCGTCCTCGCGTGTAAACAAACCTTTATCGCCCTTGATGGCATTGCCCAGTAGCCGCTCGTAGGGCGATTCTTCTCCCGGTTGCTGTTCCAGCAGGTAAAGCTCCCGCTGTTCCCCTATAAACTCCTCACCTGCCAGCTTCACGCGAGCGGCGAGTGCGATTTCTGCGTTGGGAGAAATCCGGAAGCGAAGATAATTCCTGCGGCCCGCGGCCACTGCTGCGTCTGCGAAAAGCTTCTGCGGCGGCGCCTTCAACTCAATAAGAACCTCGGTCACCGTATCGGCCATATACTTTCCGGAGCGCAGATACCATGGCACGCCATCCCAGCGCCATGAGTCGATAAATAGCCGAAGTGCACAATAGGTCTCGACGTCGGAATTCTTCGCCACATCCTTCTCTTGCCGGTAACCCGCGTATTGACCACGCACCATATCTTTTGCCTGCAAAGGACGCATGGCCTTGAACACCGTGGCCTTCTCCGTCTGTACTTCTCCGAAATGCCGGCCCGCAGGTGGTTCCATGGCAAGGAGTGCGACGATCTGAAACAGATGATTCTGGATCACGTCCCGCAAGCAGCCAGCGGATTCGTAAAAAGCTCCACGCGTTCCCACGCCGAAACTTTCCGACATGGTGATCTGAACACTGGATATGTAGTTGCGGTTCCAGATTGGTTCAAGGAATGAGTTGGCGAAGCGGAAGTAAAGGATATTCATGATCGCTTCCTTCCCCAGGAAGTGATCGATGCGAAAGATCGATTCTTCAGGGAACACCGATCGCGCTACACGGTTCAGCGCACGAGCCGACGCGAGGTCGCGACCAAACGGCTTCTCGACAATAACGCGCGCGTTTTCGGCTAACTTGGCGGCGCCCAGACCCTTGATTACGGTTGCAAAAAGAGAAGGTGGAATAGCCAGGTAATGTGCCGGGCGGCGTGCATTCCCAAGCGCTTCTTTAATCGCCTTGTAAGTTTCGCCATCGTTGTAATCCCCGCTCACATATTTCAGCAGCGATAGAAGACGATGCAGGGCGCGCTTGTCAACGATCTCACCTGATTGCTTGATACTGCTTGTCACTCGTTTCTGCAGACGCTCCAGACTCCACTTCGGAAACGCGACCCCGATGACTGGAACGTTGAGGGTTCCGTGTTTCACCATCGCATAAAGGGCGGGGAAGATCATCTTGTGGGCCAGGTCGCCGGTCACGCCATAAACCACGAGTGCATCTGATTCAGAGGTACGCATCAAGCTCCCTCCTTCTTGGTGGCCGCCTTCCCAGGCTCACCGAATTTGGATCGTCATCCCGAGAATAGTCTGCCAGTATTTGATTGAATCCAACTGAGCGATAAGGATCTTCCCAGGAGCGAGTCATCGCGAGATACCAACAATTCAACGATGACCCTTGTCGGCTTAGAGTGAGTGAATCATCCACGGCCACACCGCAGAGGGCCGTCAGGCTCGACGCCGCCCGCGTGCCCAGCGGCGTCGAGCCCGTATTCAATGCACTCTCAATGAGCCTTCCTGTCATACCGGTTGGATGCACCGGGCGTGGGAAGGTCGTCAGTGACCTCAGCCCCCTCGAGGTGCGCCCTGGTCAGCGCCGTGGTCAAGGTAATGCCCGAGCCGGAGACCTGTGTCCCGGCGCCGTGCGCATGACCCAGCGGTGCTTTCACAGTGATCGTTCCCCGTCCCCACCCTCGGATGGAAGCGATCTCCGCAGTTTCGGCGTTTGCGCCACTATCCATGGTGATGATCTGGCCTTCTCTGAAGCCGCTCACATCCGCCACAGGAATGACGGTCGCACCCGCGCTGGCATCGGCTCTCTGTGTGGTGGCGCCTCCCGTGCCCACCGTTGCAATCACCGCCGTTTCCTGGTTTGCTTGCGCACCGATCAGGATCGTCCCGCCCGCCCTAAAACCTTCCACGCTGGCGACTTTGATGTTGCTTGTGCCGGCGTCCGATGCGGTGCGCAGCGTGGTTGCGGACTGCTGAAGGAAATCCGTGCAGTTACTGTCGGTATCCGCGCCGTCCGGGAAGCGCCCCGCGCTCGTATTGGTGGCGTTTCGGCCCACGATGGTTGACCATGGGTCGAACTCCGAGCCGGGTGCGGGCGCAAAGCAGCCGCTCAGGGTTGTTCCTGAAGCGGCTTGATAGCCTTCAGCGGCCCACGGGTCGGCCAGGGCGCCGTAGTTCAGGCTGTCGGCCACCACTCCCGAACCCTCCCGCAGCACGATGCTGCCCTCTTCGATCGTGAGGGTCCGGCCGAACTGCGGAGACCGAGTGGTCAACTCGGGACCTCCGAACCACTGATTGGGCGCCGGCGTCCCTTGATAGCCCGCGGTTTTAACGGCGTCATCGCGCACCGCCGCGTGGATCGCGTGGTCGTTGGCCAGTGGTTTGTCCAGCTCAATTCCCACGCCGAGCGCCTGAACCGGTTCATTGCTTGAATGGGTAAATGCCGTCGCCGGCTGGAAGCTGATCCCCGTTCCGCGATCGCTGAACGGAAGGTTGGCCGCATGGCTCAACTCGAGAGGAGCAGCCAGGTCCAGGCCCGTGCCCGGAGATACAACCCACTCATCGGCCGCGTGAGCCTTGGCCAGGGCTGGCGTAAAGTCGATTGCTGCCCCCTCCGTTTTCTCGCTGCCAACGCCGGTAACGGTCACCGCTTCCCGGCTCGCCGGCGTGCCCACCGTGATCTTGTCTCCAACGGCAAACCCATCCGCACGGCGGAGTTTGATATGAGTCGCGCCGGCCTCCGCGCCAGAACGCAGATTCGTCTGGCTCGCCGCGGTGCCGACATGCCCCACAGTCACGGTCTCGATTCCATGCCCGACACTCTCGATATCCAGCCTGATCTTGTCGCCGGCGGAGATATCTGAGACCGATGTTACCTTGAGGTTGGTCGCTCCGGCAGGCGCATCCATCGCCAGGTAGGCTTGTGTGCCCGGCTTGCCCACCGTGGTCACCGTGGCCGTCTCGTACTTCTCCACGGTATTCGCAACGTCGGGATAAGTCATGCCATAGCCTAGCGCGATCTTCTGCCCAACAACAAAACCGGTCACGCTCTCCACCGGCACGTTGGTCGAGCCAACAGGAATCGTGATCACCGGTCCTTCGGGCAGCGGTTGCCACAGCGTTGTATGATCGCTGGCAGCCGTCCCCAGGCTTGCAATTTTCCGGGTTTCCACGTCAGGGCCGCTCCCGATGCTGATCGTATCGCCCACCGACATTCCCTCCGTGTTCCTCACGTGGAGAGTGCTGTCGCCCTTGCGCGCGGGAACTGCCAGCCCGGAGTCGGACAGTCCGAGCAGATAGAAGCCCCCGGCCGCCAGCTTTGTACCAGCCGGAATCGTTACCGCTGAGAAAATGGCTTGTTGGGCCGGGTGCACAGTCAACGTCCAATTGGAGATATCGACGCTTCCTTGGCCGGCGTTGAAAAGCTCGACGAACGAGTTTGTCGGGTTGGCGGGTGCGCCTGAACCAACACGAAACTCGTTGATCTTGATCGGGCTGGCATTCCGTACCTTTTCAACCGCCGTCTCTGCTTGCTTCCCGCCGGTCGGGCTAGTCCACTCCGCGTTGCCGACCAGATCGCCGTTCAAGGCCTCCGGCCCGCTGGTGACCTTGAACGTCGCACTTACCTTCGCACCCGGCGCAACCGGTTGCACAAACTTCTTGGTCGTCCCGGTAGCGTCTGAAGCCACAGCCGTCCACTTTTCGTCGGGCACGGAAATGCTCAACGTAACGCCCTCCGCGGGCGCCCCCGTAGTGTTCGTAAATGTGACCGTGGTTTCCTGCGAGGACCCCGGAGTGAACGTTTGCAGTCCCGTTGGCTCTGCCGCTGCCGACGCCGGCGCCAGGCTTAGCCGAGGCACGTCATAACTGGCCGCCACAATGTTGGCCTGCACCAGCTGGTCGGTGGCGTTGGTTGGAAATGTATTGGCGGCTGTGATCGCCCCTTCATAGAACGTTCCCTGCGAACCGTCGCTGTTGTCGCCGCCGTTCCCCAGCAGGATCGCCCCCTGCTTGCGCATCGGGTCGTACGTCGGATTGACCCTCGGCCCATCGAACATCACCGTCAGCGCGCCCTTTTGCGCATCGCCCCCCAGCGATGCCCAGCGGTGCGGCTCTCCCTTGGCCATCGCGGTCACAAATCGCCAGGGCAGGCTCGGCAAATTCGGGCAGCCTTTGGTGCCATCCTGATTCACGCATCCCACCAGGTTGTTCTCCTGGTCGGTCATGATCCACGGACCTTGTCCACTCCCGCTATACCAGGGACTGGCGTTGCCAAAGTAGATCGTTTCCATGGTGCCGTTATCGTCGTCGCGGCTGTCGATCTCGGCGTTGCCATAGTCGAAGCAGCAGCCGGCGTTGTAGTGCCTGCCATTCACGACCCAGTACTGCCCCTCCGCCTGGTCGTCCACTGCGGTGCCCTTCACGTCGTTATGGCGTAGGCCCATGCCCGGCTCAATGAACACCCCGTAGGCCTTGTGGCCCATGATCGTAACCGGCGCCATGTCGGCAATCGGAAGGTTGTTGAACCCGCCCAGCGCCGGCCCGCCGAATCCGCCCCGGGGCGCCTGCGTCAGATCGTTGTGCTTGGGAGATTGGTCGTAGACCTTCGCGATCCAGCAGTACGTGTTGGCGCAGAACCTGTCCTGCGCAGCGGCGTCGGCATAGCCGCCCGCATCCGCAACCGGCGCGGCGACAGGCTGCACAATGCCAATGTCCAAAGTCTTGCCGTCGGACTGGCGCAGCACCTGGTAGAGCGGGCCGTTGTAGGCTGCGTAAAGCGCGCGCGTGGTGCTGTGCGCCGCCACGCAGGCATCGCCGGCGGCGGCGTAGATATCGCAGGGGCCTTGTGGCCTCGCAGGGGTCCCACCGGGCCCCGCCGCAGCCTGTTGCGCGACGCCCAGCGTGCCGCCCATCAGGGTCAGAGCCAATGCGAAAATCTGTGCAACTTCAATTGTGTTTTTCATGTGCATCCTGTCCGCCTTGCCGGGAGCTTCCGGTTTCCAGTGGAGCTCGGTTCCACGCTCCGCCGCAGGCTCCCCGATTTCTTCGATTCTTCCGCCGGGAATACGTATACCACACCCTCCTGCAAACGTCCCGCTCCATCTATTTACACCCTGATGGAATACCTATCCATGGAGCTGAACAAGTCGACGTTTTTAAAGGGCACGGCTTCAACCGTGCCATAAGTAGGACAAAATGAGGGTGGACTTTAGCTCCTGGGGAGTGATGGAGCGCAACAGCGATTTGTTCAGAGGTTCCTTAAGCACCAGTTTGGATAGTGGATGTCGCTGCCAACCTGTCAACCGGTCGGCCAAACGTCAGAATCAGTCCTCGGAAACTCCCACCTTCAGGCCACTTTGGATTAGGAATTACCCTGTTCCAGCCCGATTGATCCCTTCCAAACCGTCTTGGCGCGCACTCCCTTGCTGTGTAAATCGAGAAATTGTGGCTCGATTCTCAGCCAGAACTGCGTTGTAATCTCCACAAAAAGGGCGGTCAGGAATTCGGACCAGCGCACTTGGTCCGGGGGGAAGTGCTGGCTGAATTCATCGTCCAGAAGACACAGGCGGCTTATCGCCTCGGGGTGGCTATCGGTCGCGCTGGGAGCCTGCTGCGGCATCAGATCAGCTACGCGCTGTTTCTCCCCTTTGTCCAGAGCCCGGCGGGCCAGTTCAACGAGCAGAAGTCCGCTGAAAAAGAGATTGATTCCGGCCTTGCGCACCTTGGCCGGAGCGTCTTCCATCGTCAATACTGCATTTGACATGCGAAAGCCCAAGATGTCGGCATTGATTTCGGCCTGCCAGGGTGCTTGATGGCTCGCGTGGTTGTCCATATCTCCGCGAATGATGTGGGCGTATTCATGCGCAAGGACAAACAGCGCAGCCTGATTGCGCAATGTCTCCGCGAGGGGGAAGATGCGGTCGTCGTAGGAGACGATATCCAGAGGAGGGAACCCAAAAGTCACGAAGGAGCGAAGCATCTTGTAGGCCATCTCCACCGGCTCCGGCCCACCCCAGTGGATCGCGTCGTCGACGGATGCGGTCTCGTCTCCCATGGCATAGCGATTGCCAGATTTGTCCAATCCATCCATGTCGATGGCGCTGGCAAAGGCATTGCTCAGGTGGTAGAAAAAATCAAAGAACACGGGGTCGAAGAGAATCCAGAATTGGGGCTGCAAATCCTGCGCATAAGGCGCTTTGAATGTGCGCGCGTTCAACTCACAGGTCAGGAGCGTGGAAAGCGTGACCTTGTCCTTGAGCCAGAGGAAGGCGCTGGTAAACTCCGGCAGGCCAAAGTTGACGAGTCCTTCCAGGCGTTTGCGCTGCGTGGACAGAATCATCGCATGATGCGGATGGCACAAGGGCTGCTCTTCGCCGGAGTCCACAAGCGGTGTGGCGTGCTGGTCGATCTGCTGCGCGGCTTCTCGCAGTCTCTCGACTTCGCCTTTGGCGGCTTCAGGGTCGCGGCCTTGGGCACGCAGACGCTCGGCGATCGCCTGCTCGATCGATCCTCCAGGTTCGAGGGCTCGCAAGGAAGCGGCATCGCGCGCAGCCAAGGCGGCGGCGCTCAAATCCGGCGGCTTAAGCTTCGCTCGCTCGTAGGCCGCAAGCTGCATTCTCTTGAGCGCCTGCGCATTGAGGACGGCGGGACTGGCATCCATGACTCACCCCTGTTCTTTGGCTTTTCCACCGCATTCGGGACACAGAGTGGCCACGCCGGCGCGCGCGACCAGAACGGCAAGGGCGCCGATGGCCAGCGCACTTATGGACACAGGCGCGGTCGGAGTCAAAGACAAGGGAAACAAGACCGTTCCAGCGATTTTGGCAATGGATTCCAGATCGCCCGATGCGGAATTCAGCGCAGGGCAAAGATGTTCGAGCACGGTGGTGTTTTTGGACAGCAGAAGCGCTTGATTGCGCGCCTCCCGAGACTTGTCATCAACCACCGGCGGACCGCCAAAATTCTGCGCTGGCTGGGACGATAGCAGCATATCCTCGTAGTCTATCTGTGCTGCGCCGCTCACCACATCTTGAAGGAATTTCTCTCTTTCTACATCTTCCATAGAAATGATTCCCCTCTCAGTAATCGCGGCTATACTCTATCGCACCGGCTGAGCAGATGCAAAACCGCATCATCCCGGCTTGAACGCATTGAAAGTTATCAGTCCCCAAGCCTCGCCAACATATCTCTACCCCATTCAATAGCGCGTTTCTTCCGCTACCGCCCCAGGAACTCCCAAACCAATCCGCTGGAGATACGGCCAAAATTCCTGGGCAGGCCGGGGATCCCGTATGGAATTAACAGGCCTGGCGACTCGAGCACAAAATAAGAGTATTGATAGCCGCCGCTTACCCGGTAAGCAAGGTGGCGCGTGAGGCGTGTGTCCAGGCCGCCGCCCACCAGCGATGTAAACGATGCGGTTTGCCCGAGTGCATGGTCTGCTGGCCAGGTTTTGTTGGCGCCGCCCGCTCCGGCCAAACCTTCCACAAAGGCGGTTTCTCTTCCGAAACGCCGGCCGTATTGCCCTCCGGCCAGGATGAAGAGCAGGTGTTGCGGCGCGCCCAGGTTGGTACCCCTGTAATCGGAGACGTCGAGCTTGAATCTCAGTCCGTGCCAGGGAGCGAAGGCCGCAGCGGCGTCCCACCCGTTCAGCGGCTGGTGAGCTCCGGGGACTCCATTCAGGGTGTTGGAGAGAAAAGCGTAACCGCCGTAAATCTGGTACCGTACGGGCGCCTCTGTTTGCGCGTGCAGGGCAGAGGACAGGCACAGCAGTGCGATCAGCGAAACAAGTCGTGACGCCATTCGGAGCCTCGCGTTACAAAGTCCCTCCATCTTATCCGGTTGGTTTGCCGGGTGGGAATCAGTCGGCAGCGCCGGCGCCTGGACCGGATGGTTTCGTGACCTTGAATCCTCGTTTTCCAGCTCTCAAAATCGAATCCTCACCCCAGCGCATTAGTATGGACCGGAGCAGAAAACGCCGGCCAAAGCTGGGGTGTAGCGTTCCTCTTCCCGTGGCTTGTGTTTCTGCCACACATAGAAGGGGCGTTGGCCGCGCGGCCCGAGGAGAACAAATGATCACGCGACGGGAATTTCTGGACACACTTGCAGTAGGCGCGGCGGGCCTGGCCATTGGCTCCACCGCAAAGAGCTATGGTCAAATCCTGGGCGCGAATGAACGCCTCAACTTTGCCGTCATCGGCTTGAACAGCCGTGCGTATGCCCACCTGTCGAGCCTGAAGGTGAACAAGGACGCAGCGCGCGTCGCGGTTGTGTGCGATGTGGACAGCACCATCCTCGCCAAATTCGCGGCCAATGCGGAGAAGGAGTTGGGCTACGCTCCTGCGACGGAGAAGGATTTTCGCAGGATTCTGGAGCGCAAGGATGTAGACGCCATCACCATCGCCACGCCCGACCATTGGCACGCGCCCATGGCCATCGCGGGTCTCGCGGCGGGCAAGCACGTGTATGTCGAGAAACCCTGCAGCCACAACCCCGCGGAGGGCGCTCTGCTGGTGCGCGCCCAGCAGAAATACGGCAAGCTGGCCCAGATGGGAACCCAGCAGCGTTCCTCGTTGCACACCATTGAAGTGGTCGAGAAGATTCACAATGGCCTCATCGGCCGCACCTACGCCGCCCGCTGCTGGTACGCCAACACCCGCAAATCCATCGGCATCGGCAAGGTCATCCCGGTTCCCCCCCAGCTCGACTGGGACCTGTGGCAGGGCCCCGCCCCGCGCCGCGCCTATAAGGACAATCTGCACCCCTACAACTGGCACTGGTTCAAGATCTATGGCACCGGCGAAACGCTCAACAACGGCACCCACGAGGTAGACGTCTGCCGCTGGGCGCTGGACGTGGACTATCCCAATCGCGTCACCGCATCCGGCGGGCGCTATCACTTCAAGGACGATTGGGAGTTTTACGACACCCTGGTGACCAACTACGAGTACGACGACAAGATCCTCTCCTGGGAAGGCAACAGCTGCCAGGGAATGCGCCAGTTCAACCGCGACCGCGGCTCCGTGATTCTGGGAACCGAGGGCTCGGTGATCGTGGATCGCGATGGCTACGAGGTCTATGACTTGAAGGGACGCAAGACCGGCGAAGTGAAAGCCGGTTCCGCCACTTCGTCCGCCGACCTGGTAGGGCGCGACGCCATGACGGATGCGCATTTCGCCAACTTGATCGCCGGCATCCGCACCGGCGAGAAGCTCCGGTCGCCGGTTGCGGTGGGCAATGTCGCCGTGACCATGCTGCAACTTTCCAACATCGCGTGGGAAGTCAAACGCGAACTGAATCTGGACCCCAAAACCGGGCGGATCCTGAACGACCCGCAAGCCATGGCAATGTGGGACCGGGAATACGAAAAGGGATGGGAGCCGAAGATATGAAGAGCACGATCTCACGTCGCAATTTTGTAGGTACAAGCGCCCTGGCGGCGTTGGCCTGCGCCGCATCAAGCACCAGGCCTGCCGCCGCCGCAGGGATTTCGCAGGCACTTATCGGCGAGTCTCCCATTAACCTGGGGCTAGCCAGTTACACCTTTCGCAATTTCAGCCGCACCCAGATGATTGCCTATCTGAAGCAGCTCAAAGTAACTGGCCTGAACACCAAGGATGTGAAGGATCATCTGCCCACGGCGCCCGACGCGGAAGACAAGGCCATCGCCGAGTATGCCGCCGCCGGTATCCACCTCCACGGCGCCGGGGTCATCTATTTTCCCAAGGACGAAGACGACGATATCCGCACCAAGTTCGAGTACTGCAAGCGCGCCGGCATCCCGGTCATCATCGCCGGCGACCCCGCGCCCGGAACGCTTCCGCGCATCGAGAAATTCGTGAAGGAATACGACATCCGCATCGCCATCCACAATCATGGTCCCGAGGACCCGGTGTGGCCCTCGCCGCTGGATGTGCTGAAGTCTCTGAAGGGCATGGACCCGCGCATGGGCTGCTGCATGGACGTGGGGCACGCGGTGCGCGCCGGAGCCGACGTGGTGGAAGCAATTCACATCGCCGGCCCGCGCCTCTACAACGTCCACATCAAGGACCTCACCGACTTCAAGGACAAGGAGAGCCAGGTCGCGGTGGGCGACGGCAAAATGCCGATCCGCGGCATCTTCGAAGCGCTGATGAAGATCAACTACAAGGGATGGGTCGACCTGGAATACGAAGTCCACGGCGACGATCCCATGCCCGGCGTCACCAGCAGCATGGCCTACATGCGCGGCGTTCTGGCGGGCATGGGATACGCCTCGCACAGTTAGACCCTATTCGCACCTGTTGCAGACCCGGCTTTGCAGCTGTTGGAAACCCGGCTTTGAAAGGACACGACTTTAGTCCTTCCATAAGCCGCTGAAAAACTCGAGGGGTTGATATAGCCGACGCGGGTCTGGAGTTTCTAGTTGAGCAGGGCGATCAGCCCGGCCCACAGCGGCGCTTGTATCCCTTGCGCTTAAAAGTACTGGCGGATGTCGGCCGGCCTGAAACTACCGCCCAGTTCGATCAAACCGATAACCTACCCTGCGCCGTTTACATACGGCGGGAAGTTATAGAGTTTGGCCGTCTTTCGCCTCGGCTGGAGGCGCCTTGCGCCGTGCCTTCCGGGCCCCTTCAGGAAGGGCCGCAAAGGGGCAGGGCGAGCCTTTCGCCCGTGAGCCTCTGGGCTGGTTGGCCGCTTGTAGAAACAGGGGGGGAGCCGCGCCAGCCGTATGTTTCGCTTTGCCTCTCGCAGCGGACACTCTTGCGAGACGAGGCATGGTATAGCCCCGAAATCGGCGCAGGAAGACGCGAAGAATTTACGCGATCCAAAGTAGAACGTCGTCAACAACCTGTACCGCGCTGCCCTCCGCAAATTGGAGCCGAAAACTCCAGAACGACTTGAGAACTGCGGATCGCATCAGTCTCCAGCCAGTTGCTCCAGCAGGGTGTCAAAGTCTTCCAGGCGGGTGTAATCGATGATCACCTTGCCGCGGCCGTTGTGGTCTTCGATATGGACCTTGAGCCCGAGCGCGCGTTGCAGGCGCTCCTGCACCTCGCGGACGTTGGGGTCGACGGAAGGCGCGGGCTTGGGTTCCTTCTTGTTGCGCTCGGGGTGCAGCAGGCCCTGGACGTAGCTTTCCGTTTGGCGAACAGAAAGCGAAAGTGCGGCCACTCGCTGCGCCGCCTTTTCGATCTCCTCCGCGTGTTCAAACGCCAGCAGCGCGCGCGCATGGCCAAAGCTCAGCTCACCGGACTCGACACGCCCCTGCACTCCGGCCGGAAGCCGCAGCAGGCGAAGAAAATTTGCCACCGTGGCCCGGTCCTTGCCGGTCCGCACCGCCATCTGCTCCTGGGTCATATGAAATTCGCGGGAGAGCCGTTCAAAGGCACGAGCCTGCTCCATTGGGTTCAGATCGGCGCGTTGCAGGTTTTCGACGATGGTGATCTCCATCGCCTGTTCGTCGGAGACCTGGCGGAGGATGGCCGGAATGGTCTCCTTGCCCGCCAGCTTTGAGGCTTTCCAGCGCCGCTCTCCAGCAATGAGCTGGAAACGGCCGTTGGCCTGCGGGCGCACCAAGATCGGCTGCACCACGCCATTGGCGGTGATGGAGGCGGCCAGCTCGGCGAGCTGTTCTTCATTCACCTGGGTCCGGGTCTGAAAAGGGTTGCGGTCGATCTGGTCCAGGGGGATCTCGCGGGGCTTGCCCCCCTCGTTCTCTGCGGTGGCCGGGGCGGCCGTCGCAGGCTGCACACGCGGAAGAAGTGAATCCAGGCCCTTTCCCAGGGCGCGTCGCTTGTTCTCAGTAGGAGCAATATTCATGGTTTAAAAACCCTCGATCCCGGCCAGTTAGCCGGGGCTTTCAAATCTTGGCTTGCCAGGAGGCTTGCCGGTCGTACGGTATTCTGCGGCACGGCAACGTCAGGAGTAGGGCCAGAAGTGGACTTTGTTCTCGTGCTGACGCACCGGTGCGGGGTTGGCTTGGCGCGGGCTCTTGATCTTGATGTGGTTGCGCTCCAGGTACTCCCCGGCCAACTCGAAATAGGCCTCGGTTCCCCTGGAGCGGGGGTCGTAAAGCGCAACCGGCTTGCCGTGGCTGGGCGCCTCGGCCAGGCGCACGTTGCGCGGAATCACGGTGCGGAAAAGACGATCCTTGAAGTATTCGCGCAGGGTCTCGGTCACCTGCTGGGCAAGATTGGTGCGGTCGTCGTACATGGTCAGCAGGACACCCTCAATGGTGAGCGAGGGATTGAAGGCGGCGCGCACCCGTTCGAGAGTGGAAATCAGCTCGGAGATGCCTTCCAGGGCAAAGTACTCGGCCTGCATGGGAACGATAAGGGTGTCGGCCGCGGCCAGAACGTTCAGGGTAAGCAGGTCGAGGGCTGGCGGACAATCCAGAATGACCAGATCGAAGTTGGGCTGGACCGGAGCAAGCGCCTGGCGGAGCCGGAGAGCGCGATTCTCTGCCGCGGCCAGCTCGATGTTGGCGCCGGTCAGGTTTTTCGATCCCGGCAGGATCGACAGCCGGTCAATTTCAGTGGGCAGGATCACCTGCTCGGCCGGGGACTCGCCCATCAGAACGTCATAGATGGAATGGCGGTTGTCGTCGCGCTGAAAACCGAGGCCGGAGGAGGCATTGGCCTGGGGATCGCAATCGACCAGGAGGATTTTGAGGCCTTCGAGAGCGAGGCAGGCTGAGAGGTTGATGGCTGTGGTGGTTTTGCCGACTCCGCCCTTTTGGTTTACGACGCCGAGTATCTTGCCCATGGCTTTCCAGACTAACGGTTCATGCTGTTTCCATGTTTGAGCTTGCACTGTGGAGAACAGGTCAAAGTTGTGGAAAGCTCGCGGATCGACGTGCGCCAAAAGGGTGCGGAAGCTATTGAAAGGGAAAGAGTTCAGGTAGATCATGATTTCAGGTGCGCAGAGCGCCCGAAAAGGATGGATCGGTGGAAAACTTCCGCAGAAAGGGGAGGGAAATCGGCAATTTTATCTGCCTGTTCCAAATTGGGACTCGTCCCGATTCGGGCTGATTGGGGCAATGTTCCACGTGGAACAATCCAGGTGGAAGCAGGCGAACAACCCCCATTGTTCCACGTGGAACATTACACACTATTTCCAGCCTGGGATTCGGCCGCGAACATCGGAACTGAATCAAACCCATCTCTTGCTTCGGCCGCATCCTCTCGATACGATTGCTAACACCATGATTTCCGCCGACCTGACACTATCCAAGAGACTGGAACTCGCCGAAGCGACCTCCTGCGTTCGCTTCGCAGATGCGCGGGCCCGCCTCTTCCCTGAAAGTGGCGCCTGCTCCACGCAATGCGCCGGCGCTTTCGCCGTTTTCGATGGAATCAGCTCTCCCTGCACGCAGACCTTCTGCCTCGGTCTCCTCGCCCTTCCCACCCCAGCCGATCTCGAGAGCATCGAGCACTTCTTCACTGAACGGCAGGCACCCACGCTCCATGAGATCAGCCCTTTCGCCGGCATCGCCACTCTTGACCTGCTCTGCCAGCGCCATTACCGGCCCGAAGAACTCAGCAGCGTCCTCTACCGGCCTGTCGAACTGTCGACCCCTGCCGTGTCGAGCCATGTCAGCGCCCGAGTAATCCGGTCGGACGAGACAGACCTCTGGAATGACCTCAGCGTTCGCGGCTGGGCGTACGGTCACCCCGAACTCTCCGACTTCCTCAAGGAAGCAGGAGCCATCTCCGCGGCGCGGGAGCAGTGTGTGTGTTTCCTGGCAGAGGTTGACGGCATCCCAGCAGCCGCAGGCGCCCTCTACTTGCATCAGGGGGTGGCCCTCTTCGCCGGCGCTGCGACGGTCCCGGAAATGCGGCGGCGCGGTCTACAAACCGCCCTCCTCGACGCCCGCCTGCGGTACGCCTTCGAGAACGGCTGCGATCTGGCCATGATCGTGGCCTTGCCGGGAAGCGACTCCCAGCGAAACGCCGAGCGCCAGGGCTTCCGAATCGCCTACACACGCACAAAATGGCGCCTGACCAAACAGAATACATACTAATTTTCCACTTTGACCCTTCCAGGGAGTATGCTTGGCGCGCACTCCAAAAGGAAGATGATATGGAAGCCTTGAACGCATTCATCGACCAGACCTCCCAGCCTACAACTTCACAGATCACCGCGGCCTTGGCCGAAAACGCTGAACCTTGGCACCAGTTGATCGATTGGATGGTCACCGAAAAAGGCATCGACGAGCAAGAATGGAAATCGCTCGCTCCCCAATACGGATGGTCTCTACGCATGAAATTCAAAAAGCGAACCGTCGTTTACCTTGGTCCGTGCGGCCACTGCTTCCGCGCCAGCTTTGTTCTCGGCGACAGGGCGGTTGCTGCGGCCCGACAGGCTGCCCTGCCAAAGAGTGTCGTGACCGCAATCGATGAGGCTCGGCACTATGCGGAAGGCACAGGGCTGCAACTCATCGTCCGCCGCGGATCCGACCTGCCGGCAATTCAGAAGCTTGTCGAGATCAAGCTGGCAAACTGATCCTCTTGCCGATCGCCGCCACCCGGTCTTCGCCCCCTGCCAGCGGAAGGATCAGCTCCCAGAAGTACTCGCTCCCGGCCGCGGCTTCCAAAGCAGCCAGATCGGCCCTGGTGGTCATCGGCACCAGCCAGCCGCCCGGCCTCACCAGCCTGCTGGCGCCCTTCGTCGCTTCCTGCATCCGATCCACGGCACGAAGCGTGACGCAATCGAATTGCCTCTTCAGCGTCTCCGCCCGCCCGGAATACACTGTCGACGCGATCCCTAGCAGCCGAATAGCTTCCTGCAGGAACGCCGCCTTCTTGCCCTGCGACTCGGCCAGCGTGACCGCGATCTCAGGACGGCAGAGTGCGATGGGAATTCCAGGAAATCCGGCGCCTGACCCAAAGTCGAGCAACGTTGCAATCCCGGAGGGCAAGCACCGGGCACAGGTAATCGACTCGACAAAGTGGCGGGAGAGAATCCCTTCCTCGTCCCGGATGGCCGTCAGATTGACGCGGGCGTTCCAGCGAAGAATAAGCGAAAGATATTCCTCAAAGCGGACACACTGCCCCGCCTCCAACGGCTCCAACCCTGCCGATTCCAATCGAACATTGAGTCGCGCGCCCGCCGTTTCTCCTTCATCCGGCATCATGGCGCGACCGATGCTTCAACCCGCCGCGGCTGCCAAACCACGGCAGCCTCAATGAAGGCTGCGAAAATGGCCCGAGAAAATGCGTTCTGCGTGTAGGTGCGTTCCGGATGCCATTGAACGCCGACGACAAAATGATCGGGCGAGTCCAGTTCCACACCCTCAATCACCCCGTCCGCGGGAGAGACCGCGGTCACCAGCAGATTGTCGCCCGCCACCTGGATGGCCTGGTGATGGCTGGAATTGACCTTCGGGTCCCCCATGCTGCCACTCGAGACCAACTTGGCCAGCCTTGAGCCGGGCTCGATGTGGACCGGGTGGGCCTCAGCCACATCCCGGCCCGGACGGTGATTGACGCAAGTCTTCAAGTCCTGGATCAGGGAGCCATTGCGCCACACATTCAAGGTCTGTACGCCGTGGCAAATGGCCAGGATCGGCTTGTGCAGACTGAAGGCGTCCTGGAGCAGCAACTCATCCGCCGCGGCACGAGCCGGATCCGCCTCCCCGCACTCCGGGATTCTCTCATGGCCAAACCTTTGTGGATCAACATCATAGCGGCTTCCTGGCAGGAGAACTCCCTGCACGCCCGCCAGCAGCCGCGCCACTCGGTCCTGGCGTTCATGCAAGGGGACAATCACCGCAATTGCCCCTGCGGAATGCAGGGCGGCAAGATAAGGCGGAAGCGAACGCTGGTTGTAAGCCGTGTCGCTGCTGGTGGGCTCGGGAATGGCGATGTGTACAGGCATGGAAGCAACAGTGTAATGACAGACGCGGCAAATGCGATAGGGGTTCAGGTTTTACTCAGGAATTAGAGCTCCGCGGGCGCCTCGGCCCCGTTCACAGATTCCCCGCCCTCAGCCACGCGCGGTTGCCGCAGGCCATCAACGGCCGCTCTCAGGCGCGCGGTCAACTCATCGGTCTGGCGCACCGTCATCCCGGTAGTCTCAATCGGCTCTCCCACGCTGAGCGTGAGGTCGGCCGGATAGAAATGATGCGTATGGATCGGCAGCAGATCGTACACACCACTCAACGCCATGGGCACCAGCGGCACCTGGGCGCGAATCGCCAGGTAGGCCGCGCCAGAGAGGAAAGGCCGCATCTCGCCATCGGAGGTCCTGCCGCCTTCCGGGAAGACGAACAGCGGCATTCCCGACCGCAAAGCTTTTGCGCCGGCGCCCAGGCTGGAAAGCGAGGCGCGCGGGTTCGAGGTATCGATCGGGATTTGTCCGGACCTTCCTAAGTACCATCCTATGAACGGAATAGGCCAAAGGTCCTTCTTCGCCAGGATGCGAAATTGCAACGGAATTGAGGCAAAGATCACAGGCGTATCCATGTACGAAGTGTGGTTCGACGCAAAAACCGCCACCGGGTAACGTCTGAGGTTCTCCGCGCCCAGCACCGTGAGCCTGGCCCTCGTAACCCACAGGCAGGCCCGCGCCCACACCCGTGCAATCCGGTGCTGCACATTGCCTCTTTTGTCCACCAGCGAAACCAGCAGCGAGAGTGTTCCACAGATCGCGGTAATCACCGCAAACAGCGGCGTCTGGATCAGATCGGTGCGCCAGCGGTAAATCCACGGCAGGTGATCGGGACGTCTCCTCATTGTCCCACCCCCTCTCCTGCCAGCAGCAGCGGACGCGCCTCGCCCACCAGGTAAACAGAACCCGAAATCACGATCAACCCGGCCGGGAAGCGTTCAACTGCGAGTTGCAGCGCCTCACGCACGGAAGCGCCGCTGATCGACACAGTTCCCAGGGCAACTGCAGCCGCCTCCAGGTCCTGCATCGCGGCCGCCCGTGCGGAGTGAATGGGCGCAAAGATCACCTGGTCGAAAAGAGGAAAGAGAATCTGCGACATCTCCTTCAGCGACTTGTCGCGCAGGCAACTGAAAACCAGCGTCCGCGGCCTTTGCTCATCCGGCAAATCGCTCAGGGACGCGCGCAGCGCCCAGGCGCCGGCCGGGTTGTGGGCCACATCGAGAATCCATTCACGCCCGCAGGCCACAATGCGCTCCAGGCGCCCCGGCCAACGCGTCTCCCGCACCCCTGCAGCAATGGAATCCGCCGTAATCGGGAAGCCATGGCTCGTTGCCAACTCCACAGCCGCGGCAATGGCCAGCGCCACGTTCCTCTGTTGATGCGCCCCAATCAGAGGCGAAGCCACTTCCACCAAAGCGTCAAGAGCTTCCACACCATACGGTCCCACCCGATCCGCACGCATCGACGGCATATAAGCGGCAGCGTTCACAGCGCGCACGCCCAACTCCACCGCGATCTCGCCCAGCACCTGGTTGGCCTCCGCAAGCTGCGGCAATGTAATCAGCGTCCCGCCACGGCGCAGAATCCCCGCCTTTTCCCGGGTAATGGCAGCAACGGTCGGGCCCAGCCACTCCATGTGGTCCAAAGAAATATCGGTAACGATCGAGAGCAGCGGATCGACAATGTTGGTTGCGTCCAGACGTCCGCCCATCCCCACTTCCAGCACCGCCAACTCCACATCCGCCTCGGCAAAATACAAAAACGCCATGGCCGTCAGCGTCTCAAAGAAGCTGGGCAATTGCGGCAGCCGCCCCTCCTCCACCAGTTGCTGTCCTCGATCGTGAACGCGCCAATAAAGCCGGGCAAATGCCTCGTCCCCTATCTCCGCGGAGTTCACGCTGATGCGCTCGTTGGCCCGCGCCAGGTGCGGCGAAGTGTAGAGCCCGGTGCGCACCCCGGAGGCCGACAGAATCGACGCGATCGTCGCTGCCGTCGATCCCTTTCCGTTGGTCCCTGCAATCAAAATCGAACGGAAATGGCACTGCGGGTCTCCCAATGCAGCCATGAGCACTCGCGTCTCCTCCAGCGAAAACTTGCGTCGGGGCTGGCCGGGTCGCGTGTACAACTCCGGCGCTAAGGCGTTCAACTGATCGATGGCTGACTGATAAGACATGGAAAGATCAGTATAGAAGCTGCCTCCGCCGCTAGGTTTCGGACCGCATGGAGTTCGACCAATGATGGGTGCCCCAGGGCTCGATTTTGAGACCTCGGAAGCCTCGGATTCCAAGATGCGAAACCATCCGGCCAGAAACCTGGTTGTGGCGTACGCCTACCCCAGCAGCAGCTCGAGCGCATGGCGGGCGTTTTGCAGGCACTCCCGCGCTTCATCCTCGGAAAGCAGTCCATGATGTACGGCTCTCTTTCCCGTATCGTTGACCAGGTTGGCCACGCGAGGAAAGTCCGCATCGAATCCCGTCTGGTGCAGATTGTTGTTTACTTCGTGCAACAGGTTGCCCAACGTGGCGGCACTCCTATAGCGCGTGCGAACCAACCGCGCCAGCGCGGCCGGCAGCTTCTGCTTGATGGCCTCCTCGAGCACCGAACGGCACATCACCGCGCACGCGGTAAACAAGCCAAAAAAATAGCAGCGCGTAGCTTCGTCCAGGTACCGGTCCGCTTCCTCCGAGCTCCCCGTGGCCACCACGCACTCCCGCAGGTCCGTTGCCCTGCTCACCCCGGGCTGCACCATCCCCAGAAGCTCCAGCGCAAAAGCCGCCCGCAGCAGGTCGTTCTGCTGACTATCCAGGGCACGCTGAATCTCCTGCCAGGCCGGTACGCGCCCGGCGCTTGCAGCCTGCTGTAGACGGGTCAACGAGGTTAGCCGCTGGCGCGCGTGCTCCAGAAACCCCTGCCGCATCTCCTGGGCCAGATTCCGCCATTCCTTCACAAATCCGTCGGGATTCCGCCGATAACGCCCCCAAAGCTCCTCATAGACCACGCCCGGCAGCACATTCCTCAACAGTTGAAAGCGGCCCGTCCTGGCCAGCTCGGCAATCGACTCGCAAAACTCCCGGCCCGGGGCCTGGTTCGCCGACATCCGCAGCAGCTCCCGCCTCAGATGCTCGATGTCGATGCCCACGGCGCACCCTCCTGATTCCGAGTCTAGGAGACCCGCACGCCTCATCTGCCGGAAAACTCCCGCGCCTCCTCAAGCCCATTCAAAAATGGAACTTGTCGGCAGACAAACCTCTCTCGCGGGAATCCCCGCGTTCCGCCCTCACTTCCCTCCTCAAGCCTTCTCCGCACCTTTCCTCACCCCCCTTGTGCAAACCGTGGAATTCGTTCCCCTGTGCACTTCCGGGTCGTCCCCCCTCCTTTATTCATAGGCATTGGGACGCACTCTTCACATAACCCCTCCGCTTTCCACAGCCCCAAAAGCCCGCCCTGTGCGAATCGTGGGAAACAGGGTACGGCTCCCACCCCGAATTGTCCCTTTATCCAAATGTCCTGAATTGCACAGCCACGTTATGGAAAACAGGACACATCCTTAACCCCCTCTTTCTCAACCACTTCATCCACATTTCCACTTTTCCTTTGTGAACTACGGGTACTACTGTTTTTTTATTTATTCTTTCTGCACAACCGTCCCCGTTGCAGTCCCCGGCTCCATCCCAAAGGCAGTGTCTCTCACTCGTCCGGTCGTCCAACCGCAAAAACTCGCCCGGCCAGAAATCTCGAACCTTTCGACATCGCAAAAAATATTCCTCTGGAATCGCCGCAACCCCTCTCACCGGCTCCAGCCAAGAAAATCTATTCAATTTCCGCGCCGGCCAGAAAGGCCTAAATACGCTCCCTGTGCAGGACAGGGTCGTTGCAGCTCCTCTATTCATAGGGCTCGGGACGCGCTCTTCACATAACATCTGCGCTTTCCACAGCCTGTTCTCCCTGCCCTGTGGGAATGGCGGGAAAGCAGGTCCCCAACCCACCTCCGTTTGTCCCCTTATCCAAATGTCCTGAATTGCACAGCCACGTTATGGAAAACAAGACACATCCTTAACCAACTCTTTTTAAACATCTTCACCTGTATTTCCACTTTTCCTTCGTGTACTACGGGTACTACTGCTTTTTTACTTATCCTTTCTACACAAACCATAACCGTCGCCCCTCCGCATCCCCACCTGGCTCAGCCTCCGTTTTCCTCGCGCCGCGGCGTCAGTTTCTGCGTGAAATTCCACCCCGCGCAGTTAGGGCCCCGGAATCCAGAGAAGCACCCCTGTTTTCCACCCTCACGGCCGCGTCAAGGTGAATACAATTAAAAACAAGAAAAGACAGTGTCTTCCGCGCGGCCACAATGTGTTGTACAGTGTGGCCAGCGTGGAAAATGCAACCAGCGGTTTTTCTTGAGAAGACCGAAAACGAGGGTGGGTCCATGTCGATCGTCGAAACTGAAATCGAGAAGCCGGCCGTACAGGGGGCAGCGATGGAAATTACCGTAAGCCGCCAGGATTTGGTGAAGGAGCTCACCGCCACGCAAAGCGTGGTCGAGCGCAAGACCACCATTCCAATTCTCTCGAACTTCCTCATTGAAGCCGATGGCGAGAGCCTGTCCATTACCGCAACCGATCTTGACCAGGCCATCCGCACCAGCGCCCCGGCCAAGGTCAAGAAGCCGGGCGCCTGCACCATCCCCGCGCGCAAGCTCTACGACTACATCAAGCTGCTCCCCGACGGAGATATTTCCATCAAGCTGCTGGATAACCACTGGGTCCAGATCCGCAGCGGCCGCTCCAACACCAAGATGGTCGGCATGGCCCGCGCCAACTATCCACAGGTCCCCGAGTTTCCAGCCCTGGCGGTGACTTCCATCCCGGCGGCGGTGCTGAAGACGCTCATCGCGCGCACCATCTTCGCCATCTCGAATGAGGAATCGCGCTACACCCTGAACGGCGCCCTGCTGGTCATCAAGGCCGAGTCACTGGCCATGGTCGCCACCGACGGCCACCGCCTCTCTTTCGTTGAAAAGCCCAACGAGGTTCTCGAGGGCATCAGCGGCGAAAAGCGCGTTCTTATCCCGCGCAAGGCCCTCCAGGAGCTGCAGCAATTGCTCGCCAATAGCGAAGCCGAGAAGGTGGAGTTCGCCGACGACGAGCACACCCTCTTCTTCCGCGTCGGCCATCGCACCCTCAGCACCAGGCGCCTCTCCGGCCAGTTCCCCAACTTCGAGGCGGTCATGCCCCGCGACAACACTAAGTTCGCCGTGGTGCGGTCCAGTGAGCTGTCGTCGGCCATTCAGCGCGTGGCTCAGTTCGCCGACGAGCGCTCCGGCGCCATCCGCATGAGGCTCGAAAGCAACGAGCTCAAAATCAGCGCCAACTCCACCGAGTCCGGCGAGAGCGAAGACACCATCGACACCCCCTACGCCAGCGATCCCATCGTGGTGGGCTTCAACTCCGGCTACATCCTCGACTTTCTCAAGGCCCTGGACAATCAGGGCGAGGTTCGCCTGGAATTCAAAGACACCCAGTCCGCCGGCCAGATGCGCCCCGAAGACCCCGACGCCGAGTACAAGTACCGCTACGTGTTGATGCCCATGCGCATCTGACGAAGCGCGCAGTGTGAGCCGCGCAGAGTGCGTGGCGACAAGGACAGCAGCGGCCCGGCAGCAATGCCGGGCCGTTCTTGCTTGGACGACGAGTCTGGATTGGGCGTATTGGAGCGAAAAACCGGGTGTTTTGGGTTAAAATCGGGCACTTCTGTTTACTCATTAGACAATGGACAGATAAATTAACTTGCTCATTTATAACGACTTATATAGAGTTTGGCATGCAAAATGCGCTGGAAACAGATAGGGGGTGGGTTTTTTCCCTTCGGAGCGGCCTGCTTCGTGGCCAAAAGCCGGGGCCGCGCCGCATATTTTTATTTTGCGCCCGTTGAGGGAAATGATCTGCAACCACCTACCACCCGCGGTGGGACCACCTGCCACCTGAGGTGGGGCCAACTGCCTTCGGCCGGTCCGCGCCAGAAAGAAGGCGCGGGATGGGAGTTGGCGGGATACATGGCGCCGGATGGGTCGAAGCTCATGGTTTCCCACCCTATCCGCAACCCCCTGGACACGGTGAATCTGATTCAGCTCGGGGGAGCTTCCGCGCCCCAGGCAAAAGCAGAGGCCGCGGCAGATTGCCGCGGCCTTTGCCAACTGAAGAACCAAGATTGAAAGTTTAGAAGTCGTAGCGCAGGCTCAACTGCGTCACGCGGGGGCCGGCGTCGCTGATCGACTTACCGTACTCCGAGCTGTTGGCATCAATCACCGGGTTGTTGAAGTTGGTGTGATTGAAGATGTTGAAGAAGTTGCCCGAGAAGGTGAATCCCTGGTGCTCAAAGGTCTGGAATCTCTTGCTCACGCCGAGATCCAGGTTCTTCGCAGCAGGTCCGGTGATGCTGCCTCTCTCCGCTGGCGGGTCGCACCACAGCTTGCCGGCAGGGCAGGTGTACTGTCCAAAGTAGTCGCCAGTGCTCATCGGCTTCAGGTAAGCGGTGGCCGGGCTGGAGTCGTGGGTAATGGCATTCTTCACAGAGCCCGTTCCCATGTAGACGGTGCGATCGACGCCCGTGCGGCCATCCTTGATGGGGTTGTAGCTGCCGCTGCTGCTGTAGGGGGTCATGGGGGTTCCACTCCGCAACTCGATGATCGGGGAAATCGACCAGCCGCCCAGCAGCAGGTTCTTCTTCTTCCACTGCTCCTGGTAGTTGAGAGTGACCACCACGTTGTGCTTCATGTCAAAGTCGGCCGGACCGTAGTCGTAGGTCGGATAGTTGTAGGAGTCGATGGGTCCGGTGCCGGCAGTGTTGCTGCGCTGCGTGAAGATGTCGCTGACCTGGTCCAGGGCCTTCGCGTAGGTGTAGTTGGCCATGAACTGCAGGCCGTTCGAGTAGCCCTTGCGCAGGCTGGTCTGGAAGCCGTTGTAATTCGAGCTGAATCCGTTGGAGCGGAAGTTGTCGTTGTTGAAAACGGTGTTAATGTGGGCGGTCGTGAATCCATTTGGATAGCCAGCCGCTCCGCAAGCCGAAGTCGCGCCATACGATCCCGGGGGGCACGCGGTGCGGCCAGGGTAATCGTTGATGTTGTTCAGGCCGACCAGTTTCCGTCCCAGGGTACCGATATAGTCGGCCTCCCAGACGTAGCCGCTGTGAATCTGGTACTCAAAGCCGAAGTTGTCCTGCTCGTAGTACGCGTTCATCAGCCTCTGATCCACGTGACGCGGAACCGGCTTGCCGCCGTAGCCCTGGAAGAGCGAGTTGGCAGTGAACGGAACCTGGTAGAGCCCCGGCTGCAACAGAGCGCCGGCGGGAACGGCAGTGCCGTAGCCGATGCTGTTGTCAGAGTACTTCGGGTAGTTGAAGCGGATGTTCTCGTACGCGTTGTTGTAGAGGCGATCGTATCCGATGCCGAAGCCGCCGCGGATGGCCAGCTTGCCCTTGCCGGTTACGTCATAGGAGAAGCCGATGTGCGGCGAGAAGCTCTTGTAATCCTTGTGCCAGATGTCCTGGTTCACCTGTTTGAAGTTTGCGCCCTGCAGGGCGCCAGCCAGGGGAACCTGCGGCAGGAAGGGGTTGCCGTTCGCGGTCGGAACGCCAAAGGAGCCAAAATAGACGTTGGAGTCGTAGCCCGCTTCAAAGTTGTGCGGCGGTCCAAAGTAATCCCAGCGTACGCCCAGGTTCAGGGTCAACTGCTGGTTCACCTTCCAGTCATCCTGGAGGTAGGTGGCAAACTCCTTGGCGCGGTAGCCGCGATAGAAGTCGGGCATGGTGTTGTCGGTCTGGTCCCATGCGGCGGAAGCAGAATAGAGTGATCCATACTGTGCGCCATAAGGATAGCCGCCATTTTTCACGGCGAAGGCTTCGAACTGGTCATAGAGCGTGGCGTCCGTCAGCATGTTCTCCACGTCCCAAACTCCGAGCGACCCATTCTTGTCGGCATCGAAGCTGGAGCCGTTGCGGGTACGGATGAACTGGATGCCGGCCTTGATGGAGTGGTGAGCCGCCGTCTTGGTAATCGAGTCCTGGTAGAGGAACTCGTTCTCCGTGAAGTATTGTGGAATGTTGTCTGCTGCGCCAAAACCCTCGTACAAGGAATCGGCGGAATAAATCTCTGGGACGCCGGCCGTGCCGGGCTCGTCGAAATTGCTCACGTGGCGCAGGTAGCCGGCGCGGAACACGTTGAGCAGGCTGGGTGAAAGGGTATGCGTCCAGGTGGCGCTGAAGTTCTGCGCGCCGCCAATGTTTTCTCCCGGAGGTCCAAAGGAACTGGTGCCGGCCTCGTCGGAGTTGGTGTCGGTGTAGAGATCGGCCAGATAGGCAAAGCTCAACTGGTCTTTTTCGGTAAGCTTGTGATCCAGCTTGAGGCTGCCGCGGTTCTGATTGAGTGCGTCAGAAATGGGCTTGGTCACGGTCGCATACACGTTCACGGGGTATTGAATGTTGCCGCCGGTGTAAAGTCCGGCAGCCTGGTTGGTGCCGTTCGCCGTCCCCAAGGGGAAGGCCGACGGTTCTGCTTTTAGCAATCCCTGGAAGATGGGGCCGAGTCCGGAGGCCATGGAGAGTGCGCCAGGGCAGGTTGTCCCAAGCAATGCGGGGCAAATTCCAATCTGAGGCAAAGGCGTGGTGCTCGGATCCTGGAGGACCGTGCCTTCCTGGAATTTCTCGAAGTTGCCGCTGCTCACAAAGTTCAGGAAGTCCTGCGTGGTGGTCACGCCCGTCGTCGGCGTGGTCTGGCGCTTGCGGTGCAACTCAACCGTTGCGAAAAAGAAGGTCTTGTTCTTGTAGATCGGTCCGCCTACGGAGCCGCCAAACTGGTTGCGCACCAGGTGATCCTGGACGCCCGCCTGTTTGCTGAAGAAATCGTCGGCTGCCAGCTTCTGTACGCGGTTGTACTCGAACAGGGAACCATGCCAGGTCTTGCTGCCGCTCTTCAACACCGTGTCCGTCGCGAATCCGCCCGCGCGGCCATATTCGGCCGGCACGTTGTGCGAGATCACGCGGTATTCCTCAATGGCGTCGGGGGAAATGGTGGTCACTGCGCCGCCGCCGCCCACGGCGCTGGAGCCGCCCTGACCCTGATCGTTGTTGTCCATGCCGTCAACCAGGAAGTTGCCGGTTCCGGTGCGGGCGCCGTCAACTGCTGCGCCGCGGCCCGTGCCGCTGTCCGGCGTTGCGCCGGCTGTCAGCGTCACGAAAGCGTTCTGGGTGCGGTCTTCAAGGGGCGAACTCTGCCAGATCTCGGAATCGATCAACTCCGAGATGGCCGCCGTCTCGGTCTGCACCTGCTCCACGTTCTGGCTCGCCGTCACTTCCACGGTATCCACCGCGGCGCCGATCGTCAGCGGGATGTCCACGGTGATGACCGTGCCGACGCTAGTGGAGATGTTTTTCTCTTCGGCGGTCTTGAATCCGGCTGCCGCAACCTTCAGAGAATATCCGCCCGTCACTTCAAGAGCGAAGAACCGATACGTCCCGTTGCCGCTGGTGACCACGGAGCGCTCAAATCCAGTGCCCTTGTTGATCAGGGTGACAGTAGCGCCCGGAACCACGGCGTGCGTGGAGTCTGTGACGACTCCGCTTAGAGTTCCAAGGCCCGCCTGGGCCAGGGCGGAATGGGGGGCCAAAGTGCCAACGACCAAACCAACGCTCATGGTTGCGCCGAGAATGAATGCTCTTAAATGCTTCGCTCGAGGGATCATGCGTCTTTCCTTCCGAAAGGTTGAAAAGTTAAGAGACTCCCTGGTGTCAGGGCTTTACCGAACAAAATGCAGTTTGCACAGGTACGTTCCTGCACCGTCTGGGGGAAAATTACAAATGTTCAAAAATGCATTCACATTTTGAACAATCTTAAAGCAATTTCCGTGCCAAACGAGGGATGGGGAAATAATGCCAGGTATGTCAATGACTTAAAGTGTGTTGGACCGTTTCTTGGTTATAAATTGCACTAGAAATGCAGCACATGAACGTTTCACCTACCCCTCTTCTCTATGGAAAAGCGGATATAAATATACATTTACGTAATTCTGTAGACGCCTCCTACCCAGCCAACAGGAAACAAGCAGGAAAACCTCTGTTATTTCCCAGGCTCAGACGCGCAGAAAATCCAACGCACGAACCAGATACGGCTTCAGTTCCCGGCGGGGCACCACGGCATCCAGAAAGCCCTTTTCCAGCAGAAATTCCGAGCGCTGGAAGCCCTCGGGAAGCTTCTGGCGGATGGTCTGCTCAATCACGCGGGGGCCGGCAAATCCGATCAGGGCGCCTGGCTCGGCGATGTTCAGGTCCCCGAGCATGGCAAAGCTCGCGGTGACGCCTCCGGTGGTGGGGTCGGTGAGCACGCAGATGTAGGGCACCTTGGCGTCATCCAACTGGGCCAGCGCGGTAGAGATTTTCGCCATCTGCATCAGGCTCACAACGCCTTCCATCATGCGCGCCCCGCCCGAGGCGGCTACGACAATCAGCGGCTTGCGCCCCATCCGCGCTCGGTCCACGGCGCGCGCAATCGTCTCGCCCACCACGGCTCCCATTGAGCCGCCGATAAAGCCATACTCCATGGCGCTGAGCACCACCGAATGGGGACCGAGCTGCCCGACTGCGTTCAGAATGGCATCGTCCAGGCCGGTCTGTTCCCGTGCTTTGCGCAGGCGCGCCTTGTACGGCTTCACATCGGTAAAGTTCAAGGGGTCGGTGGAGCGCAGCCCGCCGTCCACCAACTCATAGCCGGGCTCCAGCAGCAGGTCGATGCGCTGCCGGGCGCCAATCTTGAAGTGGTGCTGGCACTTGGGGCAAACGTTAAGGTTGGCCTCAATCTCCGCCTTCCAGACCACCGCGCGGCAGCCCACGCACTTTGTCCACAGGCCTTCGGTGCGCACCGTATGGCCAGCCTCGTCCGCTGAGGTTTCGGGGCTGGAGCCAGCTTCATACTCGCCATTTTCACGCTTGAACCAGGACATGGGAACTCTCTCTCAAATCAGCGGATCGGATTCTGTGCCGCGCGCTCGGGAACCACAGGCGACACCTTGCTTTCGGGTTGGCGCCGCACTCAGTATTCTATGCCGCGCTGGGCCAAAATGCCCTTCTGGTACGCATGTTTCACCTCCCGCATTTCGGTCACGGTGTCGGCCAATTCCACCAGCAAAGGGTGGGCGTTGCGCCCGGTCAGGATCACGTGCACCATCTCCGGCCGGCCGCGCAGAGCCTCCGCCACCACCGCCGGATCCAGCATCCCGTAGCCGATGGCGTAGTTGATCTCGTCGAGGATCACCATGTCCCACTCGCCGCAGTAGATGGCCTCGCGCGCCTCCGCCCAGGCTGCCTCCACCAGGCGAATGTCCTCCGGATCGGTCTCCGCGCCGCCTACCTTCACAAAGCCGCGGCCCATCTGCTTGAGCACGAAGTTCTGGCCAAAAAACTCCACGGCATCCAGTTCGCCATAGTGCCAGGAGCCTTTCAAAAACTGCAGCATGAGGACCCGCATACCGTTGCCCACGGCGCGAAGAGCCGTGCCCATGGCGGCGGTGGTCTTGCCCTTGCCCGGCCCGGTGTTGATCAGAATCAGTCCTCGACGCGATTCGGTCATTCCGTTCTTCAGCCCTCAGCAATCAGCTGTCAGCGATCAGCCGCCAGCGGTCAGCGCACAAAGCCACTTCAGCCAGGGAACTGCCAGCTGCCAGCTGATAGCTGATTGCTGACAGCTGCTAAACGTGTCCCCCGTGGTACGGGTGGCCCGTCAAGATTGTAAATGCGCGGTAGAGTTGCTCGGCCACCACCAGTCGCGCCAGGGCGTGGGCCATCGTCATCTGTCCAAGCGAAAGCAGCAGATGGGCCCGTCCGCGGGCCTCCTCCGACCATCCGCTGGCCGGGCCAATCGCGAAAACGATGCTTTGTGCCCCCTGGTCGCGCCGCGCTCCCAGCCAAGCGGCAAAGGCTTCCGAGGTCATCTGTTTGCCGCGACTATCCATCAGTACCGCCAGCGCAGCCGTCCGGCCATCCTGCCGGCCCAGCCACTCGAAGAGCGCATCCTCGGTACGGAACGCCTCTGCCTTGCAACGGGCAAAGGCTGAGCAGCGCCCCAGATAAACCGCCGTGAGCGAGTCGATTTCGTCCTTCGAGTTGGGGCGCGCACCGACGTAGGCGAGAGTCAGGTTCATGGGGAGGAGAATACCCCAACCGGGGGTCGCTGGTCTTCTTCCGGTTCCTGCCTTCCGGAAAAAGCGAACAACTGCCAGTTTTTGGAATCTTTGTTCAAGAGTATCCGTATTTTCATATTTAGCTGCGGATCGCACCTAGGGGCTGCCCTATTTATATATTTTATTTTCAACGGTTTAATAATATTTCATGCTATTTGATTAGAATGGCACTCCTCATGCATACCCACTAAGCCAAGTCGCTCCCCGTTTATGGATTCCATGCAGCACGATGCGATCCGGCGACAGGATCGCATCTCTTCTCCTTTTTCTTTTTATTTGACGCCTGAAGTCGGTCTGTCCATCAGCTGCGGCTCGGTGTACCCCCAGCACGGAAGGTCCGAAGCGGCAAAAGAGGATCGCGAGGTTCCCTCAGAAGGAGACTCCGGTCGCATTGACCTTAGGGGGATTGCAAGCGATTGGCGTAGCTAGGCGGCTTGCCGCCGGCTGCCAATCCGCGGGGTCGTACTCTCTTTCAGGTCCACTCACAATTCTGAGGCAAGCGCCCTTAAGGCCAAACCACCAAACTATCAACCTAGCGATGGAGGGGGATAAGCTTTGAAGACACTTTGGCGGTACGTTACAGCAATGATCGCGGTGGTCCTTTTGTCCGGCCTGGTCGTCACGGCGCAGGTGGATCAGGGCCAGATTGCGGGAACCGTTGTCGATCAGTCCGGGGCGGTGATCGCCGGCGCGAGCGTCACGGTCAAGAATCTTGACACGAATGCCGAGCGCACTACACGCAGCTCCCCGACCGGTGCCTTCAATGTGCCCGGCCTTCCGGCAGCCACTTATCTGGTCACGGTGAACTCCGGCAACTTCAAGCCTTTCAGCTCCAAAGTGGAAGTCACCGTGGGCGGGATCATCACGATTAACGCCAAGCTCTCCGTCAGCAGCAGCACGGTAGAAGTGCAAGTGGTGGCCGAGGGCGGCGTTCAAGTAAACACGCAGACCCAGGAGCTCTCCCAGGTCGTCGACACGCAGCAGTTGTCCCTGTTGCCCAGTCTCACCCGCAACCCCTACGACTTCGTGGCACTTTCGGGCAACGTCTCCAGCGGGGACAGTACTGGCAATAGTTCCAACAGCGGCCAGAACCTGACCAGCCGCGGGGTGGGATTCGCAATCAACGGCCAGCGTGAGTCCGGCACCGAGATCCTCCTCGATGGTGTTGAGAACGTGGCCATCTTCGGCGTATCGGTCGGCCAAAACGTTCCCGTCGATTCCGTGCAGGAATATAGCGTGATCACCAACAATTTCTCTTCTGAATATGGCCGCGCGTCCGGTGGCGTCGTGAACGTGACCACAAAGGCCGGAACCAACAAGATCCACGGTTCGGCGTGGGAGTTCAACCGCCTCTCCGCCTATACCGCCAACACCTACGGCAACGACGCCAACGGTGTTCCCAAGGGCACCTATACCCGCAACCAGTTTGGCTATGCGGCCGGCGGCCCCATCCGCAAGAACAAGCTCTTCATCTTTGAGAGCACGGAATGGACGCGCGTACGTTCGAGTGCGACTGAGACCGAGGAGATCTTCGATCCCTCGTTCATCGCTCTCATGCCATCCAACATCCAGTCTTATTACGGCAGCTACGGGTCCACTACACTCAAGTCGGCCGGGACAGCCTCCACGGTGGGACAGATTGTAAGCAGGTGCGCTTTTGGTTCGGCATCCACAACAAGTTGCGCGAACCCGACGCCGTTTCCCCTGGTCAATGGCACAACAGCTCTCCCGTCATCGCAGCCGGTCTTCGACACTGTCAACTTCAACACCCCCTTCGATGCGGGCGGCGGTGTCCCTGAGAACCAGTACACGCTGGTAGGCCGCCTCGACTACAATCCCACGGACAAGACCTCAATGTACTTCCGTGGCGGCCGCGAGTACCAAGACCAGTTCCCGGGCTCGGCAGCCTACAGCGCCTATCCGCAATACGATGTGGGCACCCTCTACCTCAACCAGAGCTACCTCTATAACATCGAGCACACCTTCAGCCCGAAGCTGCTGCTGGCGACCAAGGTGAGCTACACCCGCTATAACAACAACACCGCCTTTGACACGTCGCTCACCAACACCCCGAGCCTGATGTTTGTTTCGCCCACCGATGCGTATACGGGCCAGGTTATCCAGATGCCCGGACTCGAGAACTCCAGTGTCCCTGGGGAGGGCGGCGTGCCGGTCGGCGGACCGCAGAACACCGTCCAGATCGAACCCGATCTGAGCTGGACCAAGGGCCAGCACTCCATGCGCTTCGGCTTCCTGGGCACCTACATCCAGTTGGATTATGCTTACGGCGCATACGCCCAGGCCGTGGAACAACTTGGCGCAACCTTTGCCGGGAGCATGCAAGACATGGTAAACAGCGCTGGTAACCCCAACGGCGCACCGCTGGTTTCCTTCCAGGCCCGTGTCGATCCGCAGGGCAAGCTTCCTTGCTCGGCCGATACCTCGACCACAGACGGCAACTTCGGCAGCACGCTGGATAATTCGTCATGCGCAGTTCAGACTCCGGTTACGGCGGCTAACTACGCTCGCAGCTACCGCTACAAGGATTGGGCGTTTTATGGGCAGGACAGCTATAGGGTGACACCGAAACTGACCCTCAACTATGGCCTTCGTTACGAGCACTACGGCGTGCAGCACAACAACAAGCCGGGGCTGGATTCCAATTTCTACTTCGGCTCAGGCTCCAGCCTCGAGCAGCAGGTTCGCTCTGGAAATGTCTTTTTGACCCAAAAGAGCCCCATCGGCGAGTTCTGGAAGCCCCGTTGGGGAACCTTCGATCCACGGGTTGGATTTGCCTATGACGTTTTCGGCAACGGCAGCGATAGTGTCCGTGGCGGGTTCGGCATCAGCTACGAACGCAACTTTGGCAATGTCACCTTCAACGCCAGCTTCAACCCTCCGGCCAGCGCTGTGATCAGCGACTCCTGCAGCACGGCGGATGCGTCCTGCATAGCAACGGTGACCAACAATAACCTCGGTCCGCTGGGCGTATCCAACGGTGTGCAGTACCTGCCTCCGGTGGAACTGCGCCACATGGATCAAAACATCCAAGTTGCGCAGACCCAGTTCTGGAGCTTGTCCGTTCAACACCAGATATCGCTGGGTACGGTTGTTGAGATCGGTTACAGCGGCGCAAAGGCTGACCATCTCTACGATCTGGCGAACGTCAATCAGGTTGGCGCCGGTCAGGTTTACCTGGGCGACCCGGTGGTCCAGAGCAACGTCAACTGCGCCAACTCCGGAATCACGAACCTGAACACCGGCGTAGCTGAGTGCCTCACTCGTCCCAACGCACAATATACAAACGTCAACATGCGCGGCAGTGCGGCGGCTAGCAGTTACAACGCCTTGAATCTAAGGTTCCAAACGCAAGACCTGCACCATAGCGGCATGAGTCTCTCGGCAAACTACACCTGGGGGCATTCGCTCGACGATCTCAGCTCGACCTTCGGCGACAGCCTGCAGGGCGGCTCCGGATATGTGGGCTCGCTCGGCTACACCTCGCTGCTCGATCCAGGTCTCGATTGGGGTAGCTCCGACTTTGACATTCGCCAGCGCCTCTCCATCGCTCCCATCTGGCAGACCCCCTGGTTCAAACACAGCGGCGCAATGGTTGAGCGCCAGGCTTTGGGCGGATGGTCGCTTTCCGGTATCTACACAGCGCGCGGCGGCGTCCCCTTCTCAGTGTTTGACTACACCTTCGACGAAACCTTCTACACCGTGCCGCGTCTGGAACCGGCAACACCGTTTTCCAGCCACAGCGTGGCGAAGAGTCCAAAGCCTTCCGGACAACCAAACCTGTTCTACGGCCTGGCCATCCCCGCCACCAAGGCAACGGTTCCTTACAGCAACACGCTTGGGATCTCCGACTTCGGACCGTTCCCGAACGACATGATGCGCCGCAACTCACTCCGCGGCCCGGGCGCATGGAACATCGACGCTGCACTGCACAAGACTTTCCCGATCCGTGAGCGTCTTGGCCTGGAGTTTGGCGCCGAGGGAATCAATGTATTAAACCACCACAACTACTACGTGAACACGACAACCCTGAGCGGCCCCGGTGGCTTTGTCGAGGAAGAGCGCGGCGGTCTGGGTTCCACGGCCACGGGCGGCAACCACGACGAACGCCGGTTCGGCCAGTTCTCGCTCAAGCTGGACTTCTAAGCGGACCGGTATAGCGGTTCTTCGATCGGGGGAGCCTTCGGGCTCCCCCTTTTTCTGGTACGCCGGCTCCCTTCATCGGACCGGGTTCGCCGCTGCCTGCGGAGGTAGAAAGCGAACAAGGATTCTGCCGCCCGCCCGACTCCGGCCAAGGGGTCCAGGAAGTACCCAAAAATCAGAGGTGGTGCCAGTTTTTGGAATTTTCGCAAAAACTCCTACGTATTTTCATATTTACTCTCTCCCTAGCCCATCGGCTCTGATGGTGCAAACCGTTTGTAGTCAATGCAATGCATAAATGTTTGCGTTTTCTTGCAAGATGGCAACCCTCTTGCAAGCTAGATCAGACAAGTCAATACACACCCTTGCGATTGGTCTCCGTTGGGATGCGTTCCGGACGAAGAATCCACGTCTCGTCTCTTCTTTCTTTCTTGATGCTTTAGGTCATTCAGTCTTTCCACTGCGGATCGGGCGCACCCCCCTACCGAGACGCTGAAGCATAAATGGCGAACCGGAAAGATCCAGACAGGACTTCCGGCTCCCACCAATATTTTGGAGGAAGTCAATGCGATCTGTCCGCTTTCAAGCCTGGTCCGTTGTTCTAGGGCTCGCGCTTGCTTTCATGGTCTCCCCATCCCTCTTGCAGCAGGTAGCCTTCGCACAGGCTACAAATGCTGCCGGTGCGATTCAGGGAACGGTCACTGATCCGTCAGGTGCGCTCGTGGCAAGCGCCAAAGTATCGATCAAGGAGCCGGATACTGGATTCCAGAAAGTCCTAACCACATCCAGCGCCGGCATCTACGTGGCTGGAACGCTGGCTCCCGGCAGGTATCTGGTGCGCGTTGACGCCGCCGGATTCTCCACCTCGACCCGGCAGGTGATCGTCCAGGTTGGCGAGTCGGCCAACGGCGACATCAAGCTCGGTCTTCAGGGCACGGTGACGGAAGTCAAGGTGGAAGACACCGCCGTCCAGGTCGACCCGACCAGCTCCTCGGTCGAGGGCGTGCTGAACCGCCAGGAAATCGAGTCCCTGCCCTTGAACGGCAGAAACTTCCTCGACATGGCCCAGCTCCAACCCGGCGTGCAGATTCAGGATGGAACCAGTTTCGATCCCACCAAGAACGGCTACTCCAGCATCTCCTTCGGCGGTCGCTTTGGCCGCACCGCGCGCATCACGCTGGATGGCGTCGACATCTCCGACGAAAACGTGGGAACGACCACCCAGAACATCTCCGAAGATGGCATTCAGGAGTTTCAGATTGCCGAGTCCAGCCTCGACATCTCCACCTCGCTGACCTCCTCCGGATCGGTCAACATCGTCACCCGTTCGGGATCCAACAAGCTTCATGGCGACGGTTTCTATAACTTCCGCGACCAGCGCGCCGGCAATGCGGAGCCGACCGGCTACATCGCCATTCCCGGCGTTGACTCGGACTACCTCCAGCGCAACAACATGGGCGGCGCGGCCGGCGGTCCCATCGTGCGCGACAAACTCTTCGTCTTTGGCCAGTATGAGTACTTCCGCCAGAACGTCTTCAACCCGGTCACCTTCGGTGGCCCAGTGGCCAGCGCTGACGGCGGCTATCCCGTCAAGTTCCATGAAACGCTGACCTCGGGTCGCGTCGACTGGAACGGGCCTCACGGCGTTCGCGCCTTCGTCGGCCTGGCCTACAACAACAACAGCGACGTGGCGGCATTCGGTGGATCCAACTATTCGCCTTTCCTCAATCGGGACAACACCCCCGGCTATCGCGGCGGCCTCGACTTCGCGGGCGGCAACTTCACCCACAGCTTCCGCGGCGGCTACTTCAAGTTCGTCAATCACATCGCCGACGCCACCACCGGCTCCGGAATCTACAACCTCACCCCCGGAATCAATCTGACCATTCCGGCATTCGGCTTCTCGACGGGCGCCAACCTCCTCGCTCCTCAGGCCACGGTTCAGACCAACAAGCAGATCAAGTACGACGGTAGCTGGGTCAAGGGGCGTCATACCCTCCGCTACGGCGGCGGCATGAACTGGCTCCTGGGCGGCGGCTACGCCAGCTTCTTCGGTCTGGCCCCACAGGTTGCGGTCGACGTCAATGCCACTGTACTGGCTGATGCTGCTGCCGGACCGTTCGCTGGTGGGACCTCCAATCCGCTGAACTACCCGGCAGGCGGCGGCGGATCCAACCTCGTCGTTCTGGGCAACGGTCAAGGCTACTTTACCGAGATTCCGCAGTTTGGTTTCCCCGGTGGCGGCCAGAAAGATGACCGCTTCAACCTCTACCTCAGCGACACCATGAAGATCGGCCGTAACCTTACAGTCAACTACGGATTGCGCTACATCCGCGACACCGGCCGCGACGATTCCGATATGCCGGCCATCCCGATCCTCAACCAGGTTCTTCCTGGCCTGGGAAACAAGATCAGCCAGCCGAACTTCAACTTCGGTCCCCAGGCCGGCTTCGCGTATGACCTCAAGGGCGATGGCAAAACCGTCATCCGTGCCGGCGCCGGCGTCTACTACGAGAACAACGTCTGGAACAACGTCCTCTTCGATCGTCCCCCAAGACTGTCCCAGGGCCTTTTCTTCGGAACCCAGGAAGTTTGCCCCGGCGGCACGGTACAGGTGCAGGGCGGTACCCCGATCACAACGGTGGATGGAGTTTCCATCTCGAGCCTTTGCGGCCAGCCCGTTGGCAATGTCTATAAGCAGTTCGCCGACCTCCAGACCGAGTTCCAGGCTGCCACCAAGGCTGCCGGTCCGCAGGCCAACGGCAACTATGTCGGCAACGCCATGGCTGTGCCCTCCACCTCCGGATTGTTCCTTTTCTCGCCCAACTACAAGACGCCCAGTTCTTATCAGATGAACTTCGGCGTCCAGCATGAACTCAAGCCCGGCATCGTCCTCACCACGGATTATGTGCGCAGCGTCGGCATTCACGCGCTGGTCGGCATTGACGTCAACCACGTCGGCGATGCGCAGTACCTCAACGCGCCCGGTGCTCAGGCCGCAATCTCAACCACTCTGACCAACTGCGGCGTAGCCTCTATCGATGCCGCCATCACTGCCTGCCCCGGGCTTCACCCCACGGGCGGCGGCGCCACCATCTACGACTTCTCCGCCAACGGATTGGATTCCGAGAACGTGCTTGCAGGCGGCTATCCCGGCGCCAATGCGGCCTTCGCCGGAAAGAACACCAACTGGGGCCAGACCTCTGTCCTCTATCCCTCCGGCCGTTCGGTCTACAACGCGATCGACGTTTCCCTCCAGGGCCAGGTTCATCACCTTGCCACGGGCATGGACGACGTCAGCCTCCAGACCGCCTACACCTACTCACACTATGACGCCACCGGTACGGCCAGCTTGGGCGATGCCGACTTCGGCGGCAACGGCTGGGATTACAACAACCCCACCAAGTACTTTGGACCTACCTCGCTCGATCGCCACCACCAGTTCTCCATCGGTCTCTCGACCAAGACCTTTGCCGGCGTCGAGTTCAACACCATCGCTCACCTCTATTCGTCTCTGCCCACGAACCTCAATCTGCCCACCGTGGGCGCAGCCGACATCTTCACTGACGATGTGACCGGTGACGGCACCATCGGCGATCTGGTCCCGGGAACCAACGTTGGCTCCTTCGGCCGCCAGGTCAATGGCTCCAGCATCAATCGGGTCATCAGCGCATACAACACCGGCTACGCGGGCAAACTCAGCCCTGCCGGCCAGGCACTGGTGGGCGCAAGCCTCTTCACCTCGGACCAGTTGACCAAGTTGGGCGCCGTTCTTGAGCCTCTGCTGACCGCACAGCCCAATCAGGCCAGCAACGACATCCTGCGCACCTTCGATGTGACCCTGGGCCGCACCATTCACGCGGGAGAGCGCTTCAGCGTTCGTCCGACCTTTGCGGCCTTCAACGTCATGAACGCCGTCAACTACAACAACCGCACAGGCTCCAACGGCGCCAACGTGATCGGTGGCGCACTCAACGGCCAGCCGGGCAGCCCCAACGGCACCGCCGGACACATCAACGAGCAGAACTACCGCGTCAGCGCCGGCTCCGGCGTCTATGCGGAAGGCTCTCCCCGCCAGATGGAGTTCGGTCTCAAACTCAACTTCTAACTCCCAACCATGCACAACACAAAGGGCGCCCCGCGG
>Ga0302189_10000054_pt1 | contig 76299 bp, 61 predicted proteins | sample II_Bog_E2_2_FD_194551 | JGI IMG/M metagenome (GOLD analysis project Ga0302189, IMG submission 194551) | Peat permafrost microbial communities from Stordalen Mire near Abisko, Sweden - II_Bog_E2_2 | ecosystem: Environmental > Terrestrial > Soil > Wetlands > Peat | place: Sweden: Abisko...
CCTCGCCGCAGGCCGAAAGACAAGAACACGACGATGAATGAGCAGTGGGAAGCCTTGGCACACGAGGCGGGGATTGCGGCCGAGCAAATGGCGATTGGTATTACAGCGCTGGGCAAAGCCACCTATGCCTTCCCGGCCTATTATGGGCAAGCCTTCTTTGCACTCACAACGGGCTTCGAGCGGTCGTGCAAGTTGGCACTCGTCGTTGATCACGCCGTGTTGAATGACGGCATTTTTCCACCCGAATCTGAATTTCGGGGATATGGACACAATCTGAGGCAGCTGTTAGACGAGGCGGACCGAATTTCCGAGCGTCTAAATTCCGCGGGCGGCCTCGATAGATTGCCAAGGTCTCCGACACACATTGCCATCATTGAGATCCTCTCTGATTTCGCATCCAATGTGACCCGCTATTACAACCTCGACCTTCTTGTCGGCACAGCCCGAACGGATCAGTTGCTTAACCGAGACGCCGTGCAAGGGAGTGCGGTTCGCCTCGGCAAAGTTGAGCATCTCCCGCACGGCGCCTTCATTGTGGCCGTTACTATCGCCGGCAACGGACGAACGCTCGCTCTCCCGAAGAGCCACAAGCGCCTTAGCGATCACTTCCTCGGCGGATTGGAAGTGACCCGATCTCAACTCATCGTTGACGATCCGTTCCTGCTCGGGATTCAGATGGATATTCATACTCGAAAAACTCCTACTGACCACCAATTTCTTCCTGGGTAATCCCGAGTTCTGCCAAGACCTGTTCGTGGGGAATGCTCTTGTTACGCTTCGACCATTCGCGCGCTTCCGCGAGCGCTTTCTCCTCTTCCGCCGTGACTGGTTCGTCGTCGATGGGAGCGCGAGCAATGGCGCGGGATACGGGATCAAGCATCGCTTCGAGCAGGCCAACCACCGCGGAGAGCTGGGTCGCCGGAAGCCGCTCGATCAGCTCGTGGGCTTGCCGCTTCTCGTTGGTGGAACCATGGGTGGAACCATGCGCCATGAGAATCAGTCTAGCGAAATCTACCGCTCTTCGCTAGATAGCAGGCGTTACCGAAGACTACGGTCAGCGCTCGCTGTACTTCACCTCCGGATAAGCCCGGGCAAACAAGACCCAGAGCGCGCCGATGACGACGAAGACGAGGTAGCTTCCCTCCGGGCCAACCGAGCCTCCCGTTAGCCACTCGGGACCGTGCAAGCTGGAGTTGAGCAGGTGGCCGGGGAGAATCGATCCGCTGTCGGGAACGGAGTAGAGATAACTCTCGCCCCAGTCCCACGCCATGTGGAAGCCGACGGCCCACCACAAATCGCCCGTCCGCCGCAGCGTGAGACAAAGAAAAAAGCCGATGCAACCGGCCGCCACCAGGCCCGTTTTCGCTTCTCCGGGATTGGAGCCGTGAATCGCGCCGAACGTGCACGACAAAAGCGCCGCCGTGGGCCAGAAATTCATTCCTCGCGAGAGCACCCACTGCGAGTAGCCGCGCATCAGGAAATCTTCAAAGAATGCGGTGATCAAGAAAAATGCGGCGTAATATGCGCCGAATTTCCAGATGCGAGCGCCGTGCAGAGCGAGCGATCCGAACGCAAACACGCCCGCGAATCGCAACACCACCATTAGTATGCTCAACGACACAATTCCCCATAGCGTGCCGATCCAGAAGTTTCGCCGGAAGGCGCGGCGCGGAGGCAGTCCGAAGTCACCGAATGGACGTTGCTCGATGCGAGCCATGGCAAAACCCGGCAAAATCGCGGCCAACATCATGCTGGCTTCGACCGTCATCCGCCACTCGAGAACACCCAGATGCGACCGGAGCGAGACCAGCAGCCAGCCTTCCACCTGGAAGACGACAAACGCCAGCGCCAGGTAAATCAGCCAGCGCGTTCCGGGATAGATTCCCTCAGGCCCGATGAAGACATCGAGCAGCGGAGACTCGCGGCGAGCGGGCGCCGAGGATGCAGGCATCGGCGGGATTCCAGGCGAAGGCGCAAGTGGCGTAGCGTCCTCGACGGGAAGCGGTGGCTGCGACTCCGCGGATGAAGGCGGTAACGGTTTGGAGTCCATCATTCGTAGTTACCCAAAGCAGCGATCCATCTTTAGTTATCCAACACTGCCCTGGACATGGTAAAACACTCGGTCTGCTTGTTCCGCGAATTGTTAGCCAATGTTGCGCCGATTTCTCCATTCCGAAGTTTTTCGCGCTCCGCAACGGATCGCGGCGGCGCTGCTGCTGGTCTATCTGTTGCAGTGCGTGTGGCTGATCCGCGCGCAAACGCTGCAGGCCTCGGTGCCAGACTCCGACCAGGCGTTGCGCATCTACGCGGGTCTTGAGCAGTGGAAACGCGGCGTCATTGCCGGAACCCCCGAGTCGCTGCGTTCGGAAGCGGCTACTGGCGTGCCTTCCGCCGGACGCGCCGGACGTCTCCGCGTGCGCGACGGGTTCGATCAGGACCGCTCGCCTCTCTATTACCTCATCGCCGCCGCGCCGCTTCTGTTGCGCTCCGGTTCGTGGCTGCCGGAATCACTCCAGCCGTTACTGGCCGCGAGCCCGTACTTGTTCTTCGGCGTCATGCTTGGAGCTTCCCTTTGGTACGTCGCGCGCCGTCTCTACGGCAACGCTGGCGGGTACATCGCGCTTGCCCTCTACTGCTTTTCGCCGGCCATGATCGTGAATACGGCCGGTACGCAAAGTTTGGGGGAAATGGGCGCGGTGTGGGGCGCGTTTGGAACCATCTTCACCGCCATCGCCGTGGCGCACACACTCTACGCTCCCAGAGAAGTTGTGCTCTGGAACTGGCGGCGCACGCTGCTTCTCGGCTTGTCACTGGCGCTGGCCGCAGGCAATCAGTTCTCGCTGGGGGTGTTGGCGCTGGCGATTTTGCCACTCATGTTGTGGGTGGCGCCGGTGCGACCGCGCGCCGTGCTCGTTATCTGGATCACTGCCATCGCAGTTGGCGTGGTGCTGTTGTTTGCCGGCTACTTTTTCGAGCCTGCGTTGTTCGAGCAAGGGATGCTGCATGCGCGCTGGATCAACTTCGAGCCGGCTGCATTTGGCGTGTCGGTTTCCTACCGCAACGCCTGGCAAACGCTCTTCGCCGGCAGCCCGCCGCTGGCGCTCGCGTTGCCGGTCGCACTAATCGCGCACATGGCATGGAGGCGCAGCCGCTATTTCGGCAACACTGCGCCGCTGCTGATCGCGGCGTTGCTGCTGATTCTGGCGCTGGGCGCTCCCAATTTCCCAGGACAAGGGTTGCAGCTGACGATGCTCGTATTCTTCTTCGTTTTCGTCAGCGGAGTGTGCGCCGATTTGATCGAGACTCCGCAAAGGCAGTTCGTGAGGGCGGGCCTTATTGGGTTGTTGGGCGCATCGGGGATCTGGAACATGTACCAGTTGTGGCGCGTCGAGTTTCGATAAAATAACTTCCATGGATCGTGGGACGATATGGCGCCTCTGGCTGCCCTTGGTTGGCGGTCTTATCGCGGTTGTCGAGATCTTTCGATCCGCACACCAAACCTCGGCGTCGGCACGGTGGATCGGCCTGTTGCTCGCTTTGATCGGACTCGCGGGGGTGATTCTCAGCCGCTACACTTTGGGACGTTCGTTCTCGGTGACTGCCAAAGCGACCGCGCTCGTCACCTGGGGCATTTACTCCCGCGTACGCAATCCGATTTATGTTTCAGGATTCATTTTCATTGCAGGGGCGATCCTCATGATTGGCCGGCCGGAGGGGCTTGTTCTTCTGCTGGCGCTGATTCCGATGCAGATTGTTCGGGCGCGCCGCGAGGCCACGGTTTTGGAAGCAAAGTTCGGCGATGCCTATCGCGAATACCGCAAAAGCACATGGTTCTGAGATATGCTGTCCGGGTCTTCCGCCTCCCCGCTGCTATCATTTCAGCAACGAAATCCAGCGAAGGATCAACGAATCGACTATGAGCACCCCAACGCCAACTGCTGCCCCCAAAACCATTTATGTAACTCGCACCGGCCTGCCGCTGAGTTTCAAGCTGGAATGGCCGTTTCGACATGCAACCTCTGGAGCCGACTTTGAAGTGCTGCATACAGTGATCACGCTGGAGAATTCAGACGGGCTGCGCGCGCTGGTGGCGGTGAATCTTTCCGTCACCTTGCGCGAAGAATTGGCTTCGCTCGATCCGAAAGACACGGAAGGACCAGTCATCAATGCACTGCGCAAGGAGGTTGACCACCATCAAACGGAGTTTGTGAAATCTGGCAAACTGGTGCCGCTGCCTTTTTCCAGCCGCCACTACAGTTTCAAACTCAAGAAGTGGACTTTCGGCAAAGCCACGGACGAAGAAATCGCCCACATGGTCGAGCGCAAGGTGTACTGGCAGACGCGCCTGGTGGGCGGAGACGTCTGGCTGGGCGATCCGACCGAGGCCCTGTACCTGGACACCACTGCCGATCACGTTGTTGAAATTGCCGCCGGACTCGCGCAACAGGGGCTCTTCACCTTAGCCCGGCGCCATGCCACGGCGCTTCCGGCCCTGATGAATCGAAAGGACCGCTTCGAATCTGAGATGGCGGCAGCGCGTCAAGAGTTGGAGGAAAAGCACGCCTTTGAGCGCGGCTAGGCGCGCTCATTTGCGACACACGGCTACCACACACGGCATGCGCTTTCGCGCACCATCGGCTGACCCGGCTTGCAATGGAACGCGGCTCGAAATTCGTTCATGTTCGAAACCACACCGTTGGCCCGATATTTCTCCGGCGAGTGCGGATCCATCGTGGCCCGCAGCCGTTTATTCTCATCGCGCTCGTTTGTGCACCAGCCCTGACCATAAGCAACGAAGAAGCGTTGCTCGGGCGTCAACCCATCCAAGGGTTCCAGCTTTTGGTCTTTTGTGTCTTCCTTCCACGCCAGATATGCGAGGAGTGTTCCGCCAAGATCCGCCAGATCCTCACCGTTGGTGAGTTTGCCGTTGATCTTGATGTCGTCGATAATCGGGTATCCGGAATATTGGTCGACCACGCATTGGGCGCGCTGCTCGAATTCCTTGCGGTCGGCATCGGTCCACCAGTTGCGCAAATTACCCTGAGCGTCGAACTGGCTGCCCTCGTCGTCAAACGCGTGGGTGAGTTCGTGGCCCATAGTGGCGCCGGTGTCGCCGTAATTGGGCGCGGCGTCGGACAGGGCGCTGAACAGCGGCGGCTGCAGAATTCCCGCGGGGAAGTTGATGTCGTCTTTTTGCGGATCGTAATAAGCGTTGACAGTGGGCGGCGTCATTCCCCATTCGTTGCGGTCGACCGGCTTGCCGATTTTCGCAAGTTGGCGGTGAAATTCAAACCATGATGCACGTTGCGAGTTGCCGATTTCGTCCCCGCGCACGATTTCGAGGGCGCTGTAGTCACGCCAGGCGTCGGGATAGCCAATCTTGTTGGCGATGGCGTGCAGCTTGATGAGCGCCTGTTCCTTGGTCGCCGCACTCATCCATGGCAAGGTCTGAATCTCGCTCTGCATGGCCGCTTCAACTTCTTTCACAATCTTCTGCGCAGCCTGTTTTGCGTCGGGGCTGAAATGCTTCGCGACATACGCCTGACCCAAGGCTTCGCCCAGGTCGCCATCCACATCGTTCGTGCAGCGTTTCCAGCGTGGCGGCAGTTCCTGCTGGCCGCTGAGAATCTTGCCGTAGAAGTCAAAATTCTCTTTTACGAATGGCGAGGAAAGATCGCGGGCTGCGTCGTGCGCCGCATGCCAGCGCAGATAGGTTTTCCAGTTCGCTAAGGTCTCTTTTTCAATTTCGGCACTCATGACGTGGAAATAGTCCGGTGTCACCACGTTCAGAGTTGCGAGCGGGGAGCCAATCGACCCCACATTGGTTTTTGCGAAGTAATCGCTCCAGGCAAAGGACGGCGCCAGCTTTTGCAGTTCCTCCACGCTCATCTTGTGGTAGAGCTTCGGTGGATCCCGCCGTTCCACCAGGGTCATCTGGCCCTTGGCAAGGGCGGTCTCAATGCGCATGACGGTGGCCGCTTCCGCGGCAGCCACGGCCGGCTTATCGCCGAGCAACTCGAACATCTTCCCGACGTGCGCCACGTACGCCTTGCGCAACTCTACGGACTTCGGGTCGTCCTTAAAATAGTAATCGCGGTCGGGCAGGCCGAGTCCGCCCTGATCGGCCTCGGCGATCACCTGGGCTGAGTCCTTGTAGTCCTGATCGGAACGAAATGCGAACAACGGTCCCCCACCTTCGAGCGAAGGAGGAAACTGTGAAGTCGCGACGTAGCCGGCGAGATCGTGCTTTGATTTTAGGCGCGCGATGCGATCGAGTTCGGGCGCCAACGGCTTGGCTCCGAGTTTCTCAATGGCTTCCTCGTCCATACACGAGGCGTAGTAGTCGCCGATCTCTTGCGTGACCGGATCCCGCGTCGTGCTGGCTCTTGCCGCTGCCTCGAGAATCGCCCTCAACTGCGCGCGGTTCTCATCCTCAAGCTTGCCGGACGTACCCCAACTCGATTGATCCGGCGGAATGGGATTCTTCTTGATCCATCCGCCGCAGGAGTAGGTGTAGAAATCGACGCACGGGTCGATGGTCTTATCCATGGCGGAGACGTCGAGTACAGGCTCGGAGGGACTGTGCTGGGCAAAAACAGGCAAAGCGGCCGAAAGGGCCGCCACGATGAGAGCGGAGATTTTCCAGTTCATAGGGCTTTAGGGTGCGAAATTGCCCTCTGAGATTATCGTGTTGTTTAAAACTTATCCAGTGTGACCGAGCGGCAGCGGCGACGACTACGTTTCGATTTCCACATAGCACACTCGGCCGACGATGTGGTCGCCGGGCTTCTCTCTCTGTCGGAGGGTTATGACTTCGATTGGGCCGGCGGGGTTATGTGGACGCAAAATCAGGCAGTTGTTCACAAGCTCGACGTATTTTATGTTGCAAACCCCGTCCTTCCGCACGGCATACATGTTCTTTTCGCCTCTGCGGTAGGGAATCAAGGTATTGTAGTGGCGGTCGAGCAACAGGACAGCACCGGGCGTGATTCGGGGATGCATGCTCACGCCCTGTTGCGCATCCGCTTTGATCATCACGAAACGTTCCCAAGCGGTGCGGCCCGCTTCCGCCGCCATTCTCAAAGAGGTTAGAAAGCTCCTCTTCATCTTCAGTATGTCTTTGACGTGCATGCTCTTAATGACCGCCTCGGAGGCGGCGAACTGAGAATCGACCACCGCTATGTTGTCGAATTCATCGTCGCTCGGCGGAAAGATCGAAGCCCGCTTGTTGATTTCTGCGGGATCGATTAGATCCAGCACCGAAAGGTGCTGCGCAGACAGAGCTTTGTCCATGCCTTCCAGGCTTAGCCCGCGCTTGCGATTCAGAAAGTTCGAGATGTGCGCTTGTTTGAAACCGGTCTGTTGCGCGAGACGTAGGCCAGTGAGTTCCCCGTCCTCAATACGCTTCCAAAGGGCCTTGCGCAGATTCTCTTGCAGCGTGCCGAATTTCATCGGCGGAGTATAACAGCATATACTAGCTTTAAGCTATTGTTAATGTAACAACAACATCCAAAAGACAATATATGTCTTGACTTATGTCATTGTGAAATTTAGGATCGCTGGATTATATGTTTCAAAATGCACTTATACCGCAAGAAAGGTGTACCAGCAATGATAGAAGTAGAGTCTCCCGAGAACGAAGAAAGAAGCTTCGGAGAGTTCCGCCGAAAGATACGGTCGGCGGAAATGCTCTCCGCAGCCATGCAGCGACTGTTGCAGGCGATTCACTTTAACGGGCGCTTGAGCGTTCTTGTGCAGAACGGGCAGGTGCTCAAATCTGGCTATGAAGAGGGTTACTTCCGACAGCCACATTCGGGAGTAACCGCCAGGCTGCAATAAGGTCGCCAAACCCAATTCAATAGCTCCACAGGTCATCGTAAGAGAAACGAGCCCTGGGCCGAGAAATCGGCGCCAGGGCTTTTTTGTTTGTTTTCTTAATTTCATACTTTTATTTCCGAGAGCGAGGCAATCATGAAATCGAGCAGCAAGATGGAGTGGCAGGAAATCCAAGTCGAACTGAAGTATTGCGAACGGTGCGGCGGATTGTGGCTGCGTCTGCAGGGAAACGGTGGAGTGTATTGCGCCAGTTGCGATGTGCGTTTACAAGCAAGGCCGGACCCCGGAGGCGTGCCGATGTCCCGGGCCCGGCGGCGCAAGCGTCGTGAGCAAGAAACCGACCTTCGTACCTCGGCCAGGATTGACCTTCTGCAAGGAGTGGCAGCAGTTGAGGTGCGCATATGACAAGCGCATTGGCAATTGCACAGGTGACGAGGATGCGAGTAGGCGATCTGATGGGACAAGCGGGGTTGCCTCCATCGGTGCTGTATGGGGAAACGGAGATTGAGTTATCGGTCTACCGCGGGCGAACCGTTGCTCTGCTACGGCGGTATGCCAAAGCATCGGTCGAGGTGGGGAGACTGCCATCGCTGCTGGGGCGGGAGTTTTTCCGGACGCGAGTTAGCTCCTCCACGAGGAAGAGCTTTGAAGACGTAGTTATCTTTGTAACCGACATGGAGAAAGCGATCGAGAAGCTGGGTGTAATGGAAAAGCAACTGCTCGCCATGAATATCCTAGAGGAATATACGGTGGACGAGATTGCGCGGCTGCTGGCGTATAACCCTAGGAAAATTCGACGGTTACTCGCGGAAGCACTCGACCAGTTGGCGGGGATATTGGTGGAGGGGGGGATTTTAGGGTGTCAAGAGGGTAGAAATCATAAATGTCAGTTAAGTTGTTCAAAACGCGGGCAATATAAATCCGGGAAAAATGTCCAAACACCCCCTCGGATCTGATATTCTAAACTTAAGAGGTCAAGAAAACTTGGGACTCTGAAGGGCGCGATTCATTTCGCGCCCTTTTTCTTTGGGGACGGTAGAATCGTAAGATACCGAGTTCGGGAAAGCGAAGCAAAGGCACCATGGACATCACCTGGGTCACGGAACGAGTTGCGCTGGGAGGCGGGATCTGGAACTCCCGGAACATGGAAGAGCTGACGCAAGCCGGGGTGACGCATGTGGTCAATATGCAACTGGAGTTCGACGACCGGCCGCTGGCGGAGCCGTTTGGGGTGAAAGTGCTGTGGAATCCGACGGACGACGATTTTCTGCCGAAGCCGCCGGAGTTGCTGCGGCGTGGGGTGGATTTTGCGTTGGCGGCGCTGGAAGATCCGGAGGCGCGGGTTTATGTGCATTGCGCGGCGGGGGTGCACCGGGCTCCGATGATGACGCTGGCGGTGATGTGCGCGCTGGAATGGGAAATCGAAGAGGCGATGACGCTGATTGAGACGCGGAGGCCGGTGGTGGACTTCGCGGACGTGTATGTGGAAAGCGTGCGGCGGTTCTTGGAGGCGCGGGTGGAGAGGTAGGAAGGTTAGAGGTTCGAGGTCAGATTGAAGAGGTAAGCTAAACGCTCACTGATGGGTTCTGAGCGAAATCGCCTGGTTGCAACAGTTATCTTCAAAGAGGGCTATAGTCAGTTGAAACAGGCAAGCGCCTGAGTGGAGGAAGGCCATGAGAATCATCGGCTTAGTTATGCTTTTTGCCGTATCGGCATTTGCCCAGGTACCGCCCCCCGTTGCTACGGCAGCCTGCGGCCTCGAGAAGGTCAGCTTCAACGTGAAGCTGGACGAATCCCAACACGCACTGGCGCAGCCCGAACCGGGCAAGGCGTGGGTTTACTTCATTCAGGAAAAGGGCTCAGATGCCCTCGGCGTGACGACCATGATTGGATTGGACGGAACATGGGTGGGCGCAAATAAGAACAGTTCTTATTTCGGCGCGTCCGTAGAGCCGGGAGAGCATCATGTATGTGCGAACGTGCAGTCCCATCGGGGACATCCCGTGAGCCTCGTGCATTTCACCGCGGAGGTAGGAAAGGTTTATTACTTCAATGCGCGAGTCGTTTACGGAGAAGCAGCCGACGCGAACTTGTTTTTTGCTGCGGTCGACAGCGACCAGGCCAAGTATCTGATTGCCTCCTTTCCGCTGAGCGTTTCAACTCCCAAGAAGTAACGTATGTACTTTGGGATGCGGGGCGGCATTAGCGTAATTTACAACGTGTACGTTGGTCGCTGTTGAAATATCCATTTCACTCAGTGGCGTCAGGACGGGCATTTTGAGTGAAATCGCCTGTTAACAGAAGTTGACCCTGCGGCTCACGAGCGTGGCGTGCGAGTGGGATGTAATATTGTCGTTCGGCCATGACAACGCCATCACTGGTTATCTTCAGTATCGCCGATTAATACAGGTGGGGCCAATTGTGAGTATCAAGGGTAAGAACCGGCGGGGTCATCGTGTATCCCGCAACGAAATTTCCCAAGAGGGATAAGGTGGTGGAATCCCACCCTAACGTCGCATACAGCGCGACGTTAGGATGGGGCACCCGGCGGGTGGAGAGGTAGGAAGGTTAGAGGTTCGAGGTCAGATTGAAGAGGTAAGAACCGGCGGTTGTGCGAGGGAGTACATAGGTCCTTCGCTTCGCTCAGGATGACAGGGGGTTTACGGAGCGTAGCCGGGGTAGGGGTCCTTCGACTCCGTTCGGCTTCGCCTCACTTCGCTCAGGATGACAATTCGTAAGTTTTGGTAACAAGCCGCTCGGTTGAGCGGCTTTTTTATTGGGCGGAATTGGCTTGCGCTTATTTAGGAGAGATAAAGACATGCGCGGATGGTTGGCGGAGAACAAGGGTTGGCGGGCGATGACAGCGGAGGTGGGGATTGCGCTGGCGCTGATCGCGACGACAATGACGTTGTCGATGCGAGCGCTGGCGCAAGGGCAAGGGCCGGCGCTGACGACGATCAGCGACACGGTGTACAGGGCGGACGGAACGGCAGCGGCAGGAACGGTGCTGATTTCGTGGCCGTCGTTCCAGACGGCACAAGGGCAGGCGGTGACGGCGGGGAATCTGGCGGTGACGATCGGGGCGCAGGGAGCGTTTACGGCGCAACTGGTTCCGAATGTGGGAGCGACGCCAACGGGGACTTACTATGTTGCGGTTTTTCAGTTGGATGACGGAACGGTGCGGACGGAATATTGGGCGGTTCCAACGACTTCGCCGACCACGATTGCGGGGGTGGTGACGACGCCGGGTACGGGGCTGGGGAATTTGGTGGCGACGCAGCAATACGTGAACGAGACGGTGGCGGCGGCGGTAGCGAATGTGGGAGCGGGAGCGTTTGTTCCGCTGGCGGGCGGGACGATGACGGGTCCGCTGACGCTGCCGGCAGATCCAGTTGCGCCGAATCAGGCGGCCGACCGGAACTACGTGGATAACGGGCTGGCGGTGAAGGCGGATCTGGTGAATGGGATGGTTCCGCCGGGTGAACTGGGGGCGGGGGTGGCGAATTCTTCCACCTGTTTGAACGGGAACTCCACCTGGGGAGCTTGCGGCGGGGGCGCGCCGGCGGGAATCACGTATGCGACGACGGCGCTGAATTGGACCGAGACGATGGCGAGCGCGATCACGGGCGGAACGCAGGCGACGGTGACGCTGACGCCTTGCCCGGTGGGCGTCGATACGACGAGCGGATACGGCTATCAGGTGTATTTGTCGGGCGGAGGAAACAGCGAAGCGGTCAGCGTAATGGCGGGGGCGGGGGGATGCACGTCGGGAGCGGCGTCGGGAACGATCACGTTTACTCCTTTCTATTCGTATGCGGCGGGATTCACGATTGGGTCGGCGTCGTCGGGGATCCAGGAGACGGTGAACGCGGCTTGCGGGACGAGTTCGACGACGTGGCAAAACAGCCAGTGCAATGTGACGATTCCGGCGAATGGGCCGGGGTACCCGGCGCACTCGCTGAGCACGTACAACGTGTATGGCACGATTTATCTGCACACGAACCAATCGGTATTGAACGGGGCGGGGACATCGCTGAACTGCGTGGGGCGGGGCGCGTGCGTGCAGGTTGGGGATCTGGCGAGTTCGAACGACTTCACGGATACGACGGTGAGCGGGCTAAGTTTTCGCTCGCCGACGAATCTGGCGAGCAGTGCGGCATTTGCGGGAGTGGCGATCACGCAAACGCAGAGGGCGTCGCAGGTAGCGACGATCACGACGGCGAGCGCGCACGGCTTTCGGGTTGGGGACATGGTGACGATCCTGTTTACCGACAGCAGCAGCTACTGGGGCGACGCGACGATCACGGCGGTGCCGAGCGCAACGACGTTTCAGTACGCGCACACGGGTGCGGACATTGGGGCACAGGCGACTCCGGGGGTGGTAGCGCTGGCGTATGTCGCGGTGCTGGACAACGCGATGAACACGCACCTGATCGACATTGCTTACGACAGGGTCGGGGAGGGTGGAAGTTTTAACAATTTTTTCGATTTGTGGGACGACGAGAACGCGACGATCGAACACTTCAACAATCAAGCGAAGCCGCTGAATAACAATACGAACTGGACGGGGTCGTTTGTATTCTCGGCGGGGAACCAGAGTCACCAGATTGCACCGGTGATCACGTTGCGAGATTCGAACATCACGGCGAATTACGCGAACGGAATTACCGATTACAACTCCAATGGACTGTATATCGAGAACACGGTCATTCAAGCGAGCGGGCCGTGGCAGGTGTACTCCTCGAACACGACGGGCAATTATCAGGGGGCCTTTCTTAAGAATCTTTATTCGGAGAGCAGCACGGCGTTGAACCCGGCGAGCCCGGCGCATTCTCCTTTTGCGGGGCTGGGGATTGCGGGCCTGATTGCGGGAGCATCGAGTGCGGCGGCGAGCTTCCAGATTACGGGAGGCGGCGGGCCGTCCGGGGGGTTTGCGTCGGGTGGAAGCGGGACGACGCCGTACTCCTATTACATCGTGGCGAATGACACGACGGCGGGCACGCAGACTTCGCCGATGCAGGTGCTGAATTGGCTTTCGACGGGCAGCGACTCGATTCCGGTAAGTTGGCCGAGAGTGGCGAACGGGACTGACGCGATCACTTATGACGTGATTCGCATGACGACGGCAGGCGGGATCGAACAGAACTTGCCATATCCCTACAACGGCGGATGCCCGGGTGGATCGGGCGGGACGTGCGGATATGTGGCGAAAGGGCTGACGCAAGCGGTGGCGTGCGCGGGCGGGTTGGTGTGCAGTTATACGGATACGGGATCGTCTTCGACTTCGACTTATACGATCGAAATTGGAGACTATGCGGGCAATCTGGTTTTCTGGCCAGGGTCGTTAGTCTCGGTGAACAAGAGCGTACGAGTGGATGCCGAGGTGAATAACCCGGTGGGCGCGGGTTTGTATGGGAACGCACTCCAGGTGGCGAACCAGTGCTCCGATTATGGAACGGCGTCGCCGGGCGGTTACACGACTTGCCTGGCGAGCATGACGGGACACGTAGGCAGCGGAGTGCAGAATCAGTCGGCCACGGTGCTGACCGACGGAGGATCGGTGGGCGGTGGGCAGCAGCTCAGCAAGGGGCGGCTGAATTTCTCGAGCACTCCATTTACGGGGGTGCAGCCGCACCACATCGTAACGCTGATCGATTCGCAGCCGGGGCTGACGCAAGCGACGTGGGGGTATCCATTGACATGAAATATTCAAACGATGAGGGAGCGGGGGAGTCGCAATCGCCGTTGGTGGTTCGGCTCGACGGCGATTTCCAACAGAAGGTGCTGGACAAGCTGGGGCGATTGGAAGCGAAAGTCGACATGATCGTCGGCAATGGACAGCCGGGGCGGATGAAGTTGGCCGAAGACCGGCTCGTCGAGCTGGAGAGAAACGATCTTCGCCGAGCGGTGTATGACCGGATTGTGATTGCGGTGCTCACGTTTGCGATTACGTTTGCGATCAGCGCGGCGGCGGCCTGGCGGGGACGACTGGGGCTGAGGTAGAGCAGGCGGGTGGGGCAACGACGGTTTACGGTCGTGAGAAAAGGCTTCACCACCGGGTACACAGAGGAACACAGGGGAGAGCGTGCCTTCCGTCTGAATCGTGGGCGGCGGAGTCCGTCCGCGGTGTTGTTGAACCGGTCAGAGTGCGCAGGATCGAGAGGAGCGGTTTGGTGTTTAAGCATCCGAACGTACATCGCGAGTTGGTGGAGTATTCCGAGGCGCAGAAGTTGCATGTGGTTTCGGTGTATTCGAATCCTTATCGCTGGCAGCGGCGGCGGGAGAGTTTCCATGATTTCCGGCTACACATGGAAGGCAGTCCGAATGTTGCGCTGCATGTGGTGGAGGTTGCGTTTGGAGACCGGCCGCATGAAGTTACAAGCGCGGAGAATCCGCTCGACTTGCAATTGCGGACCGACTCGAATCTTTGGATCAAGGAGTGCGCGATCAACGAGGGCGTGCGGCGGTTTCCGGCGGGCTGGCAGTATGGCGGGTACGTGGACGGCGATTTCCACTTTACGCGGCATGACTGGGCGCTGGAGGCGATTCACATGCTCCAGCATCACAGTTTTGTGCAGTTATTCAGCACTTATGCGGATTTGACTGGAGAGACTGCGACCAGTTACTCGGGGCATCGGCCTTATCGCATGAGCACGAGTTTCGCATGGAACTACCTACACCAGCGCGACTTTTTGTTATCCCGGCGAGCGCGGCGTGGAGCTAGCGACAGTTATATGAAGGCTGAGCGGCCTGGCACGACGGAGCATGGGGGGAGTTTTCCTTTTGGGTATGCTCCGGGAGCGACGGGAGGGGCGTGGGCCTGGCGGCGAGACGCTTTCGATACGGTGGGCGGGATGCTGGACACGTGCGTGCTGGGGAGTGCTGACTGGCACATGGCTTTCGGATTAGTGCAGGCGACCAACGTGGCGGCGGAAATGAAACGGTGCACGCAACCGTATGTGGAATCCGTGTTGAATTGGCAGGCACGAGCGGCGAAGTTGAATGGCGTGGAGGGGCGGTCGCCGATCGGATGCATCGATAACTTCGCGACGCATGCGTTCCATGGGAGTAAGGTGTTGCGGGCTTATGGAGAGCGGTGGGGGATTTTGAAGAAGTGGGATTTCAATCCGGGGACCGACATCGCGCGGGATTGCCAAGGGCTGTGGCGATGGACAGGGAACAAGCCGGGGCTGCGCGACGATGTGGCACGGTATTTTATTGAGCGCTCGGAGGACGGGCCGCTGCTGCTGGGAGAAGCGCCGCTGGTTTGAGGAAGGTCGGGTGATCGAAGGGAGACTCTGATTTAGCGTCGGCGGAAAGCGTAAACCACGGGGTACACAGGGTTGCACGGAGGGCTTCAGGGACTTGATCGGAGCTTTCCTTAAGCAAGAAACCCCTGCCATCCCGCAAATGTGTGCCGGGAGTAGGGGTCCCTGGCTCCCCCACCCCAGAACGCGCAAAAAACGCACGTTCCGGGGACCCCGGTCGCTCGGGATGACAAGAACTTAAGGGGCAATAGCTAGCCGACTTCTTCGCTCCAGGTTTCCAGGGTCTTTTTTACAACGACCATGAATTGGTCGGCGAGAGCGCCGTCGATGATGCGGTGGTCGTAGCCGAGGGTGAGATGGACAACGGAGCGGATGGCGATGGAGTCTGCGCCGTCCTTGTCGGTGAGGACCATGGGCTGCTTGGTAATTCCGCCGACGCCCATGATGGCTGCGTTGGGTTGGTTGATGATGGGCAGGCCGAAGACGGCTCCGAACTGGCCGGGGTTGGTGATGGTGAAGGTTGCGCCTTCGACGTCGGCGGGCATGAGTTTCTTGGAGCGGGCGCGCTCGCCGAGATCGGTGATGCCGCGTTGGAGGCCGAGGAAGTTGAGTTCATCGGCATTTTTGAGGACGGGGACGATGAGTCCCCAATCGAGGGCGACGGCGATGCCGGCGTTGACGTGTTGGTGGTAGCGGACACTGTCGCCTTCGAGCGAAGCGTTGACGATGGGATATTGCTGCAGGGCGATGATGGCGGCGCGCACGAAGAAGGGCATGAAGGTGAGGCGAGCGCCGTGGCGTTGTTCGAATCCATTCTTGAGCTTGTTGCGGAGATTGACAATGCGGGTCATATCCACTTCGAACATACAGTGGACGTGAGCGCTGGTGCGGCGGGATTCGATCATGCGCTGGGCGATGATCTTGCGCATGTTGGACATGGGGACTAAGTCGCCGGGGATGACGGCGGGAGCTGCCGAGCTGCGCTCGGCCGGACCCCTCGACTCCGCTCGGGGCAGGCTTGCAGGAATGCCCGTCCCCACACTTGCTGTCCCCGTGCGACGCTCGACGAAATCGAGGACGTCCTGCTTGGTGACGCGGCCACTGGTGCCGGTGCCGCTGAGTTTTGCGAGATCGACGTTGTGCTCGCGGGCGAGTTTGCGGACGAGCGGGGAAGAACGGACGTCGGAAGAATCGTCGTCACTATTACTGGCAACAGTGGGTGCGCTGGCGACGGGAGTGGGCGGCGGGGCGGGGGTTTCTGCTTTTGCGGGGGCAGGAGTCGGGGCAACGGCTTTTGCGGGGGCGGCGGAAGCGGCGTTGCCTTCACCGATTACGCCTACGACAGCGTTGACCTGAACGGTGCTGCCTTCGGAGACTTTGATTTCCTGAAGGATGCCAGTGGCGGGCGCGGGAATTTCGGCGTCGACCTTGTCGGTGGAAATTTCGAACAGGGGTTCGTCGCGCTGGACTTTGTCGCCGGGCTTTTTCAGCCACTTGGTGATGGTTCCTTCGAAAATCGATTCGCCCATCTGGGGCATGACCACGTCAGTCGGCATAGTTCCCTTTCGGTGAGGCCCGCGCAAACGGCGGGAGGAGAGCAAAACAACATTATAGCGAAGGCGGGAGCGAGGCAGGGCAGAGGTAAGAGGTCAGAGGTCAGATTGCAGAGGTAGGAACCGGGCGGCCACGCTTGGCGATTTCCTAGGGAGCAACGGCGATGAAGAAGTTCCTGGTGGTTTTAATTCTTAGCCTGTCCGCGTTCGGGCAAACGTCGGATTCCGGACCCGGCTTGTACACGGGTTCGGCGATGTATGGCGGCATGAGTGGCGGAGCGCCCAGGTTCTTTGCGGCGCTGCCGATTTATTGGGTGGACAACACAATCTGCAATCCGCCGGGCGGGGTTTACGACACGACGGTCATTCTTGGAACGACGATCAACTCTGGTCCAAACGACGCGGGAGGGGCGATTGGATCGCCTTATGCGCTGACGCCGGCGGGGCTGGAAGATGCGATGAACAACTGGCGCGACAATGCCGACGACGCTTCGCAGACTCCACACTTCGCCGATGCGTGGTGGCTGATCGAAGTGCCGGCGCAGAGCAGCGGCGTCGTTCTTCATGGCAACATTTTCGATGGCAACAATGCTCTGATCAGTCTTCCGGGAAAAGTGAACGAGGGCGCGGAGCCGACGAAATGCCTGGTGGTGGATTCCACGACACCGCTACCGGCTGGGCAGATGGTTTGCGGACGGGGACTGCCGGGCTTCGGGGGCGCGCGCAATCCCGGATGCTCGTCGCCGAACGACAAGGCAAGCATGTGGAAGGTGAATCTCGACGCTCCGCTTGGGTCCGCCGGGCGGACTGCTGTGTATGCCGGGGCGGATCTGGCCACGCCGACGAACTGGACCAATCACGTGGTGCTGCGCGACGTGGAGATCACACTGTCGCCTGGGGTGGCGCAGAGCGGACAGGGGCCGTCTACCGCGCCGTATTTGTTCCGGGCGCATCCGAACATCACGAGCGCGGCTCCGTGCTCGACGGCGACTCCCTGCATCAGTTCCGCGCATATTGGGCTTGATCGCTATTACGCTCATGGCTGGGACCCGGGCGATCCCGGGCAACCGGCGGGCGCGTGCTCGGTTTGGACGAATGCGGGGACGGGCATCGGCGTGGCTCCGGACGGCGCAAATCCTGGGACGAGCATTGTCACGCTGCCGGCTTCGGGTTACAGCGGTTCTTATTTTGGCATGACCTTTGCGGTGGGCTCGACGATCACGATCAACGGAAACAACTATACCGTCGCCAATACGTCGTACACGCAGGGCGTCTTGAACGGCGCGCAGAACACGGAACTTTCGATTACTGGGAGCGTGACGCTCGCCGGAGCTTCCTTTACGCAATCGAACCCACCCGCGCAGTACGCCAACGGGTGCGGCGACGATGTGGTGAACGCAGTGGACTTCGATTGCGATTCCTGCTGGCGTCAGAATGGGTACATCGAGAAGATCCACTGGTGGCAAAGCGAGTCGCACGCGTCGAGTCAAGGCTTCTCGAATGGGCCTTATAAGGATGTGAATAACTGGGAAGAAGGCGCTTCGGCGGCATGGTTCAACGGCGGAGCGCCGGTTGACCAAAGGGGCGGGCCGGAGGCCAACGTTGAAGTGCGGCGGAACTACTTTGGCCGTGATTTGAACTACCGGCAATTGTCAGCCACAGCGGGCAACAGCCCCGCTCCGCCTTGGGGTTGCGGGCCGTCGGATGGCATCGCAGCGCACAATACCTGCCCGTTCAGTTGGGCGGTTAAGAACTCGGTGGAACTGAAACTTGGGAACTATGTGCTGTTCGACGGGAACATCATCGAGAACTCATGGCCCGACGCACAGACCGGTTGGTGCGTGGTGGTTGGGCCGCGCACCGAGTCGGGAGGAGGCGAAGCTGGAATCTACAACCAGGCCAATGGTCTGCCGCTGACCGGCATCAGCAACATACGGTTCTCGAATAACTGGGTGCGCAACTGCGCGGAGCCGTTTACGACGGGGAGCCGATCGGACCCGTCCACGGCGAATGGCGGCGGAATTTCGCTGCCCGTCGAAAACAACGATTACATCAATAACCTGATGAGCAACATCAACGACACGGCGCAGAACGGCAATCCTAACGAACAATGGGTATGGGGCCTCGGGTCCGAGAGTTATACGTGCAGCATGTCGTATACCGGCTCCGGCCCTTATACGGTGACGGCAACTTGCTTGCCGGAGCAGGTGGACATCACCGCCAAGACCACGAAGATTGCGAGCGTGTTGGCTTCTGGGGCGAGCTGCACTAACTTCGGTTTCCCGTCGCCTTGCAGCCAGGTCGAGATTTATAACTCCTATCGGTTGGACCCGATGCTGTGTGCGACTGGACCGGGGTTTGCGCCGCCCTCCAGTTACTCGCCGGGTGTGCCTGCGAATTGCATTGCGAACGGCTGGACGCTTGTTTTGGCGAATCACGCGGGCTGGAACGGCACCTTCGCCATGACCGGGACGACTGGCAATTGGTACGGCGATGGGACGGGCGGCAATAACATCTATTATCTCGATGCTGTCAACAATCCGGGCGTTTCTGTTTTATGCGATAACTCCGGGAGTCCGACCTGCAGCAGTCTGTTGGCATCCGGCGATTTGACGTTTGCCTCGCTGGGAACGAAGATGACGGACATTTCGGTCGGAGATGGAGTGTACGCGTCGAACGTGGGCGGAGCAGGGAACGACACGAGTTGCAGCGCGTATGGCTACGCGGTGGGGGCGACTTCGGCGACGTATGCCAGTACTGGCACAATAACGACGGGGCTCACTGTGGTCTATCAGGTGCCGACACAGCCTACGGCGGCGACGGCAACCTGCATTCTCAAGAACTCGGCGGGCTTCCTAAAGAACATCGCGTTCGAAAACAACACGGAACTGTGCCCGGACGTGTGCTCCGTCGAATCGTACAGCACATGGCAGCAGTCGATCGAGAATGTGTTTATCAACAACGTATGGGCGGACAACGACTCGGGATACAACTCCGACGTGAACTGCACAGCGGCGAGCATGGAAGGGACGCTCTCGTTCGCCTGCTGGGACCTGAACACGTTTGAGTTTTACAACAACGTGCTCGCTGGGCGCGGTGCTGCCAACTGGAGCGTCGCCGATCCAGCATCGCTCTGCCCTGGGTGTTTGAATTACTTTCCGCAATCGGGGCTGAGCGGTTCGGGCGCAAACACCGGAGTTAATTGCTCGGGACCGACGGCGACGGCTGGGTGCATGGGATACACAGGCTTCATGGGATCGAGCCCTACGGTGACATTCCCGGCAGGATCCTGCTCTGCCACCAATGCGCCATTCAACTGCCCGTTGATGGCGCTGCCGTGGGCGAATAATTTCACGCTTTCGGATGTGTCCTATGTCGGGTCGAGTTCTTACCCAAGCAGCGGCGTCAATACCACACAACTTCAGAACGCCATGACGCGGACCGAGTATGTCTGTCCGGGTGGGGCTAACTGCGGCACGCATGGACCGTACCCGGATTAACACTGGTACTGGTTTCATCAATGGTCGGGTGCGCTGTCCGGCCCACAGGGGCTAAAGCCCTTGAGTTTACGGGTCCGTATCGGCACGGCTGAAGCCGTGCCCTTCCACAACCATTTATGAAACCAGTTCTAACTGGGCGCGACCTCAGCTACCGACCAGAGGTCAACTCATTCATGAATCTTTCAGAGCATTTCACGTTGGAGGAACTTTGTTTCTCCGAGGCGGCGGAGCGTCTTGGCCTGGACAATACTCCCAGCGCGGCGATCATTGCGAACCTCGGCCGGGTAGCGGAGGTGATGGAAGCAATCAGAGCACGACTTGGGGACAAAGCCATCGTTGTACATAGCGGCTACCGTTCGGTGGAGGTGAATCGAGCGGTGGGCGGAGTTGGCGCAAGTGCTCACTGCCTCGGCCTGGCGTGCGATTTTGCTTGCCCTGCGTTTGGCACGCCGGTGGAAGTAGCGCTCGCCATCGTAAGGTCGGGAATTGAATACGACCAACTGATTCTTGAGTACGGGTGGGTTCATGTGGGCGTGGCGAGTCCGGGAATGTTATCTCGCCGGGAAGTTCTCACGAAGCGCTCACCGCAGGCGGCGTATGAGTGGGGCATTCGAGCCGGTTCGTAATGCAACTTCGAGATACTCCGATTTGGTGCCGGCAGGAAGAATAAACCACAGGGTACACGGAGGTGCACGGGGAAGCCGGGTCTTTAGTCGGAGTCCACTTAGGTGATACGGGTAATGCAATCAAGGAGGACGTGTCGTGAAGAAATACGCTGCTTATCTACCTACTGTTATTTTACTGCTAACCTCGCTGGCAAATGCCGCGACGCCGGCGGTTGCGGCGTTTTGGATGAATCATGCTGCGGCGGCGGCGGTGTTTGCGCCTCTGGCCATCGTGGTGGCGCATTGGCTGCCATCGCCGAGCGCTGACGCGCAATCGAAGTAAGTCTTTAATCCACATTCTTAAGGAGAAGCTGGTTATGAAGAGCGTTCTTGTGGTTGTGCTGTCTCTTGTTGTGTTGTGCACCGCCTGTTCCACGGCATGGGTGTCGACGCTGGACTCCATTCTGGCCGCGGCGGCGCCGGCGCTTGTCAATATTCTGCAAATCGTTGCCGTGGCTAATGGGCAGCCGGTGAACTCGAATCTGGAAGCGAAGATCAACGCTGACGCCGCCGTGATTAAGACGCTAGCCGGGGATTTCGCCAAGGCTTCGTCGAGTGCTGCTCCGACGGTTTGCTCACAGCTACAGGCGGCTATCTCTACTTATCAGGCCGACCAACAACTTGTGCTTTCAGCGGCGCAGGTGAGCGATCTGAATACGCAGACGAAGATTACGCTGCTGGCGGGACTGGTGGCGGACACGGTGCAGTCGATCGCGGCTGTGATTCCGGCGTGTCAGGCGAATGGGCAGACGTTTAAGGCGGCGCCCCCGTACGGTCTGTCCACGTTTGTTACTCATTACAACAGCATTCTTGTGGCTCCTACTGGGAACAAGGCTGTGGATGCGGCTACTCGGAAGTTACAAGTTCATCAGCACTCGAAGATTGTGCGGGCGGTTACCTTCGGGTGGTTGAACTAATGATCCGGAAATTTGGGGCGAAGCGCGACGTTCATGATGCGCGGGACCGGATGTACATGGGGTCCCGCACGTCGTTTGTGTTGCCGCAGCAGGTCGATCTGCGGGAGTTCGGCGGGCCGATCAAGGATCAGGGCGAGGAAGGCAGTTGCACGGGACACGCGTTCTCGTCGGCGCGGGAGTGGATGGCGCGGCGGTACGAGAAGGCGTCGCCGATTTTGAGTCCGCAGTGCCTGTATGCCGAGGAATTGCTGGCGAGCGGCGAGTTTCCGAACGACGACGGGGCGATGCCGCGCACGGGATGCCAGGTGCTGACGGCGCTTGGCTGTTGCGAGACGGCGCTGTATCCGTATGTCGCGGGCCAGATCACGCGGCCCACGCCGGAGCAGGCGCGAAACGCGCTGAAGTATAAGACGGGGGCGTATCACCGCATCGGAACGCTGAGTGATTTTCTGACTTGTCTCGCGGACGCTACGCCGTGGCCGGTTCTGGTTGGGTTTACGGTGTACGAGTCGTTTATGTCGGATGAAGTGGCGGAGACGGGGATCATGCCGGTTCCGCAGGTTGGCGAAGCGGAACAGGGCGGACACGAAGTGCTGTGTCTGGGCTACGATCTGGGGCGGAAACTGGCTCTGGTTCAGAACTCGTGGGGAGCGGAGTGGGGGCGGAAGGGGTATTTCTGGATGCCGTTTGAGGTGATTGCTTCGGCGGACACGGATTTGTGGATGGTGCATACGGGCGGGGTTTGGAAGTGAGCGCGTGACAAGCAGTGCGCGGCGATTCTGGCGTGATGAATTCTCTTGCAGCTTTATTTCTTGCCACTGGGTGCGTGTCGAATCTCTGGGTGAGCCCCAGCATCTAAGAGTTGATCGAAAATCACCTTGAAGGCAGGAACGATGACACCAACGCCAGATACCGCCGCGCACTCCACCAAGACCTCTAACGATGCCCTAGATCAGATATTCCGGCAGGGGCGCACGTATTCCGCATGGCTTCCCAAACGCGTACCGGTGGAAATGCTACGCGAGGCGTACGAACTGGCTCGCATGGGGCCGACGAGCGCGAATTCCAATCCAGCGCGTTTCGTATTTCTCGAAAGTGAAGCGGCGAAGGCGCGGCTGCTGCCGGCTCTGGCTCCGCTGAATGTCGAAAAGACGAAGGCGGCGCCTGTTACCGTCATCGTCGCGTGGGACACGGAGTTTTACGAGAAGCTGCCCCAGTTGTTCCCCCATGCCGATATGCGGTCGCATTTCGTGGGCAAGCAGGCAGTGATCGACGAGACGGCGTTTCGCAACGGTTCTTTGCAGGGGGCTTACTTCATACTCGCGGCACGCGCGCTGGGGCTGGATTGCGGTCCGATGTCGGGGTTTGATGCGGCGAAGGTGAACGCGGAATTTTTCCCCGACGGTAAATGGAAAGCCAACTTTCTGTGCAATCTGGGCTATGGGGACAAGAGCAAGCTTTATCCCCGCAATCCGCGGCTGGAGTTTGAGGAGGCTTGCCGGGTGCTGTGAGGGGGGACCATCGACTGGTCATCTAGATTTACGAGCTGGCAGCTGTGGAGGTGCGTCCCCGACGCTCAGCAAACATTTGTGGATTGAAGGCTCACAAAGGGCTATTCTTGTGCGAGAGTCGCGATATTACTCTGGTAATGTGCATCCGAATAACAGATCGAGCATTCTGTGGATGCGATGACAAGCCGCAAGCCACCAGAGAGTGACGGGAGCAGACGCGTGCAATTCAATTTTCAAATCGAACGTGAGACTGACGGTCGATGGATTGCTGAAATTCCAGAGGTTCCCGGGGCCCTGGCGTATGGATCGTCTGCGGAAGAAGCGAAGGCAAAAGCATACGCACTGGCACTGTATGCAATTGCGGACGACGTAGAGAAATCCAAAGACATTCCAGAATCGATCAGTATTCTCCCCGTGTCCGCTTGAGCCAATGGCCGAGCGCCAAAGCGAAATTGGTGAAGCGAGCACTTCTCCGAAAGGGCTGGACCGTGGTTTCGCAAAGGGGGTCGCACGTTAAGTTGCACCATCCCGATTACGGAAACTACATGTTCGGATTTCATGACGATGAAGAGATTGGTCATCGCATGTTGGCCAGAATCGCGAAACACACTGGCTTGACGCCTGAAGATCTCTGAGGGTCTGCCGGCCCGGCATCTCTACCGGTATGTCTTACGAATTCTATTTCTTCTCACTCTTCTTTTCGACCTTGGCCCAGGTATCTTTCAGCGCTACCGTGCGGTTGAACACGGGGCGGCCGGGCTTGGAATCGGGGTCGACGCAGAAATAGCCTAAGCGTTCGAATTGGTAGCGGGCTTCTACGGGGGCGTTGGCCAGGGACGGCTCCAATTTGGCTTGCGCGATCACTTCGAGGGAATTCGGATTCAGGTTCGCGGTGAACTCCTGTCCATCTTCAAGTTGGTTCGGATCTTCTTTGGTGAAAAGTTTGTCGTAGATACGCACTTCGGCATCGACGGCATGGGCGGCTGAGACCCAGTGGATGGTCGACTTCACCTTGCGTCCATCGGGAGCGTTGCCGCCGCGGGTGGCGGGGTCGTAGGTGCAGTGGACCTCGACTACTTCTCCCTTGTCGTTCTTCACCACACTCTTCGCGGTAATGAAATAGCCGTAGCGGAGCCGTACTTCGCGGCCGGGCGACAAGCGGTAGTACTGCTTGGGCGGGTCTTCGCGGAAATCGTCCTGCTCGATGTAGAGGACTTTGGAGAATGGCACTTTGCGCTTGCCGGCACTTTCGTCTTCGGGATTGTTGACGGCATCGACTTCTTCGGTTTGACCCTCCGGATAGTTATCGATCACGATTTTCAACGGGCGCAAAACGGCCATCACGCGTGGCGCGCGCTTGTTGAGGTCCTCGCGAATGTAGTGCTCGAGCATGGCCAATTCGAGCGAGCCGCTTGTTTTCGATACGCCGATGGCGGCGCAGAAATTGCGAATTGCCTCGGCTGGGTATCCACGCCGCCGAATTCCCGACAATGTTGGCATGCGCGGATCGTCCCATCCGTTGACGTACTTCTCCTGCACCAGCTTCAGCAGTTTGCGTTTGCTCAAGAGCGTGTAGGTGAGGCTTAGGCGGTCGAACTCGAATTGCTGGGAGGGGAAAATTCCCAGCTGCTGGATGAACCAGTTGTAGAGCGGGCGATGATCTTCGAACTCGAGCGTACACATCGAATGCGTGACGCGTTCGATCGAATCGGACTGGCCGTGGGCGTAATCGTACATCGGATAGATGCACCATTTGTTTCCGGTGCGGTGATGCTCAGCGTGCAAAATGCGGTACATCACCGGATCGCGCAGGTTCAGGTTCGGCGAGGCCATGTCGATTTTGGCGCGCAGCACGCGTGAGCCGTCGGGGAATTCGCCTTTGCGCATGCGCTCGAAGAGGTCGAGATTCTCTTCAGTCGGCCGGTTGCGATACGGGCTGTCTTTGCCAGGTTCGGTCAGGGTGCCGCGATGCTGGCGAATCTGCTCGGCGGTGAGGTCATCGACGTAGGCTTTGCCGTCCTGAATCAGCTTAACCGCCCACTGGTAGAGCTGATCGAAATAGTCGGAGGCGTAGTAGAGGCCATCCCACTCAAAGCCCAGCCAGCGGACATCTTTCGTGATGGAGTCGACGTACTCCTGCTCTTCTTTCTCGGGGTTGGTGTCGTCGAAGCGGAGGTTGGTCTTGCCGCCGAACTCATCGGCTAGGCCGAAGTCGAGGCAGATGGCCTTGGCGTGGCCGATGTGCAAGTAGCCGTTGGGCTCGGGAGGAAAGCGGGTCTGGATGACGGCATCGCCGTATTTTTTGGTTTCCAGATCGCGAATCATAGCGTCGCGAATGAAGTTGGAGGGCGCGGACGCCGGTTCCGGCGACGGTTTTTTCTCAGCGTCGGTCGATGGATTCATAGGACTCATCTCCTTGTCATTTTATACGGGGTACGTGGATTCGCGTTGGGCGGACGCTATTGCGGCGGGTTTGCTAGAGTCTATAGAGCGATTCCGGTTCAGGAATTTTAGTTCGGCAATTTCAGGGAGTGTCGATTTTCGATGGCAAATTGTGTGCAATGCGGTCGTCAGCTTCCGGGCCTCAGCTTCGGCCGGAAGCTTTGTCAGTGGTGCGTGCAGCACGAAGCGGCGCAGCGCGGCGAAGACATCCCCTTTCAGCGGGTCGAGCCTGCGCCGTGGGTGCAGTCGCAGTCCAGTTCGATGATTGTGACTCAGGGGATCCTCGGCATCAATGTCGCGGTGTTCGTCGCCATGCTGTTGGGTGGCGTGGCGATGCTCGACAATCCGTCCGGTCAGGACCTGGTGCATTGGGGAGCCAATTTTGGGCCGCTGACTGTGAGTGGCCAGTGGTGGCGGCTGCTGACTTGCATTTTCATTCATGGCGGATTGCTGCACATCGGGTTCAACATGTGGTGCCTGTGGAGCCTCGGCAGAATCGCGGAATCGGTTTACGGCCATTGGACTTTTGCCACGGTGTATTTGATCAGCGGGTTGTCGGCGAGCCTCGCGAGCTTAATCTGGAATCCAGTGATTTTGAGCGTGGGCGCTTCGGGGGCGATTTTTGGGATTGCGGGGGCGCTGATCGCTTCGTTTTATCTGGGCGAGTTTTCGATGCCCCGCGCCGCGCTGAGCGGAACCTTGCGCAGCGTCATGGTGTTTGTCGGCTATAACCTTTTTTTTGGGGCAATGATCGCTCGGACCGATAACGCGGCGCACATCGGCGGCCTGCTGATGGGTCTGCTGCTGGGCGCACTCATTGCGAAGGTCGCTCCGGGACATGACGACTTTGGGCGGCGGGTTGCAGTGCTGCTGGTTGGAGTCTTGCTCGTGGCGGGTGGCGTGATGTGGTTGCAGCGGTCGCGTGCCGATATGTTTCGTCGGCCACACGGGATGGGGCTTCTCGACAAGGGACCGGCGGACGTGCGCGCTGGTGGCGAGCCGGGCGTCCCCGGCGCTTAGGATGGCGAGCGACGCTAGGGAAACTCTGACTAAGTGTCGGCGGAGAGCATAAACCACAGGGTACACAAAGGTGCACGGGGGAACCCAGGACTTGATCAGAGTTTTCCTAGTGCAGCTTTGCAGCCGCCTGATCGATTCTTGCTAGCGTCGTTTCGCGCCCTAGAACCTGGAGCGTCTCAAACAATGGCGGGGCGTTCTTGCGCCCGCAGACGGCAACGCGAATCGGCTGGAACATTTGTCCCGCTTTTATACCCAGTTCTTGCGCTGCGGTGCGTAGGGCTTGATCCAAGGGGTCGTGCTTGAATTCGGTTTGGGCCAAGACTTCTTTTGCTCGGGTTAGGACTTTGAGCGCCATGGCTGCGTCGCCTTTTTGAGGGATCAGTTCGGCTGGGTCGTAGGGCGGGAGCTGGTCCACGAAGAAAAAGTCGGCGGCGGTTAAGACGTCGCGCAGAAGTTTGATGCGCTCGCGGATCAGCGGGGTAATGGCCTGCATTCTCTCCGGCGTAATTGAAAATCCGGCAGCATGGACAACCGGCAGCAGGCGGGCGCTGAGGGCGTCGACGGAGAGGCCGCGGATGTGTTCGGCATTGAGCCAGAGGGCCTTGGGGTCGAAGGTTTCGTCGGGCGTTGCGGCCGGCTCCTTGAAGTTAATGACCGCGTTGGCGCGGTTGATGCCTTCGAGGGAAAACACATCCACCAGTTCCTGGCGGGTCATGTTCTCGCGATCGTCTTTGGGAGACCAGCCCAGCAGGCATAGGAAGTTGATGAAGGCTTCGGGAAGAAATCCGGCGTCGCGGTAGGTGGTGACGCTGACGACCGGGCCGTGGCGGCGTTTCGAGAGCTTCGATCCGTCGGGCGCGACTAGCAAGGGAAGATGCGCGAACTGCGGGGGTATCGCCGCGGCGCCTTCGAAAATGAGGACGTGCTTGTAGGTGTTCGAGAGATGGTCCTGGCCGCGGATGATGTGGCTGATGCGGAGATCGATGTCGTCGGCGCAGGAGGCCAGGTGGTAGGTGGGCATGCCGTCGGAACGGAGGAGGGCGAAGTCTTCGATGTCGTCGGCGGATTTGATTTGCTCGCCGTAGACGGCGTCGTTGAAGCGAACGGGCTCGGAGGCGCCACGGGGGACGCGGAAGCGGAGGGCGAAGGACTCTCCGGCGGCGGCGCGGCGGTCGCTTTCGGCGCGGGAAAGCTCACGCATGCCGGGGTTGAAGAGCCAGGTTTGGTTGGCACCTGATTTTTCGGTGTCTTTACTCTGGCCGGCAGTTGTGTGGGCGGGAGTGAAATCGCGATAGGCGAGTCCCTTTTGAAAGATGGCGTCGGCGATCTGGCGGTGCAGGGCCAGGCGTTCGGATTGCTTGTATTCCTCGTCCCATCCCAGGTCGAGCCAGCGCAGGCCTTCGAAAATGGAGTTGACGGAGGCATCGGTATTGCGCTCGACGTCGGTGTCGTCGAGGCGCAGGACCACCGTCCCTCCATTGCGGCGGGCGTAGAGCCAGTTGAAGATGAAGGTGCGGGCACTGCCAACGTGCAGAAAGCCAGTGGGAGACGGCGCGAAGCGGACGCGAAGCATAACTTTTGAGTATAGCGGGATTGGGGTTTTGGCTCTAGGAAGCCTCTGATTCGGCTCCGTCGAAAACCTTACAACCACAGGGTACACGGGGGTGCACGGAGGAGACCATGGATTGGATCAGACTTTCCATCGTCAGCTCTGTCCGTAGGCCGGAGCGAGTCTTCGCGGACGATCAGGCTGGTTACCGTCGGTTACCAAGGTAACTTTTCAGCGAAACAGGGCGTTAGCGGCGTGGCATCTCATAAGAAGATACTCTTGAAAACGCCGTGCCCAGGGCGGAGCCTGCCGGAAGACACCTGTTGTTTCGAACTGCCGGGTGTGACAGGATTAGGCGAGCATTCGACCAAAGACGACTCCGTCCGGGCCGCAATGGCGCGAGTGTCGAGGAACGTCAATCCTGGAGACGCGGGACCATGAATAGCATGGCTACAGGCCAGGTGCCAATCGCCCTGGTGGTGTTCTTCGTCTTCTGGTACCTGAACGAGCAAAGCCGCCACGGTTATTTTCGGGCCTGGCAACTGGCGTGGGCGGCGTACACGCTGCACTGCGCGCTGGAGGTGGTGGAATCGTTCAAGAGCCCTTCGGCGATCCTTTTTGTGTTGAGCTTGCTGACGCTGGTGGCGATGGCGATTTGCATCTTCGTCTCGACCCGGCTGATGAAGGAAGCGTTCCATCTGAAATGGCAAGACGTTGCCCTGACGGCAGCGGGCGTTGTGCTCGTTGGCGCCAGTTTGCGGGCGCATATGGCGACTGGGGTATTCGGCGAGCAAGCGACTCCCCTGCCGATCTATCTACAGCTGGAAATCTGGCTGGCCGCGATTCTGTTGTATTGCTCCTTCCATTTTTACCGTTATGCGTTTCGCAGGAATTCCGTAGCCTTCCGGACTTTGGCGTTTTCGCTGGCCTTGTGGGCGGTGTTGATGGGCGCGGGACAGATGCGTCTGCCCTTCCTCGACGCGGTGGAGCAGTGGGCAGGCTTCTTATGGCCGATCCCGCAGATGCTGCTGGCCATCGCCATGGTGATGGTACTGTTCGAAAACGAGCGCAATGCGGTGCAGGAAAACGCACTGGCGTTCTCGACTCTGGGCGTCGATCCGCGCCGACTGTTGTCGGCGGCAGACCTGGAGCCCCGCCTACAGACGTTTGTGGAGCGTTTGGTAGCGCCGCTGCCTTCGCGCCGCGCCGTCTTTTTCGTCTCGCAGCAGTGGCGCGGCACCTTGCCGTCGGTGCAAAGAGGTTTCTCCGCGGAGTTTCTGGAAAAACTGCACAAGACGCAGGCTGGCGACTACATCGCCGACCTGGCTTACCGTCGTGGTGGAGTCGAGACTTTCCGGAATCTTGCGGAAATGGAAGAACCTTTGCCGGCGCTTTCGGAAGAGCGCTTCGAGGCCTGCCGGCAGACGCTGCTGGCCGAAGGTATCACGGACCTGATGGCGATCAGCCTGCAAACGCGCGAGCACAACTTCGGGGTGCTGCTGTTTCCGCACGCGGAGCGGGGGATGTTTGGCTCTTCGAATTTGCGTTTGCTGACCGGGTTGTCGCTGCAAATTGCACTGACGCTCGAAAACTACGTCGTGATGCACGAAGCGCAGCGCAGGACCAAGGAATACGAACTGCTCACCGAGATTGGGCAGGCCGTCAGCTCCCACCTCAACCAGGATGAAGTGCTGCGCACGGTCCAGGTAGAGCTGGGCCAGATTTTCGACACCAGCACGTTCTACATTGCGTTTCAGGAAGAAGATGAAATTCGATTTGAGCTGGAGATCGAGGGTGGCATTGTTTTTCCCAAGCGCTCACGCGGGGTCAGCAACGGATTCACCGAGCATATCCTCAAAACCGGAGAACCGCTGCTGATCGAATCCGATCTGGAGGAGATGCGCGCCAAGCTGGGAGTCGATTTCATACCGGCAAGGCCGGCACGGTCGTTTTGCGCGGTTCCGATATTTATTGGCGGCAAGCCGGTGGGAGTGATGGCGGCGCTGAGCACGGAACGGGAACTGCAGTTCCAGCACAGGGATCTCGAGGTCATGCAAACCGCCGCTGGCCAGCTGGGAGTGGCCATCGAGAACGCACGGCTGTTTACCGAGGAACAGCGCCGGGGGCGACATCTCGCGTTCCTGAACAACATTTCAAAGATGGCGATCTCGAGCGAAGACGCCGAGCAGATGATGGCGGCCATCGTGCGCGAGATCCAGAAAAACTTCCATTACGACCACATCGGCATCGGCATCATGGACTATGCCACCAAGGACATCGAGATCAAGGCGGAGGCAGGAACCGCCTCGCAGACCCTGGGGCGGCGGATCGCGGTCGGCAGCGGAGTGCTGGGAAAGGTGGCGCGCACGGGGGTGAGCGCACTGGTGCAGAACGCCAGCCTGGGACAGCTCGCCGGTGTGCTGCCGGAATCGCGCGCCGTGCTCTGCCTGCCCATCCGTTATGGCGAGAAATTGCTGGGTGTGCTCAACATCGAGAGCCGCGAGGAGAATGCGTTCGCGCCGCAGGATGTTCTGATTCTGAACACGCTGGCCGATCTTCTTGCGACCGCGTTGCACAACTCTTTCGTATTCCAGAAGCTGCAGCAGCAATCGATCACCGATGGCTTGACCGGCATCAAGACGAGACGATTTTTCTATGAAGCGCTGAGTTCGGAGTGGAGGCGCGCCTCGCGCTCGGGCCGGCCATTCTCGGTGGTGTTGGTCGACTTGGATAAATTCAAAGAGGTCAACGATTCGCTCGGCCATCTGGAAGGCGATCTGGTGCTGGCCCGGGTGGGCCGACTGCTCGAACAGAAGTGCCGCCAATCCAACGTGGTGGCCCGTTACGGCGGAGACGAGTTCATCATCCTAATGCCCGAAACCGGCATCGAGCAGGCGCAGGTCCTGGCGGAGAGGTTGCGCCTCTGGCTGGCAACAGATCCCATGCTCGAAGAGCATCACATCACCGGCAGTTTTGGCGTCGCCAGTTTCCCGGTCCATGGATTTTCCGTAGAGGACCTGATTCGGGTGGCGGATGCAGGCATGTACGTCGCCAAGCACGCGGGCGGCAACCGGGTTTCCACCTCGGACGCGTTCGGCGAAGGCATGGTGCAACGCCAGCTCGTCTCAAGTTACATCGAAGGCTTTCTGCAGCGCGAGCAGAATGGGCCAGAGGACCTCCAAGAACTGGTCGGCACTTTGCGCAAACTCTGTGGAGGCGAAGACAGGGAAGATCCCAGGGCAATCCGGGAGGCGGTCGAAGCATTGTCGCGCGCGGCAGAACTCAGAGAGCACAACGCGGAAGGACATGGCGAGCAATGCGCGCAGTATGCCGGCATGATTGCGCGCGGACTCAAGCTTTCGGATCGACAGGTGGCAGACGTAACCTTCGCCGGGCGGATACATGACGTGGGCAAGCTGTTCATTCCGGTTCGAATCCTGAATAAATCGGGAGCGCTTACCGAAGACGAATTTTCAGCGATCAAGACCCACGCGCAGGCCGGAGCGGAAGTGGCTCGAGTAATTCCCGAGGTCGAACATATCGCCCAAGCCATTGAGTCCCATCACGAAGCGTTCGACGGCAGCGGGTATCCGCTGGGACTCAAGGGCGAAGACATACCGTTGTATGGGCGCATCATTGCCGTCGCCGATGCCTATGCAAACATGACCAGCGACCGCTCTTTCGCGCCTCCCAAGACCGACGAGCAAGCGATGGGGGAGCTGGGAAAGCAGAGCGGCACGCGCTTTGACGGCATGATTGTCCGTTTACTTTCCCGGCTGCTGAAGATGGAAAGAACCTCGACCCTCGGCGGGGCAATCTAGCAGGCTGCGGAAAAAGTGTTTTTCCAACGCAGCATTCCCCCAGCGGCTGGAAGCCGCTGTTGATTTCGCGGCAGTTACGGCACGAGTGGAACTCGTGCCCTTCCCCAAAACAGCGCGAGTCGGAGTTTTTCCGCAGCCTGCTAGGGGGTGCTGGGGAGCCGTACGCGGACAGGAGTGTCCGCGCTACACCTAGAAACGCAGCTCGGAATCACAACGTTTCGTATATACTCCTGCAACTTAGGGATTGGGCGATTCGGCAATCCGTATCCGGAGAAACAGGGGGAGTCATGGGAACGAAATGGTTAGGAATCTTGATGGCGCTAACCGCTTTGCCTGGCTTGGCGCAATCGCTCGACGGCTCTACGTCACTTGTGATGCCAGACGGAAGAATCCCGCGTCAGCACCGGCCGAGGAAAGTCCTGCCGGGCATGCGTCCCGAATACGACGCGAAGAATGAGGTTACGGTTTCGTACAACAATATCTGGACCGGCTACGCAGTGACTGGCTCCGACTTTACACAGGTTCATGGCTCGTGGACTGTCGCTGCCGTTGACTGTAGTAAAACCCCGAACAGCGACTCTTCGGAATGGGTGGGGATCGACGGATGGGATTCGAACACCGTGGAGCAGACGGGAACGGATGCGGATTGCAATGGCAAGGATCCCTCGTACTACGTCTGGTATGAGTTTTTCCCTCTCAACACCATTGTCATCAACAAGGTCTCGATCGCGCCCGGCGACAATTTTTCGGCTTCGGTGACTTACGACGGCAACGATGAGTACACGGTGTCGATCACAAACGACACTGCCAATGAAGCCTTTAGCAAGAAAGTCAAGTTCACCGGGGCTGACGGGAGTGGAGCGCCGCCGCGGAATTCCGCCGAGTGGATTATGGAGATGGACGGAAACAAGCTCTCCGATTTCGGCATCAACGACTTCGGCCAGTTCTACACGGGTGTAAGCGGCGGCACCGACACTGCGACCGACTCCGCGCACTCGGGAGCGATCCACGATTTCGGCAGCGCAGTGCAAAAATCCATTTCGACTCAGAGCGGCAGCAAGAATAGCCCGATTACAGCGCTTCCGTCGAACCTCGCGTCTGACGGGTCGAGTTTCAAGGTGACCTGGAAGTCGGAGTAAGGACGAGAACTAGCGTTCGCCCACGACGCTATCAAAACTCCGATTCCGTGCGGGCAAAGGCATGAACCACAGGGTACACGAGGGTTCACGGAGGCCCCCGGGAACTAACCAGAACTTCGCTAGCAGGCTGCGATTATTTTGGGTACAGCGTTGCCCCAGCGGCTGGAAGCCGCTATTGGTTCCGCGGCAGTTCCGGCACGAGTGGAACTCGTGCCCTTCCCAAAACTGATACGAAGCGGAGTTTTTCCTTAGCCTGCTAGGTCAGGGTCAGCACCAGGGTTGCGTCTTTGGGCAGATAGCTCTTGCGGCGAAACCAGTCTTCCATCGCGTCCCGCAGTTGATCGATCGGGACATGCGTTCCAATTTCGAGCAACCCGTCGGCCACCGGCAGCGTGTCGTCAAAGAGCGATGCATTGGTGAAGTTGCGCATGCTGAAATTGTCCAGCCATTTCAGAGGGCAGGCTTGGAGCTGTGTTTCCTGCCGATATTCCACACGGACCTTGCGGGCGAACATGCTTTGATTATTGCAGAAGTGAGAGGTCAGATTGCAGAAGTGAAACCTTCTTGTCGCAAACCCCGGACTTCACTTCTGCAATCTGACCTCTTACTTCTGCAATGTTCTACTTCTTCGCCTTCCACAGCCGGTTTTCCAGTTCGGTGACTTCGCGGTTCAAGTCCTCCGGAAGGTGGGTGCCGAAGCGGGCGAAGTGCTCGCGGATCGATGGTATCTCGGAGTGCCAGCCCTCCAAATCCACGCTGAGGAGCTTGGCGACAGCAGCGGCGGGAAGATCGAGTCCCTTGGTATCGAGATCCGCCGGTTCGGGAAGCCTGCCGATCGGCGTTTCCACGGCATGCACTTTGCCTTCGCAACGCTCGAAGATCCATTTCAACACCCGGCTGTTCTCGCCGTATCCGGGCCAGAGGAATTTGCCGTTGTCGTCGGTGCGGAACCAGTTCACATAATAAATCTTGGGCAGCTTGGCGTTCGGCCGCTTGCCGATCTTGAGAAAGTGAGCGAAGTAATCGCCCATGTTGTAGCCGCAGAAGGGAAGCATGGCCATCGGGTCACGGCGAAGTTCGCCGACTTTTCCGGCGGCGGCGGCGGTGGTTTCACTGCTCACGATCGCGCCCAAGAACGTTCCGTGCTGCCAACTGAACGACTCGGTCACCAATGGCACCACGGTGGCGCGGCGGCCACCGAAAAGAATGGCGTCGATCGGCACACCTTTGGGGTCCTCCCACTCCGGGGCAATCGCCGGGCATTGGCTGGCTGGAACGGTGAAGCGGGCATTGGGATGCGCTGCTTTGCGGGACGAAGCCGGGGTCCACGGCCGGCGCAACCAGTCGATCAATTCGGGGGGCTTCTTATCGGTCATCTGCTCCCACCAGATGTCGCCGTCCGGAGTCATCGCGCAGTTGGTGAAGATGGCATTCTTCGTCGCCGTGAGCATGGCGTTCGGGTTCGACTTCATGCTGGTGCCTGGAGCTACGCCGAAGAACCCGTACTCGGGATTGATGGCATACAACCGGCCGTCGGCGCCGAATTTCATCCAAGCAATGTCGTCGCCGATGGCTTCCACTTTCCACCCCGGGATCGTCGGGATCAGCATGGCCAGGTTCGTCTTGCCGCACGCCGACGGAAACGCGCCGGTAAGGTATTTGACGGTGCCGGATGGGCTGGTCATCTTGAGGATGAGCATGTGCTCGGCCATCCAGCCTTCGTCGCGCGCCTGCACCGATGCGATGCGCAGCGCGTGACACTTCTTGCCCAGGAGGGCATTGCCGCCGTAGCCGGAACCGAACGACCAGATCTCGCGCGTCTCGGGGAAATGGCAAATATATTTGTCTTGGGTGTTGTTCGGCCAAGCCGAATCCGCCTGATTCGGAGCGAGCGGAGCGCCGACCGAGTGCATTCCGCGCACAAAAGCCCCGTCGCTTCCGAGAACATCGAGAACGCGAGTGCCGATCCGCGCCATGATGTGCATGCTGGCGACAACATAAGGAGAGTCGGTGACCTCGACGCCAATGTTCGCAATGGGCGAACCGATGGGGCCCATGCTGTACGGAATGACATACATCGTCCGTCCCGCCATCGCGCCCGCAAATAACCCTTGCAGCTTCTCCTTCATTTTCGCGGGATCGGCCCAGTTATTGGTGGGACCCGCTTCGTCCAAGGTTCGCGAACAAATGAACGTGCGGTCTTCAACCCGAGCCACGTCGCCCGCGCTCGATCGCACCAGGATGCTGTTGGGCCGCTTATCGTCGGCGAGCGGGATGGCGGTCCCCGTCATGATCATCAGCCGCAGCACGTCCTGGTATTCTTCGTGCGAACCGTCACACCAGTGCACTTGATCCGGCTTGCAGAGTTGGGCGACGTCGTCCACCCACGCGTTCAGGCGTTTGTGTTTCGCCGCGGTCTTTTTTGCGGTCATGGTTTCCATATCGGATAGTAGGCTGGACATAAGAACGTCTCCTTAAAATAAAAGCCGGCATCCCGTGCCCCTCAGGCGCAATGGCAGGCGTCGGGCAGAGATGCGGGGCCGGGCAAAACCACCCAGCCCGCGCCATAGGACAAACGCGTCATTATCACTCATTTCGATAGGTTTTTACTATGAGCTATGTCACAAATCGCTTTTGGGATGGGCAGGGGCGCTGGCAGGATCCACTGGCAGTTTTGGGTGGGCTAGGGGGTTGCAGCGGCAGGCTCGACCTGAGAAACCACGCCTTCCAGGTGCTGGAGAGTCTCATCGACGGTGAGTGAATACATCTCGCGACCCAAGCCCTCGCCCGATTCCAACGCGGTCTTCAGAAAGTGGCCGGCGATTTCCTTGGCCAGGGAATCCGTGATCGCCTTGCCTGTACGCTGCTTGTATTCGACCCAGGCGGGGTGCGGAAGGGCGACCCAGACCGGCCGGCCGTCGACGAGAAACTTGATGTCCACCGCATCGGCGTGGCGGGTAGCGATAGCGACAATCAGTGCCTGGTAGACGCAGTGCACTGGCTTTTTTGCCCAACGGTCGGTCGCGGTGAAATCAGTGAACATAAGAACCCGGGAACTAGTTACTATAGCGCCCGCCGCGGGTGGGGAGCAAACCGATTCCATGAACAAAAAGGCCGCTAGCTGACGCCAGCGGCCCTGCGCAATTCCAATCTCAATCTAATCGCGTTCCGGCGGGCGTTTCCCTGATCTCGGAATCTCGTGCTCCTGGTCCAGATATTCCATCGGCCCGTGATCGGAGTGCGCATTCGGCACCGGCCGATCCCCGTCCGCACTCATCAGCTCCGTCTCCGGCGTGGAAGCCTTCAGACCGGAGGCGGTGGTGTAGATCGCTTCGTGGAACAGAGATCCCGCCTTCGCCTGCGCGGTGGCAAAGACTGGAAATACTTTGCCGCCACCAAATCCCACAGAGACATAATCCGCGACCATCGTCCCCGAGAACGTTTCCGGCAGCCACGTCAGCTCCATCGGACCCGCCAGCGTTTCTGGCGCGGTCCATTTCGATCCTCCCGTGGAGGACTGAACAAATCCGACGTTCAGCGAGCAGTCACTCCCGCATTTCGACACGGGATAGAAGTAATACACGAGGGCAATCTGCGCCTTGGCTCCCTTCGTGCCCGGTGCAATCGCCGTGCCGGTAATAAAGTGATCGACGGTGCTTGAAACGGCATCGATCGGCACGCGCTTGACCGCCGACCACTTGGTGCCGTTGCTCGAAGTGCTGTAGACAATGTCGTTCGACGTGCAGCCCACGCGGAAGCGGCAATCTGGCCAAAACACGTACACCTTGCCGGCGGCGTCGATGGCCGACGTGACCAGGCCGCCGCTCCGGAGGGTCCCGGCCTCGGCGTGACTGGTGTAGCTGGCGACGTTCACCGCTTTCGTCCAACTGGCTCCGCCGTTGGTTGAGGTGTATGCGGTTACTTCTCCATTCCCCGCGAATCCCAGGATCGGTACAATCACGATCCCCTTCGGCTGCACCACGGGTACGCCGCCGATGCCATAGTCTTGGGCCGCCGTGGCCATCACCGACCCCCAAGTTTGCCCACCATCGGTTGATGTGCTCATCTGGATCAGGTCGCCATCGTTTGTGTTGTCCCACTCGGCATAGCAGTGGCCGTAGTAGGGGCTGGTGGAGGTGTTGTCGCAGACAATCCAGTTCTTGTCGGCGGAGGCCGATCCTTTGATCGTAATCGGGTCTCCCCAAGTGAGTCCGTCGGCCGACCGGCTCACGGCGACTGAAGTGTTGCTGGCGATCGGCAGCGTTGCGATCAGCCAGACGCCATGCATGGCGTCGTACGCCACGGCCGCGTCGCTGGCCGCCGAGTGGGTTCCGCCCTGGTAAATCGTAATGCCCGGCAGATAACCGTTGGTCCAGCTCGTGCCAGCATCGGTTGAAGTGGCGAACCCAATGTCGGCCCCGCCGCCAGAGTAAATCCGCGCCACCTGAAACGCGCTCACGATGGTCGAGCCGTAGGAAAATGTTCCGGGTTCGACCTCGGTCTCATGCTGGCTGGGAGTATCCGTGAATGTGTCTGTACTCAGTTGCGTGAGAGCGACTTGGGCCTGGGCATAAGCCGTGAACACCATGCCAGCAGCCAAAACGGCCAGGCACAGGGCACGAGTGTGGAAGAAGGGTCGAGTGCAAGCGCTCATTCGAATTCGCCTCGGAGAGAACTGGTGAGGATCGAGTGCAGGGGCAGCTTCGCGAACCGCACCAGAGCCGATATTCGGGCACGATCTGCCGGCCCTCGGGGATTGCCGGCGCCCGCCTCAGTTCCCCGAGACTAGCCGCTCGCGCCCATGGTGTCAATATCCTTGAAAAACAACTTGGGCATGGTGTCAAATCCTCTGCTAGCCTATGATTATGCCGCAATCGATCAAAGAGCGTGTGGGCAAGTTACGAGAAGAGATCGCAGAAATCAGTGAAGCAAACCGCCTCTATCTGGCCGGTGGGAAAAAACTGATCGGCGCCTCGGATCAGGAGCGGCGCCTGCAAAGATTGCAGGAAATTATGGACGAACTCAAGTCGCTGACGGACTGGAAGAAAACCTAACCCGCGGGCGCACGTTCAGTCCAGCTTCTCAATCCGACGCCTGCACCTGCATCGTTTCCGTAATCCAGAGTTGTGCCGGAGCGCCCTTGGTGGTGCGAGTCGCGGTTGCCCGAAAGCTGGTGGCGGTGTTTTCGACGTCGTAGATATACGGTGGCCGCTCGCCTTTGATGGTGAGGTAGTTGCCCGAAGTCAGTTCGTCCAGCGAAGCGTACTTCCCTTGCGATGCCAGGTAGCCGCGCTCGGCATTGGCGATGCCGATCAAGTCGTTCTTTACTCCTGCGATGGTGGTCACGTCGGCGGCGTTACTGGGTCCGGCAGCGGGAGTCAGCGTCTTGACCTGTAGGGAATAGATGTAGACGCCTATGGCCATTGTGATCATCGTTGCCAATATTCCGAAAGCTGCTCTCATTGTCTGGTCCGTTCCGCGTCTGGTCCGCTCCGCTCGTACTATTGCACCGCGAAACCGTCGACCGGGCAAGTAACCAGAGTGTATGTGCGGCCAATCCTCAGCCTAAGCGGGGGTCACATCGGGGCATCGCGCCCGCGAGGCCACAACTGGACTGCGCGCGAGGAAAAACTTTCGCGCCGGATTTCGGAAGGGCTGATGAGGGTGATTTCGAATGGCGACCCCGGAGGGAGTCGAACCCCCAACCCTCAGCTCCGAAGGCTGATGCTCTATCCAGTTGAGCTACGGGGCCATCCGAGTCGATTCTACACTGGGGCCTGCGTTGAATCATCTCCCACCCACGGAATTCCGCTCCGCGTTGTACCATGAAAACGCAGGCTGCAAACGCGAAATCACAACGCATGTCTCTCGCCTCCAATCTCGCGCCCAGTCCAGTGACCCACACAAGTTCGCGGCTGCTCGAGTTCGAGATCTTGCGCGATTTGCTGGCCGGGTACGCCTCGTCGCCCCTGGGCCAGCGCCGGATCGGCGAACTTCTGCCTTCGCTCGACCGCTCCTGGATCGCCAACCAGCACCAGCTCACCACCGAAATCCGCGAGTATCGCCGAGTCGGCGGACGCTTCGAATTCGCCGGTTTGCCCGAAGTCAGAAAGCTGATCGAGAAATCCCGGATCGGCGGAGCAGCGCTTGAAACCACGGAAATCCGCGACGTAATTTTGGTCGCCGACCGCGGAGCCGAGTGGCGCGAAATTGTGCGTCAGCCGCCAGCGGCAATGCGCTCCGATTGGGCGGCCGTGCAGACGCTCTCCGCCGGCATCCAGGATTTCACCGACTTCCTGCGCCAGTTCCACAACAAAATTCTGCCCGACGGCACGCTCGACGACCGTGCCTCTGCCGAACTCAGCCGCATTCGCCGCGAGATCGAAAAACAGAAGCGCCAAATTCAGGAATCGCTGCGCGGCTACCTGCGCAAACTTGCCGAAGGCGGCACCGTGCAGGATGAACTCATCACCATTCGCGGCGAGCGCTTTGTCATACCGGTGAAAGTCGAGCAGAAACGCCGCGTGCAGGGCGTGGTCCACGGCGCCAGTTCCAGCGGGCAGACCGTCTTCGTGGAGCCGCTCGAAACCATCGAGCAGAACAACGACCTGGTCCGCCTGCTGGATGAAGAACAAGCCGAGATCCATCGCGTTCTGCTGGAGATGACGCGCCAGATCGCGGAATCCGCCGAAGCGATTCTCGCGGCCGCCGAGACTCTTGCCGAGCTCGAGCTGCAATTTGCCAAGGCGCGCTTTGGCGAAGACTACAACTGCGTCGCCGTTAGCCTTTCCGGGGATGGGTCCGGGGTGGGCGAAGACCGCCTGCTGCTTCACCGCGCACGGCATCCACTGCTTGAGCGCAACCTGAAACTCAAGAACGCGAAGATAGTCCCCGTCAGCATCGAGATGGAAGGCGACCATCGCCAACTGGTGATCACCGGACCGAACACCGGCGGTAAAACGGTCTCCCTGAAAACGCTGGGCCTGCTTGCGCTCATGGCCCAGTCCGGGATCCCCGTGCCCGCCGACCGCGCCGACATGCCCGTCTTCGACGCGATTCTCGCCGACATCGGCGATTACCAGTCGATCGAACAGAATCTCTCGACCTTTTCGGCGCACGTGACCAACATCGATTTCATCTCGCGCACCGCGACCGCAAATTCGCTGGTGCTGCTCGACGAGCTTGGGTCTGCGACCGATCCAGAAGAAGGCGCTGCGCTGGCCGTGGCCATTGCCGAGCACTTCCGTCAGGTTGGGTGCTTGAGCGTGATCTCAACGCACCACACGTCGCTCAAGGTTTACGGCGCGAACACGGCAGGAGTCATCAACGCCTCGGTCGGCTTCGACGAAGCCACCTTGCAGCCAACTTACGAACTAAAGATCGGCGTCCCCGGCGCTTCCGCCGGCATCAACATCGCGCAGCGGCTCGGATTGAATCCCGCCATCATCGCATCGGCGCGCTCGCGACTGGGCTCGCAGACGCAGGATGTCGGGCGCTTTCTCGATCGCTTGCACTCCGACCTGCGCGAACTGGAATCCGAGCGCGCTCGCATGCAACTCCGCGAACAAGAGCTGGAGCGCGAGAAATCGCGGCTCGCATCCGAGGGCCGCAAAGAACAGCAGTCCAAGATTCGCGAGATGGAGGCGAAGCTCGAAACTTTGTTCCGCGACTTCGAGTACCACGCGCGCGAGACCGTGAACGCCGTGCAGGACCGCGCCGCCGCGCAGAAGTTATCGAAAGAGGCGGAGCGCCGCATCGCCAAAATGCGGCGGGAATTTCGCGAGCAGTTCGATGCCACAGTCGTCGCGCATGCCACGGGCGCCGATCGCGGCGATCCCAACGCGCAGCCGAGCCTGGTGAAACACGTCTCCGAGGGCGACACCGTCAAGCTCAAGTCGATGGGCCGCGCCGCTGTCGTCAAAAAGAAAATCGGAGACGATCATTTTGACGTCGAGATCGGCTCGATGAAGATGCGCATTCATCGCGAAGACATCGCCGAGGTGCTGGCAACCGCCCAAGGAAACTCGCAGCCTCTGTCATCGCCCGTCGAAGCGGCGCGCTCGCGGGGAATTACCGTCAAGCTGCAAAACGAATTCAGCGACCTGAACACGCCCAGCGAAATCAACGTCATCGGGCGCACCGTGGACGAAGCCACCGGCGAAGTCGAGAAATTCATCGACCGCGCGTTTCTCGCCGGAATGCCGCGCGTGCGTGTTGTACACGGCAGCGGCATGGGGATTCTGCGCAAGGCGCTGCGCCAGTACCTAAAGAAACACCCGCACGTGGAGTCGGTTACGGAGCCGCCGTCGAATGAAGGCGGCGGCGGCGCAACGGTGGTCGAGTTACGGGTCTGAGGCAATCCGGCCTTCGGGCGATTGGGAACCGCAGTAACCGTGGTACCCGCCCGTGGCCGTGAAATGGCGCTATAATCGGCTCAGTTTTCTCCCCCTCCGACGTGGATCCATGGACAAAACCCCAGCGGTTTTGACCGCAACCGAGAGAGTTCGGCGGTCAGCGCCCGTACCCCGGCTCAGGCTCCTGACCGAACTGGAGCCCCGCCATCGTGTGTTCATGGGCAATCTGGCGGATTTGCTCTGGTCGCGCCCTGCGCCGCGGATCCCGATCACCTCACGGCCTGGGCGTTTCTGGGATGACGTTTTCGTCCCCACCGGCGCCCCCTGGTCCGCGTTCCTGGAGTCGATGCTGTTGCAGTCGCTGTTGATCGTTTTGTTCGTATGGGGCCAATCCAGAGTATGGGTATCGGTAAATCCGTTCCCGCAGCGAGTGGTCCACAGGTCGATCACCTACTACCCGCCGGCTCGGTCTTTTCCAGCGGCGGAGGGCAGAGCTTCGAGAGCGCCAGCTCGTCCGCGAGTCCAGCACACAGCGACACCGCCAACGGCACGTCAACCGGCGCTTCGAGTGAGGCCTCAGGCAAAGCCAAGCCTGGTCACGCCGCCCGACATCAAGCAAGCTACGGCCAAACTGCCAAACCTGCCGAACTCCCAGGTGGTTCCACCCATGGTGCCGTTCGCAGCTACCGCGAACCCGCGGCGGAATGCGTTGGCGTCGCCCTCCGCGGTAGTGGCTCCGCCGCCCGATGTTCACCCGGACGCCGATCAGGCTCGCCGGCTGGCGCTACCTCAGGCGGCTGCGGTTGCTCCCGCGCCCGAACTTGGCGGGCCTTCCGCCCGAGCTGGGAAGGTTCTCAATCCGAGTGACGCGCGAGTTGTGCCTCCTCCTCCGTCGGTTCAGGGTGCAGGTAATGCTAGAACAGCACGCTCGGGCTCGATGGCGGGCGCGGGTTCGCAAGTGGTACCGCCTCCGCCTTCGGTTCAGGGTGCAAACGGCGGTGGAGGTACGCGGTTGAGTTCGGTGGCCGGATCGGGACCGAACATTGTGCCTCCTCCGCCGTTGGTGCAGGGTGCAGGCAATGCCACGGGAGCTGCACGGCTGGGTTCCATGGCTGGTGCGGGTTCGCAGGTCGTACCACCGCCTCCGTCCGTTCAGGGCGCTCAGCATCCTGCTGGTAGTTCGCGGTTGAGTTCATTATCCGGAGCGGGGCCGAATGTCGTACCTCCGGCGCCGTCGGTAGGCAATGGCGCTGGAGCGGCACGGTTGGGGTCGATGGCTGGTGCGGGTTCACAACAAGTGGTTCCGCCTCCTCCTTCGGTTCAGAGTTCGAGCGGATCTGCTGGAGGCGGGCGGTTGAACTCGCTTTCGGGAGCGGGGTCGGAAGTTCTGCCGCCTCCTTCGTCGGTTGAGGGTGCGGGGAATTCGGGCGCGGGTGGGGTGTTACAGCCGATGGATCATCCCTTGCTGAATCCCCTGCCGATCGACGATGCTTCGGCCGCTTCGGCCGCTCAGGCGGGCAACGGCGAAGATACGGCTACTCTCGAAGACTTGCCTCTCGGTTTGCTGGGGGTGGTGTTTGCCGCGCCGGGAACGTCGTATTTTTCCAATTTCGAAGTCTTTGTCGCCAAGCGACGAGTTGGCAAGGACCAACTGCAACTCATCAAGCTGGTATATGAATTTCTTCCCTACCAACGGCGGCTGTCGGAATACGATCTCAACAACCAGAAGCTGCGTGTCATCAAATTGCGCGTGATCCCGGATCCGAGCTGTGACGAGTCGTTGGCGCACATGATCCAGCCTCAAGCCGACCCGACTGGTGCGGTGCCAGAGACTCCAAAACTCCCGGCAGCGTTGCTTTCCACCGACCTGAATGCGCCCTTGCCCTGTTATCGCACCAACGCTGACGACTTCCGCAAGGCGATGTTGAAAGCCCGGTGAACGCGGGAGCCGGCACCCCCCCTACGGCGAGCAAATGGAGATGGCGCATCCCGCCAAAATGAAAGCCATCAGCGCGGGCAAGAAGAAACCGCCTCATCTCCGCTTCGAGAGCCTTCTCTTCTAAGCGCTCGGAAATCTCCGTCGCCTCTTGACCTTTACTTATCATGGATGTCCCCATGTTTCCCGGTTAATGACGGCCCGTACTTTATTGCTGGGAAAGCACTTGCCCGTTAAAGAACGGTTAAGAACCAGTTTCATTGACGGCAGCCCAGGCTTGCACCATAGTCGCTCGCACCGGAGATCAACCCGGCGGGGCGCCGAACGGGCTATCTAGGGGCGGTTTTCTCCAGAGAGGCTCCCTGAAATCCAGCAACTCAAAGGACTGTTTATGCCAACCGTTTGCCGCAGTCACCAAACCAATCGTTCCTATTGTTTTCTCGCCGGCGTTTTCGCCCTGTGCCTGGGCGCGCTGGCTATGCCCCATGCCGAGGCCCAGACGATCCACCAACTCGCCTACAACAACTCGACCTGGATCGACCAGGACCTCTCCAGCCAGACGACCGACCCGCACACTGGAGTCGCCGCCTTCGTCACTACTCCCAACGACCAGATTCACACCTTCTACCTCGACAGCGCCGAGGATGTTCACCAACTGTTCTTCAATGGAACCAGCTGGAGCGATGAGGACCTGACGGCCGAAGGCTTCGGCGTTCGCGCCATGGCCAAGAGCGCGGTCGCCGGATTCTCCGAGTCGAACCTGCAGTACGTGTACTACGTCTCGCAGAACCAGCATGTGCATCAGTTGTTCTATAACAATGCCGATTGGGCCGACGCGGACATCACCAGCCTGAGCGGAGGTCCGCTGACCACCAAGACGCCTCGATTGACGGCTTTGGCGACCGGCAGCAGCGGCTTTCACGTGTACTATCTGGCCTCCAACGGTCACGTCAATCAGCTGTACAACGTCAGCGGGAGTTGGGTGAACCAGGACATCACGAAAGTTGCGAAAGGGCCCTCCGGCAGAGCCGTATGGATTGCCAGCATCAACGTAGGCAATCTGCAATACGTGTATTACCTGGCCACCACCGGCCACGTTCACGAACTGTATTACAACGATTCCACGTGGCTGGATGAGGACCTGACCGTCAAGGCCGGTGTACCGGTGGCGGCAGCCGCCAGTCCTATCACGGCGTTGGTGTTTCCCGGCGGAAATGTCAACGAGGTCTTCTTTATCGCTAACAACAACCACTTGTGGCAGATGCTTTCCGCCGACAACAACGTGTGGGCGAGTGATGACGTGACCAGCCAAGGCGGAGGTCCAGCCGCGAATCCCGCCAACGGCATCGTGGCTTTTACCACTACGCCGAACGACGAACTACATCTGTTTTACCTCTCCAAGAAGCACATCAATCAGTTGTCCCTGCCCGCCGGCACCGATGACTGGCAAAACCAGGATTTGACGGCGGAATATGGAGGCAAACCGAACGGGACCAGCGCAATGTCGGGCTTCTCGCTGGCGAACTTGCAATACCTGTACTACGTGTCGAAGTAAAACCCAACCGCGTACGCGAAGGGGCTGCGGCAAAATGCGGCCCCTCGCCCGCGGCCGCCAAGCTGGCCCCGCGATGGAATCCGCACCTGGCGGCGCTGCATGCCCGCGAGTTGGAGCGCGGACATCGCAACCGCGGCACGCTGGCGGTGGCGCGCAAATTCGCCGCTTATTTGTTGGCCGCCGACAAAAGCGGCCAGGCCTTCCAAACGCACGCGCCGCTGGAAGTGCCAACACAAAAAGCTGCCTAAGAAGGAAAAACTTTGAACCAAGCGGCGATCGACCGGCCGTTCCTCGCCAACTCGGGGACTGGGCAGAGGAGTTTCGACTCCCGATGCTCCTTACCGTCTGTATCGAGGCCGGCCGGAAAACCCTAACTCATGCTTCGTGGACCGGGCTCGAGCCCGTTTCCCGCAAATGGATGTCTGGCCAGGCTGCCGCTTTGGCCGCGCACAATGACCGCAGGCCGTTCGCTAGCTCAATCGTCCCATCTCCGCTTCGAGAGCCCACTCTTCCAAGCGCCAGGAGACCTCCGTCTCCTCTTGACTCTTACTTATCATGGATGTCAGCGAATTCGGCGTAGACCCATCCCTAAGACCGCGACCGTCGATGATACCCAGGTTAGCGCCCAAAGAACGGGCGCGAACCTGGGGCACCAGCTATCCTCATCGGCTACGTGAGTCAAGGGAGCGAGGCCGCGAACGGGTACGCAATATTCCGCTCCACATCTATTATTTGCTTTTTGTTCGCCTTATGACATACTGTGGCAGCGCGCCGCTGCCGAGCTTCGCTCGGTTGGACCCTTCGGCTCCGCTCAGGGCAGGCTTCGAGGTCGCCCGTCCCCACACGAGCAGAGCAGAGGGCGGGAAAATTTTATTTCGGACTGGTTTTCCTGTGGTGCTCCTCTCACGTCCACAGGTGGAAAAAGATTACGATGCAACGTACTCAACTCAACATCGTGGCGACTCTGGAAACCAGCATCGGCCGTTTGCCGGCGAATATTGAAGCCGAGCGCTCCATTCTGGGCGCGGTGCTGCTGGATAATCACGCCTTCAACGACGCCGCCGAGCATCTGAAGCCGGAAGATTTTTCCATCGATTCGCACCGGCGCATTTATTCGCGGATGTTGGACCTGAACGAGTCGTCGCGGCCCATCGACATCATCACGCTGGTGGAAGAGCTGGAGCAGAACAAAGACCTGCAAGCGGTCGGCGACGTTGGGTACATCTCCGGGCTGCTGGACGGCGTGCCGGACCGGCCTTCGATCGAGCATTACGTTCGGATTGTCCGCGACAAGGCGATTCTGCGCGGGCTGATCAACGTCTCGAATACAGCGATCGCCAGGGCCAGCGAGCAGGCCGATCCCGCGGACGAGATTCTGAACGAGGCTGAGGCTGCGGTCTTCCAGCTTTCCGAGAAGCGAATTGGCAAAGGGTTTCAGGGGATCAAGGAGATTGTCCGCGACTCGTTCGGATCGGTCGACGCCCTGCTGCAACGCGGGCAGCGCATTACCGGGCTGGCCACGCACTACACCGATCTCGACGAGAAGACCAGCGGTTTCCAGAAGTCGGACCTGATCATTCTGGCGGCGCGGCCTTCGATGGGCAAGACCGCGTTTGCCATGAACATTGCCGAGAATGCCGCCATCGACGATGGCAAGGTCGTGGGCATCTTTTCGCTCGAAATGTCGAGCGAGGCGCTGCTGCAACGGTTGCTGTGTTCGCGCGCGATTGTCGACGCGCACAAGATGCGCACCGGTTCGCTGTGGGGCGACGACATGAAGAAGATCGTCCGCGCCATGGAGGAACTTTCCAAGTCCATGCTCTTTATCGACGATTCGCCCGGGATCTCGCTGAGCGAAATGCGGGCCAAGGCGCGGCGGCTGAAGCAATCGCAAGGACGACTCGATCTGCTGGTGGTGGACTATTTGCAGCTGATGTCGGGCGGGAGCAAGCGCTTCGAGAATCGGACGCAGGAAGTTTCGTCGATTTCGCGGGGACTAAAGGCGATCGCCAAAGAACTCGGCGTGCCGGTGCTCGCTTTGTCGCAGCTAAGCCGCGCTCCCGAAAGCCGGGGCGGCGACCACCGGCCGCAACTCTCCGATCTGCGTGAATCGGGGTCGATTGAGCAGGATGCCGACGTCGTCATGTTTATTTTCCGCGAAGAGATCTATAAGCCGGACGACCTCGAGCTCAAGGGTCTGGCCGAGATCATCATTGCCAAGCAGCGCAACGGGCCGATCGGCAAGTTCAATCTTGCGTTTTTGCACAATTCCACCCGCTTTGCCAACAAGTACGAAGGCAATAACGAGCCCGGCGAACAGGCTTAGTTTCCGCGTACGGCTGAATGCGCCAGTTCCGACCCGGAGACACCTCCATCCTGTGGAAAACTTTGTGGATGATAAGGACTGCCTTGAGAATTGTGCTTTTTCTGCCGCCTGGCAGGGCCGTTTCGGAGCGATGGCGGCTTTCCTAAGGCTATGTTTCTAAGTTGGTTAACTCTGGTATGAACTAAAGTCGGCGGAAAGGCTTGCAAATCAACACTTTCGTCTCCGAATCTGAGATTTGCACATAATCCGAAAGGCCAAGCCCCGCACTGGCAGCGGCTTTGGCCCTGATTTGCCGATGGGGTCGTCGGGAGACGGAGGGTTCCCGCCCCTCTGATTCAGTGTCGGCAGAGAGCATAAACCACGGGGTCCACGGGGGTGCACGGGGGCCCAAGCCACTGACTCAGAGCTTCCCGAGGAGCAGACCAAAAAAACCTACTGGTGAAGCTCAATCGCGAAGACGTAGGCGGGCTTTCCGAGGGTAGGGGAGTCGACATACTCGATCTTGGCCGAGGCGCCCTCCAGGTCGTGGCAGGGATTGATGTCGGACTTGGGCGAGAAGCCGAGAGCGGTGAACGCGAGTTTGTAATAGTTTCCGCTATGCAGAGCCATCGTCTTGCCTTTGGCAACAAGGATCAGGTCGATGGCTGAACCGCGGCAGCGCACATCCTGAAATTTCCCCGCCAGAAAACGATGCGTTCCGGCCGGAGGCTTTTCCTCGGGCGTTTCCGGTTCGATCGTTTCGTTCTTATCGTCCGGTTCGTTCCCTTCGGTCGCCATTCGTCGATTTTGTTCCGCCACACGGTCGCGCGCTGTTGCGTAGTCCTCGACCTGCCTGAGAAAGTCTTGCACCGAGGCGGTTTCCTCCGGAGTCTTGGCGATTCGCGAGGCCTCGTGGAGGACGGCCTCGGCGTCCTTCAGGCGCTCCATCTGCATGAGCACGTGGGCGGCGCTGATGCGATAGGGGACATTGGCCGGGTCCAACTCCACGGCTTTGAGCGACATCAGATGCGCCTCATCGAGATTTCGTCTTCGCATGCCTTCGAAGGCGGCCAATCGTTCATAGGGTGGCGCGAATGACGGGTTGAGTTTTATGGCGGCGCGCAGACTGGCCTCGACTTGCGCGTCGGTTTCGGAATTGGGTTCGCCCGCGGAGTTCATGGAGATGGCCGCGAAATAGTAATGCGCCAGGTAACTCTGCGAATCGAGTTTCACCGCCTGTTCATACCACTTGCGCGATTCTTCCAGATGCCCGGCGCGAAATTCCAGAAATCCCATGGTTTCGTGGGCCAAGACATTTTGCGGATCTTCGCGCAACACACGGTCGAGGAGCAGGCGGGCATCCGTGAACCTCTCGTTGTAGGCGAGGAAGTCGGCCCGCACAGCATCGGCCTGCGCTTCGGTTAGGGTTCGTGCGGTGAAGGTTGCGTCGTCAATGCCGGTGGCAGCCGCCAGTTTGAAATATTGAAACCTGCCTTGACGAACGTAGGCTTCGAGATTCGACTGCAGTTGCTTGAGATCGCCGAACGCGCGGGTAGCGGCGGTGACCGGATCGACCTTGTTGACCAGCAGCTCGATGTAGTCGCCCCACAGCTGTGTCTTTTGCTGACGGTCCTTTGTGTATAAGTAGTGGGTCAGCGCCCAGGATTCCGCGTAGAAGATGGAGCCCTTATTTTCCTCGTGATAGTAAGGGGAGGTGGCATCTACGGTGAACAGGACGGGCAGCGGCAGCAATTTGTTTTGGCGCAGCAACAGCAGATTCGCCTCACTGGGCTGCCCCAGGGCGACATCTTTTTCGTGGATGTCGGTGTTCTCATAAAACTCGGCCAGCCCTTCGTTCATCCACAAGGGCATCCACTCGGCAGCTTTGCTCAGAAGAAAGTGCATGTACTCGTGATAAATCACTGCATAGGGATGATCGCCCTCGGCGTCCAGGCGCATGAGAACGTAGTTCTTGTCGGGCGCGCGCAGAAAAAGTCCACCTAACTTCAGTTGCCCTTTCGCGAGATAAGCCTCTGGTTCGAGAGTGCGGAAATCCTTCTCGTCTTTGAGGGCGAGTACGACAATCGGCGAACCGTTATCGATGGGCAAGTGAGGAAACGCCATGTGAGAAATCGAGCGCATGCGCTCAAACTGGTCGGCGATGCGCCGCCCATCCTTCTCGTTGGAGGTGGTCAGGACGGTGAAATGGGGGCTGCGGACTTCCGTCCAGGCCTCCGGCTTATCGCGCGCCGGAGCCAGGGGCGGCGCGAGTAAGATCACAAACAAAACAGTAAGTTTCCGCATAACTAAATTTCCATAACAACGAGCCACTACAGATATACCGAAGACCTTGCCGAGTCAAATGAATTTCGCGAAAAGCGGGCAACTGCGGCACTGCGCGTCACAACCAGCTGTCACAACCAGCTGTGACGCGCCTCATGGCGTGAGTTCTCGGCAAGACATACGCTCTTACAGAAAGGAGGAGTCTGGATGTCCTCCTGGTCTCAAGTCGGCGTGGCCCCGGCGAGCGCGGCGTTTTCCCGCCTCCAGCTCCGCCGCACACGCACACGCGTCGTTTTCACATTCTCCTTATCTGCGGCCGTTGCGATTCGCGGCGCGCGCCGTACTCAAGCTCAAGCTCTTGACTGCGCTGGCGACTGGACCGTCTGTGAAGTCGTGGCCGGATGTGCTAGCTTGTTTCGGGCATCAAACGCTTATGCCGTCTAATCTCTTTTCGCGGAGAACTCTCTATGCTGCATCTCGATACTGGTAACACGGGGTTCATGATTCTATGCACCAGCCTGGTTATGTTGATGACGCCCGGTCTCGCTTTTTTTTATGGCGGACTGGTGGGGCGCAAGAACGTGCTCGCCATCATGATTCAGAGTTTTGTCTCGATGGGCTGGACGACGGTGATCTGGTATCTCTACGGCTATTCGCTGTGCTTCAGCGGCGACTGGCATGGGGTCATCGGCAACTTCCACAACGCATTCCTGCGCGGCGTCGACCTGAACACGCCGTCGCCGAATGCAACGATTCCAGCCTTTGTGTTTATTGCCTATCAAATGATGTTCGCCATCATCACGCCCGCGCTGATCTCGGGAGCGTTCACCAACCGGGTCACGTTCAAGGCGTACATGCTGTTTCTGACCGGCTGGCTGACTTTCGTTTACTTTCCGTTTGTCCATATGGTTTGGGGTGGAGGTTTCCTGCAGCAATGGGGCGTGCTCGACTTCGCGGGAGGTATCGTGGTGCACAACATCGCGGGAATCGCCGCCTTGGCCTCGGTGCTGTATGTGGGCAAACGCCACACGGCGGATCGTGGGCCGCACAGCATTCCGCTGGTTGCGCTGGGAACGGGACTGCTTTGGTTTGGATGGTACGGCTTTAACGCGGGCAGCGAAATGCGCGTGGATTCGGTGACGGCGACTGCGTTTCTGAACACCGATGTGGCGGCGTCGTTCGCGGCCGTCGCCTGGCTGTTTGTGGCATGGATCAACGAAAAGAAACCGAAACTTCTCGGATTGCTGACGGGCGCCGTTGCCGGGCTGGCGACGATCACTCCCGCAGCCGGATATGTTTCGCCGACCACCGCGGTCATCATTGGCATCGTTGCCGGGGTGGTTTGTTACTACGCGGTGGAAATGAAGAACAAAATGGGGTGGGACGACGCGCTCGACGTTTGGGGAGTCCACGGGGTTGGCGGCTTCCTAGGCATCGTCATGCTGGGAATCTTTGCCAACAAGGAGTTCAACCCCAACGGCGCGAACGGACTGCTCTACGGCGATCCGACGTTCCTGCTGAAACAAGTGACGGCAGTGGTTTTCTCATCGGTATGGGCCTTTGTGTTCACCTACGGAATGTTGCGCATCATCGATGCGTTCACCCCGGTGAAAGTCACCGAGATCAGCGAGGCAATCGGCCTCGATGAGTCCATCCACGGCGAACACGCGTATGAGGAGGCTCCCGAGCACGACGACCTCTTTCACGCGGGAGTGCGCTAGTACGGCGATGGTGGAGGGACCGGCGTCTGCCGCGTCAAGCCGGGCGGAGACGCCCGGCGCTCCACCAACAGACCGGGCTCTGGATCGACATGGGTTTTTAGCTGTCCTCGCCCACCTTCAGCAGCGCCAGGAAAGCCTCCTGCGGAATATCCACGCGGCCGATGCGCTTCATTCTCTTCTTGCCTTCTTTTTGCTTTTCGAGCAGCTTGCGCTTGCGGCTGATGTCGCCACCGTAGCACTTGGCGATCACGTTCTTACGGATGGCCGGCACCGTCTCGCGGGCAATGATCTTGGCGCCGATTGCCGCCTGAATCGCCACTTCAAACATCTGGCGCGGGATCAGTTCTTTCATCTTCGCGGCCAGCAACCGCCCGCGGTCGTAGGCGAAATCGCGATGGATAATGGTCGAGAGCGCATCGACCGGTTCGCCCGCCACCATGATGTCGAGCTTGGCCATTGGCGATGTCCAATTGCCCGACAGGTGATAGTCGAGCGAAGCGTAGCCGCGAGACACCGACTTGAGCCGGTCGTAAAAGTCGAGAACGATTTCATTCAGCGGCAACTCATACTGCAGCATGACGCGCGTGCCGGTGACATATTCGAAACTCTTCTGCTTGCCGCGTTTTTCCTCGACCAGCTTCAGAATGCCGCCCACATATTCTTCGTTGGTCAGAATCACGGCGAGAATCACCGGCTCTTCGACCCTGGCGATCTCGCTGGTGTCGGGCCAACGCGAAGGATTATCCACTTCGATCACCGAGCCGTCGGTTTTGGTGATTAGGTAGCGCACGCCCGGGGCCGTCGTGATGAGGTCGAGACCGTATTCGCGCTCCAGCCGCTCCTGGATGATCTCCATGTGCAGGAGGCCGAGAAAGCCGCAGCGGAAGCCGAAACCCAGCGCCACCGAACTTTCCGGCTCGAAGAAGAACGATGAGTCATTCAGCTTTAATTTTTCCAGCGCCTCGCGCAGTTGCGTGTGTTCGTGCGCGTCGACCGTGTAGAGGCCCGCGAAAACCATGGGCTTGATTTCTTCAAAGCCGGGCAACGCCTGGATGGCGGGCCGGTCGTCGTCGGTGATGGTGTCGCCGATCTTCGTGTCCGCGACATTCTTGATATTGGCGACGATGAATCCAACTTCGCCCGCCACCAGTTCGTCGATTTCCACCGGTTTCGGCGTAAGGACGCCTAGAGTCTCCACCTGAAATACATGACCGTTCGACCAGAGCCGGATCTTCTGCCCCTTGCGCAACCGTCCCTCGAAAACGCGCGCGAGCACCACCACGCCGCGATAGGGATCGAACCAGGAATCGAAGAGCAGCGCCTGCAAATGCCGCTCCGGCGAGCCTTTTGGCGGCGGCACTCGCTTCACAATCGCTTCGAGAACATCGGGGACGCCCTGGCCGGTTTTCGCGCTGATCAGTAAAGCGTCCGTCGCATCCAACCCGACCGCGCTCTCGATCATTTCCTTTGTGCGCGCAACGTCGGCGCTTTGCAGGTCGATTTTGTTGATCACGGGAATAATTTCGAGGCCGTGATTGATCGCGAGATATGAGTTCGCGAGCGTCTGCGCTTCGACGCCCTGCGAGGCGTCAACCACGAGCAGAGCGCCTTCGCAGGCGGCCAGGGAGCGGGAGACTTCGTAGGAGAAATCGACGTGGCCGGGAGTGTCGATCAGATTGAGCTGGTAAATCTGGCCATCCTGCGCCGGGTACAACATGCGGACGGCATGGGCCTTAATGGTGATGCCGCGCTCGCGCTCCAGGTCCATGGAGTCGAGCACCTGCTCCTGCATTTCACGCATGGCGAGCGAGCCGGTGAGCTCGAGCAGGCGGTCGGCGAGCGTGGATTTGCCGTGGTCAATATGGGCAATAATCGCAAAATTTCGGATGTGTGAGGCTTCCATGCAGATAACTAGATTCTAACAGGGTGAGAGCGAGCTCTTTTGCCACAGAGACACGGAGGCACAGAGAAACCTCCGGCCGCAAGAACCAGAAACAAAACCGGAGGAAGGTCAGGGAAGTTCTGCCAGAGACAAGGATTGAACAAGGACAGAATCCTTGCTGGTAATATTCGGCTCCCTCAACCTCGATGGATTTTCCAGAAACCAGACATCAGAGCCGCGATCAGGACCAGCGTCAGCGCTTCGACCAACAATGCATAGGACGTCCACCGCTTCTGCCGGTCGAATCGCGCCAGCAAACGGCTGATGATCAGCCATATCACCACCACGGGAGAAGCCAGGAGTCGGAAAAGACAGAACCAGCCGAGGATCATGATTGACTGGCCGACTGCCGGAATGGCGATCAGCGCCGCGCTAAGCGGCGCCGTCAAGCTGAAGCCGAATAGGACTTTCGCATACGTCTCGGTGGCGGTCTCTGATTTTCGGATGACGAACACCAGAAACACGGTGGGGATCATGAGCAGAAAGCAGATGAAAAGCTCCAGCATCATGTCGCCGCCTGCCCACATGCCTGCGTAAGCATCGGCATCTTGGGGATGGAGGACGTATTGCAGGTAACGCGCGACGATCAAGGCCACTGCGATCGCCAGAACCGCCGCGTAGCCCGCAGCTACCAGACGCAACTGCACCCGGTAAGGGATTGGCTTCATGCGGGGAATTCTACAGGCAGCAGCGGCGCAGGCTGGTTACCCGGCAGGTGCGAGGCATGGCGGTGGTGGAAAAATGCCTATTGCGAAAGAAAGGGCGCGATTGCTCGCGCCCCTTTCCTTCAAGTTGGTTTGTTCCTTCTGACCTAGTCCCTGACTCCATCCATGAACGCCCGCAGCTTGCGCGAACGCGATGGATGGCGCAGTTTTCGCAGTGCCTTGGCCTCGATTTGGCGGATGCGTTCGCGGGTTACTGCGAACGACTGGCCGACTTCTTCGAGCGTGTGCTCGGAGCCGTCTTCCAGTCCGAAGCGCATCTTGATGACCTTCTCTTCGCGCGGGGTCAGCGTGCGCAACACCTGCGAAGTCTGGTCTTTGAGGTTGACGTTGATCACGGCTTCGGCCGGAGAAACGACCGCGCGGTCTTCGATGAAGTCGCCCAAGTGCGAATCTTCCTCTTCGCCAATCGGCGTTTCGAGGGAGATGGGTTCCTGAGCAATCTTCAGGACTTTCCGAACTTTTGCCACCGGAATGTCCATGCGCTTGGCGATTTCTTCGGAAGTTGGTTCGCGTCCCAGTTCCTGCACCAGCTGTCGCGAGGTGCGGATCAGCTTGTTGATGGTTTCGATCATGTGCACAGGGATACGAATCGTACGCGCCTGATCTGCGATGGCACGGGTGATGGCCTGCCGAATCCACCATGTGGCATACGTGGAAAATTTGTAGCCACGGCGGTATTCGAATTTATCCACAGCTTTCATCAGGCCGATATTGCCTTCCTGAATCAGGTCGAGGAACTGCAGGCCGCGATTGGTGTACTTTTTCGCAATCGAGACTACCAGGCGCAAGTTGGCTTCGATGAGCTCGCGCTTGGCGTGCTCGGCGTCCATATCGCCCTGGATGATCTCGCGCTGCGTGCGCTTGAGCTCCGGGAACAACAGGCCCGCTTCCACCTCGAGCTTTTCGAGCTCTCCGCGGACAGCGCGTGCCTGCTTTTTATATTCCTTCTTTTGCTCTTCGCTGCGCGTGGCCTCGGCCCGTTTTTCCAGGTTCTGAATCTGCCGGTCGAGCGAGCGCATGCCGTCGACCGTGCGGTTGACGCGGTCGATGAGGCGCTTGCGTTCGTTGTTGGTGAAGCCAAGTTTCCGCACAGCGATCGAAGTGCGGACAATCGCATGCGCCAGCTGGAAACGGTACCGGCGATGATCGCGCGGCCGCTTCTTCAAGTTCACCGCCGCCAGCTTCTCCTGGAGCGGCTCCACTTTCTTGTAAAGCTTTTCGAGCGCGTGGATCTTGGCGAGAAATTCCTTCAGACGCTTGTCGACGATCTCTTCCGTGATTTCCTCTTCGTCGAAGGTGACCAGCTCTTTGATGGAGCGGACGCCCTTTTCGAGGTCCTCGCCGAGGGCGAGGAGTTCACGGATCACAATCGGAGAGCGCGAAAGCGCCTTCAGAACGCGGTTTTGCCCCCGCTCGATCCTCTTAGCGATTTCGACTTCGCCTTCGCGGGTGAGCAGCGGCACTGTCCCCATCTCCCGCAAGTACATGCGGACGGGGTCATTGGTTTTTTCCATGGCGCCGGGGGTTAAGTCGAGTTCGACGTCCTCGGAGCCTTCTTCCACATCCTCGAATTTTTTTTCCAGATCGGTCGTCGGCCCTTTCGAGCTTTCGAGAACATCGATTCCTTGGGTCCCGATCGTGGTTAGCAGATCTTCCAGGTCTTCAGGAGAGTGCACATCGTGCGGGATAAGGTCGTTGACCTGATCATAGGTCAGATATCCCTTCTCTTTGCCTGCGTCGATCAGCTTTTTTATGTCGTCGTACTTGTCGTCTAATGCCAAAACAGATTGTCCTCAAGACGCCCGCCGATACCCACCCCGGGTACGCGGACGCCAACTCTTCAAGCGGTGGGAGTTGTTACGGAGTTGTGCCGCAGAGGCACACAAACCTTAAAAGTATAGCATGGCAACTGCGTCTTCCGCCCGTATCTCTTTTCCCGCTAGTTCCTTAGATGTTGCCCGACCGACTTTCGTTCCATGGTAAAAAGGCCGCTCGCCGACCGATCCAGGATCCTAATCCTACGACGCCTTGCTCCTCGCCTCGCCCAATCCCGGGTCCATCAAAGACCGCTTCAGACGTACCTTTTCCTGCAAAAGGGCTTGTTTTTCCTCCAAAGAGACCGCCGGACGCTGCAAGGCCATCTGCACTTCCTCCAGCCGCCGGCGCAGGTAAATCCGGCGCAATGCCCGCACCGCGCCTTCCACGGTCTCGGGCGTCAGTTCTTCTTCCTCAGTCATCAGGATGGAAGCAAGCAGGCGCCGGTCTTCTTCGGTCTTCGGCAGCGCCATTACGTCCACTGCTTCGACTCCGGCTTCGAGCAGCGCTTCGATCAACGACTGCGCGGCGAGTCCTTCGTACAAATGCTCCGATTGCAGCGCATATTGCGCCTGGCGGGCGGGATCGAATTCCTCGTCGGTGCCTTCGCGCGCCGTGGTTCGCGTTCCGCTGGATTGCATTTGCGTGGCCGAGGCCAGCGCCCGGATCAGCACGCGCTCCGCGCCGGTGATTTGCGTTTCCGCCGAAGCTTTCACCTGCGTCGCCGAGCGCGTGGTGGCGGCGTGCTTCAGTTCCTGGCGGAGCACCGCCGAATCAATCCCCAGCTTCTGCGAAATTTCCATCGCCAGTTCGTCGCGCACGATGCGATTTGGCACGCGCTGAATGTGCGGAAGAAGGTGGTTGACGGCCTTGACCTTGCTGTCCGCATTCCGCGCGGGGAACTGGGCGCGGGCACGGTCGATCAGATAATCAAAATATTTCTGCGAATGCTTGAGCGCCGCGGCGTAGGCGTCCTTGCCCTTGCGCCGGATGAAGAGATCGGGATCGAATCCGGTTTCGAGCGTGAGCACGCGGATATTGAATTCTTCCTCCACCAGCAGGCCGAGAGTGCGCTCGGTGGCGCGGGCTCCGGCAGTGTCGGGATCGAAATTGACGACGACATTTTTTGAGAAGCGCCCCAGCAACTTCGCCTGGATTTCCGTGAACGCCGTGCCCGAACTGGCAATTACGTTGTGGAAGCCGGCCGCGTAGACGGAAATGCAATCCATCTGGCCTTCGACGAGGATGGAGTAGTCGAGCTTGCGGATCGCGTCTTTTGCGTTGTCCAGATTGAAGAGCACGCGCGACTTCGAATAGATCGGGGTTTCGGGAGAATTCAGGTATTTGGGGCCGGCTTTGTCGTCGGTCGAGAGCGTGCGTCCAGTGAAGGCGATCACTTTGCCTTGGTCATTGCAGATGGGGAACAGCACGCGGTTGCGGAATTTGGAGTAGATGGCGGCTGGCTGCTGGCTACTAGCTGCTGGCTTGCGGCCCGCGCTGTCCGCTGCTCGCTGTTCGTCGTTCGCTTGGGAGTTCTCAGTTCTCGGTTCTCGGTTCTCAGTAACCTGCTCTCCCTGAGGGCTGACGGCTAAGGGCTGAGGGCTCTCTTTCCACGAAAATAACCCGCTTTCGCGCAACAACTCCTCGCCGAATTCGCGGCGCAAAGCATCGCGCAACAGAAAACCCGAATCGGGGGCATAGCCGATGCGGAAACGGGCGATGGTTTCGTCGTCGAGTCCACGGCCCTTTAGGTATTCGCGGGCGGTCGCGCCTTCGGGACGACGCAGACACTCCTGGAAAAACTGGGTCGCGCGGACATGCACGTCGAGCAGCGCCATGCGAACCTGAGCGTCGCGAGCCTCGGCCGGACTCGAGAACGTCACCTTCGGCATCGGCACGCCCAGCTTTTGAGCAATCAGCCGGACAGCCTCGGGGAAGGTGATGTTCTCGACTTTCTGGATGAAGGTGAAGACATCTCCCGACTGTCCGCACCCGAAGCAGTGAAAAAACTGCCGCGTGGCGTGCACCGAGAACGAAGGCGTCTTCTCGGCATGAAACGGACACAGCCCAGAGAAATTCTGCGCCCCAGCCTTCTTCAGCTTGACGTAGTCGCCGACGATGCGGACGATGTCGGCCTGCTGCTTGAGCGACTCTTTGAAGTTGTCGGAAGAGGTCGAAGTAGAATTCATTGCCGGCGCACACGGGTCTCGTAGTAATTATGCCTATGATTATGAGCGTTGAAAGGCGCAAGGGGAATAGAAGATGGATGGGATTGCTGTGGGAAAGGTGTGGATATTCGCGGGCGTAGAGGGAAAACAAATGCGGCTCGGGCCAGCCACCCAAGCCGCATTGTTGTCGCGGAGCTCTGACTGCCGTCTTTCGCCTTCGCGAAAGATCACCGCGCAAGGCACTCCGAAGAGTGCCCTGCGACGACGCTCACCTGAGGCTTGCGCTTCAGGGTTATGATTCGGCATTTCAATCCCTCTCGAAAGAAGGACATTCAGGAGGCCGTAAAGCCCGGGCAACGGCACACTGGACATGCGCCGAATTTCCCCCGGTGACTCACTCTCGAAAATCACCGGCAACGCCGAACCCTTGTTCGGAACAGATCAGAACATCTCACGCTTTGACTTTCTGTACTTTGCGGCAGCAAGACCATGAACGCAACGGGAAAGTGCGGCTCCGTTGTGTAAAAACTGTGGAGGGGGCAAAGTTCCTGTGGAAGAGGAAGGAAAAGTGCAGTTTTATTCGCGAGCGCTTCCCGAGAACCTGCGGGCTTCGCCGCGGAACGAGCGAGGGTCCACATGCCCACACGCGCGCTTGCGCTGCCGTACAATATTTCGATGATTGCGCATCTTCGGGGAACGGTGCTGGCGAAACATCCCAATCAGGCGATTGTGGAGACTCATGGCGTTGGCTATGACGTTGCCATCAGCGTGGCAACGTTTTCGGAGATGCCGGCGGCGGGCGCCGAGGTGGCGCTGCACATTCACACCCATGTTCGCGAGGATGCGCTCAGCCTGTACGGATTCTTGCGGCTGGCCGAGAAACAGCTTTTCGAAAAACTGCTCACGGTGAGCGGAATTGGCCCGACCCTCGCGATTAAGATCCTGAGCGGCATGGCCGCCGACGAAATGACGGGAGCGATTCGCGGAGGCGATCTGGCGAGGCTTACCCGCATCCCTGGAATCGGCAAGAAAACAGCGGAGCGCATGGTGCTGGAACTGCGCGACAAGCTGCCGGCGGCGGGTGCGGCAGAAATGAGCGCAACCGTGGCAAACCCCATGGAGGAAGATGTGATTTCCGCGCTGGTCAATCTCGGCTATCAGCGCGCGGCGGCAGAGAAGGCGCTGCTGGTGGCGCGGACGGGTAAAAGTTCGCAAAATTTCGATGTGCTGTTTCGTGAGGCGCTGGGATCGCTCGCGAAGTGATTCCGCGCTCGGGCACCCACGCTGGGTCATCGTTGCCAGTTCGGCGGCGCGAGCGGAAGGCTTACCTCGAACCAATTCGACCGCTGGAGGTCTTTTGTGCGCAGAGCGCTTCAACTTACCGTGGTGATCGCGTGTATCGCGGCTGCGTTTTACTTTCAGATACCGCAGTTGGTGGATGAGGATCAGAACAAGGTTCTCAAGAAGCCACCCTACCCGGCATCGGAGCGGGCGCTGAATCTTCATCAGCAGCTCGCCATCGTCGACCTGCACGCCGATTCGCTTCTCTGGGGACGCGATCTGCTCGAGCGCGGCCTCTACGGGCAAGTTGACATTCCGCGCCTGGCCGACGGTAACGTTGCGCTGCAGGTTTTTTCGATGCCGACCAAGACCCCGCGCGGAGTGAACGTTGAAAGCAACGATAACAAAAGCGACAACGTCTTCTGGCTGGCGCTTGCGGAGCGCTGGCCGATCCGCACCTGGAACAGTCTGACGGAGCGCGCGTTGTATCAGGCGCGGCGCTTGCATCAATTCGCAAGTGGGTCGCAAGGCGGATTCGTGGTCATTGAGAGTTCCGCCGATCTCTCCCGCTACCTCGAACGCCGCCGCAGCAATGGCCGACTCACCGCTGGATTGCTTTCGATTGAAGGAGCGCACGCGCTCGATGGGAAACTGGAGAATCTCGACGTCCTCTATCGCGCCGGATACCGCATGATGTCGCCCAGCCATTTTTTCGACAACGGTTTTGGAGGTTCTTCCGCGGGCGTTCATAAAACCGGCCTCACCGAAAAAGGCCGCGAGTGGGTGCGGCAGATGGAAGCTCGCCACATGATCGTGGACCTGGCCAACGCGTCGGCAAAAACCATCGACGATGTTCTGGCGATGGCCACTCGCCCGGTGGTCGTCTCGCACACGGGCGTAAAAGGAACCTGCGACAACAACCGAAATCTCAGCGACGACCAGATCAGAGCGGTGGCGGCCAAAGGCGGATTGATCGGCATCGGCTATTGGGACACAGCGACTTGCGGCACCGATGCGCGCGCCATCGTAAGAGCGATGCGCTATGTTTCCGACCGCGTGGGAGCCGAGCATGTGGCGCTCGGGTCGGACTTCGACGGAGCCGTCACCGTGCCTTTCGACACCACCGGATTGGCTGAAATCACCGATGCCATGCTGGAAGCGGGCTACTCCGAGCCGGAGATCCGCATGATCATGGGAGAAAACGCGTTGAAGTTTCTGGCGGCGAATCTGCCGGAAAAATAGCGCCGTGATTCGGCAATGGCTGGGCGTGCAGTAAGCGTCTAGTTGCCGACAAAGCGCAGATACAGGTCGCGGTCATCGCGGCAGGTTTCCGCCATGTGCTTCACTTTTCCCCAGGCCTCGAGCTGACTGTCATCGCGCACGCGATCTTTCACGCGATCCCATTCCTTGAGAAAATTTTCCATCTGCAAGTGGTTGAAAACCGTCTTGCCGAACGGATCAATGCCGCTGAGCAATAAGAATTCCGCGTGGCTGCCGGCGGGGACCACGCCGTGCAGCATGACCCACTCGCTCCGTTCGCCAAGATCGTCTTCCAGTTTCACGACCAGGGACATCGCCGGCCTTCCTCTAAAACGCAATGCTACTGGCCGCAATGTAACAGCCTGCGGGGGTGTTGTCCAAGGCTGGCCCTGTATCGAAGGTAATCGCGGAGTCAACCACCAACGACATGTGTGGTGGCGGGGATTTGGCCCTCGAGAACGGGGTGGAGCCCCGTCCCGACACGAGCTAGGCTTCACCGACGTGCGCACCGTGCTGGAAGTGGTATTGCAGAATCTTCGCCGCCAGGGCGGAAGGCATTCCCTCACCCTGTCCCGCGGTTGCAACCGAACGTACCACCTCCCCGCGACACATGACTTCGGTGGCCGCCAGACCGGCAATTTCCGCCGGCAGCACCAGGCTGATCTCGAGTTGCACGCTCGGATGGAGCGCCTCCTGCGCCTGGAACAGCAATCCGGAACGGCTGATGTTTTCGGTTGTGCCCGGGCGCCAGCTCTTTTCTCCCAGCGGACGGTAGCGCAGCGGCAAATGCAGATTGAACCGACGAGCGCGGAAGGGTGGAATCTTTCTTTCACCAGCAACGCTTCGAGATGACATGGCGACTTCGAGGGGGATGGGCTCGGAATCCAGTACCTCGCGCACGCGGTCTTTCAAAGCGGGAAGGCTGAAGGGTTTTTGCAGAAGGTTGATGCCGGCATCGATCAGACCGTCGTGACCGATCGCATTCTCGGTGTAACCGGACATATAGAGGACGCGAACCTCCGGCAGCAGCTCGACAATCTTCCCGGCCAATTCGCGGCCATTCATGCCGGGCATGATGACATCGGTTAGCAGGAGGTCGATCGGGCTCTTGTAGCCGTCGACGATCTGCAGGGCGGCAGCGCCATCTTCGGCTTCCAGAACCTTGTAACCGCGCGTCTCGAGGTACTGGCGGGCGAGGTGGCGGAGATTGACTTCGTCCTCGACCAGCAGGATGGTCTCGCCTCCGCGGTCGGCGTGTGGAAGACCTGCAAAGTCCTGCGTAGCAGCCACGTCTTCCCTAGCATCGACTCGCGGAAAGTAGGCGCGGAACGCGGTGCCGCGCTGTGGTTGGCTGTCGACGAAGATAAATCCGCCGCTCTGTTTCACAATGCCGTACACGGTTGAGAGACCCAGGCCGGTGCCTTTGGCGCCCTTGGTCGTGAAGAACGGCTCAAAGATGTGCGTCTGAGTATCCGCGTCCATCCCCACGCCGTTGTCGATAATCGCGAGCATGATGTAGTCGCCGGGCGTGAGCGGAGCATGAGTCCGCGCGAAGGTTTCGTCGAGCGTAACGTTCGCCGTCTCAATCGTCAGTTTGCCCCCCTGCGGCATGGCGTCGCGGGCGTTCACCGCCAGGTTCATGATGACCTGGTCGATCTGGCCGGGGTCGGCGCGGACCGCCCCCAGAGCGGCGCCGGGAACCATCACCAGATCGATATCCTCGCCGATCATGCGGGTCAGCATTTTCAGGTTCTCGGCCACCACGTCGTTCAGTTCGAGCACCTTCGGCGCCAGCATCTGTTTCCGGCTGAAGGCCAGCAATTGCCGGGTCAGCGACGTAGCGCGCTGGGTCGCGTTGGAGATCTCCTGCGCCGGCCCCCGCAGCCTCGGATCGGCTCCCAGCCGCTCCAGCAGAAATTCCGAGTAGCCTGAGATCACCATCAGCAGGTTGTTGAAATCGTGCGCGATGCCGCCCGCCAGACGACCGATCGCTTCCATCTTCTGCGCCTGCCGGAGTTGCAGCTCCAGGGCTCGGGTTTCAGTAACGTCCTCCATGAAAATTTCGAAAGTTCCCCCTTGTTTTCCGTTCGGGATCGTACGGCCGGAAATACGCGCCACGATGGCCGAGCCGTCCTTATGCACGCAGTCCGTGATGAGCTTGTTAAATTCTTTTCCCGTGTAAAAATAATCGGCGGTTTGAAACCATTGCTGGGCGTCGGCGTATAAACTTCCCAAATGCCGGCCCTGGAGCTCCGCCGCGCTGGCATAGCCAAACATGGAGACCAGCGCGGGGTTCGCGTTCTGGAGGATCCCCGTGGCGTCGCAGCGGCAGATGCCGTAGGGCGCATTCATGACCAAAGAACGAAAGCTGATCTCGGACCGGCGCAGGCGATCCTGCGTGGCCCGCAGGGCGGCGTTGAACCAGCAGATCAGGAGAGCGACGGCGATAAAGAGTCCGAGGTGTGCAATCGCTTTGTGATATTCGCCAGGCGTCTCTTTTCCAGTGAGCGAATAGTAGGCGCTGACGGTGAGCGCAAAGGAAGTGGCGGCCAGCCCGGGCTTCCACCCTCCGTACCAGGCGCTGACCATCACGGCGACCGCGAATACGACGAGACGGCTCTCCGCAATATCGGAAAAGAACAGTGCTGGGATCAACGCTAGCATCGCGCTGAGAAGAGCGACTCCGTAGCGCAGGATGGGAGCGCGCGCCGGAGCGACGACCAAGCTGCGGATGAGGGGGAGTTTCATTCGCATGGCCTCATGCTAAAGCGCAAGCCGCGTAACGAGCGAGTTACGCCAGTCCACCGCATTTTCCCGACGGCACACTGGCCAGAGGTACAGCTGAGAGGTACACATGGAAGATGGACAAACACTTGCAACCATCGCCCGGAACCATGAAACTATCCAGACAACGCAGGGAATCCAGGGTGCGCAAGCTCTGGGGTTAGAAAAGTCTGGAGCAGGAAGTTCTTGCAATGAACATCGGCCTTTTTGGTGGCACTTTCGACCCGATCCATCGCGGACATCTCGCACTGGCCCAAGCGGCCGCGAGTCGGTATTCACTGCGCCAGGTGCTGTTTGTCCCCGCGAATATTCCTCCTCACAAACAGGCCGATCCGCTCACCGCGTTTGTGCATCGTTATGCGATGGTGTCGCTGGCCACGCAGGACGAACGGGGATTCGTGCCATCGCTTTTGGAGGCGCCGGAGTCTGCCACAAATCGCGTGGGGACGGAAGGGTTGGTCCGCCCAGCGAAGCGAAGCTCGACGCCGAATTATTCGATCGACACGGTTCGCCGCCTGAAACAATCCCTCAAGAAATCCGACCGCATTTTTTTCCTGATCGGAATCGACGCCTTTCGCGAGATCGCGCAATGGCGCGATGCCCGCGCTCTTCTGGCGGAATGCGACTTCATCGTGGCCAGCCGTCCGGGATTTTCCCTGCGCGATGTGGCCGAGTCGTTGCCGCAAGAATTGCGCCCTCCATCTGCGGTCACCCGTCCGTTTCAAAAACAGCCCGCAAAAGGCGATCTGGTTCTTCCCGGCGTCACGCTGCACCTACTTGAAGGAGTGCAGCAGAAAGCATCCGCGACCATAATTCGCGCCGCAGCGGCTCAAAGCAAGCCGCTGGCAAAGTGGCTCGACCCGCGCGTGGCCGATTACATCAAGAAACAAGGACTGTACCGGCGAGGAACCCCGTAGGAACATACGCTTTCCTCATCCGAGCGGCGTCTCGCTTGCCAGCGGGGTACAATCAATCATCTCGTATGAAGAAGAAGAATGACCTCCAACACCAGGTGAATGAAGCCATTCTCGCCTGCCAGGACAAACAAGCCCAAGACGTCAGTGTTCTCGAGCTGGAAAAAGACTCGGGAGCGTTCACCGACTACTTTGTGATGTGCAGCGGCGCCAATCCGCGCCAGGTACAGGCGATCGCCGACGCGGTCGATGAGCGCCTCGAAGCGTTGGGCCTGCGCGTAACCCACTCCGAGGGTTACAAACAAGCGGAGTGGGTGCTGCTCGACTATGTGGACTTCGTGGTCCACATCTTCTCGGAAAAAGCACGCCAATTCTACGACCTCGAACGCCTGTGGAAGTCGGCCAAGCGGCTGGAACCGTCGGAACTGCTGCCCAAGCCAAAACCACGCCGGACCGCGCCGACGAAAACAGCATCGGCCAAGACCGCTTCCGCGGCGCCCAAGAAGACGCGGAAGAAAAAGGCCTGACGTGTCCGCGCCGGATGCAGCCCCGTGGAGTTCTTCCTACCGCCTAGTCGCGGCCGAAAAGTGGAAGGCAAAGTCGGCGGTGTTGGGCAATGCGGTCACAGAAGCTTTCGTCGAATTCGCGAGTCCGTTGCCCGGCATGCGAGTTCTCGACCTGGCCAGCGGAACTGGCGAACCGGGAATCAGTCTGGCGCAGCGCGTAGGTCCTCAAGGTTCCGTGACTGCGCTGGACCAGAGTTCGGAACTGCTTGAGATCGCCGCCGAGCGCGCCCGGATCAAGAAAGTCTCGAACTTTACGATTCAACAGGCAGACGCGCACCAGTTGCCCTTCGCCGATCACAGCTTCGATCTCGCGACCTGCCGCTTTGGAGTGATGTTCTTCAGCGACGCCCAAAGAGCCCTGTCGGAACTGCACCGCGTTCTGAAGCCCGGGGCCCGCGCTTGCTTTGCCGCCTGGGGCACCATGGAACAGCCGTATTGGCAAAGCACGATGAAGGTTGTACATCGGCATGCGGGCGGCGTCATGCTTCCACCGGGAGGGGCCGATCCTTTTCGATTCTCCGCCGAGGGTTCCCTTTCCGCATTACTTAGTGCCGCTGGTTTTCACGAGTCCGAGGAGTCCACTCGGCGCCAGCCATGGACGTGGCCGGGAGACGCGGAAGAAGTGTTCGAATACGCCTGCGCCGTGGCAGCTCCGTTCCGACCGATGCTGGAACGAGTTGCGGCGGAGGACTGGCCGACGATCCGCACGGAGGCGAAGGCGGCGATTGAGCGCTATCGCGTGGGAGATGAGATCCGCTTCGGCGCTGACGTAGTTCTCGCCTCGGGAAAAGCCTGACTGCCGGTATCCCCATGAAGATCAAGGTGGCATGGATTGGAAAAACGAAAGAGCCGGCGATCCAGGCTCTGACCGACGAGTATCTAAAACGCATCTCGCACTATGCGGAGGTTGCGGGCGTGGCATTGAAGGATGAAGCCGCCATTCTATCGCTGGCCAGCGGCGACGGGCGGCAAAGTAAGAATAAAGACCGGCACAAGCTGGTTCTCCTTGATGCGCGCGGCAAGCAGCTTTCCTCCGAAGAACTGGCCGAGTTTCTCGATCGCGAGCAAGTGAACGCCATCCCGCTCCTGTTCGGCATCGGCGGCAGCGACGGCTTCGGCGCAGAAGCGCGGTGCCAAGCCGCTTTTACGCTTTCCCTCGGTAGGATGACTCTGCCCCACGAACTGGCGCGCGTGGTTCTGGTGGAACAACTCTACCGAGCATTTACCATTCTCAAGCGTCATCCCTATCACTTGGGACATTAACCGTATAGTAACTGGGCAGCGGCCAGTCAGTCCCAAGCTCGCGCGTCTCGATTCCCAGCCCCGATGCACTTCCGGCAGCTTCCCGCCGCCACGAAACTTGTTTACTGTATCTCTAACACGCAAGACAAATCGGAATTTTTAGGTGAGGCCTTCCCCCAATGAAAAACCCGTACGATGTATTACGAATGAAGGAGCAGGATCTGATGCGGGTCCGCAAAGAGATGGAAGCTTTGCGGCTGGCAGCGCGCTTGCTCGATGCCGACGATCCGGGCGCAGCGAAGGGCAAGAGTCAGCCTGAGTTGCCGCGAGTCGTCGAAATGCCCTAGCTGGAATTCCTCCCCCGTTTGACTCAAGGCGGACGGCAGCCAAAACCGTCCGCCTTTCGGTTTGCAGCAGGAGCCTGGTCATGCACTGGGTTCATCGGATTCGTCTTCGGATTCATGCTCAAAGATCGCTTCAATCGGCTGCTTGAACAGCCGCGCGATGCCGAAAGCGAGCGGCAGGCTGGGGTCGTACTTCCCCGTTTCAATGGCGTTTATCGTCTGGCGCGAGACGTGGAGGCGTGCAGCCAAATCGGCCTGCGACCATTCCCGTTCTGCGCGAAGCACTCGAAGTCGGTTCTGCATTGCTTCTAGGCCACCTTCACTGGCTCAGGCAGCTGAGCGCGTCCGATGAGCTCGGCCAACTGCTCGGTGGTGGCGTTACCGACCAGCAGTCCATTCAACACCTCGACTACCGGTACCGCGGAAATCCCCTTGCTTATCAGGACTTGGGGTTTCAGAGTGACGTCGATTTTTTCGAGCGTGAAATCCATTTGTTTTTGCAACGATTCCAGGCGCTGCCACACGATCGGACAAAACGGACAACTGAAGAAACTGTAGAAGGTGACCGCGACCCGAGCCTTGTTTACGTTTGCGGGGAGTTTGTCATCGACGCGCCCATATCCAAGGAACCGAGAGAGGCTGGGGAAATACCGGAACATGACCCACCTCAGGCTCGGCACGATTACCAGCCAAAGCGCTCCACCGACCCAGTGGCGCTCGTATGTCATGTAAGCCAACCCGGCTACGTACGCCACCCAAGAGAGGATGAGCCCCATCACATTGCACTGCTGCTTCTTGACGGCAGACACTTGCGTGGTCATCGGTACCTCCCGGCGCAAAAGACATAGGCGCAACCCCAAAAGAGCATCATGGAGCTTCCCACTTCATCCCCCGGTGCGCGGTGAATTCCAGCCCGTTCCAGTCCCGCCAGGATGAACGTGAGTGCCAGAGTCGCCATGAAGGCAATAAACACCGACTCATACCAGATGCGCTTCTGTAACTCGTCCACCTTCTGGATGGCACGCACCAAAGCCACCCAAAAGAACATTGCCGGGATGAGCGGCAGCAGAGTCAGAGGGCGCGGCAGCTGCGGGTATAGTCCTTGGCTGGGCAGCCACTCGACGGCGAGTTCCGTGACAAGAGCCACAACTGCCCACAGAAAGATCGGCCGGGTCAGGCGGGAGCGGAAACTACAGGTGCCATTACTCATTACATTCATTGGCGATGCTCCTAGGCGATCTAGGACAGTCTTGACGACGATCCGTCGCTTCTCGAAATGTAATGCATGCTTGTCAATATGTCAATGAGTCTTTACTTTTTGTTTAACCCTCTGCTTTTCAAAGAGATCGCTCTGCCCAAGTGGCATGGTCTTCCCGATCCGCGTACAATCAGCGATTCACCTCTATGTCGGATATCCGCCGCGGTCTCATCATTGTGAATACCGGCCCGGGCAAGGGAAAAACCACGGCGGCCATGGGAACGGCGCTGCGGGCCGTCGGCCAGGGAATGCGCGTGTTGATGCTGCAATTTCTGAAGGGCTCATGGCACTATGGCGAACTCGACGCCGTAAAGGCCTTCGGCGATAAGTTCATTCTTAAGCAGATGGGGCGCGGCTTTGTGAAAGTCGGCGCCGAAAAACCCGACCCTGAAGACGTGCGGATGGTCGAAGAGGCTTGGGCCGAAGCTGAGAAAGCGATCCAATCCGGGGAATGGGATCTGGTGGTGCTCGACGAAATCAACTACGCCATCAGCTACGGTATGCTGGACCCGGCAAAGGTGGCCGAGTCGCTGAAGCGGAAGCCGGAGATGGTACACGTCATCTTGACCGGAAGGAACGCGCATCCGACAATAGTCGAGGTAGCCGATACCGTAACCGAAATGCGCCAGGTAAAACACGCTTACGAAAAAGGGGTGATGGCGCAGAGAGGAATCGAGTACTGAATTGGTAATTTGTGATTTGTAATTGGTAATTTGAACCCGTTTGGATGCCGGGTCGAGATTTTCAATTACAAATTACCAAATTACAAATTTCCCATGCCTTGGTTCAAACGACAATCCGGCCATCTGGACACTTCGGGCGAAAAGATCGTTCGCACCGAAGGCCTGTGGGTGAAGTGTGACGGCTGCCGCCAGATTATCTGGAAGAAGGATCTCGAAGAGAATCTCAACGTCTGCCCAAAGTGCGACAAGCATTTTCGCATCGACGCCCGCGTCCGCCTGGCCCAGCTTCTCGACGACAACCAATACGAGGTCTTCGAGAGCAATCTCGTCTCGACCGATCCGCTGAAGTTCGTCGATCTAAAGGCGTACTCCTCGCGCCTGAAGCAGGCGAAGTCCGATACCGGCCTGAAAGATGCCATCGTCAATGCCCGCGGCAAACTCAACGGCCGCCGTGTGATCGTCAGCTCAATGGAATATTCCTTCATCGGCGGGAGCATGGGAGCGGTGGTCGGCGAGGCGATCACGCGGGCAATCGAGAAAGCCATGGAAACGCGGACGCCGATCATAATCGTCTCGGCCTCCGGCGGCGCGCGCATGATGGAAGGCGTAATCAGCCTGATGCAACTGGCAAAAATCTCCGCCGCGCTGGCGCGTCTCGATAAGGCGGAGGTCCCATACATTTCGGTTCTAACCGATCCGACCACGGGCGGAGTGACGGCATCGTTTGCCATGTTGGGCGATTTGAACATCGCCGAACCCGGCGCTTTGATTGGCTTCGCCGGACCAAGAGTGATCGAGCAGACCATCCGCCAGAAGCTGCCGCCAGGCTTCCAGCGTTCCGAGTTTCTGCTGGAACACGGAATGCTCGACGCCGTGGTTGCGCGTAAGGAGTTAAAACCCTACATAGGGCGGGCGCTGGATTTCATGGTCCAGGCGGCATAAAAGCAGTCGCTGGTCGTTAGTCGTTGGTCGCTAGCAAAACCCCTGGTGCAGAGACGAGCGTTGGCTCTCCTGCTCAGAGCCATTGGGAAGCACTTTGACCTCCGGCAGCATCCTTCTAATGAGAGAGAGTCGAAAAGGGCAGTCGGACTTGCTACCTTGAATGTGCTCCCTGGTACGAGCGACGGCCCTTCCCGAGTGCGCGAACGGCTAACGACCAGCGACCAACGAACCATGTCCTACGAAACCGCAGTCGCGCAGATGTACGCGTTGGGCCACGAGCTGGCGCAGACGCCGGCGCACAAGTTCGACCTGGCGCACATGCGAGTGCTGCTCGCGGCGCTGGGGCATCCCGAGCATCGTTTTCCCACGGTGCTGGTCGCGGGCACCAACGGCAAGGGTTCGACGTCCGCAACTCTGGCGTCCATTCTGCAAGCCTCTGGACTGAAAACAGGCCTTTACACCTCTCCGCATCTGGTTCGCATCAATGAACGGATTCGCCTCGACGGCGCGCCCATCACCGACGACGATTTCGCAGTGCTCCACGACGTGGTCGACCGCACCGCCGAACGGCTGGTTTCGGAGGGCGATTTGCCCTGGCATCCCAGCTTCTTTGAGACGCTCACCGCAATGGCTTTTGAGTATTTCGCCCGAAACCGCCCCGACATGGTTGTGCTGGAGGTCGGCATGGGGGGGCGCCTGGACGCGACCAACGTGGTTGAGCCGCGACTGAGCATCATCACCGACATCGCACTCGATCATCAGAAGTATCTGGGTCAAACCGTCGCCGAAATCGCGCGCGAAAAAGCCGGGATCATCCGTCGTGACGGTGTGGTCGTCACGCTGCCGCAATTGCCCGAGGCGAACGACGTCATCGGAAACGCAATCTTGGATGCGGGCGCTCGTTCCGTGAATGCCGTCCCGTACGTGCCGCCGGTGTCGCCGGGGAGCGTCAGCAGTCTGAGCAGCGACGGCCCTCACGCGGCGATCCGCAATCGTTATCCGCTGGAAGTCATGAAGACGCAGATTATGGTCGACTCGCCGCTGGTAGGCCGTCATCAGCTGCGAAATCTGGCGCTCGCAGTGGCGGCAGCCGAAGAACTTAACAACCAGGAAATCTCCACGATTACGCCGCAGACCATCGCGCAAGGCATTCGTGAGACGCATTGGCCCGGACGTTTCCAGGTCGTCCCGGCCAACGCCGACACTCCCGAGTATGTGTTCGATGTCGCGCACAACCCTGCCGGAGCATGGGCTCTGCGCTCGACGCTTTCCGCCGCCTATCAGGACGCCCGCGAGATCACCATGGTATTTGGCGTGATGCGAGACAAAGCCGTGCAGGAGATGACCGAGATTCTGTTCCCGATCGCCAGCCAACTGGTCGTGACGCAGGCCAACAATCCGCGCGCGGCCACCCCGGATGAGATCCGCCAAGCGGCAGCGCGTGTGACGTCCGGCGCTGGCATTGAAGACGCCGAGAATGTAGCGACGGCTCTCACCCGAGCCCGCATGCTTGCCGGGCCAAACGGCCTGATCGTAGTTACCGGTTCGATTTACATTGTAGGAGAAGCGATGCGAACCCTAGCCATCCGCATCTAAAGGTACGTGTGGCGCGGGCATTCCTGCCCGCGAAAAATTTGCACTGAAGAAAACGTGAACAAGATCGCCATCACCGCCGAGACCGAAAAAAGCCGCGCCGAACTGCGCTCAAGTGCGCCGCCGGAAGACGACGCTCCAATCTGGTCCGGGACAAGACCCGCAGCTCAATCCAACCCCCGCCACGGCTGGCTCAGTCGCCTGCGTTCCTATTTCATCCTCGACCCTTTGATCTGGATTTTTACCGTCGTTCTGGGAACGATCTCCCTCGCCTGCTCGCTCTTCGACCGCAACGGACGCATCCAACACAATCTCGCCCGCTTCTGGTCGCGGCTAGTCATGAAGACGATCTTGTCGCCAGTAACAATCACGGGCGCGGATCAGAAAACATTCGACAATTCCAAGCCCAAGGTCTATGCCGTCACGCACGCGTCTGCGCTGGATATCCCAGTCCTTTATGTCTATCTCCCATTTCAATTCCGCATCATTTTCAAGAGTGAATTGCTTTCGTACCCATTCGTAGGATGGCATCTGAAGCGGTCCGGCCAAGTCTGTATCAACCAGCAGAGCCCGGCGGCTTCCATCGGCGCCGTCAAATCCGCCTTGCGGAGCCTGCGTAGCGGCATGCCGCTGGTCATCTTTCCCGAAGGCGGCCGCACCCGCGACGGAAACATCCAACCGTTTCTGCCCGGCGCCTTCTTCCTGGCGATTAAAGCGCAGGCCGATATCGTTCCGATCGCGTTAGTAGACACCTTCGATCTGCTGCCTATGAACACCTACCACATCAAATGCCAGCCGCTGGAGATGCGCGTGGGCGAAGTAATCACCACCACCGGCCTGACCGTGCGCGACACCGAGGCCGTTTCCGCCAAAGTAAAGTCTGCCATAGAGACTCTGCATTCCGCGCTTATGAGCACATAGAAGTAAGGTGGGATGGCAGTAGGTAGACGGTTAGAAAATTCCAAATCCTGAGACGCTCGCGTCAAATGATAAACTGAGTTGTTTCAGCGAAATGCAAGGCGAACTTATGTCCGATAGCATTCATGTAAAGCTCCCCGACGGCAGCATCAAGGAAGTCCCGAGCGGCACCACGGCCCTTGACGTTGCCAGGTCCATCAGTCCGCGTCTTGCCGACGCCGCTCTCGCTGCCAAGTCGAACGGCGATCTGATCGACCTCACCCGCCCGCTCGAAGCCGACACCGACCTGCGCATCCTCACCGAGAAGGACCCCGAGGCGCTTGAAGTTTATCGCCATTCCTCCGCGCACCTGCTGGCCGCCGCCGTGCTTGAACTTTTCCCTGAGACCAAGCTCGGCCACGGCCCCGCCACCGAGAACGGATTCTTCTACGACTTTCACCGCGAAACCGCGTTTACTCCCGATGATCTGGAAAAGATCGAAAAGAAGATGCAGGAGCTCGTTCAGCAGAATCTGCCTTACGCCCGCGAATTTCTGCCGCGCAAAGAAGGTCTGGAAAAGTTCAAGGGTGAAGGCGACTTCATGAAGTGCCACTTCATCGAGCAATTCACCAAGCCCGATGAAAAAATCTCCATCTATAAAACCGGCAAGTTTCAGGATTTCTGCCGCGGCCCGCACATCCCTGCCACTGGAAAAATCAAAGCCTTCAAGCTGTTCAACGTCGCCGGCGCCTACTGGCTGGGAGACGAAAAGAATCCCCAGCTCCAGCGGATTTATGGCACGTCGTTTTTCTCCAAGAAGGATCTCGACGCCTATCTGGCAGGCATCGAAGAAGCCAAAAAGCGCGACCATCGCGTCCTCGGCCAGCAGCTCGACCTGTTTTCGATTCAGGAGCTCGCCGGCCCGGGCCTCATCTTCTGGCATCCCAAAGGCGGCATCATCCGCAAAGAGATGGAAGACTGGATGCGCGAAGAGTATCTCCGCCGCGGCTACTCACTGGTCTGCACCCCGCACGTATCGCGCCGTCAACTCTTCCACACTTCCGGCCACGAGGGCTATTACTCCGACAACATGTTCGACGCCATGGAGCTCGACGACGCCGAATATCGCCTCAAGCCCATGAACTGCCCCGGCCACATCCTCATCTACAAAGATTCGCTGAAGTCGTATCGCGATCTGCCCGTGCGGTTGGGCGAACTCGGCACCGTCTATCGCTACGAGCGCTCCGGAGTCATGCACGGCCTGCTGCGCGTCCGCGGCTTTACCCAGGACGACGCCCACATCTTCTGCACTCCCGATCAGATTGAAAACGAAATTGTCGGCTGCCTAGAATTCGCGCTCGAAGTTCTGAAGGATTTTGGCTTCGACAAATTCCAGACCGAGCTCTCCACCTGGGACCCGAACGACAAGAAGAGTTTCTTAGGCACTGAAGACCAGTGGAATCTGGCCAATCACTCGTTAGAAAGCGCGCTGAAGAAGCTGAACATCGAATACAAAACCATCCCCGGCGAAGCTGCGTTTTACGGTCCCAAGATCGATGTGAAACTGGTGGACGCCATCGGACGCCTGTGGCAGCTCTCCACCGTCCAGTTCGACTTCAACCTGCCGCAGCGCTTCAATCTCGAATACGTCGCCGAAGATGGCACCCGCAAGCAGCCGCTCATGGTCCACCGCGCCCTCTACGGGTCGGTCGAACGCTTCTTCGGTGTACTGATCGAACACTACGCGGGAGCGTTCCCCGTCTGGCTTTCGCCCGTGCAGGTGGCGATGATCCCGATCGCCGAGCGCCATGTCGAGTACGCACAGAAAGTAGCCACCCAGCTAAAAGCCGCGGGCGTGCGCGTGACCGTCGATTCGCGCAACGAAAAAATGAACGCAAAAATCCGCGAACACGCCATGCAGAAAGTTCCGTTCCTGCTGGTCGTAGGAGACAAAGAGTCCGAAGCCAATACGGTCAACGTGCGCACGAGAGGCAAGGAAAAGACCGACGACCTGCCCGCGGCCGAGTTCGTGGAGAAAATCAAGAAGCTGATCGCGGAGAAGACCGTCACGCTATAGCCGGCTGGGGGAAAAGTGTTTTTCCGACGCAGCATTCCCCCAGCGGCTGAAAGCCGCTGTTGATTTCGCGGCTGTTACGGCACGAGTGGAACTCGTGCCCTTCCCAAAACCGGCGCGAGTCGGAGTTTTTCCGCAACCTGCTAGCGGGCAATCTTCTCTTCCGAGCGTGTCATGAAATTCTAACTGTCAACAGTTCGGATTTCATACTCACATCACACCCTCCACTCATCCGTGCGCCAGTGCTGAATCGACTTTTTGATCTCCGCCGCGGCGAGCTTCTCATTCAGCGCCCGCGCCGCCAGCGCCGGGAGTTCCGCGTCTGAAGCGAAACGCAGCGCGATCAGTTGCGCTTCCGCCAACTCCCCGATGCGCGGACGAAGGGACGCGTCCAGCACAGCCGTCAACCGTAACCGTTCCTCAAGCCGGATCACCCTGTCTTGCACCTTGAGGGCATAAAGGCGCACTTTGAACAGCGCGAAGATTGCCGCAAGCATGAAAACCACCATCCACGCCGAACACAGCCCCGGCCTTCGGACCAGATGCACGATCGTCGCAATCAGCGTGATGGCAAAGACCGGCAGAATGAAGAAGTGGAATAGCGGGTCGTAACGAATGTGATTGGAAAAATTCTGCGCAGATGCGTCAACCATGGGAGAACGCTCCTTCGGATTATCGTCCCCATCTTCGCATGTTTGAGTGGAAGACATTGATTCGGAAGACACAAGCAAGGATAGGAAGGAGCTGGCCCACTCCGTTGCGACGGCAGTCTTTCTTGGTGCGACTCTTGGTCACTTACTAAAAATGCAAAACTTTTCCTAAATCTTTTGTTGACAATGGTTTATCAATACAGCAAACTTGCTGCCTCGGGAACGCCCGCGAAAGGCCTCCCGCCCCGCTTTTCAAATCACACGGAGAGTCTCCATGACAAAGTCTCGCTGGTTCCAGGTTCTAGCTTCATTGGCAATACTTGCCTCTTTTGTTTGCGGGCAAGCGATGGCGCAAGGAACGATTAGAATTCATCGCTCACAAATTCACAGACACCCCAAGCGGGCGCGCTCGCAATCCAGGGTCAACCCCAACGGCGCCCGGCCCGATGGCGTAGCGCCTTACACTTGTACAACTGGACCGAGCAACTGCCCAGTTCCGGCAGTCGGTCTCTACCCCGTATTTGCGGGCCTCGGGATCATGCCGGTAGTGGACAACACGACGAATCCCGGCTACTACTATGACGAGTGGCCTTGCGATCCAACCTGGGGCGCCCCTTATTCGACTTACTGCCCAACGATCACTGGCGACAATGCCTGGGGCGGCGGAATCGTAATCGGCTACCCGGATTACTCAATCGAGTATGCCGGCGATACAACTCTAGCCAACGGCGACCCGCCGTGTTTCTACACCTCGGTCCCGGCGTTGACTTCGCAGGGAGTGCTGCCATTCTGCACTCAGATCCTTAACTTCTGGGAAGATGACACCGGCGACACCACGGACGAGCTCTACCAGACCATCGAGGCGGTGCAGGGGTCGACCATCATCCTGGACACAGGCGTGATCGACTGGGGCACCAATGGAGATGGAACCGGGAACCCCGCAGAGAATTTCGAGTGGATCGACGTTCTTTTCGGAACATTCGGCCAAACCGGCGTGAACAACGGAATGTGCCTGAAGGCTAACAGCATCTACGCAGTTGGCAATGAAGGCCCCTACTGGCAGTACGCGAGCGCCAAGACTTGCGGACAACCGGTCCCGGGAGCGGCGACGGTTACGGTCACCACCTATACCGGTCCGCCGTCGGCTAATTCTGAAGTCCCCGGTAAGGGCAAAGACACTACCAAGATTAAATCTGTCGTGCAGAAATTCACCATCTTCTTCACCGACGATTACGAAACTTATTTCTAATCGCGAACTGTCGCGACGAAAGTCCGCGACTCTCACTTCGCCCTTCGCATCTTGAATGATGCGAAGGGTATTTTTTTGCCGGGCGCGCTGAGAACTAATCCGATGGAGCGTCCGGGCGTCCTCGCCCGGCAGAGATGGACGATGGGGCCATAGCTCCCCGTAGAGCCCTTGCCGTTCACTCCTTACCGCTGGCCCCAAGTCTCGCGGCTTCCGCCCGCTCTTGGTCGGCCTCCGCCTTCTGTCCCAGCTGAAGATATGCGTCTGCCAGCAGCGTGTGCGGCTCGGGCATCTTCAGTTGCAGCGCCGCCGCTTTCTCCAGCTTCGGCACCGCCGCCGCTGCGTCTCCCGAAAGCAACAGAGCAGAGCCCAGAAGCAGGTTGGCGGCGTAGGCGTCCGGGTTGTTTTCGAGCGTCTGGTTGTACTGCTCGATTTCCCTCTGGCATGCCGCGGCGGCTGTGGAGGGCCGCATGCACAAGAGGGCCACCGCTTCCGCCAGTTCGGGCGCCGCCGCCGCGAAATCCTGAACCTCCACTAGCG
>Ga0302189_10000063_pt1 | contig 72328 bp, 59 predicted proteins | sample II_Bog_E2_2_FD_194551 | JGI IMG/M metagenome (GOLD analysis project Ga0302189, IMG submission 194551) | Peat permafrost microbial communities from Stordalen Mire near Abisko, Sweden - II_Bog_E2_2 | ecosystem: Environmental > Terrestrial > Soil > Wetlands > Peat | place: Sweden: Abisko...
AACCTTGATCAACGCGCTCTTTATTTTCGTGCTCGCCGGCTTCATCGGATTTGAAGTGATCCGGCGAGTCTCGCCGCTGCTGCACACTCCGCTGATGTCGCTCACCAACGCCTTGGACGCGATCGCGGTCGTCGGCGCCATCGTGCTCGTGGGCGAGCACAAGAGCCACCTGGCCACAGTCTTCGGGTTCATCGCCGTGGTCGCCGCCACCAGCAATATCGTCGGCGGTTTCGTCATTACCGACCGCATGTTGAAGATGTTCAAGTCCAGTCGCCCCGCGTCCCAACCCGCGGCGAAGCCGGTGGCCAAATCGGCGGGCGGACAATGACGCCCGAACTTGGCGCCACCCAGATCGTCATCGAACTTCTCTATCTCGTCGCCAGCGTGCTCTTCATCCTCTCGCTGAAGTGGATGAGTTCGCCCACCACCGCCCGCCACGGCATTTGGGCTGGCGAAACCGGCATGGTGCTGGCCATCGGCGGCACGCTGCTCAACCACGGTATGAGCTACCACCTCATCGCGATTGGTCTGGTGCTCGGCACCATCATCGGCGTTCCCCTCGGCCGCGTGGCCATGACGGCCGTCCCGCAGCGAACCGCGCTTAGTCACGCCTTTGGGGCGCTCTGCGTAACCCTCGTAGGCTCCGCCGAGTTTTACCTGCGCTCGCCAGATATCTCGCCTTTCATGATGTCGGTGCTGTCTCTAGAGGTGATTCTCGGCGGCTTGACCGTGACCGGCAGCCTGATGGCCGCAGGTAAGCTCCAGGAAATTCTGCCGCAGCGTCCGCTGACTTACAAGGGCCAGAACCTGGTCAATTTTCTGTTGCTCGCCGGCGCCCTGGTGATCGCCGTTACTCTGGTTCTGCATCCGGGATCGCGCTCGCTCTTCCCCTTCATGATCCTGATCGCGCTCGCCTTCGGCGTGTTGCTGATCATCCCCATCGGCGGCGCGGATATGCCCACCGTCATTTCGCTCTTGAACGGTTACGCCGGACTGTCGGCCGCGGCCATGGGCTTCGTCCTCAACAGCAAGCTGCTGATCATCGCCGGCGCGCTCGACGGATCGTCCGGCCTCATTCTCTCCATCATCATGTCGAAGGCCATGAACCGCTCGTTCACGAACGTCTTGTTCGGAGCCTTCGGCCAGGTGCAAGCTGCGGCTGCTGGCGGCGAAGAAGCGAAACCCGTCCGCAGCGCGACTCCCGAAGAAGCCGCCGCCATCCTTTCCGCTGCGAACCGCGTCATCGTGGTCCCCGGATACGGCATGGCCGTGGCCCAGGCGCAACACAAAGTGCGCGAACTTTACGATGCGCTCACCAAACGCGGCGTCGATGTGCGCTTTGCCATCCACCCCGTTGCCGGACGCATGCCCGGCCACATGAACGTGCTGCTCGCCGAAGCCGATATTCCCTACGACCGACTGATTGAGATGGACGAAATCAACGGCGACTTTCCTCAGACCGATGTCGCCCTGGTCATCGGCGCCAACGACGTAACCAATCCCGCCGCCCGCACCGATACTACGAGCCCCATCTATGGCATGCCGATTCTTGATGTCGACAAGGCTCATACCGTGATGGTCATCAAGCGCAGTATGAATCCCGGCTTCGCCGGCATTGACAACCCGCTCTACTACCTCGATAACACCCTCATGCTGTTCGGAGACGCCAAGGCTTTTGTCGGCAGCATCGTGCGCGAACTCGCCGGAGGCCACGGCTAGAAGTCCGCAGTAGAAGTGGGGTTCGTATCAGGGCGTGCCTTTAGAGCTTGCGGAAGGCCTCGATCTTGACCTTGGTTCTTGGATGGCACAGCGGTTCACCGCTGCGATAAATGCAGGGCTGCTTTCAGGGCTTCAGCCGCTGAGGTCGGGCCGCCGCGCGAGCGACACTTTCCCGCGCGGGTCGCCTAGGCAAAAATCCGGCGGGCTTAGGTCTCGCGCTAGGATTTCGCGCAGCCTGCGGCCCGCCCGGCGGTTAGGCTGCTTTCTTCAACTCTCGTATCTTCGCCCAACGTGCTTTCTGGGCCAGAGAAATTCTCCGGCGCCCGGCTGCGGAAAGAACGCGTTTGGCTCGATGTGACGCCACCGCGTGCAGACCTGAGCCTGAGCCACGGGTAAGCTTCTCCAGAACCGAAATCGCTTCCCCAAGCTTTTGGACCTGGTTTTGTGCGTCCCGGCGTTCCTCGCGGAGTCGGTCAATCGCTTTAGCAATATTTGTCATCAAATCCCCCCTCGGGTGAGTTACCGTCGGCAATTGTATTACTAACTCCCGATTCTGTCATGGCCTATTGCTAGCGGGTAGTGGCTCACTTTGCCGATGAGGCCGAAGAAACTCCTGAACCACGAGGGACACGGACTCCAGGAAGGCTCCTGTCCTCTGGCTTTTCCTTCCTGTACCTTTCGTGCCATTAGTGGTGGACGCTTTAGCAAACTGCGCTACGGCCTGCCAGCGCGACCGTTAATTATGCCCAACCCCACTGCTCGGACGATGAGGCGCCCACGATACGCGGCAACCTTCGAAGTACGATGCCCGCAGTGTCATCCCAAGGGCGGCAACAATCCCGACGATCCAAAAAGAAATAGCGCGCCTACGGCAAGGCTATAGATCGCCGTCAGCGCGGTGACTACAAACTGAAATCGGGGCAGCCGCGAACTGAAGCCGAAAAGTCCCACCGCCGATGCCGTCATCACTGTATTCATGATCAGTAGGCCCGCGATAAACATGGCCAGTCCAAGAAAGCCTTTGCCGATTCCGCCCAGATTCGCTGCCAGTAAGAAGATCATCAGTTGGCTGGGTGTTTCCGCGCCCAGTCCATGCACAACTCCGATCATCAGCACCGATTTCGAGCTGTAGTTCCACGTCTTGTCGTCGGGACGCGGAACGTCATGATCATGCCAATAACTCTTCATTTTCCATTGCAGCCAGCGTATCGCCCCCGCCATAAGGTGAAAGCGGCTCCGGGGCGCGGGCCTTCCGGTGAAGATCGACCCCAGCACATACACTCCGAGGATCAGCAACGTAAGCCCAACCAGTCGCTCGGCGATGCGATCAATGCCATGCGGCAGCGAAAGTTGAAACACGATTACCGCAGTCCCCAGCACCGCGACCATGGCCGCGTGTCCGATCGCGTAGAGCAGGCCCAATCGCATCCCACGCCAGCGATTCGTCTGCACACTGGTGATGTCGGAGATGGCCGCGATATGGTCGTAGTCGAAGCCGTGGCGGAATCCAAGGATCGCCGCGGTCAAGAGCGCAAATTGAAGGCTGTTCGGTGTGCCGGTCATGGATGATGGAGGAATCGTGGGCTCGGCCCAGCCTCTCATTGTTCCATACACAGCCAGAAATCGGAAATCCGGCGGCAAGCGGGCAGTGGAGCAGTTTGGTCGTCATTACCATAAGCCTTGTCATCCTGCCCCTGAGCTTAAAGGGGAAGGACCTGCCTTTTGTCCGCACCAGCGCCCAGTTTATGGGCAGCTCACTCTCAGACTGCGCCACTGCCGAAAAGTTTTCACATTGACGCGAACCAGGATGCGGGGGACAATAGTCTACATTGCTGGGTCGATGGGGAGATCCTGTTTGAAGCTGAATATCAGATTTTCGCTGCTTCTCGTCGTCGGAGTCATGGCAACTGCGGCCCATGCTCAGGTCCCCTATCCCAATCCGATCAATCACGTCATCGTGATCGACCAGGAGAACCGCAGCGTCGACAACCTTTTCGGCAGCAATTCTCCGAATAATCAGTTTTATCTTCCGGGCTTGGATGTCTCCACCACTGGTCAGGCATACACCATTGTAAAGAAGAAAAAGAACGTCTTCTCGGTTCAATCCATCTCCATCCCGCTGGCATCTGACTTGGGCAAAGGAGACAGTTCGGCGGAGTACGACTACGACATCGGCCACGACCATCTGGTGTGGCAGATCGAATGCGATGCTCCGTCCAAAATCGACCCAAGCAACATGTGCGCCATGGACGGATTCAACCGTGTCAAGCCCAAGTGCGACACCGGAACCGCCGCCTCCGGCTGCCCGGGAACTGCCTATCCTGCGTACTCCTATGTTCAATACCAGGACGTTGCTCCCTACTTCCAGATCGCTTCGCAGTATGGTTACGCCAACTACTTTTTCCAGACCAATCAGGGTTCCAGTTTTCCCGCGCACCAGTTCATCATTGGAGGCACTTCGCAGGCCGGCAACGGCTTAGAACCGGCTTGGTTCGCTGCCGAGGAGCAGGGAGGTGCGGGCAGCGGGTGTCTCTCAGCGGCGACTGCGAGCGTAGCTCTGGTGAATCCACTTACGCAGGATTTAAAAACTAAGACCTTTCCTTGCTTTGATCACGACACCATTGTCGATGTATTTGCCGCCGCCACGATTCCGGTCACGTGGACCTACTACACCCCCGGCGGGTCCAACCCATGGACGGCGCCCAATGCGATTCAGGGAATCTGCAACCCGGTGGGGAAGAACTGCGAGGGGCCGTACTGGACCAAAGGAGCGTCCAACGGATTCGTCGACCCCAACCCCGCCGACGTGCTGCGGGACATCGGCAATTGCAATCTAAATCAGGTGGACTGGGTCATTCCCACCGGCCTCGAATCCGACCATGCCGCATATACCGACGGCTCCGGACCCTCCTGGGTCTCGTCGATCATCAACGCTGTTGGCTACAGTCCATGCACCGACCTGGTCAACGGCCAACCGCTCACCTATTGGCAGGACACGGTGATCCTCGTTACCTGGGACGATTGGGGAGGCTGGTACGATCACGTTCACCCGCCACCTCTTCCCGCCGCAGCCCCGGCCATCGCTTCTTCCTACGCCTACGGCTTTCGCGTTCCCTTGCTGGTGGTTTCCGCCTATACTCCCGCCGGAACGGTCGACAGCAACACCGCGGGACTTGACTTCGGCACCATTCTCAAATTCATCGAGGAAGTTTTCAATCTGAGCAACATCAACTCGGGTGACCTGGGCAGTTTCGCGGATCAGTGGTCGAACGGCGATCTCAGCGATTTCTTCCAGTTCAGCCAACCGCCGAATGATTTCCAGAGTATTCAAGCCCCTTTCAAGCCAGACTTCTTCGTCGATCCCAAGCGTCCCATGGATCCGCCCGACGACGACTAAGCGCGAACCACAGCGCGACCCATGAAGTAAGGAACTGGAAACTGAACTTGCGGTAGCCACCCTCCTTCCCGCTGCGCGAAGTTTGGGGCTCTTGCCAACACCGCCGGGAATCGATCTCGAACTAGCGGCGGTGGTCCAGCCAAATGCTTCCCATTGACGCGAGCATCTTATGGGAAGACAATTGCGACGTGAAACACGATCCAAGAAGGAGCCTGATTGAAGCTAACGATCGAATTCTGCTCGCTCGTCGTGGTCGGACTTACAGTAACGGTCGCCAGTGCTCAGGTTCCCTATCCCGACCCCATCAATCATGTGATCGTGATCGACCAGGAAAATCGCAGCGTCGATAACCTGTTCGGCAGCAATTCGCCCGACAACCAGTTCTACCTTCCGGGCTTGGATGTCTCCACCTCGGGTCAGGCATACACTGGGGCAAACAAGAAAAAGACTGTGTTTACCGTGCAATCCGTCCCCATTCCGCTGGCCTCGAAACTGGGCGCTGGAGACAGCGTGGCGGCGGACGACTACGATCTCGGTCACGGCCACCAGTCGTGGTTAATCGAGTGCGATGCCCCGGTCAAAACGGGCCCAAGCAACACTTGTGCCATGGACGGGTTTAACCACAATGCGGCTGTGTGCGACAAAGGGGTGGCAGGGTGCCCCCCCGCCTATCCTGCGTATGCCTATGTTCAATACCAGGACGTTGCTCCCTACTTCCAAATCGCCGCCCAGTACGGCTATGCCAATTATTTTTTCCAGACCAACGAGGGCCCCAGTTTTCCTTCGCATCAGTTCCTCTTCGGCGGCACCTCGCAGCCGGGGAACGGTCCAGAGCCCACGTGGTTTGTTGGCGAAAATGACAATGCCGGCGGCGGCACAGTGGACGCAGGGTGCTTGTCGAGTCCTGCCACTACCGCACGCCTGGTCAACCCCGCCACTCAGGACGAAAAAACCGAGACCTTCCCCTGCTTCGATCACGACACCATGGCCGATGTGTTAGCCACACCCACCATTCCGATCACTTGGACGTATTACTCAGTCAGTGAAGGCTCCTTTTGGTCCGCCCCCAACTCCATTCAGGCGATCTGTGCGGTGGCAGGCCATAAGTGCACGGGGCCGTATTGGACCAAAGGAGCGTCCAACGGATTCGTCGACCCCAACCCGGCTGACGTGCTCAAAGACATTGGCGATTGCCAACTGAATCAGGTGGACTGGGTCATTCCCACCGCCATCGAGTCGGACCATGCCGGAAGCACCGACGGCTCCGGACCCTCCTGGGTAGCTTCCATCGTCAATGCCATTGGCAATAGCGCCTGCACCGACGTAGTCAACGGCCAACCGCTCACCTATTGGCAGGACACGGTGATCCTCGTTACCTGGGACGATTGGGGAGGCTGGTACGATCACGTTCACCCGCCACCTCTTCCCGCCGCAGCCCCGGCCATCGCTTCTTCCTACGCCTACGGCTTTCGCGTTCCCTTGCTGGTGGTTTCCGCCTATACTCCCGCCGGAACGGTCGACAGCAACACCGCGGGACTTGACTTCGGCACCATTCTCAAATTCATCGAGGAAGTTTTCAATCTGAGCAACATCAACTCGGGTGACCTGGGCAGTTTCGCGGATCAGTGGTCGAACGGCGATCTCAGCGATTTCTTCCAGTTCAGCCAACCGCCGAATGATTTCCAGAGTATTCAAGCCCCTTTCAAGCCAGACTTCTTCCTCGATCCCAAGCGTCCCATGGATCCGCCCGACGACGACTAAGCACGGCGAACGTACCTCCTCCCCTCAGTTCCGGCGCAGATTCCGCTCGTGCGATTCCATTCGCTTCTTTTGCAAGCGATTGCACACAATTCAAGTAAACATGGATTGAATGTTTCCAAGTAATTGATAATAAACCTATTGGCTCCGCTGCCCGTGGAGTTTAAATTGCCCGTATTCTCCCGATGCTGTGTCTCTCGGCCAGCCCGCAGTTGATCAGTCGGATGATCGGTAGGACGATGGGCAGGAAGTCACTCGCGACGGCTGTCTCGTTGGCCCTCAGCGTTCTGGGATGGTGCGCTGCAACTCCCACGCCGAGTGTCGCTGTGCATCCGGCACCACTCTCGCAACTGGAAAAAAAACTGCGCCGCGTCCCCGCGCACATTTCCGAATTTTCTCCTGTGTCCGAGCCCCTGGCGCTGCCCAAATGTGGCAACACTCGTCCGCCCGAAGCTCTGCTCACCCCCGACCCGGTACTGCAAGGTCAGGATGAGTTGAACGTGCGTGTCAGCTTCATCGTTGGTTCCGACGGTCGCGTATTCAGCCCCTTCATCCTCAACAGCGGCACCCCCGACGCCGATCGGGTGGTCCTGCACGCCGTTCGCGCCTGGCGCTATCGTCCTGCGCTCTGTAACGGCGTTCCCACCGATTCCGAAGTTCGCGTACGATTTACCGTCCGCTAACTGGCGAATTCTCCTACAATGTCAGCGATGAGGATGCCGTGACCAAAGACAATCCGAACCCGGCCCGCCCCAAGCAGGATGATCGTCCGGCGGGGCAGCCCCGCCAGCACAACGAGCAACCGGTCGAAGGCAAGGAGGTCGCAGATTTTTTTCAGCGTCTCCCCTCCAACTTTCGCTGGCCCAAGCCGAACGATGAGGCCGTGGCCGCTGCGGTCGAGGCCATTCAACGCATGTCGGGCAGCGCCGCCGCGCAAACCGTCGCGGTGCCCGGTGCCGAGGATGACCCGGCCAACATCTGCTCCGCCTGCGGAGGTTCGCTGCCCCCCGGTGCTCGCTTTTGTGTCTGGTGCGGAATCTCCAACGAACCCGTCGCTGGCGCTGCCGCTCCCTCCCGGTCCAATTCCGCCCAGCATCACTTTCACCATCACTATCATCATTTTGTCCCCGGCCCTGGCGCAGCGTCTGGCGCGCCTTTGGCCGACTCCGATCCTTCCGCATCTTCCGTTCACCGCGGCCGCGCTCCCGGCGCCCCGGGTTCCACCGGAGGACGCGCCGAAGCCGCCGCGCGCCAGGTCGTCCAGGACTGGGCCCAAGCCTGCAACACCCGCCATATCGACGATCTGCTCGAGCTCTACGCCGCCGACGCCACTCTTATCCGCTCCAGCCTTCCGCCCGTTCGCAGCTTGCCGGCCATCCGCGAATTTCTGATCTCGCTGCTCGAAGCCGGCTTGGGCGATGTGGAGATGGAATCGCTCCGCCTCGAAGTGATGGGCGATATCGCGCTCGATCTCGGCCGCTGCAAGATGCTCGTGCCCGTCGCCATGGGAAAGCGCCGCGAAGAGCGCGGAAAATATCTGGTCGTTCTCGTCAAACAGCCCGCCGGCACGTGGAAGATCCTCGCCGATTGCTGGGCTTCCGATCCCGCGGTCAGCGCCCCGCCGCCCGAACCCGCCGCCCGACAGGGAACCGAACCCATCCCGCCGCCGCGCAAGCCTCGCTGAACTCTCTGCCGCGGGTGGAGCGCCGGGCGTCCCCGCCCGGCCAACCGACTGTGACGGGCGAGGCGCCCGCTGCTCCGCCACTTGCTCCCGCCAACAATAAACCCCGGCCCTTTGGGGACCGGGGGGTGATGTGAACTACGCTGTGCCCTCTCCTATTGGCTGCTGGTGCGTGGCGTAAACACCTGCCGATAGGACAAGGTTTCCACATCGCGGAACATGGGAGTTCCCGGTGGTAGGCCGCCCGGCGACGTAAAGTCCAGGTCGAAGTAGAACGCTCGCGCTGGAACCCCATAAACGTCCGTACAGCATTTGAACGTGCCCGTGTTATAGGTTGCGTAGAACAGGCTTACCATCGAGCCTTTGTAATACATGGTCTGCCCACTCCAGTTTTCCAGATAGCGCAAGAAATTATGGACGCCGCCATCGGTGCCGAAATCGTTTCCGGGTGCCGCTGGAGTGGTGTAAGTGGGCTGTTGGAAATTGATGTTTTTTCCGCCCGCGATCGCCAGGCGGAAGTGGCCGTCGTGACTCGGATTCCGGTTGTTCTGGTCGGTGACCTGGTTGCTCCCGGCAGTGCTGCCAAGTGTGCTGCTCAGGTCGTTCCAGTCCACCGAGAGCAGAGTTACCGCGTCCGCGATTACGGAAGCGGCCGAGTGGCCGGTCACATCGCCCTGAAATTTAGTTGTGTCGCCGGCCCAACCCGATGCGTCGCTGGCATTGGTGTTGTAATCGCCCCAGATATACACCGGGTTTTCCGACGCTACCGTGAATCCTCCGGGGCTATCCAGAGTCGCACCAGAGTCCGTTCTGCGGGGCACGTTGCCCAGCGACCCATCCACCAGTCGCAATACGTGGCGGGCCCCGCTGACCCAGTTCTTTCGTGCCGTCGTGCCGCAACTGGCAATTCGATTGTTGGTGTCGCCCGCCGCGTCGGCGCCAAAAGGATTGGGGCTGGTCCCGCTGTTGATTTGGGTGTTCTGGTTCTTGCCCGAGGTTGTCGCTGTGCCAGGGCTGGCGATGGTTCCATAAAATCCCAACCCCATGTTTCCCGGCCCGAAATTGTCCAGGTACCCGTTCTCATTGTCGTCCTCGGGAGAAATGGTTCGGTTGGCGGGGATCGCTTCCAACGCGCCGTCGGGCACGCCCGGCCCACTGGCGCGGTTGATTACGTCCTCCGTGCCCGCGTCTCCGGTCTTGGTGGCAGACCCGCCCAGCGGTGGGTGCGGGTTCAGCAGCATGCCCCGGCGATCCGAGAAGTACAGGATGTATCCATTCTGTGCGTTAAAATCGACGCTCGATCCGCTCGTACCGGTGATCGAGCCCGCCAGCCATTTGGCCAAATTGCCCACATCGATTTCGACCGCGTTCATGACTCCGTTGGTCGAGCAACTGTTATCCGCCACCGTGTTGTCCCGAACTTCGCCTTCGCGGACATCGTAGAAATTGATGGGATACCAGTTAAAGCGGGTAGGGCTCTGCGACTGCAGGGTGGATGCTGCATTCCCCGGAACTGATTTCATCGTGGAAGTCGTCACCCCATAAGTCCACGACATGCCCGGTATCGTTGCCGTCGCGGTCGGCGATGGGCTCGCGGGATCCGCGAGAAGTTGCGGCGGCGTGCTCGACCACGCCGCGCACTTCGTGGAGGCTCCAGAGCCCGACGTCGCCGTGCATACCGGGGCAGTTGCGCTACTCGACAGAACTGCGCCCGAGCAGGAGGTTCCCGAGGTACAAATTGTAGGGGGTGTGGCTGGGATCGCGGTCATGCGATCCGCCGGTTCCTGCAGCAGCAGAATCGCATTCGGATTGATCGGGTTGGTTCCCGGCGAAGTTGGTGGCAACGGGCCCCGTGCAAATCCCAGTTGCAGCCATTCCATGGTTACCGGGACAAAAGCGGAGCCTGCTCCGGGACTGTATTCCACCCGCAGCCAGCCGTCGATCAAGTTCCAAGTTGAGCTCAAGTAGGTCTCGGGAGTTATGTTACTCCCAAGAGCCGAACTGCTGGTGCTTCCGCCGTTCGCATACCCGGTCAGGTAGTAATACGGACCTGCCGAATTATAAGGGCTGGTTGGGCACACAGAGGAAACAGCCGCCGCTAGTGGAGCATAGTTCGTGCCTGAATAGTTCATGGTTGGCGTTGGACATGGCGTGAATGTCGGCGGGACGACCGTACTGGCGCCGGCAGAGAGCGCCGGAGCGACCGGAGCGGTGCTCGGAATCGCCGCATCGCTGCCATAGATGTAAGGAGATCCGTTTGGCACTAAGAGCGGGCTCGGGCTGTTCACCGTACTTGTCCACGGCGCGGGCGGAAAAGGCCAGTCCGCCGGGCACACAACCGTCGGATTGTTAGGGGAACTCGCGTTGTAAGTCGATGTACACGTGCCCGCTGGAATCGCATTCGACGCCGTGGCGAAGTACATGTTGTAGGTGCTCCCCGATGCCAGAGCCGGCAGAATCGTGGTTCCAGTCGCAGGCGTTGACGTTGCGATTCCATAAGGCAGGTTGTATCCGGTGCCCGCCGAGTTTGCCGGTACGTTCGCCAGCCGGATGTTGTTCGAGTCCGACGCGCCTCCCGGCAGATCGTTTGGATCGTCGCTCAGCAGCACCCGAATCTGCGCCATGTTGTATTCCCGCGACTGCCCGATCGCCGACGTGGACGCCTCGCCTGAAGGGGGCCGCCGTATGATTTCGTTGGGCAAGGCTCCTCCTCCGACAAATGGCATGGAAAGCTTCGTGGCACCCGTACCTGCTGGCGTTGTGGCGGTCGCCGTCCAATAGTTCCCGTTGATGAGCTCGTTGTTCGTGCTCGAGGAGAAACTGTTCCAGGCGGTACCGTTATAGTTTGCAGACGACTGCGCCGTGGACGACCCGGCTCCCGTCACGCTGCCGTCGCCGTAGCTCGTGCCCACGGCCGCCATCTGGCTACAGACACCGGTTACAACCGTTCCCGGAGTTGAGCAATCTCCCTCGGCGCTCGGAATAAACACATTTCCGGTGTAATTTGTGCCTGCGCCGTATCCGTTGGCCAACTGGGTTCGAACCACATTGCCGTAGGCCGTCACCTTGGAGTGAAAAGTCAGATTCGCGCCGGTTCCGGCAAACAGATACAAGTCTCCGTTGGTGTGCGCGGGGCCGACGAAGTCCAGGTTGGAGCCCGCGAAATATGAGAGATCGCTTTCCGAAAATACGCCAAATTGGAACACTGGAATCAGCGCGATCTGCGCGCTCCGCATCATGCTCACTTCCTGCCCGCCCGGTAATGCGGCCGTAACCTGCATGCTGATCGGAATCACCTGAGCCCACAAACCTTGATACGGCCCGGCGTTGACGGTTCCTGGAACCGATGTCGGATTCGACGGGGCCGACGTTCCGCAACCAGAAGTCGGTTGCACCAGGTATTGGGTCCAGGTGACACCCGTCATCGACGGCTGATTCGCTGTGCTGCCCACGTTGCAGATCGCGCTGGTGGAGGGCGACTGCGCGTTCTGGATCACCGATCCCAGGTCGGAGGACATTTTCTCAATGCCGCCCTCGGCCACGTGATACGCGATGTTATTCTGCAGATCGGTTCCGCCCACCTTGCCTTCGGTGTTGACCATCATCAGCAACCCGATCGCGATCCCCGACAACAACAACAGCATCAGCAACGACGCAATCAGCGTGAACCCTCTCGTGTGCAGTCGCGCTCTTTTCATGCCCTGAATTCCCATGGTTTCAATCCCCTTCGCTTTGCTCCCCATCGTGCCACTCGCTTTGGTCATCTCCGCCGCTAATTGGAGTAGTTGTTGACGTAAGTCAAATTTCGCGCGCTCACCGATGTTTGCAAGTCCATTCTGGAATACCCTTTTTGCGCGAAGCCCGAGCCGTTCACCGAGCTATCCATGTCCATGTGCATAATGTTAATTTTGGTGATCTGATTGGGGAAGAGCCCGCTCGAACTGCCATTAGCGCAGGCGGGGGTAATAGCGCCAGGATTGGGACAACCCACCGCCGCTGTTGTGGTGGTGGTATTGAAGAGATCGTAGGTGAAATTTAGATACACGACATTTTCCGCTACGGGCATGGGCGTGTGTCCGCTTACCTGCCGCATCAGTCGCGTTGGCGTCACGCTGCTATCGAGGTAATAAGTAATCACTAAGATGCGTTCGGCCGTTCCCGTGGTCCCGGTGGTCTTGCTGGCTAAGCTACGCGCGGCGCTGGATGCCTGATTCATCTTCAACTTATCGCCGCTGGCAAAGACTACAACCCCTCCGCTGGTGGCTGCGGTGGTTACTTCCGCCACCACGTTAGACGTGCCAAATGTGAACCAGACCAGATCGCCCGCCGTAAGTCCTACACCCGCATCGTTGACCGCCTGCGGTGTACTGATGTTCGTCGGCAACGTGCAACTCAGTGTTCCCGGCAGCGTGAACGTAACCGTTGTCGAATTCGTTACACTCGCGGTGTAGCAATCCAAAGCGAAGGTTGGGTCCGTGTACACCACCGTGACGATATCGGTTGCCATGGTGTTGACCGTCGGCCCTTCCTGGTATCCGGGAAGCAGACCGTATAGATATGGCGTGGTGCCCTGCACGGGGTACGTCTCCCCAGCGCCGCTGTTGATGTAACACGTTCCCGTGGTTTGCGCGCAACCGTACAACGGAAGCGTCGCCGACGTCGGCAGTTGGATCGATGCGCCTTGACCCAGGCCCGCGCCGGCCAAACTCAGGTCGTTCGTCAATAAGTTGGAGGCGGCGCGAAAATCCTGCTGCAACTCCGCCCGTTGCGAAACCGTCCATGTCGCGTTCACACCCTGGATGTAAATCGACACCGCCGCGCCCAGCACAATTGTCCCCAGAGCCATGGCGACCACCATTTCCAGCAGACTGAATCCACCCTCGCGTTTTTTCCTGCGATCGCTCATATGTCCTCTACTGGTACTGCGAAATGTACGAGTTCAGAACGTAGGTCGCCTGCGAATTCTGGGGAGTGGAATAACTGATGGTGATGGTCACGCCGCGCAACGACGAGATCTGATTGTGGTTCGCGTCGTAGAGTGCGTAGATCGAAATTGTGCGCTGGTAATTCGTGAGCGGGACGATGGTATCGTCTGTCGTGTTATAGATTCCATCCGGCCCCGGATCCGCCAAAACCTCCAGCAGCGGCGTCGAACCGGTGTCGTCGCAAGTCCCGTAGATTCCGTCGGCTCCCGAGTTGTAGATCTGCGTTTGCCCCGGCATGAAAATTCCTCCGGTGCCGGGGTCGGTGTTGCCGGAGCAGGCGCTCGCATTCTGGATTTCGTCCCAGCTGATTTGCGAAGTATTGCGTGCCGTGATGATGCTCTCGTACGCTTCGTTCGCCAGTTGCTTGGCAATCATGTTCTGCTGCGAGGCTTGCGTCGTTGACATCGCCAGCCCGAACACCCCCAGCAGACTCACCATTCCCACCGTCAGGATCACCATCGAGATCAAGACTTCAATCAGCGAAAATCCTTCCTCCGCCTGCTTCCGCGACCGGAAATTGCCGCTGCCCCCGGTGGTCGACCACACCATCCTGGATTTGCCGATTATTGACGAAGCCATTGATAGCCTCCACCCGTCTTTGCATAGAGCCGCCACCCGTGAATGCGGCCCGTTCCACCCCACAGATCCACCGCCCGCGAACTCAGCAAATTTGTCCCTTGCGCCATGTACACCACGCCATCGTCCCAGTAGTTCGCTCCGGCACAACTGGACACGGTCTGTGCAGAACCGTCGGGGCAGAAGTAGATCGTCGTTGCTCCGCCCGAGCCCCCGCTTCCCGTATAGCCAAAGTCAATTGGGTTCGCCCCGGTTCCGAAGTTCGAACCCGGGCTGCTGTCGGGAGCCGTGCTCGCCGAGATCGCGGAATTTGTCTGAAACGTCACATCCGTCGGCAAGGAGTAGATCGCCGTTTTCTGATCGCCCTGAAATGCCGACGATCCCGTCAGCGTCGGCGCCACCGTGATCGTGTTGGGTATGGCTGCGTTTGAAAACGTCACCGAGTACGCGGTCCGCTGCGACACTGCGTTGTCGCGTGCCTGCCGCAACGTCGACAGCGTCGTGTTATACGCGTTGGTCACATGTTGCGATTGCATCACCGGCACCAGGTTCACGACCGAAATCACCGACGTGATGAGGATCAGTGCCAGCACGATCATCATTTCCAGCAAGCTGAAACCGCCCGCCCCATGCCTCGTATTTGTCTTCCGGCTCCTCATATGCATGTGCCGTCGTGGAGGCTCCCCGCCCCAAAAGCAAGATCGGTTGTCCATCATCGTGTAACTACCATTTGGTCGACGCGGTATCTCCCGCGTTGCGCAGCGGATTGCCGTTCGACCGGTCTGAATACCTCGATGGTAGGAACTGTCTCGTGGTGCGTCAAAGTACCGGGGTACACGGGCCTTTCGTACATTGGCCCCTCGTAACGCAATTCCACCGGACTTACGATTCGTTCCACCGCTCGCTCGCGGCGGATGTGATACTCCTTTTCCCCGCCAGTCACGCAGGTCCGGCGCAGCAACGGCGAAGAAACGCCGCGTCCCAACCGAACCCTCGCAGATATTCAGTCAGCCTAGCCTTTGCCAGCACAAAGCGAAAGATGACGAATGGTGGTTACCATCGAGTATTTTCCAGGGCGGCAGGGAACCGCGAAGTGGCAGGCAAAGGACGGCAAAACCCAGAACGTCAATCTTAAGTCAACCCTGCCATCACCGTGACATAGGTAACTTGGCTCCGCTGTGGGCCGTCCTCTATTCTGCAGGCAATATGGAACAACGCGCCCTTGTAGTGTGCCCCGATGAGGATTCCGGCAGCCTGCTCGCCCTCATCCTCTCCGAGATGGGAATGGCGGCCGAGCATACGTCCTCGATTTCCCGCGGAATGGAACTGTTCGACAGCCAGCTCTTCGACGCCATCGTCCTCGACTATCGGGCCGACGAAAGCTCCGAGCAATTCGTTGCGCATCTGCGCCACTCCGCCAGGAATCGCAACAGTTTGCTGATTGCCGTGGTCGATGGCGAGTACAACGCTCGCCTCGTGTTCGTTCTCGGCGCCAGCTTTGTTCTCTATCGCCCGCTCTCTTCTGAACGCACTCGCGTCAGTTTGCGCGCCGCCCGCGGCCTCATACGCCGCGAACGCCGCCGCGCGCCGCGCCGAGCCGTCGGTTCGACTGTGAATGTCGCTTGCCCCGGCGCTCCCGAAACCAACGCCGTCTTGAGCGACCTCAGCGAAGGCGGAACTTTGATCCAAACCGCCAGCCGTCTTCCAGCCGACCACAAGATTTATTTCGAGTTCGCGCTTCCCGGTCAGCCGCAACCGGTCCGCGTGTCCGGCGAGGTCGCTTGGCAGGACTCCAGCGGGCGCACCGGGGTCCGCTTCCTCGATGTGCCCCAGGCTTCGCGCCGTATCATGCAGACCTGGTTGCAACGAAACACTCCAAAGCTCGGCGACGGAGTGCCGGAAAACCCGCCCGCCGCCGCTGCGACACCCCTGCCGACGACGACACGGTCCGGGTTTGACAGAAAAAAATCCACCCGTGCCGGCGAACGTCGCGGAGATCCTCGTTTTGCCTGCAAAGTCGGCGCGGAACTTCACCGCGCTGGCGCCGCTGTGCCCAACTACTGCAGCCTGTCCGATATCAGCGAGGGCGGTTGCTACGTGGAAATGCCATTCCCGCTCGAAGGGGAGTCAAGCGTGGAGATTCTGGTCCGCACCGGTGGCGCAAAATTCAGGATGACCGGTCAAGTGTTGAGCACCCACCCCGGTTTTGGCATGGGTGTGCGCTTTGTGCTGCGCGATTCCGGCGAACGCGAAGAAGTGATGCGCCTGGTCGCCGTGCTCTCCGCCAGTTCGTCGCTCGACCAACCGATGCGCTGAATGCCTGTGGTGCAGTCGCCATCCCCGGTGGCGCACGTTTTCCAGGGACCGAGCGCGCCGCCACGAAATCGCCCTACGCGACTCGTTCTTTCTCGGCCACTACCCGCCGAAAATATTCCAGCGAAAGCTTGAGCCCGCTCGCCAACTCCACTTTCGGCTCCCAGCCCAGCAACCGTTTCGCTTTCGAAATATCTGGACACCGCTGCTTGGGATCGTCCTGCGGCAGCGCTTCGAACTGGATCTCGCTCGCCGATCCGGTCGTCGCCATCACCTGCCGCGCACACTCCAGAATCGTGAACTCCGTGGGATTCCCAATATTCACCGGCTCATGCTCCAAATCCGAAGACCTTGCCAGACGCAGAATCCCATCCACTTCATCGCTCACATAGCAAAAGCTGCGTGTCTGGCTGCCGTCGCCATACACCGTAAGATTCTGCCCGCGCAGCGCCTGCCACATGAAATTCGGAATCACCCGCCCATCGTTGATCTGCATCCGCGGCCCGTACGTGTTAAAGATGCGCACAATCCGCGTGTCCACTCGGTGATAGCGGTGATATGCCATGGTCACCGCCTCCGAGAATCGCTTCGCCTCGTCATACACCGACCGCGGCCCGATCGGATTCACATTCCCCCAATACGACTCGGTCTGCGGATGCACCAGCGGATCCCCGTAGCACTCCGAGGTCGATGCCATCATGAATTTCGCGCCACACCGCCGCGCCGTCTCCAGCGCTTCAAACGTCCCATACGATCCCACTCGCAGCGTCTCGATCCCGTGCGCGGCATAGTCCACCGGACTCGCCGGGCTCGCAAAGTGAAAAACATAATCGAACGCGCCCCACTCCCCGGCTTCGCAAACGTCTTTCTCCACAAACTCAAATCGCGAATCGTTCCGCAGATGCTCAATATTCGCCAGACGCCCTGTCAGCAGGTTATCCGCCGCCACCACTCGATAGCCTTCGCCCAGCAGCGCATCGCACAGATGCGATCCCAGAAAGCCCACCCCGCCGGTCACCAGCGCTCGTAGTGTCTTCATAGGTTGCCGAATCCGAACTCACGTTTTCACAGCTTGCCGAAAAACTGAACCGAGGAGTTCCGGTTTCCCCCGTGCACCCCCGTGTACCCTGTGGTTTATGCTTTCTGCCGACACTTAATCAAGGTCTCCCTAGGCCCGCTCCTTTTTCTTCAAAACCGCCGCCGGCACTTCTTCCGTCAACGCCGCAGGACGCCCCACACTGTAATACGAAAATCCGTGCTCCACCATCACCGCCGGATCATAAAGATTTCTCCCATCCAGCACAATCGGATACTTCACCAGCGCCCGCAGGCGCTCCAGGTCAAGCGCTGCGAATTCCTCCCACTCCGTCAGGATCAGCACTGCATCCGCGCCCTTCGCCGCCGCATACGCATCCGAGGCGAACTCGACCCCCGCCGTCAGCACCTCCTTGGCCCGCTCCATCGCCGCCGGATCGTAGGCGCAAACATGGCATCCCTCGCGCAGCAACTCCTGCACCAGCAGCAGCGCCGGCGACTCCCGGATATCGTCGGTCCCGCCCTTGAACGCCAGCCCCAGCACGGCCAACCGCTTGCCGCGGAAAGTCCACAGCACGCTCCGCACCTTGCGCAAAAAACGGTGCCGCTGCTCTTCATTAATACGGTGTACTTCTTCCAGCAGCCGGAAATCGTATCCGTTTTCCTTCGCCACCGCCCGAAACGCCATCAGATCCTTGGGGAAACACGACCCCCCATACCCAATCCCTGGATTCAAAAATCGCGGCCCGATGCGCGAATCCGTCCCCACCCCGTCGCAGACCTGCTGCACGTTCGCGCCCACCGATTCGCAGATCGACGCGACCGCATTGATGAACGAAATCTTCATCGCCAGAAACGCGTTGGATGCGTGCTTGATCAGCTCCGCGCTCTTCGTGCTGGTGACGATCAATCGCGGCGGCGTCTTCGCCGCCTCCGGCCGCGGAATCGCCTCCGTCCGCCCGTAGTACCACCCGCTCGTGAGCGGCCCATAGATCTGGCGCATGACTTCCGCCGCCCGCTCGTTCTCCACCCCCACCACAATGCGGTCGGGATACATAAAATCCGTAACCGCCGTTCCTTCCCGCAGAAATTCCGGATTCGAAGCCACATCAAACTGCGACGGTGCCGCCCCATTCCTCAGGATGATGGTCCGAATCCACTGGCTCGTATACACCGGAACCGTGCTCTTCTCCACGACAACCTTATATCCCTCAACTCCGCCCGAGATTTCCCGCGCCACCGACTCCACATACGAGAGATCGGCGTCTCCACTTTCAGTCGGCGGCGTTCCGACCGCGATGAATACCGCTTCGCTCGCCCGCGTCGCCGCCTGCAAGTCGCCGGAAAACTGAATGCGCTTTCCCCGATGCCGCGTCAGCAACTCTTGCAGGAACTTTTCGTGGATCGGCACCTCGCCGTCCCGCAGCGCCGTCAGTTTCTTCTCGTCGTTATCGACCAGGACTACCTCGTGTCCCAGGTCCGCAAAACACGCGCCCGTCACTAATCCCACATATCCTGAGCCAACCACCGCGATGCGCATAGCGAGCACTCTCTCCTCGGATTTTGTGCACCTCCGGCTCGTCGGCGTGCACTTTCCACTGTAGCAGTCTTGCCATCCTGAGCGGCATTTCCATAAGAGGTACCGTGCCCGCGCCGCTCAGGAATGGGAATCCAATCCTCACAATAAGTCGTGATTGCCATCACCGCAAGCGTTGTTACCAGGTTGTGTGACGCCCATGCTTTGTCCCGCAAACGGTTGCATCGATGTCTGTTCCCGGCGCATGATCGCCCCATTGACTTCCCCGCCATTTCGCGGGAAACTCGCTCTAGGCCTGCTTTCCCCAAAAATCAGCGCAGGCTGCGGAACAAACTATGTTCCCGCAAACTATGTCGAGGTCCGAGATTCGCCATGACGATTCGTATCCCGACCCGATACGAATCCTCGAACAGCACCTCCTCGCCGGTTTTCCACTCGATCAAGCCGCCGACTTAGTCCTAAGTGAGCTGGTAGTCCGCGCCGCCGAAGCCGTCCACGCCACCGCCGCGGCTCTCGCTCTCCTCCGCAACCGCGAAATGGTCTGCTGCGCCGCCACTGGTTACCTCGCCCCAGAGCTCGGCGTCCTCATCAATACTCGCGATGGTCTGTTCGGAGCCTGCCTTCAAAGCCATCAACCGCAGCTTTCCGTCGACACCGAGTTCGATCCCCGCGTCGACCCCGCTGTGCCGGGCCGCCTCGGGATTCGCTCCATCCTCATCGTTCCCGTCTTCGATCCGAACAATCGCGCCCATGTCGTTGGAGTCCTGGAAGTCTCTTCCACCTCGACTGGCGCCTTCTCCGATCTCGACGAAAAACTGCTCGAAGGCTTTGCCAGCGAGTGCGCCCGCGTCCAAGCCGAGCTCGAACGGAGCCAGCGCCGACCCGCCACCCCGTTCCTTGCGTCCGAACCGGTTGCTCCTGAGATCGCGTGGCCCGACGAACCCATCGCGCTGGAGCCCCTTGATCCCGAACCCGTCGACCCCGAACCCGTCGATCCCGAATTACTGCCACGCGAGTTCGCCGCATTCACCCCTCTGCCAGTCCACGGCCACAACTATGCCGCGTGGACCCTCGTCCTCCCCAGCTTGGCCATTCTCGCCTTCATCGCCATTGGACTCCTGATCGCCTCCCGCGTCGGATGGCTGCACCTCATGCCGCCTCAGGCGGAAGTTGCGCAACCGATTCCAGCAGCGGCAATTCCCGCCGAGCCCGCCGAACCCGTCGCGGTCGCTCCCGTCGTAGCCCGTCCGGCAAGTCACCCTTCGTCGGTAACAAAGTCGGAAAAAACATCCCGGCGGTCCGAGCCAACTCCCGCCGCCCCCGCCGCCGGCGAGTTAGTCGTCTACGAAAAAGGCAAAGTCATTTTCCGCATGAAGTCGGATACGACCACCGACGCGGGAAAGAACAACCAACCCCAGCTCGATGCCGGTCGCGATTCCACCAGAAAAGTCGGCGATTCGATCGTGCCCGCCGCCTCGACCACGGCAGTCCCCTCCACCAAGCTCCCCGCAACCAAGAGCGCCTCCGCCCCCATCGTCTGGATCTCACCCGCCGAAGCCGCAGACCGCCTCCTCAACCGCACCGAGCCCAGCTATCCCCCGGAAGCCAAAGCCGCCCACCGCGCCGGCGACGTGGTCCTCGAAGTCCAGGTGGCCGAAGACGGCTCCGTCTCCAACATCCACGTCCGTAGCGGAGACCCGCTCCTCGCCGCCGCCGCCAGCGCCGCCGTCCGCAATTGGCGCTACCTGCCTTACCGCCAAAACGACCATCGCGCCCAGTTCCAGACCGATGTCACCCTGACCTTCAACCTACCAGACTGATGGGTTGCGCTATCGTGCCGCCGTTGTGCGCCCGCGACCCTTCGTGTATTTTCGTGCCCTTTGTGGTGGAGGTTGGTCGTCATCACGAAGGCTTGTCATCCTGAGCGAAGCGAAGGACCTGCTTTTGCCCGTAGCAATCCCACTCCTTGCATCGCTCACTTTTCAAACTGCCCCGCTACCTGCAATCCCGATTGACATCCGCGCCGACACCAGCGTAGGGTTGGGTCGCATTTCCAACCATTCCCCAAACACTAAGGAGAACAAATGCGATTGCCACTCGCGCTGTATGGTGTTGCGTTATCTGTCTGTCTAGTCCCATTCCTCGCGGCGCAAGATGCGGCCAAGGTGGATGCCAAGCATTACACCGTAATCAGCGAGAACGACCAGGTAAGGATTTTGAAAGTGCACTACGGCCCCCACGAGAAGTCGGTCATGCACCACCATCCCGACACGGTTGCCGTGTTTCTAACCGACGCCAACGGGACGTTCAGTTATCCGGACGGGAAGAAGAAAGACTTTATGGTTAAGGCGGGCGACGCGCAATATAGCGTCGCCGAAACCCACCTGCCGGAGAACACCAGCGACAAAGGGATGGATGTGATTGTAATCGAACTAAAAGGCAAAGCCGCCCATGCAGCAAAATCGGAAATGAAGTAATCTCAACAACCGCCCCAGGTCTCGCGCTTTTTCGAGACCTGGAGCTCTTCGCGAGCGTTCCGCTGAGTTTTCGCGACATTGGACTCGGGACCGGCGTAGATACAATGTGGCTCCATTCAGAGAAACAGTAAAAATCTGAATTTCACGGCCTTATACCCTCCGCCGATCCTCTGACACTGTTCGTCTTCGAGAGTCCAATCCTCGCCCCGCGCGCCAAAAGGCATCCTGCCTCATTGTGCAGATGCTACGTCCCGCGCTCCGCTGCAGACTGTTCAAAACCGCTCAATTGAAAAATGATCTCCCAAAAACTGGCGGTAACTGTATCAAATTGACCGGACATCCCTTTGGACTCGTGAGATCGTGCAGGAATGCGGAATCAAAATCAGAATCAGAATCGAAGAACAGAGCCCAGGCAGGAATCCAGTCAAGCAACACTTGCCCGCGTCAAAAAAGAAATGGATCAACCGCGTATGGTCGCGTCCGCGCGGGAAGACGACGTCAACCGGACCACGCGGCAGAAGCTGGAAAAACTGCCGTAATCCAGCGTGGTCGAGCTTAAGAGGTTAAACAGGAATTCCCGCGCCGTCCGTGCGCGGTCGAACTACTCCCGAGGAGTGCAACAATGGCCAAGCTAACCACTGCAACGCGCGATCGCATCTCCGCCACCAAGTTCGCTTTTCCCAAGCAACGCAAAGAGCCGCTGGAAAACGCCTCTCATGTGCGTAATGCCATTGCGCGCTTTGGTCAGGTAAAAGGCGTAACCGCAGCGGAGCGCACCGCGGCGTGGAAGCGTATTCAGGTCGCCGCAAAACGCTTCGGAGTGGACCTCCAAAAATCCGCCTAACCGCCCATGGTATTCCGCGCCGCCAGTAGCGTTGCGATATCGCGCGCCAATCCGACTTTCACTCCACTACTTGGTGGCAGCGGCGATCGAAGCCGGCACGGATTCGTTAGGTTTCAATTGGCGCTTCCAGTCGGAGAAATAAGAACCGTTCAGCTCGTACATGACAATCTCAGGACTATTGCGCGACAGCATGGTGCGCCCCTTCACAATCCCCTCAAACGTGTTCTGCAGGAAGTAATACGACCTGCCCGCCTCCAACTCGATCTTGAAGCCATTTGCGTTTTCCGATTGAGAAACCAAGTTGTACTGCCCTGGATCAAGATACGCGAAGCTGTAAGTTCCCAATTTGTTCACTGCGATTACGTGGTCGTTGGCATGCAGCTTGAACTGATTTCCATGCCCAGCATATCGGGCAGCCAATGAAGGACAAACCACGATTACGGTTGCCTTATCGGCCCTCGTCTCTGGCAGTGGATGATTGTTCTTGTCGACTTTCACCGTATGCTTCGATCGCAAATCGGGAACGTGTTTCTCGTCTAGATCCTCACCCTTCTGGATTGCCTCGCCTTTTTCCTGGAACTCAGGCATGGAAACCCGCGAACCAAAGAGACTTTTGGCTTTGGCAATTACCTGTTCGGACGATTCCTTCGGCACGTCCAGGAGAACCTGTTCGTTCTGATCGCCATTCTTATACTCCAGGTAAAGCCAGGAGTCGTGAACATGCATTGCGTTCGCGATTCCGCCCAGAGCGCCACCACCCACACCCGTTAAGACGACGGTGGAAAGCGTGGGGCCGTGCATGTGAGTAGTCACTTCGAAGATAACCTTGGAGATGTCGTCATACCGTACTTTGAATGTGTCACCCGCACGGTCCGAGAAAATCAGTTCTTGGCCGCCCTTTTCAAAGGTCAGAACTCCAACCTTGTCGACCAGCATGCGGTCATTAGAGCTCTTATGACGACGAATCTTCACATCGTCAAAAGTAGCCGATTCGTTGGCGAGACAGAGAATCGCTGAAAACAAGAACGGTATCGTTATAGCCAGCCGTTTCACCCGCATTTTCTCCTTCGACTGAGATTCGAGCGGAGCCTCGCTACGAAAACGCCAACTCCTTCGCTCGCTGCACCGCCTTCACCACCGCCTTGATCAAAGTCACGCGGAGCTTGCCCTCCTCCAGTTCCATGATGCCGTCGATCGTGCATCCCGCCGGAGTCGTCACCGCATCCTTCAACAGCGCCGGATGATCTCCCGTCTCCAGCACCACCCGCGCCGCGCCCATCGTAGTCTGCGCTGCCAGCAGCGTAGCAACATCGCGCGGTAACCCCACCTTCACTCCAGCCTCCGCCAGCGATTCCAAAATAATGTAGATATACGCCGGTCCGCTCGCCGACAGTCCCGTGACCGCATCCATGTGCTTTTCGTCGAGCACCACCGTCCGCCCCACCGCATCGAAGAACTGAGTCGCCAGTTCCAGATGCTGCTTGTTGGCAAACTTTCCCTTGCACAAAGCCGTCATGCCCGCGCCCTGCGCACAAGGAGTATTCGGCATCGCCCGCACCACCGGAACTTCCTTCTCCAGCGCCCTCTCAATCATCTCCGTCGGAACCGACGCCGCCACCGAAATAATCACCTGCTTTGCGTGGACGTGCGCCCGAATTCCCCGCACCACGTCCGCCACCACCTGCGGCTTCACGCAAAGAAAAATAATGTCCGCGTCCTTCACCGCCGCGGAGTTGTCGGTCCCCGCCCGCACCTTGAACTTCTCCTTCAGCACCCGCGCCCGCTCCGGATGCGCCGTCGTAGCAAAGGTCTGCCCCGCCGACAGCAGTCCATCGCGCAAAAAGGACTGCAAAAGAATCGTCCCCATCTTCCCCGCGCCCAAAATCGCCACTTTCTTCTTCGCGCTCAAACTCTTCGCCATCAGAATTCTCCCAGCCGAATTCGTAGAGAAACTATCAGTCTAGACGATTGTAGAGGTCAGAAGTCAGATTGCAGAATTGAAAAGCCCGACCTCTTCGATGGCCGCTCAGGCGAGCTTTTCACCTCTGCAATCTAACCTCTAACCTCTGCAATGGCCTACCTCAAAATTTCCCCCGGCACCATCCCCAAGATCTCTCGCCCAATCGGCAGCGAAGCCGTCGCCGCCGGAGAAGGTACATTTAGCACATGTAAAAACCGTTCCCGCGCCACAAACCGGAAATCATCCACCAGCGCGCCATCCGCGCCCACCGCCTGCGCTCGCACGCCCGACCCGCCTGGCGTCATATCTTCCATCCGCACCTCCGGCACCAACCGCTGGCACGACCGCACAAACTCCCGCTTCCAAAGCGACCGCCGAAATTCCCCCAGCCCGTTTTTCCAATGCTGCCGCGCCATCGCCCGGAACCCCGCATCGAGCAACACTTCCATCGTCTCGCCGAAATCGAAGTCCCGCCACCGGTATCCCTCCCGCTGGAACGCCAGCACCGCATTCGGCCCCGCATCCACATTCCCTTGAATCCGCCGCGTGAAATGCACACCGAGAAATGGATACCGCGGGTCCGGCACCGGATAAATCAATCCCCGCACCAGCGACTGCCGCGCCGCCGCCAAATCGTAATACTCCCCGCGAAACGGCACGAGGATCATCTGAGGATCGTCCCCCGCCATCCGCGCCACCCGATCGCTTTGCAGCCCCGCGCAATTCACCACATACCGCGCCGCAAAATCTCCCGCCCGAGTCCGCACCACCACTGCGTTGCCTGACGTGCCTCCAGACGTGCCTCCCGAACGGTCAAATCCCACCACTTCCGCGCCTGTCCGCACTTCCGCCCCGTGCTGCGTCGCAATCTCCGCGTACTTCGCCGTCACCGCCGCATAATCCGTGATCCCCGTCGATGGCACATGCAGCGCTCGCACACCACCCGCATGCGGTTCAATCTCCAGCATCGCCTCGCGTGCCAACAGCCGCAGACCCTCCAACCCATTCGCCACTCCGCGTGCGAGTAGATCCTCCAGTCGCGCCGCTTCCTCCGAGTTCGTAGCCACAATCAACTTCCCGCAAACCTCATGCGGAATCCCGTGCCGCGTGCAGAACTCCACCATCTCGCGCGCCCCCGCCACGCACAACCGCGCCTTCAGCGACCCTTCCTTGTAGTAAACCCCGCTGTGGATCACCCCGCTGTTGTGTCCCGTCTGGTGCCGCGCCACCCCCGATTCTTTCTCCAGTACCACGATCCGAATCCGAGGAAAGATTTCGGTCGCCTGCATGGCAAACGAAAGCCCAACAATCCCGCCGCCAATCACCGCAATGTCATAAGTCATATTTGCTCGTGTAGCGCGGACACTCCTGTCCGCGGCCTTTGACTTTCGTAAGCGGAAAGCAGAGCCGTGCCAGGCACGGCAGCCTCGCCGCAGACGATCCTACCTCACCCGCCGACGCATCGCCGTGACGCAGGCACCAGCCGATGTGACGCAAAAAAAGCGCAGACATGAGTCCGCGCCCCACAAACAAAAAGTATTTCTCGGCGCTCTCTGCGTCTCGGCGGTGAATCCGCTCTACTGCACCGTCAAACTCACCCCATCCCCATGCGCCGCCCCGCCCGCGGCCGTAGCCGTCACCGTAATCTGCGCTGTCCCCAACACCGTAGGCGCCGCCACCGTCACAAAAGCCGACGCCGCCGATCCCGTTGCGGGCGTAGCCGACACCGTCACCGTCGCCGGATTCGGCACCGTCTGCGGAGGCAAATACAGCCCCGTGGGGCTTACCGTTCCACTACCCGCCGCGACCGCCCAGGTTACGCTCTGGTTTGCTGTGAACTGTTGCTGATTCTCTCCCTTCGGCCACGAGTTGCCCGATTCACTCGCGAATAAAGTCGCCAGCCCCGGATTCACCGTCACCGGCGTAGTGGTGGTCGTATTGCTGGACAGTCCTCCACAGGAAATCAGCGCCAGCAATCCGATCGCGGCGCACACTCCCGCCATCCCAATATAGAAACGCAGCGCACCGGGTCTCGCTCTCTCCATCCCCACCAACCCCGCAAACATGAACCAAGCGAGTGCGAAGAAAGGCAAGATTTGCGGATGCCCGCCCACCCGAACCTGCCCCCACAGCGCCGCCGCCGATGACCGCCGCACATCCCCGCCCGCCCCCGCCGCGCAATCCGTGGGCAAGTTCGGCCCGCACGTCCAGACAGTCACCGTCACCGCAGTCGTCCCCGAGGCCCCCGCCGCAATCGTCGCCGGATTAAACTCGCAACCCGCGCCCACCCCTCCGCTGGTCAACGCAGGCAACCCCGAGCAAGCAAAAGTCACATTCGCGCCAAACGTCCCACTCGCCGGAGCCGCCGAAAATGTATAAGTCGCGCTCTGTCCCGCCAACACCGTAGCCGTGTCGCTGCCCGTGTCCGTCCACGTAAAGTCCGTGCTCGCCCCAGTCACCGTCAGCGTCTCCGGCGGGGTCGCATGGGTTAGCGTTCCGTCCGTTGCCTGAATCGTAAAAGTAAATGTCCCCGGCGCTGCGCTGCCGAGCGTCACCGTAAAAGCAGTTCCGCCAGCCGTCGGCGTCACCGAAGCCGGCACAATCCCGCACGTTCCCGGAGCCCCCGCCGTACACGATAACGTCACGCTCCCGCTATATCCGTTCAAAGCCGTCAGCGTCCCGCTCCAGGTCACGTTCTGATTCACCGCCGTCGTATTCGGAGTCGGCGTCACCGCAATCGCAAAGTCCGGTAGCGGCGCGGTCACCGTCAGTGCAAACGTCTGCGGCTTGGCTGCGGGAGCTCCCGCCGTCACCGCCCAGATCGTTACCGTCGCAGGACCGCCCACGGCAGTCCCAGTCGCTGCCGTCACCGTCAAGGTAACCGTCACCGGCGACGAAGACGTAGGACTCAATGTGCTCGACGGCGAAAACACGCAATTTGCTCCCGCTGGCTGCCCCGAACAACTCAGCGCCACCGTCCCCGCAAAACTTCCCGAAGCTGTCACCTGAAACTTGCTCGCTCCCGAAGTTCCCCCTTGCGCCACGCTCAGCGCATTCGGACTCGGTGCCGTCAGATTGAAATCCACCACATACAGCGTGACCAGCGCGTCGTGTGTAATCGCGTGAGAGTCCGTTCCCGTTGCCTGCGCGTCAAAACTGTAGTCGCCAATCGCTCCGCCCGCAGTCAAGGTGTAGGTTGCCGTCGAATTCCCGGAAAACGTCGCCTGCGCCGGATTCACAGTGCAAGTCGTCGGCTTCGCGCCCGCGCAACTCAAATTCACCGCGCTGGAATATCCGTCCAGCGCCGTTAGCGTCCCGTTGAACACCGCCGTCTGCGTCGGAAACACCGTCTGCGGCGAATTCGAAACCTCGTTCGCGTAGTTGGGCGCGAGCGCGTATTCCCAAATGCCCCGCCCATACGTCGATGCCGCCAGCGTTTTCGCGCCCCCCACCGGATTGAAAATCTGTAGCCCCGTCACCGGAGCGTTCGGCAGAAATCCCGAAACCCCCGCTCCCGGCGTCGGACCAACTTCCGTCCAACCATGAACGCTAGTCAAACTGACAAACACGCCCACGTCCGTTCCCGCATACACCAACCCCGCCTGCGAATCCACCAGCAAAGCATTCACTGGATTGTCGGGCAGTTCCGTCGCGCCCGTTCCACTCCAGTCCGTCCAACTGGCGCCCGCATTCGTAGTCTTCCAAACGTGCGATGTCGGATACCCCGGCGTGCTAAATCCCATAATCCCCACATACGCCGTATTCCCCGACTCCACCGACGCGTCCATCGCGACCGTCGCAATCGCATACCCCTGCGGATTGATATTCTGGGTTGCGTTCTGCGTAACATTCGTCATCAACGCAAAGCCCGCGTCCGTCGTGGCCCACACCTCGCCTCCAGGCGCCCCGCCGAGCGGCCCATATCCGTTCGTCACCGCATACACCGTCTCCGAATTCCCGCCAGCGCTTGCCGGGCCCCCCGCCGCCAGCGCCGTCACCAAGTTGATCTCATCGCCCGTGCACACGCCCGTTCCCAGCGTGTCGAAATCGTTACTCAACTGCACCGGATCCGCTCCACTCGTCGTGATCCACCACACCCGGCACGTCCCCACCAGCATCTCGCTCGCATTCTGCGGATCCAAAATATAAGGAGTATTGAAAGCCCCCTGGTCTCCGCCCAAGTCGTTCGATCCGACAATCTGAACAAACGAGCCGTCGTCGCAAGCCGTTCCTGCTTCGCACTTCGCAATCGTGACGTAAGGATTGGCCGCAAACCACTCGTTCCCGTTCGTCGGATTGATCGCCGTGAATCCTCCATCTCCGCCCAACGCATTCTGCCATGTGCTGCTCTCGCTGGCCGTGCTGGTTTTTGGCGAGCCATTCCCCGACGTTCCCCCAAGCACGATGTCGGCGTTCGTTGCGTCCACCGAAAACGAAACAAACTCCGTCATCGATCCCAGGGTCTGGCTCAAGCTGTCAAACTGATTTGTCCCCGAGCAACTCCCCGCATTCAGCCCGGAATATCCATCCAGCGTCCGGCTGATCCCGCCGTCATGCGCGAAGTACCCGGGCGACGTTCCCCCCACCTCCAGAAACGCAATTCCGTGCTGATCCGGATGCACATGCGCCGGCGCACCCAGCGGCCCCGGATTGCATCCATAAACATGCGTCAAATTGATCCAATCCCCTTGCGTGCAGGCCGTGTTCGGAGGCTGTTGTCCCGGCTCCAGCGTGCACTTATAAAGATTCACCGCCCCCGCGTAAACATCCGTTGCCCCTCCATCCGCAATCGCCGCCAACGCCAGGTTGTACCATCCCTGCTCCACCCCGCAGCCGCTGTCCGGGCCAAACGCATCGTCCCCGCAATTCGTAATGCCATTATCCGGAATCTGCGTCCAACTCGCCCCGCCATTTCCAGTTCCCCCATTCAAAGACTGCCAGATGCCCTCGTCGAATGCCTGCGGATTCCCATTCTCATCCGGCTGCACATCGACCACCCACACATACATTTCATCGCGTCCCGGCACCACCGCAAACTCGCCGCGATAAATCAAGCACGTCGGCGAATTCGAACCCGCCGGACAATTCGCCGATGTTAGCCCCGCCGTCGGTTGCGCCGCCAGCCGCGTGAAGTGCTGCCCATCCGTCGAGGAATACAGCCCGTGCCGCCGAATGAAAGCATAGAAAGTCCCGGTCGTCCCCTGGCTCGCGTTATAAATCACCGCCGTAGCCGATGCCGGAACCGCCCCATCCGACAGAATCGCGCGGTTCCAGGTCACACCGCCATCCTTCGAAAAATAAAGTCCCCGCGCCGTCGAATTCCCATCCTCCTCCAGCCCAACATAGAGCCCGTTGTCTCCCGCCGTAGCCGCCACCGCCAAATTCGGATTCAACGTACTGAAAGCAATCTTGCTGAACCCCACTCCCAGAAACGCTTGCCCCGTCCCCGCGCCCGTGATCTGTGTCCAGGTCGACCCGCCATCCGCCGAGCGCAGAATTCCCAACCCGTAGTAAGAATCGCTCGAACTGTTCGTCTCCCCTGTCCCCACCAGAATCACATCGCTGTTCCCCGGCTGCATAGCAATCGCACCGACGGCCAAGGTAGGCTGATCGTCCATCAAAGCCTGCCACGTGACCGATCCAGGATTCACGCTCAAACTCCCCGCGTTCGTCGACCTCCAAAGCCCTCCATAAGCTCCGCCCAAAAGCACCGTGTTTCCCGTGCCATCGGCCGGATCGATCGCCACCGCAGTAGCTCGCCCCGAAACCCAGTTGTAATCCTGCATCCCATCGCCCGTAGCGTCCGATGCCAAAGGAGCCGGCCCCAAAGCCACCCAACCCGCGGATGACGATGCGGGTGAAAGGGAAGCGGGTGCCTCACCCAAGCTCTGCTTGGGTGAGTCCACGGAACGTGCCGCCCGCATCGCCATCTTCCGCCGATAAGCCCGTAACCGCAGTTCCGCCGCCGATTTCCTCCCCGGCACCCTCCGCCCCCGCTGGTTCCAGCTCCAGCTCAAGTCGTCCCACGAATAAGGACGGTTCCCCTCGCGCGCCTTGCGAGAAACGGAGATCCTCTTGTCGGGTGCCTGTGCAAAAACATTGCCGAAGCCTCCGCCAGGAAGAAAAGCGAAGACAATAGGAAAAAGAGAAAGCAAAGTGCAAACCCGCAAACCACGGCTGGCCATAGATAGAAATGCCGATCTCACAGGTGCGCGGTCCAGAAGCAGCGCACAATCCGAGTTTCAACGATCAGCCAGGGATTTCCACGTCCACGAAAGTACCCCCATCCTTGGTAGCCATCCTCCAGAGGCCAAGCAAGCACGAAAAAACTGATAACTGATAACTGAGAGCTGATCGCTGACAGCTGCCGCTCCGCGAAACATCCGCTATACTGTTAAAGCATGTCCGTCATTAAAAACATCGGCGCCATCGCTCAGGGAATGACCATCACCCTGAAAGAGATGTTTCAGCCCACCATCGTCGAGAATTATCCCGACGGTTCCGGCCCCACCAAAGGCGCAATGTTTCAGGAGCGCTTTCGCGGCATGCACGTCCTGCAGCGCGACGAAAACGGATTGGAAAAATGCGTCGCCTGTTTCCTCTGCGCCGCCGCCTGCCCCGCGAACTGCATCTATATCGAGGCCGCCGAAAACACCGCCGAGAAGCGCATTTCCGGCGCCGAGCGCTACGCGCAGGTCTATAACATCGACTATAATCGATGCATATTCTGCGGTTATTGTGTGGAGGCCTGCCCCACCGACGCCATCACCCACGGCCACGGATTTGAGCTGGCCACCTTCAATGCCAGCAATCTGATTTACCGCAAAGAGCAGATGCTGGCCCCGGCCCCAGCGCACATGGGAGCCAACCAGATGTTCGCACAATCGGAAGTGGATGCCGGCGTGAAGGAAACTTAGAAAGTTTCAAGATTTTCCACCCAACGCCGGTCCCGCAGGGACCGGCGTTGTTGTATAGCAGCGGTCTTTAGTCGCTGGTCGTGGGTCGTTCGCGCCTTTACGAACGATCGCCGATTTGATGAACTAAAGGGAGCCGGATTCTCCCTGAGACCCAAGACAAAAAGCGAACGACGAAACCGCGAACGACGAACGACCATCGACGAACGACTGACCACCAATGTCCAAATTTCTCCAACTCGTAAAGAACCGCGTCGTAGTCTACGACGGCGCCATGGGCACCAACATCCAGAAGCGCAACCCCACCCTCGACGACTACTGGGGCAAGGAAAACTGCAGCGAGGTCCTGGTCCTCAGCCGTCCCGACATCATCCGCGACATTCATGCCGATTTCTTCCGCGTAGGTTGCGACATCGTCGAAACCAACACTTTCGGAGGCACCGGCCTCGTTCTAGGCGAGTTCGAACTCCGCGACAAAGTGCGCGAGATCAACCTCGCCGCCGCGAAGCTCGCCCGCGAAGTCGCCGATCAGTTTTCCACTCCCGACCGTCCGCGCTTCGTCGCCGGCTCCATGGGCCCCACCACCAAGCTGCCCTCCCTGGGCCACATCGGCTGGGATGCCATGGAAGCCTCCTACGAAGAGCAAGCCCTAGCCCTAATCGAAGGCGGCGTCGATGTCATGCTCATCGAAACCTGCCAGGACCTGCTGCAAGCAAAGATCGCCACGGTCGCTGTCATCGAAGCCATGCGCAAAGCAGGGAAGCGCTTGCCCGTACAAGTTCAAGTAACGCTGCAAGAGTCCGGAACCATGCTTCTAGGCACCGAAATCGGCGCAGCCCTAACCGCGCTCGAGCCCTACGACATCGACATCATCGGCCTGAACTGCGCCACCGGCCCCGCCGAGATGAACGAAGCCGTCCGCTATCTCGGCCTGAACTCCACCAAACACATTTCCATTCTCCCCAACGCCGGCCTGCCCCAAAACGTAGGCGGACACGCCGTCTACAAACTCGCGCCCAAAGATCTAGCCGACTTCCACAAACATTTCGTAAAAGATTACGGCGTAAGAATCGTAGGCGGCTGCTGCGGCACCACCCCCGAACATCTGAAAGCCGTAGTCGATGCCGTCTCCGGAGTCGAGCCCGCCGTCCGCGACGTCAAGCCTGTAGGAGCAGCCTCCAGCGCCTACACCTCCGTCCCACTCGACCTCGAACCCAAACCCTTGATCGTCGCCGAAGAAATGAACACGACCACCCGTGTCGATCATTTCCGCAAACTGGTTCAGGCGAAAAAATACGACGACATCTTGACCCTCGCAAAAAAGCTGGCCAACGAAGGTTCGCACATGCTCGACCTGTGCTGCGCCATCGTGGGCGAAGACGAGAAAGGCTACATCTCCGCCATTCTCGAAAAAATCGCCACCCGCGTCCCCGCTCCAATCCTCATCGACAGCACCGAAGCCGACGTGGTCGAAGAAGCGCTGAAGCGCATCCCCGGCAAAGCCATTATCAACTCGATCAACCTCGAAGACGGCGAAAAGCGCACCAGTAAAGTCCTGCCCATGGCCAAGCGCTACGGCGCAGGCGTAATCGCACTCACCATCGACGAAGAAGGCATGGCCCTGACCGCCGACAAGAAAGTTGCGATCGCGCATCGCATCTTCGACCTTGCCACAAAAAAATACGGCATCCGTCCTGTCGATTTGCTCTTCGACACCCTGACCCTCCCCATTTCCACGGGCCAGGAAGAATACCGCTCCGCCGGCATCGAAACCCTAAACGCCGTGAAGCGAATCCACGACGAACTCCCCGAAGTGAAAACGGTCCTGGGCGTGAGCAACATCAGCTTCGGCCTCGACGCCTATCCCCGCCGCGTCCTCAACTCCGTCTTCCTGCACGAAGCGGTCGAGAACGGCCTCGACGTAGCCATCGTCAACTACACAAAGATTTACCCGCTCTACAAAATTCCCGCCGAAGAAGTCGAACTGGCCCGCAAGCTCATCTATCAAGACCGCTCCGCCGGCGATCCGCTGCAAGTCTACATGCAGCATTTCGCCGGCATGAAAGGCAAAGCCCAGGCCCAGACCACCGCCCACGTCGATGCGCTTTCCATCGAAGACAAGCTCAAATACGCCATCATCAACGGAGAAAAATCCGTAGGCGAAGGCAAAACCAAGCGCAGCCTGGAAGAGTTGCTGGAAGAAGCGCTAGGAGAACACAAGTACACCCCGCTCGACCTCATCAACACCGTCCTGCTCGACGGCATGAAGACCGTAGGCGACCTTTTCGGAGCCCGCAAAATGCAGCTCCCATCCGTCCTCGATTCCGCCGGAGTCATGAAAGCCGCCGTAGCCTACTTAGAGCCCAAGATGGAGAAGAAAACTGGCTCGCAGCAAAAAGGCACCATCATTCTGGCGACGGTGAAAGGTGACGTCCACGACATCGGAAAGAATCTCGTCGACATCATCCTCTCCAACAACGGCTACAAAGTAGTGAACCTCGGCATCAAGCAGTCCGGCGACGTAATCATCCGTTCCGCCGAAGAGCACCATGCCGACGCCATCGGCCTAAGCGGCCTGTTAGTGAAATCCACGCTCGAAATGAAATACGTCATCCAGGAACTCGAGCGCCAGAAGCTCGCCTACCCCGTCATCTGCGGCGGCGCCGCCCTAACCCGCAAATACGTGGAAGACGACCTCCGCCGCGAATATTCCAACGCCGTTTTCTATGGAGAAGACGCCTTCGCTGGCCTCCACGTAATGGAAGACTTGGCCTCCGACGGCAGTAAGAAAGAATCCCGCCTGCAAGACGGCCGCACCGTCAAGGAATACGCCAAAGCCACCGCCGTGGACGAAGAAGAAGGCCCAGTCTTTTCCGAACGCAGCCCCGTAGTCACCGACGCGCCCAACATTCCCACTCCGCCCTTCTGGGGAGTGCGCGTAATAAAAGACTACGACCTCCGCGAGCTCTTCCAATACATCAACGACACCGCCCTCTTCAAAAATCAGTGGCAGCTAAAGACCGCGTCGCAGGAAGACTACGCCCGCCTGGTGGAAGAAAAATATCGCCCAATAAAAAAGAAGCTGGAAGAAGACATAATCGCCGCCGGCTGGTTCGAGCCCAAAGTAGTCTACGGATATTTCCCCGCCCAAGGCGACGGCAACGACATAGTAGTCTACGATCCCAGCCAGTGGAGCGACGGGCGTCCCCGCCCGTCCACCCCAGGCTCCGAACCCAAAGAGCTCCTCCGCTTCACTTTCCCCCGCCAAAAAGAAGGACGCCGTCTCTGCATCTCCGACTTCTTCGCCGCCCCGTCCTCCGGCAAAATGGATGTCCTCGGCCTCTCTCTAGTTACCATCGGCCCCAAAGCCTCCGTCGAAACCCAGCGCCTCTTCGAGTCCGGAGAATACACCCGCTACCTCTATCTCCACGGCCTAAGCGTCGAGACGGCCGAAGCCCTCGCCGAGTTCCATCACAAAAAGATGCGCGAAGAGCTAGGCATCTCCGCCGAAGACTCCCCGCATATCCGTGATCTCTTCCACCAGAAGTACCAAGGCTCGCGCTATTCCTTCGGCTACCCCGCCTGCCCACACCTTGAGGACCAGACCAAGCTCTTCGCCCTGCTAAAGCCCGAAGAAAACGTAGGCGTCCGCCTAACCTCCGCCTTCCTGCTCGAGCCCGAACAAAGCACCTCCGCCATCGTAGTCCACCATCCGGGGGCCAAGTATTTTGTGGTGTGAGGTCGTTCATGGCTAGATTCTCTGGCTTCGGAGTCTTCTAAAGGTTCACGTTTGGGACCGCGTCTACAAGGGCCGATACGGGCAGGCCTTGCGTTGGTGACAATCCTTAGTGAATGGCACCCCTCTCAACATGTACTTGACAACATATGTACTGCATGACATACTATGCCGGTGACTTGGGAAGTCCTGTTCCATGAGGAGTTCGAGCCGGAGTTTGACGCCCTGCCGGAAGTTGTGCAGGACGAGTTGCTGGCCCATGGCAGGCTCCTCCAGCAGTTCGGGCCGCAGTTGGGTCGTCCCCGTGCCGATACCCTCAACGGCTCCCGTCACGCGAACATGAAGGAATTGCGGTTCGACGCGGCAGACGGTGTCTGGAGAGTGGCGTTCGCCTTCGACCCGAACCGGAAGGCGATTCTCCTGGTCTGCGGAGACAAGTCGGGCGGCAGCGAAAAACGCTTTTACCGCCAGCTCATCGAAAAGGCCGATTCTCGCTTGGATGCGCATCTGGCCCGCGTTAAGAAAGAAAAGGACAAGCAGAAGCACAAAGAAGGGAAGTAACGACAATGAAGAACCTGGATCGGAAAATTGAGGAAGTGAGCCCAGCCAGACGTAAGAAGATCGCGCACAGAGCGGCCCAGCTTCTCGCTGAGGAAATGTCCCTCCGCGAGCTGCGCCGCGCCCATAAGCTGACGCAAGAGCGCATCGCGGAGACCCTCGGGATCGGACAGGATCAAGTATCCCGGCTGGAACAGCGCAGCGATCTTCTGCTTTCCACGCTTCGCAGCTACGTGGAAGCCATGGGAGGCCGACTGACGCTAGTCGCGGAATTTCCCAACCATAAACCGGTGGCGCTATCGGGCATCGCCGAACTCGGCGCGGACGCCATGTCCACTGCGCCGCGTGCTCAGCACGCAGAGGTATCGGCGGGCTGAAAAATGTCGGAGGGGGAGGGGGAAGTACTTTTCTTGGCGTCCCTTCTACGGAAAGCTCACACCGTAATCCGAATCCCGGTCCTTGTGAAGATAGGCGATTTGTTGCACGATTTCGCTCCGCTGCTTGTTAGGTTGTCATGAGCGGAGTTTTACGAGTTCTCTTCCGCGTATACCGTTTGCAACCCTGAATCCGCCCGCGAGTGTACGCGCACAATCAGCAGCCCCACCAGCACCGCGCTGACCAGCATGATTACCCTGACGTAAAGTCCCGCATGAAAGCTTTGGTCACCAAATGCGGTTCGCAGCAGCCCCGACGTCGCGCTGATCGTGCAGAACGCGAAATAGAACTTCTCCAGCCATCCGCGCGATAGGATGAGCAGCCACAAGAGAATCGAGGAAACAATGACAAAGATCGCGCACAGAATCCAGGTCCCAGTCGGTACCAGCGACGGTACCCAAATCCCCGCCGCCGGATTCGCCGCCACCATCTGCCGCACCGCAATCAGCAGAAACACGACCGAATGCACCAGCGCGACGATGGCGCGCTTCCGGTTGGTCAGAATGGAGAATCCGCCCATACTGAACTCACTGTAGCGAACCCGCGGACATAACGCTGTGATCCGGATCACCTCACGTCCACGAAAAGGGAAGTCCAGCGCCGCGCCAACCTGTTCCACCCGTACCTATCCTTACACTGGCACCCGCCGGTTTTCTTTTGACAGCAGCCGGGCGGTCCGAGAAAATAACGCTCATCCGTGCGTGCCGGGAAAAATCAATCTATAACTTCGAAAGGAAAATTATGACCAAAGCGATTGCAAGTGCCGTAGTTGCCGCGTGTCTGTCGTTTGTTGCCGGAATCGCGCTTGCCGAAAAAGTTCACGACTGGCACGACCTCGACGCGGTCCATCACCACGTGGAAGAAGCCATCAAAGAGATGGATCATGCCCGCGCCGCCAACCACTACGATATGCAAGGCCATGGCGCCAAGGCCGAAGAGCATCTCCATGCCGCCGAGCGCGAACTCCACGAAGCGATCGACACGATGCGAGCCGAACACTAAAAGTCTTGCCGTCCCGAGCGATCGGAAGCCATCCGCCGCCAGCATCTTTGCTGACGGCGGATGGCTTTTCTATTGACGACCCCCGCCCGCGCCGCGAACCAGAAGCATCCGCGCCCCACGAGCCGCTTACGCGTCAAACGACACCAGGGAATCCGGCGTGAGCGCTGTGCCGCCCAGCGCAAATTGCTGTAGTTGTTGCTCCAGCGTGGCATAGGACTGTTGCGCGGCGGCAAGATTGCTCGTGCTGGAGGAAGCGTCCTGGCCGATCTCGCTGACCTTCGGGCGCAGATAATCCCCGCCTTTGCCGCCCAAATGGTTGGGATCGATGGACTGGGGCCCCGAGAACCACATGGGCGTCTTCGTCTCCTGCTGGATGGCGGAATAGTCCTTCTGCGCCGCCGACAGGTTGCCCGACTGAAGATCGGAGGCGAGCTGGTTGAAGGCCTGATTGACCGGGTTGCTGGTAGTCGAGCTTGTGCTAGTAGCGGACGAAGCGCCCGTAGTGCTGGAGGGCTGCGAAAAGCCTGCCCGCAAGCTCGCGAAATCGGACTGCGCCGCCGACAAATTGCCGGACTGCAATGCCTGCCCCAGTTGCTGGAATTGCTGCTGCAGCGGATTGGCGCCGGTCTGGTATGGATTGTAGCTGTTGCTTGAAATCCCGGAGATCGACATAGATGTACCTCGATGGAAAAGTTGAACAAGCGTTCCAAGCGGAACTCGCAAGCCGCCGCCAGCGACAGATCGTCGCCGCTGCCGGAGTCAGGTGGAAGTTCCGCGCGAACCTGCCGCTGTTAGAGCAACCTCGCTGCCATTGGCAGCGCAAGGCGCGCAGAATCGTTCCCAGTGTATTTTCTAGAGGTTGCGTCGACCAATATCCGCCGACCGGTCGCCAGGGGTGGTGCGTGGGCAAACCATGCAGGCCTTGGCGGAGGCAAGAGTTGCCGGGCGCACTGAGCGCCCGCCCAACTCAGCTATTTGCGGTTGTCCGCAGTTTGCGCTTCCGCCCGCGGAGTCATCGAGACGACTACGTACTCGCGCTCTTTGTTGTTGTCGCTGCCTTCCACGCTGAGCTTCATCGAATCCTTCTCGATGCGGAACTGCGCATTCCCGCCGACTGGCAGCAGCACGGGGTGTTTGTCGTCCTTCAGGCGAATCCGGTAGTTAACATGGTCGGTCTGAACGACGTATTCCTGGCAAAGCAGCGTGTGCATTTTCTGATGACCCTTGTCTGTGCCGCAGTTGACCGAGTCCATCTGCAAGAGCGTGCCGAATTGCGGAGCCTGGCGGTCGCGGGCATACGCGAATGATGTGCACAGTAAGCCAAAAACGATGATTCGTCTCATAATCTCCCCCTCGGACTGTCTGAATTAGAACCGATTCATCGCGTCGGGCGGGAGTTACCAAGGTATTGAGACGGTTAGAGAAACTCTGATTAGCTCCCGGTCTTCCCCGTGTACCTCCGTGTACCCCGTGGTTCACGCTTTCCGCCGACACTGAATCAGAGTTTTCCTTTGAAATGGATCAGATCCCAGCCTTGAAACCCGCCGCAAAAACAGTACACTGTTCCGCATGGCGCGAAACTTCAAAGACTTGTCCGAGCGCGAGATTCTCGCGCTGGCGATTTCATTGGAAGAGGAAGACGGCCGCGTGTACGCCGACTTTGCCGACGGACTGCGCGAAATCTATCCCGCCACCGCGGCCCTGTTCGACGATATGGGCGCCGAGGAATCCGGGCACCGGGCTTCGCTCATCGCTACCTATCGCGAGCGCTTCGGAGAGCATATTCCCCTGATCCGGCGGCAGGACGTCAAGGGCTTCGTGCAGCGCCGTCCGTTCTGGCTGACCCGTCCCTTGAAGATTGCGGAAGTGCGTAAGCAGGCCGAGATCATGGAATTGGAGACGCGCCAGTTCTATCAAAAAGCGATCGGGCAAGTCACCGATGCCGGCGTTCGCAAACTGCTCGGCGATCTGGAGGAAGTCGAGCGCAAGCACCAGATCACGGCCGAGGCTCTGGAAGAGAAGATCACGCCAGATGTCGAGAAGAAGGAGGACGAGGCACAACGGCGCTTGTTTGTATTGCAGATCGTGCAGCCAGGTCTGGCCGGACTGATGGATGGCTCCGTGTCGACCCTGGCTCCCGTATTCGCCGCTGCGTTTGCCACCAAGAGCAGCCACGATGCTTTACTGGTAGGTCTCGCGGCCTCAATTGGTGCTGGAATCTCCATGGCCTTTGCCGAGGCGCTGTCCGACGACGGTTCGCTGACCGGCCGCGGCCGTCCCGTGCTGCGCGGCGCGGTTACGGGATTGATGACCGCCGCCGGTGGCATCGGACACACGCTTCCATTCCTGATGAAAGACTTCCACGTAGCCCTCATCGCGGCCGTGATGGTAGTGGCAGCCGAGTTGGCCACGATCGCCTGGATTCGGAATCGCTATATGGACACCCCGCTTCTGTCCGCCGCATTTCAGGTCGTGGTGGGCGGCGTGCTGGTCTTTGCCGTGGGCATTTGGATTGGCAGCTCGTGAGGATCTTGATCGTTTTGGACTCCGGTAATACAGCAACAGCGCTTTTGCACCTTGGAGTAGACTTAGAACGCGAGTTCAGGTGAGGGAACGTATGCCCAATCCAGCAAATGAAGTGATCGCCAAAGATACGGAAATTCTTGGCGGGACGCCCGTGTTTCGAGGCACTCGCGTGCCGTTTCAGGCTTTGTTGGACTATCTGGAAGGCGGGCAAACGCTGGATGCGTTTCTCGACGATTTTCCCACCGTGACTCGTGAAGCGGCAGTACACGCCCTGGAACACGCCAAATCGCTGATCGTCGCCGAACTTCAATGAAACTGCTGCTGGACGAGTGTCTTCCGCGCAAACTCAAGCATCATCTGCCGGGCCATGTATGCCACACCGTTCCTGAAGCGGGTTGGGCAGGGAAGAAGAACGGCGAGTTATTGCGTCTGGCCGAGAAATCTGGTTTTGAAATCTTTCTGACGCTGGACCGAGGGATTGGAGTATGAGCAGAACCTTAAAGGACGTGAAATCTCGATCGTCTTTGTAGCGGCAAAGTCCAGTCAGCTTGCAGATTTGCTGCCTCGCATGCCTGCGGTTCTTGATGTTCTACGCTCAGTCCGGGCGGGCCAGCTTGTCCATGTGTCCGGCTGACTAGACGCCTCGAAAATCTCTGCGTCCCAACGCCCTCGCCAACGATCTATTTCCCATGGAAGCCACCGTTCGTCCTCCAACCTGGAAGACCTTGCTGGCCTTCGCCATCATCTATTTTGTCTGGGGATCGACCTTCCTCGCCATTCGCGTCGGTGTGCGCGAGGTTCCCCCGCTCGTTCTCGCCAGCATGCGCTTCTTCATTGCCGGAGTCGTGCTCTACGGCTGGCTGCGCCTCAAAGGTACCCCGTCTCCGTCGCGGCGCCACTGGCTTGCCGCGTCGCTTCTCGCAGTCTGCATCTTCGTCGTCGATTACGGTCTATTGTTCTGGGCCGAACAACGCGTGCCTTCGGGAGTCGCCGCCGTCATGCTCGCGACCATCCCCGTCTTTATGGCGCTTTCGGAAATCATCTTTTTGCGTACGCAGCGGCTCACCTTCCGGCTGGCGCTGGCTCTTCTTGTCGGCATCGGCGGAGTAGCCGTCCTTGTGAGCCGCTCGGTAGGATTGGCCGAAGCCCCCATTGATCGCGGCGGAGCCATCGCGTTGCTCATCGCCGCCATCAGTTGGTCGATTGCCTCGGCCTTGACCCGCAAACTCCCGCTACCCGCGTCAAAAGCTATGAGCTCCGGGGCGCAAATGCTCGCGGGAGGAATTCTGCTCGCCATCGCGGCCGCCATGTTTGGCGAATTCCGCGGATTTCAAATTCAATCCGTCTCACGCGGAGCCTGGTTCGCGCTGGCCTACTTGATCGTGGCTGGGTCGATCGTCGGCTTCACCGCCTACGTCTGGCTCATCCATCATGAATCGCCGACCAAGGTGGGCACCTATGCCTACGTCAACCCCGTCGTAGCAGTAATCATTGGATACTTTCTCGGCGGCGAGACGGTCGGTCCGAGAACCCTGCTCGGAACGCTACTCGTTCTGGTCAGCGTCGTCGTAATCACCACCACGCGCGCCAAGAAGCCGGTTGCTCTGCCATTGGTCGAACCGGCGCAAAGCTTGGCGGAGCCGCAAAGCAGTTTGGCGGAGCCATAACCGCAGCCCCGCCACCCTGGATCACACCTGCCTCGTCATTTCACGCTGATCGCGTCATGATCGTAATACTCATACGCCGACATGGGCTTCTCGCCGCCCTTCTTCCAAATCCTGCTCTCCGCGGGCAGCTTGCCTAATACTTTTGCCATTTCGCGCACGTGCATCGCCACCGATCCGCAGCACGATCCTATGTAGTTGATGCCGATTTCCTTGGCTTGCTTCGCGTAGTCTCCCATTTGTTTGCGCGTAAGTTGCAGTGGATCGAGAGCATACGGAAATTCCGGGAGACTCGTAAAGTCCGGCTTGGCCGCCGGAGTGTTGTAAGCCACCGGCTGGCAGGCCAGATAACCGTCGACGGCTTTCCGCATCTGTTCCATGGGACCGAGAATGTGCTGCGGCGGGCGCAGACAGTTCATGCCTACAATATCTGCGCCGGCATCCAAAAGAGTCTTGGCGGCCGTGGCCGCGTCGATGCCTTCGGCGGTCTCATCCTTGTTTTCGAAGCAGATGGTGACCATGACGGGAAGTCCAGTCTTCTTGGCGCGCTCCACGCAAAGCAGCGCCTCCCCTAACCACGAGAAAGTCTCTCCGATGATGAAGTCAATGCCTTCTTCGCACTGCACTTTCAATTGTTCGTCGAAGGTCTGACGGACGCGGTCGTCGGCGGTCGGGCTCTTCGGCTCGTACATCCAGGTCAGACTCAGGTTGCCCGCGACCAGGCATTGGTCGCCTGCGACTTCCTTCGCCACGCGCACGGCGCTGCGATTGATGTCCTCCACCCGATCCTCGAGGCCGACCGTCGCCAACTTGTCGCGGCTGGCGTAGAAAGTCAAAGCCTGCAGAACTTCAGCTCCCGCTTCGCGCATCTCGACGTGCATCTCGCGCAGCGCCGTCGGGTAAATGATCGCCACTTCGGGCGTGAACGGACCGGGACGCACCCAACCGCGCTTTTCCAGTTCGAGCAAATAACCGCCATCGCCGAGGACGGGGCCGTGCTTCAATCGTTCGAGAATTCCTTGCTTGGGCATGATTTCTCCTTTGAGAATGCGGCTACTTTTTTGCTTCCAAAATGCGTTCGATTTGCAATACGTGATTGATGTCGTGACCCGCCACCATACGCACGATATGCTCAATGGACTCCTGGCCCCGCTCGGCATGCTGGCCGAAGTGCTTCCACTGCGCGGGCGAAATCGACGTGACCAGCGCGAGATTCGCTTCGCGCACGACGCGGTGCAGTTCAATCGATTTGTGCGGGTCTCGCTTCTCGTAGTGCCCGGCCGTGACCCATGCGTTTTGATCGTAGGCCTGCACGTGCGTCCCGGGATCTCCAAGAATGGAGCGCATCCGCCATCCGATTACGATTTCGACGTCGGCAAGGTGAGCCAGAATCTCCGCCACCGACCATTTCTCCGGCGCCGGCCGCTTGCGAAGTTTTGCCGTCGGGACGCCTTTGATCAGCCGACCTAGTTTCCTGTTGGTCTTGGATTGGATCTTGATGGGGTCTTGTCCCAGAGCATTCGAGAGGATGCGCCTCGTGTATTGCTGTGCGGTTTCCGGCATTTGGAATCTCCTTATCTTGAATCAGACCCTGAATCTTACACTGCTAGGGTAGTTTCTGATTAAGCCCCCGGGGTCCCCCGTGCGACCCTGTGTACCCTGTGGTTTATGCCTTCTGCCGACACTGAATCAGAGCTTTCCTAATCATCTTTGTACTCAAAATCCGCTTTGATGGGGCTGCCTTCCGTAAACCGCGTCGGGCGGAACGGAGTTAAGTCCACCGCTTTGGTTCTGCCTTCTAAAATCAGCTCCGACATCACCAACCCAATCGCCGGAGAAATCTTGAATCCCATGCCAGAAAAACCGGCGCACAGATACAAGCCCTCCACTCCAGGCACGCGGCCCAGCAGCGGCCGCGAGTCGGGAGTCACGTCATAGACGCCCGTTACTCCTCGCATAACTTCGGCGCTCTCCAGCTTGGGTACTCGGCGCGCCGATCTTTCGATGATGTCTTCCAGATCGGTTTCAGAGGGCCTCTGCGGAAAATTATCGGGGTCGATCGGCCGCTTGCCGTAGAAATCACCGATCAGGAATTTGTCACTGCCATCGGATCGAAAATAGGTAGCCGTCACCGAGTCGATGCACGCCGCTCCCGGTTTCATCGTCGGCGCGTTCTTCAGGATGGCCACCTGGTGAAATTCCGTTTCAATCGGCGGATCGAATCCCGTGGACTGGAACAGAGGACGCGTCCACGGCCCCGCAGCCGCGATGACGACGGGAGCGTGAATCTCGCCCTGCTCGGTTTGCACTCCGCCGATCCGCCCCGACTCAATTAGAAAATTAGTTGCACGGGTCTTCGAGAGATAAGTTGCACCCGATTCCCGCGCCGCAGTCAGGAAATCGTTGGCGACAACGTTGCCGTCGCCATATCCCGAATCCGGCTCATACGCGGCCAGTTCCACTTCATCCACTTGCCAGTCGGGTTCGAGTTCCTTGAGTTGAAGGCGGTCGATCAGTTCGACCTTCGCGCCCAGACCCCTTTGCATGGCGACGTTCTGTTTCAGCAACTCGGATTCGCCGGGATGCACAATGCGCACGAATCCAGTCCTGCGAAACTCGCCCGTCTCGCCCACAATGTCGCGCCAGTTGTGGAAAATCTTCAGGCTGATGAGGGCCAGTTCGACTTCCGGCGGAAAGCTGTAATGCATGCGAACCAGGGCCGAAGAGCGTCCACTTCCGCCGCTTCCTGCATGCTCCCTGTCGATGACAAGAATGCGCCCAGCGTTGCGGCGCGCCAGATGGAAGGCGATGGATGCCCCCATCACGCCAGCGCCCAGAATGATGAAGTCGGCGGTTTTAAGCAGGCCGTTTCCGCTCATGCCACCGCCTCCCTGAATTTGCCTTTCTTTAAGTCGCGTAACACCTGGTGCGCCGAGTTGTGTCCCGGCGCTCCCGTAACGCCTCCGCCGGGGTGCGCCCCCGCGCCACAAAGATAAAGCCCGCCGATAGGCGTCCGATACTGCGACCATCCGGCGACCGGCCGATTGAAAAATAGCTGTTCCAGCGTCAAGTCGCCATGAAAAATGTTGCCCTCTGTGAGCCCGTAGGTGCGTTCCAGATCGAGCGGAGTAAGAACCTGACGGGCGATAATCGCGCCCGGCACATTCGGCGCATACTCCGCGACCTTCTTCACCACCCGGTCGCCCAGCAGTTCGCGATTCTCGTCCCAATTGCCCTGGCGAAGTTTGTAGGGAACATACTGCACAAAGCACGTCATCACATGCTTGCCGGCAGGAGCGAGCGACGGATCGGCGTTCGTAGCAATCACGCAATCCACCCAGAGCTGCTCTGGGATTTCTCCAAACTTCGCAATGTCGTAGCAACGCTCAGCGAATTCCAGTGAGGGCACAAGCGTAAAAAGCGAGCGTTGTTGTGGGTCATACCCGGCCGGCGTTCCCGTGAAGCGCGGTTCTTCCGCCAACACCATGTTGACTTTGGCGCAAGGACCCTCCATCTTGATGCCGCGAATCGATCGCACAAAATCGTCCGGCATATCGCGCTCCTGCACCATCCCCAGGAAGGTGCGCTTCGGGTCGGCGTTCGACAGCACCACCCGCGCTCGGATTTCGGTCCCATCTTCAAGAACCACGGCCCGCACTCTGCCGTCCCGCACATCGATCTGCTGCACCGAACTGCCGGTCCGAATCTCCGCCCCAAATCCTCGTGCCGCTTTCGCCATGGCGTTGGTGATCGAACCCATGCCGCCCATCACGTGTCCGTAGAAGCCTTGCTGGTCGTGTTCTCCTCCGCTGAGTAAGTGAAACAGCAGGCCCAGCGCCGTCCCCGGCTGGTAGGGACCTCCGTGTTTGCCATAAACGTTGTTGGCGAGGAACAGCGTCTTCACCTTTTCCGATTCGTAGTTGCGGTCGAGAAAGTCGCCCAGACTGCCCGTAAGAAACGACACCAGTTGCGAGATTTCCGTTGTCGAGATGCCCCGGAAGCGCTTGCCCGCGCGAAACAGTTCCGACCAGCCGCCAAAAGATTGCGTCCCCGGCTCCGGCGGAGGCTCCAGAAAAAATGGTTGCAGATAGCGCGCCAGTTTCTTCAGTTGATCGTCGACCCGAACAAAAGTCTCAGCGTCCTTCGGCGAAATCTTGCGAAGCTCTTCCACAACTCGCTCGCGTTTCGACCACCACGACACAACATGTCCGTCGGGAAACGGAACCTGCAGCGCCGGGTCGCACGGAACCATGCGCAGTCCGTGGTCGCCGAGATGAAGATCGCGGATCACTTCCGGCCGCAGCATGCTCGCAATGTACGAAGTGGTGGAAGCGCGGCAACCAGGTGCAATCTCCTCCGTGACGCAGCATCCACCGACAATGTCGCGGCGTTCGAGCACGAGAGTCGAGTATCCCGCCCGCGCCAGATACGCGGCCGCAGTCAGGCCGTTGTGGCCCGCGCCGATGACGACGGAATCGTAGATGGGATTTGCCACGCTGGGCATAAGAATGACCCTTGGTCAAAACAACAAAACGCCTTGGTGGAAGAAGGTACCGAAAGACCCTTAAAAAAGCCATTGAAAAATAGTTTGCCAGTGCTGTATTGTTTTTGACCAAGGGTCAAAAGGTGGGGGGATCGGCCATGGATAATATCACCAACAGTCTGGCAAAACCGACTCAGATGAGGCGCGACATCAAGCCGCGTCCGCGTTCCGAAGCCAAGCGGGCGCAGATCGTCGAAGTAGCCATCCGGCATTTTGCTGAGCGCGGCTACAGCGCGGCACGCGTCGAAGACATCGCCGCCCAGTTAGGAATCGCCAAAGGATCGGTCTTTCAGCACTTCAAGAGCAAAGACGGATTGTTCTTCGAAGCCTACAAAAAAGCCGTGCAGTCGTTCCCGAAGTATATGCAGGCCCCGCCGGAGGCGCAGGACCAGGGCTTTTTTGCCGTCCTGCGCTACTGGCTCGTCCGCACCGAGAACATGGTCCGCGACAACTGGTCGTCCTATCGAATCTATCTCGTGGGCAACTACGGGACCGATCTGGCGCTGCGAAGGGAAATCAATCGTTTCCTCGTAGCCGAAGATCCTTACGGCTGGCGCGACTTCGTGAGCTTCGGAGCGAAGCGGCAGGAATTGCGAACCGATCTCGATGTCGACATGGTCGGATCGATTCTGGAGTGGACCATGGACCGTTTTCAGGACGCGCTCCTAACCGAGGAATTAGATCCAGGCCTGTTCCGCAAGTCGGGTTCGGTTCCCGAGAAAAAAGAAGCGCGCATCGATCAGTTTGTGGAATTGTTACGGCGCGCCATCGGTTCGGAGAAAGCTCAAGTCACGGGGAGAAAAGCATGAGCGGGATGAACGTCGGGATGAACGTCAAAGAGATTCTTGCCAGTTATGACAGTGCCGCGCCGCTCACCGAAGCGTCGACGATCCCCGCGCCCTGGTATGTCGATGCGCGCATTGCCGAACTCGAAACGCAGACCGTTTTCTCGCGTACCTGGCAGGTCATGGGCCGCGTCGATCAAGTGGCCAAGCCGGGGCAGTTCGTGAGCGCAACCGTTGCCGGAGAGCCGCTGGTCGCCGTGCGCGGCAACGATGGCGTGCTCCGCGCGTTCTATAACGTGTGCCGCCACCACGCCGCCGCGGTCGTGACCGAGCCCTGTGGCCATGCCTCGATCCTCCACTGTCCCTATCACGGCTGGAACTACGGCCTCGACGGCGCCCTCAAGGGTATGCCCGAGTTCGATGGCGTGAAGAACTTCGAACGCAAAGACAACGGCCTCGTTCCCGTGAAAGTAGACACCTGGGAACAATTCGTCTTCGTGAATCTCGACCCAGCTGCCGCTCCGCTGGCGGAGTTCCTCGGCGGAATCGTAAAACGCGTCGCTCCCCTCGGATTGAGCAAGCTGCACTACTTCGCCACCAAGAGTTATGACATCCACTGCAACTGGAAAGTCTTTGTCGATAACTATCTCGACGGCGGATACCACGTCCCGCATCTGCACAAGGCGTTAAGCTCGGTGCTCGATTACAAGCAATACACCATCGAGAATGAAGATCGCTTCTGCCTCCAGTCGACTCCCATGGTGAGTTCAGACGAAGACGCGGCCACCGGCATCACCCGCCGCGGCGACCGCGCCTGGTATTTCTGGCTCCATCCAAACTTCATGTTCAACTGCTATGAAGGATACTTGGACACAAACCTGGTCATTCCGATCGACGTCGATCACTGCCGCGTGATCTTCGATTTCTACTTCAGCGACGTAAGCGAAGCGGCCCGCGCCTACAACGAGCAAAGTGTAGCCGTAGGCAACCGCGTGCAAGACGAAGATCTTGGCATCTGTGAAGCCGTCCAGCGCGGCCTGAAATCCCGCGCCTACAAGGCTGGCCGGCTCTCAGTGCGCCGCGAAGCCGGAGAACAGCTCTTTCATCAGTTGCTCGCCGCCGATCTGAAGACCGGCATGAGAGAACCCGCGCTGGTGAGCGATTAGGGAAACTCTGATTAAGTCTCGGTTTCCCCCGTGCACCTCCGTGTACCCTGTGGTTTAAGCTTTCTGTCGACACTTAATCGGAGTTTTCCCTCCAGGCGCAGACGACGTGGTGGACAGCCCCGGAGGGACGACCGAATTCTCCCGAAGGAGATCCCCACATTGAAAAAAACTCTTCTATTGACGATAGTGCTGTCAGTCGCCCAACTAGCCATGGCGCAACTCACCGCCATTCGCGCCGGCCGCCTCATCGACCCCGATTCCGGAACCGTGCTCACCAATCAGGTGATCCTAATCAAAGACAGAAAAATCTCCGCCGTCGGTGCGTCGCTCCCGATCCCGCCCAATGCCACCGTCATCGATCTTTCCGGCAAGACCGTGTTGCCCGGACTCATCGATTGTCATACCCACGTAGCCGACGGCCATAGCGACGGTGAGCCGTTCAACGTACTCCGAAAAACCGCGTCTCAAATCGCGCTGGAGTCGGTGACCAATGCGCGCGCTATGCTGCTTTCAGGTTTTACCACCGTGCGCGACGTTGGCACCTACCGCGCCCTGAACGATATCGCGCTCCGCGACGCCATCGCCCGTGGAGACGTGATCGGCCCGCGCATGTTTGTCGCCGGAGCATACATCACCATCACCGGCGGCGCAGGCGCCATGACCGGCCAAGCTCCCGATATTCAGTTGCCCTGGGATTTGCACTATGGCGAGGCGAACAGTCCGTGGGAAGTCCGCCAGAAAGTACGCTTGCTCGCGCACGATGGAGTCGACCTAATCAAGATGCTCTCGACCGGCGCGGTCCTGACCCATGGCAGCAGCCCTATGGCGATTGAGTTCACCGAAGAGGAGTTACAGGCGGGAGTCGACGAAGCCAGCCACTTCGGCTTGCGCGTCGCCGTGCATGCCCACGCCGCGCAGGGAATCCGAAACGCGATTCTCGCCGGCGCAGCTTCGGTGGAGCACGCCGAACTGCTCGACGACGACCTCATCGCGATGGCCAAACAACACGGAACCTACCTCGACATGGATATCTATGACGAAGAATGTATCCAGGCCGGAGCCGCAACCGGACAGACGCCCGCCGACTTCCTCCAGCACGATGCGGATCTGGGACGAATCCAGCGCGAGAATTTCGGCAAAGCCGTGCGCGCGGGAGTGAAGATGGCGTTTGGAACCGATGCCGGCGTCTGCGCCTACGGCACCAGCGGCAAGCAATTCGCCTTCATGGTGAAGTACGGAATGACCCCCATGCAGGCGATTCAAGCCGCAACTTCCAATGCCGCCGACTTGCTCGGACACGCCAGCGAACTGGGATCGATCAAGCCCGGCAAGTACGCCGATTTGGTCGCGGTGAGCGGAGATCCCTTGAAAGACATCAGCGTACTCGAGAACGTCGAGTTTGTCATGAAAGACGGCAAGGTCTACAAGTCGGCGGGAGTAGCAGCCTGCTCCCAGTAACGAGACGGGTTGAATAGGGGATTCCGGCCTGGTTTTTTGGCAGGGCACGGCTTTACAGCCTTCGGAAAAACTCATGAATGTGTGCATCGCCATGGAAGAGCGGCCCTTTAGGGCCGCGTAACTCTGACGAAATCAGCGCGGGCTTTAGCCCCTGAGGGAAGGGCCCCGATGTCGTCCGTCCACCCTGCCGGGCACACCAAAAAAAACGCCGAGAGAGAGTTCCCTCGGCGTTCAATCCAGTCAACCCTCATCCGGCGGCACCGCCGCCTCAGTTCGACTCGGTGAATTCTATATAGGGCGTCGCGCCGCCCGTGCCGGCGCACTTGCCAAGATTCAAGTTATTGGTTTCCGCCGTCGTGCCGGCATTGGATGCGCACTTCGGTGCTTTCGTGGTCCCATTGGTCACGGCGATCTTCACTGTGATGGAGGAGGCAGTGTTAAAGGACGCTTCCGACCCGCCGCCGTCGCCGATGATGTTGAACTCCGACTCCTTCCAGGCAGTGGCGAGGTCGACGACGCTGTCCTCTCCCGTCGTGCTATAGGCCTTGGTTCCCACGGTCATGACCAGCGTATCCAGACCGCCTGCCACGGCCGAGCCCGATATCTTGATGGTATCGAGTTTCGCGATTGCCTTCTTGGGCACGGTAACAGCATTGCTGTTCGTGTAGCAGTCGCCGCCGCCGTCGCTGAACCACCCACTCGGGCACGTTGTGTTCCAGTAGATCAGCCAATATTGCATGAATGCCGCTTTTTCGTCCGACGAATAGACGTACTGCAGCCAGTCCAGGCAGTCCGCCGGAATTTTGGCTTTATCGCAGGCCGCCGTGTTCATGAAGTTGGAATTGAGCTGCAGCGAGTAACTGTTCGCGCCGTAAACGCCCTTCTCGGTCTTCACCCCCGTGACCGTCGGAAAGGAGCCGACGGTTTGGCTGATCAAACCCGAGCTGACCTCCGCCGCATAATCATCGCCATTACCCACCGTTTGACTGCCCCGCCCGCTACGCGGCCTGAATTGGATGTTGGGCGCCTCGACACACTCGACCTGATTCCACTCTGTACTTGGATAGGAGGCCTCGAAGCATCCTGCCGCCGGCACGTTGGTGTGCGCGATAGCCTCGCGCCATGTCTCTTGGGCAAGAGCTTCCGCATCACCCGCTGTTTGCGCGGCCGCGGTCAGGGAAAGCAGGCCTGCGCTCAGAATACCGGCCGCGATCGCGATCCGGATCGCGCCCTGTGCACACATCTTCAATTGCTTCATGGTTCTCCCTATGGATTTAGAATTGTCAGCGGGGATCTTCTTTGGGCGCCCACAAACGGCCTCGATTATCCTTCCAGCCACCGTTCGTGTCAATGTGCAAGTCTTTTCACTCCGGGTCGCCCCCAGGCCGCGGAAAAACTCAATTTTACCCTTGCCTTGTGGGTGGCGCAGCGGTTCACCGCTGCGGCGCAGTGCGCGCTCGCTACTGATGGTCCCTGGGGATGGTTTCCTCCCAGATCTTTTCCTTGATCTGCTGCCCGTCTTTGAATAACTGGCGTGTGTATTTGTAGTAGAAGTTCTTCGCGTCGCTGGTCAGCATCAAATGCCCTCGCCAGCTCAGAGTCTGTTGCTTCAGCGCCATCAGGATCTCCGCGTCGCCCTGCACCGAGCTGACCTCAGGGTGGTTGTCGGCGGCTAGATAGGTGATGGCTTCTAAGTCGGTTTCCTTACCCCATGGGTAAGTCTCTTCCGACTTCCCGCTCCACATCACTTTCGTGGTTCCGTTGACCTCGTCGCGCTCGGCTTTCCAATCTCCCGGCCAAGGGTAGCCTACGTCTTGTATGTCGGTGCGCTCCACGTTCGGTTCGGGCGGAGCGAACACCGGCGCGGCATACAAAGACGGTGGAACCAGCGGGAGCGTCAGCCGCGATCCATTATCGCCGCCGAGTTGCAGCGTGGTCGTCATCGCATAAGGAGTCGGCCAGACCATCGGCCACATCGCGTTCGATACCGATAGCCGAATCCGATGGCCTTTAGGAAATGTCCAGGTAGCTAAGTGCATCTCAATATCGAAAGAGTAAGTCTCATTCGGCACTAAGTCTTTGGGGTCCGAAGGGTCCTCACGCTGCGCGCCGTTGAGTCCCGCTCCGGTGACTTGGGTGACGGTGCCGTCGGGCGCAACATCCGACAATCGGGCAAACCAGTCCGCTTGCGGAGCCGACGCGCTCGCCCGCAGCAAAGCGTGCGGACGCCCCAGCATCGTTAGGGCCTCGTTCAGCGCAGCGGAATCGTAAGTCAGGCTAAACGCGTCCACCGGGCGCTGGTCGGTGAGCAACTCTCCCCACCAGAATCCCGCTTCGACTCCCACGCTCGGCACGTAACGAAGTAGGCTTTCTCCCTGCTTGGCGGGGTTGACCGAGAGCGCATGCGCGTCATACAGATAAAGGGTTGTGTTCGCTACATTCCGCGGCGGCCATCCGATCTCACCGCGCCACTTGCCCGGCAAGCTCTTAAGATGTGCGTCGGGCGCATGCCAGTCTTGCATGTAAATCGAAAGCGGCGGTTCCTCGAGAATCCCAGTGTTGCGGTTCTTCAGCCAGTAATCCCACCACCGCAGCGCTTGATCTCGCCATTCGATTTGCGGCCCCGGCTCCGCGTCGTTGGGGAAAGTGTGATTCCACGGCCCGATAATCGCCTTCACCGGCGCCTTCACTTGCTCGAACATGCGCGGGATCGAATCCCTGTAGCCGTCGAGCAGCCCGCCAATCAAGAAGCACGGAATCTTGATTTCGCCGAGCGCCCGTTCCGGCGCGTGCCAGAACTGCCCATCGCGCTGGTGCTTGAAATACATCAGCGACCACGGCGCGGATTCAAAGCGCGGCCCCAGTATCTTTTCGTCAAGCGTGTAATCGGGCGCTCCGGTCATGCCCGGTGCAAGGTCCATGTTGAGCTCGAACTCATCGACGTGCATCAGCCCATCGATGTAATGGACGTCATCGTGAAAAAGCTGCTCGGTAGCATCGACGGCAAGAATGGCCTTAAGCGCCGGTGGATGACGCATCGCCATCTGGATCGAGTTGAACCCGCCCCACGAGATGCCGAACATTCCCACTTTGCCGTTCGACCACGGTTGCGCGGCTAACCATGCAATCACTTGCTCCCCGTCGAGTTGCTCCTGCTCCGAATATTCGCGCTCGGTGGGCACGCCTTCACTCGTGCCGAACCCTCGAATATCGACGCGAACACTGACGTATCCGTGGCTGGCAAACCAGTAGTGGGTAGGATAGTCCCGCGCGGCGGTGGCATCGTCCTTGCGATACGGAAGATATTCGAGCAGCGCCGGGAATTTCTCGTTCGCCTTCGCCGAGTCGGGCATGTAAAGAGTGGCGGAAAGATGCACCCCGTCGGCCATCGGAATCGATTGCTGCACCATGCGGACGGTTCGCAGCGCTGCAGACTTGGGCGCTGGCGCCGCATGCACGCTGACAATGAGCGCAAACGCGGCCACCGTCATCGCTACGCCGGCGCGCAGCGTCACCGGCAACCGTTTCCACTCGAGCCGCCAATGAATTTTCAATGCCATGAACCGCAAATCATATCAGAAGCCGCAAGCGGCGGTTAAGTAAAAGCACGTGATCAGTAAAAGCACGTGATCTGGAGTCGCATCGTCAAACTGACTCACCACCCGAATCCTATCTTGACACGGCGCGCCTCCCTCCCTATCGTTGCTAACCATCTATGAACATCGTCAAGGCGACCAATAAGTACGAAGAATGGCTGCGGCAACACATCCGCATCGTCGAGCCCGACCTACAGTTCAAGCACGAGCAGATGGCAGCTGCTCTTTTCCCCTTTTTCCGCGCCACCTTCTACCGTTGGGTGCAGGTCTGGCCCGAGGTCTGCCCCGACCTGGACCGCGTGCCGCATCTCTTATCGATCGGCGACCTCCACGTTGAAAACTTCGGCACCTGGCGCGATATCGATGGCCGCCTCGTCTGGGGAGTAAACGACTTCGATGAGGCCTGCGTCTACCCCTACACCATGGATCTGGTGCGGCTTGCCGCTAGCGCTCTGCTGGCGGCACGCGCTGAGCATCTCACGATGAAGCCCAAAGATGCGGCCGAGGCCATCCACGAGGGCTACGAGAACGTAATGAACGAAGGCGGGTTGCCGTTTGTGTTGGAGGAAAGCCACGCCTGGTTACGGGCGATCGCCGAAAGCAAACTGCGCGATCCCGTGGCCTTCTGGAAAAAAATGGACACCAACCCGACCGCCAAGGGAGAAATCCCGGAGAGCGCCCGCGAAGCGCTTGAGCACATGCTGCCCGAGTCCGGCCTGCGCTACCGCCTCGCGCGGCGCAGGGCGGGCCTCGGGAGCCTGGGCCGCACTCGACTGGTGGCCATCGCCGATTTCAAGGGTGGACGAGTGGCCCGCGAAGCCAAGGCCTTGCTCCCCTCGGCGTTGCAGTGCGCAAATCCAAACCGCGTGCCCTCCGAGATTTTGTACGGCGCGATTCTGCGCCGGTCTGTTCGTTGTCCCGATCCCTATGTGCAGATGCGCGGCCACTGGATCGTCCGCCGCCTTTCGCCGCATTGCTCCCGCATCGAACTCGATGCGCTCGCGAGTAATCGCGGCGAGTGCCGGCTGCTCGAGGCCATGGGAAGAGAGACGGCGAACATCCACCTGGGAACAGAAGAAAAGCGGAAAGCAATTCTGAAGGATCTGCGCGGACGAAAGAAGAACTGGCTCACCGCGGCCGCGCAGGCGATGGCGGAAGCGATGGAAAAAGATTGGCGAGTGTGGAAGGAGCGCTGGCAGAGCTAGACCTCTGCCAGCGCCTTATTGAAGGGAAATCCCGTGCGGAGACTGTTGTGGCAGTGTGAAAAGTTGGCACTCAAGCGCGTGGGGCTTGTTTTCGGCCCCGATCGTGATCAGTGCCTCCAGAATGCATTCCAGGGCCTCGGGAGATCCCGACCAGACCCGCGAAAACGACTCGCGATGAACCGCCAGCTCGCCGACCACGCGCCCCATCGCGTCGGGACCAAGATCGAGGTCGCTTAGCGACGGGTCGCTCCCAATGGGCATTGGAGGATAGTGCCCAAGATCGCGCAGAGGATCGTGCGGAGCAAAGTGCGACGGCGGCAGGCGCAGGCTGGCCTGCGTCAGCCAGTGCGCGATCAGCGTCTTCAGATGATCCCGGCAGCACACGCTCTTCATATCTTTTTGCGTCGCCAGCGAAGGATGCCAGGAGAGAATCCTGAGCCGGTCGAGCCATCGATTGTCGACCACTAGGAACCATCCCTTGTGCCGAAAGGTGTCGAGCCCGCAAACCGAACAGGGCGCGCGTCTCGCGATCGGGGAACTTATCATTGCAGTCATCCTTTCTTCCGCACAATCCATCAAGCGCTCGCTGCGCGGCTCCGAATCTGTGGGCTTGTGCGCGCGACCAGCGGGACGGTCAGCATCCCCTGCGCGGCGTCGAAGCGCAGCGTGTAATGCGAGGAGCAAGCGTCGCACAGCCAAAAATGTTCCCGCCGGCGAAGCTTCCGCCGACTTCCATCGAACGTGGCGTTTAGATTGGACGGGAAGGTTTCCGCCAGAAAGAGCTTGCCTTCGCGTAAGGAAAGGAACGGAACTACGCAAGTTGGATTCGCACACTTCTGCAACATTGGCTGGGTCCAGTCTTCTCTTCGGCTTCGGCCAGGGAGATTCAAGGGGTATTGCAAATGAGAAGCCAAACGGCGAACAGAATTCTGGAAATGATGGACTCGTAGTTACAGAGAGTTGTCGCGCAAAGAGTCGTCAGCCTCCCATTGCCGCCGACGAAGCACACCCCCTGCGCCGGAAGACCGTCATCAGATATGACCATTTGGGTTGTGATGGAAATCACAGCGCGATGGGTCAGAGGGCATTGGTCAGAAGACAATGAGTCGATCGTGCGACGGAATTAGTGTCGCGTAATCGCCGCCACCACCCACACATACTCGAGCAGTTCCGTCCCTGTGTTCGTCACGTTGTGCTTGGTCGCAGGCGGGATATACGCAAGCATGTTCTCGTGCACCGGCACATCCGCCTTCCCTTCGATCTTCACCGTTCCCTTGCCCCGCAGCACCACCAAAGCCTCTTCATGCTCCGTCGTGGAGTGCCAACCCACGCTCTCCCCCGGCCTCAGCTTCACCGCCCCGCCCCGCATTCCGCTGGTTTGCGGCATCCCTTTCAACAACGGGCAGTCGCCGCCCGCACAGTCCAGCGGGAATGTCATGGCCTCTCGGTTCGCCTGCTTTTCCTGCGCCGCCAGAGCGCCGGCGATCAAGACCGAAACCCAAAGAGTCCCCCAAATCCATGTTTTCTTCATGTTTCGTTTCTCTCGTCACAATCTCTAGCTGCGGAAAAATCAGGAATGTAGGCTTCAGTGCGGAAGAGCGGCCCTTCGAGAGCCCAAGGGTCTCGTAAGGTGGAAGAGCGGCCCTTCAGGGCCGCGCGCGCCCCTCGGAATCTTTGTGGGCTTTAGCCCCGGTGGTCGCTCCCCCGCAGCCTTCTAGTGCAGCAGCAACGCCGTAGCCGCAACCACAACTCCTCCGGTTGCCAGCAGCAGCCCGATATACCAGTAGATTCGCTTGCCCGAAAGCAGGGTGATCGACGTGATCACGAGCGCGACCTCCAGAAAGACTTCGCCCAGATCGAAGCGGTCAGCTTTTCGGTTCGTGAGCGCGAACTCCTGCTCCAGTTCGTGTGCCTTGGCCTGCACCTCTTTCTTATCTTCCCGATAGTGCTCCGCCTCGGCCCCGATTTTCTGCTGAAGTTTCGCTGCTGCTGTGGCGTCCTTGGCCGCCACAATCCCCGCCAGGTCCGAGAATGCCTCCGCCGTGTGCAGCCGTATGTCTTTGGCTTGGTAATAGCTCCACTGATCGGTGACTTTGTTCTGCAGGATGATTTCTTCGGTATGGGTTCGGTGACCCAGCAGCGAAACCGTAGCCACCAAAACGGCCAGCACGGCCATGGTCAGCGTGACCGGCGCAAGATCGGGATGCTCACGAGCGTGTTCCGCGTGCTCGTGCAATTCGTGCAGTTCTTCGGACATGGTGTCGGGCTCCTATCGAAACTTGTCGGTGGAGCGCCGGGCGTCCCCGCCCCGCCGAACAGGCAAAACGCCCGTCCCCCCACCGTCCAAAACCTTACGCTAGCAATAGCCTTAGGGAAACTCTGATTAAGTCCCGGGTTCCCCCGTGCGCCCCTGTGTACCCTGTGGTTTATGCTCTTTGCCGACGCTGAATCGGAGTCCTTAGAGGATAACCCAAGTCGCCTATTCTCCCATCACTTTTACGGACCAGGGCAGCAGACTTTCTCCGGCGTTACGGCGTGAGCAGAAACCCATGATACGGTCCGTTGTCAGCAAGAAAATATCCCACAATGTCGCCCGCCGTGTTGATGCCATTGGCGACCGTCCCACTGCCTTCCCCCGTACCCGCGCCGGGCACATCGAGGGTGGTGATGGTACCGCTGGACGTGCGCATAAAGCCGTGGAACGCAAGGCTCGTGTCGTAGTAAAACCCCGCAATCGTGCCGGCGGTGTTGATTGCGTTGGCAACAGTGCCGGTGCCCGCTCCCGAGGCGGCGAACGTGGTGATCACCCCGGCCGAGGTGCGCACAAAACCGCTAACCACATTACTGCCGCTAATGGAATATCCCGTGATCGTGCCCGCCGTGTTGATACCGCCAACGAATGTTCCCTGAAAGGCGTCGGTGCCGGCGCTCGAAACATTAAACACGGTGACGACGCCCGCGGAAGTTCTCACAAATCCGTGGTTCACATTGCTTCCGTCAATCGAATATCCCGCAATCGTGCCACCCGTGGCGATGCTGGCGGCAAACGTTCCCTGATTGGCGCCCGTGCCCGCTCCCGTAACATTGAACGCTGTGATAACGCCTGCCGCGGTCCGCACAAATCCGTGACTCACGTTCGTTCCATCGACGGAATAACCCGCGATTCTTCCGCCCGTGTTGATGCCGGCGGCAAAGGTTCCCTGATTGGCGCCCGCGCCCGCCCCCGTAACATTGAACGCGGTGATGACGCCCGCTGCGGTTCGCACAAATCCATGCGACGCATTGCCCGCGTCAACGTAATAGCCCGCGATTTTTCCGCCCGTGTTGATGCCGATGGCAAACGTCCCCTGGTTCGCGCCCGTGCCGGCGCCCACCGCGTCAAACGTCGTGATCGCCCCCGCCGCCGTACGGACGAACCCGTGCGCCACATCGAGCGCGTCATAGTAATATCCCGCAATCACCCCGGCAGTATTGATGCCGCTCGCCACCGTCCCCTGTTGATAGGCCCTGCCCGCGCCAGTGACGTCGAACGTCGCAAAGGTATTTGCCGGGCGTTGCGCGAATGCCGCCGCAGCAAATAAGAAACAGACACCAAGCAAAAATCTGGGAACGCTGACGAAGTCCCGCGGCTTAAAACGAGCCTGTCCGTCCTTGGCGCTCATCGCCGACCTAACCTTTTTCATGATGGATGTTCTCCATTAAGCAGTCGCTCTAGGGGAACTCCGATTGAGTCCCGGTTTCCCCCGTGCGCCTCTGTGTACCCTGTGGTCTATGCTTTTCGCCGACACCGAATCGAAGGTTCCCTACCGCATCGACTCTTCCACTTCCGTGATCCAATCGGGCCGCTTGAGCACTTCGCGCGGCTTGGGCCCGTCGGCGGCGCCGACGATTCCATCCCGTTCCATGAGGTCGATGAGATGTGCTGCGCGCCCATATCCGATCCGCAGGCGGCGTTGCAGCAGGGAAGTGGAGGCCTTGCCGAACTCGATCACCAGCCGCACGGCGTCGTTGAACAGCGGATCGTTGTCCTCCGCCGAAATTTCTCCCGAGTCGTCGCCACCGCCGCCCGACGACTCGCGATCTTCTTTCGGAGTCTCCAGGAATTTCTCCTGATATTGCGCCTGCCCCTGCGCCTTCCAGAATTCCACCACCGCCGCAATTTCCTTTTCCGTCACATAAGGGGCATGCAGCCGATGCACCCGCGCCGAGCCCGATGGAAGGTAAAGCATGTCGCCGCGTCCCAGCAGCGATTCAGCGCCGTTCGCATCGAGAATCGTCCGCGAGTCGACCTTGGTCGCCACGCGGAACGACACGCGCGCCGGGAAGTTCGCCTTGATCAGTCCGGTGATGACGTCGACCGAAGGCCGCTGCGTCGCCAGCACCAGGTGAATGCCCACCGCGCGCGCCATCTGCGCCAACCGCGTAATCGATTCCTCCACGTTGTTGCCGTCCAGCATCATCAGGTCGGCCAACTCGTCGATGATGATGACGATCTTCGGAAGCGGCCCGTCCTCAGGGTTGTTCTGATCGCTAAATAAACTCGGTGTGTCGTCAAACAGCCGGTTATAGCTGTCGATGTTGCGGACGCCCTTAGCCGCCAGCAATTTCAACCGCCGCTCCATTTCGCGGACCGCGTTGCGCAGCGCATTGGCGGCCAGCTTCGGTTCCGTAATGATCGGCGTGTAAAGATGCGGCACGCCTTCGTAATTTCCCAGTTCCAGCCGCTTCGGATCCACCAGCACCAGCCGCACTTCCGCCGGCGTCGATTTGTACAAAATCGACATGATCATGGAGTTGACCGCCACGCTCTTGCCTGTGCCCGTCGATCCCGCAATCAGCAGGTGCGGCATGCTCGCCAAATCGGCGGCGGCGATGCGCCCATTAATATCCTTGCCCATCGCGATCGTGAGCTTCGATTTCGACCCCAGAAATTCCTGCGACTCTATGTTCTCGCGCAGCCAGATAATCTCGCGCTCCCGGTTCGGCACCTGTATGCCCACGGTGCTTTTGCCCGGCATGCGTTCCACCAGAATGCTCTCCGCCCGCAGCGCTAAGCAAAGATCGTCCGTGAGTCCAATGATGCGGCTGTATTTGATGCCGGCTTCCGGTTTGAACTCGAACGTGGTGACAACCGGCCCTGGGTTGATCTGCGTGACCTGCCCGTGGACCTCGAATTCCGCGTACTTCGCCGTCAAAACCTGCGCGACGACCTTCAGTTCATCCTCATTCACCGATTGCTGTTCGTCGGGACGGTGCAGCAGACTCGACGGCGGCAACTTGTAGCTGCCCGCAATCTTTGGAAAAGTCGTCTTCGGTTTGACATCCGTGTCGGCGCGATCCGTGACTTCGATCTCGCCCGAGGCATGTACAGCGTGCGGCATCGAGGCGAAATCCTCCGCGCCTTCGCCCGCCATCATGCGTTCAATCCCGTTGCGCGGAGCCGCAGCGACAGCCTCGCCCGCAACTTCCTGCCCCGTCTGCCGCTCTGCGTCCTGAGGATGCCTCGACCCGTCCTCACCCGACATTTCCTGCCGCGAACTGTCCGCACGCACCGCCACCGGACGCGCCGGCACCAGCCGAGCCGTGACGCTGGGTTTTTCCGCGCGCCGCTTTTCCAGTTCCTTCTGTTGACGCTGGCGCTCCCGTTCCACTTGCCAGTCTTTAAAGCGATCCCGAAGTGCCAGCACGAAAGCAAACCGAGTCGGAGCCCACAATTCAATCGCCGAGAACGAAAACGCCGTGGTCAGGTAGAGCGCGACCGCCAGAACCGTAGTGCAGACAATGTATGCCCCGGCAACGTTGAGGTACCGGATTAAGACATCCCCGACAATGCGTCCCGCCAGGCCTTCAATCGGAATGGCGCCCATCCAGCGAAAATGCCCCGGCAGAATAGCCAACAGCGCCGGAGTAAACATGAGCAGCCAGATTCCGCCCAGCGTTTTCGCGATCGGAGACTGCACCGCCCGCGACCGGAACCACCGCACGCCCAGCATCCCCATGAAAACCGGCAGCAGAAACGCTCCCACCCCCCAGAATTGCAGCACCAGGTCGGAAAGATACGCTCCCAGAATGCCGACCCAGTTGCGGGCCGCGTGTGATCCCGTAAGGATCGAGGCGCTGTTCAGCGAGGGATCGAGCGGCGAATAAGAAGCCAGCGCGAGAAAAAGGAGGAGCGCGGAGACGCAAAACAGAAATCCGACCAGCTCGTTCAGCCGCCGGCTCTTGGTGGGCGCAAAAATCTTCGAGAAAAATGTCATGTGGCAGCGACGGCGTTGCCCAGGCAGCCTTCACCCGGCAGCACCGTTACGGGGCCAGAGCTTGATAATTATGACAAGAAGGCCCGCTTCCTACAATGCAGGAAAAGATACAGGTTGGCGAGTTGGGTTCGGGCAAAAGAAGGGCTGCTTGGGGAACGAGGACTTTCACCAAGCTCAGGGTTTCGAGTCTTGAATCTTCACGTCCGCTGGTTTTGCAAAAAGCTTCGGCCCGAATTCCATTCGGGCGTATTGCGAGTAAATGAAGATTTCGTCCCTGTCCCCGCGCTTCAGCGATACTACAATCGGTAGTTCCGGGGATTTGGCCATGAATAAGGTCAAATCACCGTTTGAACGGGAACTCAAATTGCTGTTAACAGGCTCTTACCCTCGCCCCCCCGCTCACCGCACGCAATCCCGATTTATCCTGGCCACAAGCGGCCGCGGTTCAATCCGCAGCGCGCAAAATTCAAGCCCAAAACAAAAGCCCGTGCGATTGCATACCACCCCGGCGACTCGGATCGTCCTGCCCGTTGCCCTTAACTCGACTTCCATCAGTTCTCCCGGTTGTAGGTTGACCCCAGCGTAGATCTCCATGCCCGTCCGGCTTAACTTCGAAACCACTCCCGGCACAACGACATTCGCGGAGCCGGGGACCGCGATGAACACAGGTGTATGCAGCCTGAATCGTGGGTATCGGCGAGTGCTGTTCGAGTCCATTTCGCGGCAGTGACCAATGACCGTCCAACGCAACATCATCTACTTGCGAAAAATTGTGCAGTTTGGTCTTCACTAAAAGACTTGTCATCCTGAGCGAAGCGAAGGACCTGCTTTTGCTCGCAGCAAATCCACCTTCTGGGTCGCCCACTTTTCAAACTGCACCACCATCTACTTGAGCAAGCCAAAGTGCAACACGTACGCCGCCGTGGCCAGCCCAGCCATCAATAACCCAACCGCTCCCGCCGCCTTCGACCGCCAACGCCGCGGCTCGTTCTGCCGCGCCGACGCCGCCCTCAGCTTCTCCATCCATGCCTGCCCCGAGTCTTCCTCAGTCGACCGTTGCGCGACCAGTTCTCCCAGTCGCCGTTGATCGTCCTCCGCCAGCGAAACAAACCGAAAAGGTTGCAAACTGTCGTTGACGGGCTGAAGCATTTCCGCGCCTCCCAGCACTGCCCCGGTTCCGGTCAGGAAAATCATCTTCACTTCCGATCCCTGCACCATCGGTTGAGAGACCGAAAGCAGGCCGCCGGTCTGAGAAATTACCTGTAAGTTGGCTGCGACGCTCCGGCCATTCGAAAACCGAAGCACGGTTGGATTACTGCCTTCGAGGTGAGCGCGCGGAACACGCCACGCTGCGCGAGATTGGGGAGGGCTGCTCATAGTCAGCCTCAGTATGTGGCGAATGTGGTTACTAACTGTAGATTACGTAAGTGCCACTCCCCGCGGTTCCCGAGCTCTTTGAGCCCGGTTTTCGCTCGGGGAAGGCTCCGATTAATCCCCGGTTTCCCCTGTGCACCCCCGTGTACCCCGTGGTTCACGCTTTCTGCCGACACCTGATTCAGATCTTCCCTACCGCGCCCCCGCTCCCTCCAGCCCCCTATGCTTCAGCATCGCCTTCGTATTCGGAGGCGCCCCGCGCCAATCCGCATACATCTTCGCCAGATCCTCCGTATTGCCGCGCGAGAGCACCATCTTGCGAAAGCGGTCGCCGTTGGCCCGCGTCAATTCCCCGTGTTCCTCGAACCACTGATACCCGTCGTCGGCGAGCATCTGCGTCCAGAGATAGGCGTAATACCCGGCGCTGTATCCCGTGTCCCAGATGTGGCTGAAGTAGCTCGACCGGTATCGCGGCGGCACATAACTGACGTTCAGGTGCGTCTTGTCGAGCGCCTGCTTCTCGAACTCGTCCGGGTTCTGCAGCGGAGCGCTGGCCGGAAGAAAGTGCCACTGCATGTCCAGTTCCGCCGCCGCCAGAAGTTCCGTCATGTCGTAGCCCTTGTTGAACGTCTCCGCTTTCCGGATCTTCGCCGCCAGTTCCGCGGGCATCGGTGCACCGGTCTTGTAGTGTTTCGCATAGTGCGCAAACACCGCCGGATAGCTCGCCCAATGCTCGTTGAACTGCGAGGGAAATTCGACGAAGTCGCGCGCCGTCGCCGTTCCCGAAAGCGTCGGATACTCCGCATCCGAGAACATGCCGTGCAGTCCATGTCCAAACTCATGGAACATGGTAACCACATCGCTGAAGCTGATCAGCGCCGGCTCGCCCGCCGCCGGCTTGGCAAAGTTCGCAACGTTGTACACCACGGGAGAAGTCCCCAGCAGCCGCGACTGGCCGACAAAGTTCGACATCCAGGCGCCGCCATTCTTGTTGTCGCGCTTGAAGTAATCGCAGTAAAAAAGCGCGAGGTGCTTGCCGTCGACGTCGAAAACCTCAAACACGCGCACATCGGCCTGGTAGACCGGCAGGTCGTGCCGTTCCTTGAAAGTGATCCCGTAGAGTTGAGTGGCCGCATAAAACACGCCGTTCTTCAGCACATTGTCGAGCTCGAAATAGGGTTTTACCTGCTCATCGTCGATATCGTAGCGGGCCTTTCGCACCTGCTCCGCGTAGAAATCCCAATCGTAGGCTTGTACCTGAAAGCCGCCCTTCTGGGAATCGATCACGCCCTGGATGTCCGCCGCCTCCCGAGCCGCCTGTGCCGTCGCCGCCGGAACGATCGCATCCATGAACTGCAACGCGGCCTCGGGCGTCTTGGCCATCTGATTGTCGAGCGTCCACGCCGCGAAACTCGCAAAGCCGAGCAGCTTGGCCTTCTGCGCCCGAAGCTGCGCCAGATGCGCAATGGTGTCGCGCGTATCGTTGGCGTCGCCCCGCTCGGCCCGGTTCCAGGAGTGCTCAAACATCGCTTGCCGCGTGCTGCGATTGCTGAGCGAAGCCAGATCGGGCTGCTGCGTCGTGTTCTGCAGTGGAACGACAAAACCTTCCACCTTGCGGTCCTTGGCCATTTGCGCGGCGCCTGCGATCTGCGCTTCGCTGAGGCCCGCCAGCGCGGCTTTGTCGCCGGTCGCGTAGGCGCCATCCTTCGTGGCCGCCAGAAGCTTCGTGTTAAAGGCGTCCTCCAGCGACGAAATCTGTTCGTTCAGCTTTCTCATCTCCGTCTTGTCGGCTTCCGAGAGATTGGCGCCCGCGTGCACGAAATCGTCGTAGTAGCGCTCCAAGAGCCGCAGCGACTCCGCATCGAGTCCCAGCGTGCCGCGTTCCTTGTAGAGCGCGGCAATGCGCGCGAAGAGTTTCGTGTTGAGGAACAGGAAATCCTGATGCGCCGCCAGTTTCGGAGCTTCGATCGTCTTCACATTCTGGAGCGTGGGGTTGATGTTCGCGCCCGTCACTCCAAAGAATACTGCCGTCGCGCGGTCCAGCAACCGCCCGCTCTTCTCCAGGGCGACGATGGTGTTGTCAAAAGTGGGCGCGGCCGGATTGTCGGCGATCGTCCGGATTTCGGCCTGCTGCTGCGCCATCCCCGCTTCGATCGCGGGCTGATAGTCGTCGTCCTTGATCTTGTCGAACGGCGGAGCCTGGAAAGGCAGCGTGCTCGGCGCATAAAAAGGATTGGACGGTCCGAAGTCGGCGGCGAAAGCATTCTGGACGGAGCCGAGTACGATGGCTCCCGCGGGAATCAGTGCGCTAAGGCTAAAAAACAACAACATAGTCCTCGCTGGGCGAAGTTGAGCAAAAATCATCATGGCGATCAAAATCCTCTTTGGAATAATTGTAACGGGCGAACCGCAACCCCGGCGCGCAAGCAGCGGCGATTGCGCACCGCCACTCTCTCACCACGGACTCTACGCGCAACCACTGCATTTCGGCACGTCTTTTGGCAGGTTTGCTGCCCGCATAAGAGATTAGTGGTGAATCCATCCCGCTGTCCAGGCCAGCACCGCAATTCCCAGCACGATGCGATACATCGCGAACGGCGCAAACCCGCGCTTCCTCACCCAGTTCATGAACCACGCCACCGCTCCGTAGGCGACGATAAACGAAACCACAAATCCGATGGCGAGGATGACCCATTGGTGCGGAGTGATCTGGGCCACGCCAATGGGATTCTCATCCTTGCCGCTCAGCGATTTCAGCAGCGTGTACAGCGTGGCCACCGTCATCGTCGGGATGGAAAGAAAGAACGAAAACTCCAATGCGGCCGCGCGCGACATCCCTGCCAGTTGCCCGCCCGCAATCGTCGACATGGAGCGTGAGGTCCCGGGGAAAACCGCCGACAGAATCTGGCACGCCCCAATCCAGACCGCCTGCCCGCCGTGAATATCATCCATTTTCCACGTGTGGATCGGAGTGCCATTCGCTCCCGGTCCTGCTGCTTCCCATGGCGCCTTCATGGCGTCGATGATCCACATCACGATGCCGCCAATCAGTAGCGCCCCGCCCATCACGTAGACATTCTCCAGGTTCTTGCCGATCACTTTCGTCAGCAGAAACGACGGGATCGCCGTCACCACAAACGCGATCATCACCAGGCTCAGCGGATGCGTCCAGGTATCGCAATCCCGCTTTTCTCCTTCGGGAAACGTCGAAATCAGCTTGGCAATGTGGTGCCGGAAATAAATCGGCAGAACCAGAATCGCGCCCAGCTGGATGACGATCGAGTACATCTTCCAGTACGGATCTTCCAGCGGCACGTGCAGCAGAACTTCCGAAAGCCGGAGATGAGCGGTGGAACTCACCGGCAGAAACTCCGTAAGCCCCTCGACAATTCCCAGCAGCACCGATAAAAAATATTCGTTCAATTGTTCTCCCCAATGATGAAAAATAATGATGGTCAATCTATTTTAACGAAGTGACGGCGCGGTTCCTTGCCCCGTCAAGCACCACTCCGAACCCACGCTGGTGCAGGAACGGGAAGGGCACGAGTTCCACTCGTGCCGCAACTGCTGCGGAATCACAGCGGCTTCCAGCCGCTGGGGGATGCTGCGCCGGAACGCTATTTCCGCCACCATCCCTCACTTCGCCTTCTCTTCCGCAATCCATCGATCCGTGCGCGCCTCCAGCAGGTCCAGCGGCAGCGTTCCGCCATTGAGCATTTCGTCGTGGAAAGTGCGAATATCAAACTTCGGCCCCAACTCCTTCTGCGCCCGTTCGCGGAGTTCCCGGAACTTCAACTGCCCCAGTTTGTAGCTGAGCGCCTGCGCCGGCCATGCAATATAACGGTCGGTTTCCGATTGAATCGAAGGTTCGTCAATCGCCCCCGACTTGCGGAAAAACTCCACCACCTGATCCCGCGTCCATCCCTTCGAATGAATTCCAGTGTCCACAACCAGACGCACCGCCCGGAAAAGCTCCGACGACAAACGCCCGTAATCCGACACCGGATCCTGATAGAACCCAACCTCTTTGCCCAGCTGCTCCGCATACAGCGCCCATCCTTCAATGTAAGCGTTGAAGCCGAGACTATGCAGCCGGAACTTGGGCATCCCCGTGAGCTGTTGCTGCACCGAGAGCTGCATGTGATGTCCGGGAATGCCTTCGTGATATGCGATCGCCTCGTCATCAATCAGCGTGCGATGAGCGAAATCAGACGTGGCGACAACCACCCGCCCCGGCCGCTTCCCATCCGGAGTCCCCGTCACGTAGTGCGTCGCAGCCGCAGCCTGAAACGCAGGAATCGCCTCCACCGTAACCGGCGACTTCGGTAGCAGCGTAAATAGCTGCGGCAGCTTCGGCTCCATCTGCGCGATGTAATGCCGATAATCTTCGAGAATCTGCTCCGCCGACGTGGGAATGTACTTGGCATTGGTCTTGAGCGATGCGCGAAAAGCAGCCAGATCGGCGAAGCCTTCCTTTCTCGCGATCGCCGTCATCTCCGCCTCAATGCGATCGATCTCGTGCAGCCCGATCTTATGGATCTCGTCCGGCGTCATGTGCGTCGTCGTCCGCGCGTAGATATCGTTTTCGTAGCGCTTCTCGCCGTCGGGCAGGGAAGTGACCGACAGCGTTGTCCGCCCTTCCGGCGCATATACCTTGGTGAGGAATTCGGCAAAACTCTTGTAAGCCGGAATCACATCCGTGTTGATGGCGTCAGTGATCTGCTGCGTCAGTCGCTTCTGCTCTTCGGCCGAAATCTCCGCCGGATATTTCTTCGTCGGCAAAAGAAAAGGATCGGCGTCGATAATCCCCTGGCACTGCACCGGCAGCTTCTCAATCAAGAATCGCACCGGCATCAGCTTGTCCTTCATGCCCGCGCGCAGCACTTCGGTCGTCTGGCTAAGCACCCGCGGAATCTGGTGCAGCCGCGCAATGTAGTCCTCGTAGTGCTTCACCGAGTCGAACGGCACCGACAACGGCAGATCGGCAAGTCCCGTATGGACTCCATTCTGCTGATTGATCGGCATCTCGTACTCTTTGAGGTCAAAATCCGTGATCCGCTGCTTAAGCACCCGTAGGAGCAGATCGTGAGACAGCCGGTCCTGATCCGAAAAGCCCTCAGTCCCTATGGCTTCAAGTCGAGCAACAAAGGCCACGTCGGTCTTATGCCGCTCGCCAATGGCCGCCAGTGAATACTCGGCAAGTTTGTCGTTATATCGGTAGTCGCCGTAAGCCGTGGCCCGCTCGGGAAAGTTCCGCAGATCGGTTTCGTACTGCTCTTCGAAAACCGCATTCTGCGTCGCGATGCGTTCCGCAAGTGGTGGGTGGCGCAACGGGACGCCGGCATCTTGACCGAAACCGCAACCAATCACGGCCAGCAAGAAAAACAGACAAGTGTAAACGCGCATGATGAAAACAGGGTACCAGAGAAGAGAAGATTCCCGCGCCGCCTCGGGAAACTCTGATTAAGTTTCGGTCTCCCCCGTGGGCCCCCGTGTACCCCGTGGTTGATGCTCTTTGCCGACACTGAATCAGCGTTTCCTATTTCCTCCCCCGCGAAATGGCCTCCCGAGCTTCCTTATCCGCCGTCCGCCGCCGCTCGGTTTCCCGCTTGTCCCAGAGTTGTTTGCCCTTGGCCAGCGCCAGTTCCACCTTGATTTTCCCGTTCTTGAAATACATTCGCGTCGGAATCAGGGTTAACCCCTTTTGCTGCGTCTTCCCGATCAGCTTGCGAATTTCTTCCTTGTGCACCAGCAACTTCCGCGTCCGCAGCGCCGCATGATTCGCCGAATTGCCATGGTCATATGGCCCTATATGGCAGTTCAGCAGCCACAATTCGCCGTCCTTAAGGAGCCCATAAGCGTCCTTCAGATTGGCCGAACCGCCGCGCACCGACTTCACCTCGGTTCCGGCCAGCACCACTCCCGTCTCGAATTTTTCAAGCAAGAAGTAGTTATGGCTAGCGTTCCTGTTAACAGCGGCATCCTTTTCGCCGGACGCGGTGGGCTGTCGGCGAGGATTTTTCTCCCGATTTGGCTGGGTCTGGTGGCTGGTTTGCTTGGCCATATCGCTAATAAAGCAGCTGAAAAGAAAGTATCACGGCAGATTCAAGGTGTCAGGTGTCAGGTCTCAGGTCTCAGGAAAAACGTCGGGAGCAGTGCAGCTTGGTTGTCATCACTAAGACTTGTCATCCTGACACTGAGCTTGTCGAAGGGGAAGGACCTGCTTCTGCTTTTTCCTGACACCTGCGACCCAAGGTAACGGTACCAATGAGTGTAAACACCGACGTACCAGTCACTTCGAGTGCAACTTCTTGCGATGCTATAATCCGATTTTCCGGTATTTTTTGCTGGCGAAGACCCCTGGGTCGCCCGGTCGCTTGGCTTTTTCGCCCGGCCGGACGCGGCATGACCCGTTTCTGTCATGCACCATGCCCTCGCCGGCAAGAGAGAATTCTGTGAGGACTGCTTGATGAGACGCTTGATCCGTCCCCTTGTACTCGCATTGCTGCTGTTCTGCCTGGTTTTTTCGGTTTTCGCCAAGAAAGTCGATTCGGCCAAGGCGGCCTACGCCAAGGGCCAGGACGCCGAAGCGCGGCAGAACTATGAACAGGCCTTCGAATATTTCAAGCAGGCCTACGATCAAAAGCCGAAGGAACTCCGCTATCGCACCTCGTTTGAGCGGGCCCGCTTCCTGGCGGCTTCGTCCGAAGTGCATCGCGGCCAGATTCTGCGCGATGCCGGCAAGTTTGACGAAGCCCTCGCCCAGTTCCAGAAGGCCTTGGAGACCGACCCTTCCTCCTTCATCGCGCAGCAGGAACTCCGCCGCACGCAGCAGATGATGAACGAAGCCGCCAATCCCCAACCGCAGGCCATGGTCATGACTCCCTTGCGCCGCCGCCTGGAAAATGCCCAGGGTCCGGTCGAACTGGCTCCCCTATCGAACGTGCCCATTACCCTCAAGGTCACCGAGAAAGCCAACGTGATTTACGAGACGGTCGGCAAGCTGGCCGGCATGAACGTGCTTTTCGATCCCGATTACACCCCGAAGCAAGTCCACGTCGAATTGAACAACGTCACCCTGGAAGAAGCGCTCTCCATCATCTCCTTTGAGACCAAGACCTTCTGGCGTCCGGTCACCTCGAATACCATTTTTGTCGCGGCCGACACTCCTGCAAAGCGGAAAGAGCTGGAACAAAACGTCATCAAGACTTTTTATCTTTCTAATCTTTCTCAGCCCACCGAGTTGCAAGACATTGTCAACGCCATGCGCACCATCCTAGAGGTCAGCCGCATCCAGCAACTGCCCTCGCAGGGAGCGATCGTCGTCCGCGGCACGCCCGATCAAGTAGCCCTGGCGCAAAAACTGGTCGACGATCTCGACAAGGCGAAACCCGAAGTCCTGATCGAAGTCATGGTCATGCAGGTCAGCCGCGACAAGTCCCACACCCTCGGCATCAATCCTCCCACCAGCGTCAGCGTTGCCCTCCAGCCCAATATCGGCAGCACCACTACCCCAACCACTACCACCGGCACGACCACGACTTCTAGTTCAACCTCGAATGGCCTCAGCCTCAATTCGCTCGCCACCCTGAACGCCACCGACTTCCAGGTCACGATTCCGCAGATGACGGCTTCGGCCCTGATGAGCGACACCGATACCAAAGTCATCCAGAGTCCCCAGATCCGCGCCTTGGACGGACAGAAAGCTACCTTGAAGATCGGCGATCGCGTCCCGGTTGCCACCGGATCGTTTCAGCCCGGCATCGGCGGAGTCGGCATCAACCCGCTCGTCAACACCCAGTTTCAATACCTCGACGTGGGCGTGAACATCGACATCACCCCCCGCGTGCATGCCGGACGCGAAATTTCCTTGAAGATGTCGATGGATGTCTCCGACGTCGACTCCTACGTGAGCATCGGCGGCATCAGCCAGCCCGTCATCGGACAGCGCAAGATCGAAAACGAAATCCGCCTCAGAGATGGCGAAGTCAGCCTCCTTGGCGGCATGATGGAAGACTCCAAGACCAAGGCCCTCAGCGGAATCCCAGGCCTGTCCTCGATCCCCATCCTGAAATATCTTTTCGCGCAGGATACTTCCGATCACTCCACCAACGAAATTGTCTTTGTCATCATCCCCCACATCATCCGTGGTCCTGACATGTTACATGGCGACGAGATGCTCGACGTCGGCACCGCCAACTCCATCCAGTTGAGGTCCGTGACCAGCAAGCCAAATTCAGCCGCTCCTGCCGGCGCCGCTACGCCTGCGCCGGGTCCGTCATCGCAGGCCGTTCCGGGTGCTCAGAATCCGGCCGCGCTGCGACCGGCGGCGTTGAATCAAGCCCCGCAGACTCAAGGCCTGCCAACTCAGGCCGCCACTCAGGCCCCAATTCCCGGTGGAACCTTCCAGTTTGATCCGCCTACTTTGACTCCGGCCAAGGGGTCGACGTTTACCGTGAACGTCATGCTTTCCGGCGGTCAAAACGTGTACTCGGTGCCAGTGCAACTCAACTACGACCCGAATCAGTTGCAGGTGGTAAACGTGTCCAATGGCGGATTCCTTTCCCAGGATGGCCAAGCCGTCGCCTTGGTGCATCGCGACGATCCCGTGACCGGCACGCTGCAAATCACCGCGACCCGGCCTCCAGGGGCAGCGGGAGTTTCCGGGCAGGGCGCCGTGGTCACTCTTACCTTCGTGGCAAAGGAAGCCGGCCAATCCGCTCTGACCATCACCCGCGGCGGAGCCCGCGATCCCGCCATGCAGCCCATCGCCATGAACGGAGCGCAAGCCGCCATCACGATTCAGTAGACGGTGAGGTGTGCAAGTTGTTGACGCATAAATCTACGTTGTCATGAACAAGACGCTGTCATCGACACGACACTGTCATCCTGAGCGAAGCGAAGGACCTATGTACTCAGCTGCGGAATACTCTAGGGAATCTCTGATTGAGTCCCGGTTTACCCCGTGCACCCCTGTGTACCCTGTGGTTTATGCTTTCTGCCGACACTTAACCAGAGTTTCCCTGGTTCTTTCGCTCTGCGCAAGATGAGCTTATTTATGCAAGTTATGACGCGCTCGACAAAAACAAAGCGCCTACGCGGCTTCACCCTGATCGAACTCATCGTCGCCACCGCGATCATGATGATTCTCGTCGGGGCCGCGTTCCCACTGGCCGTCAACGCCGTCAAGCGCGAGCGCGAGCGGGAACTCCGCTACGACCTCTGGATGATCCGCGACGCCGTCGATCGCTACAAAGCTGCCGCCGACATGAACGCGTTCGTCACCAAGCTCGGAAGCGAGGGCTATCCTCCCGATCTTGATACCCTGGTCAACGGCGTCGATGTGTCGGGCAAGAAACTCAAATTCCTCCGCCGCATCCCGCTCGATCCTATGACCAAGCAGGAATGGGGCATGCGCTCCATGCAAGACGACAAAGATTCCACCTCCTGGGGCGGCCAGGGCGTCTTCGACGTCTACACCAAGTCCGACCAGACCGCCTTGGACGGCACCAAGTATAAGGACTGGTAGATGAGACTCACGTCCAAAGCCCGCAACTCCATTCTCCGCCCGCGCCCTCTCGGGCTGCGGAAAAACTCCGCGTCGTGCCGGTTTTGGGAAGGGCACGAGTTCCACTCGTGCCGTAACGGCCACGAAATCAATAGCGGCTTCCAGCCGCTGCGGGAATGCTGCGCCGGGAAAACACTTTTTCCGCAAGCGGCACGCGGTTTCACGCTGATTGAGATGGTGGTCGTCATCAGCATGATCTTGGTTTTGCTCTCGATTGCCCTGCCCATGTATACCCAGAGCATCAACCGCGCCCGCGAAGCCAAACTGAAACAAAATCTTGCCACTCTCAACGAAGTCATCGAAAAGTATTCGCTCGACAAGGGCAAAGCGCCGCAGTCGCTCGACGATCTCGTCCAGGCTGGCTACATCAAGGCCATCCCCGAGGACATCACCGGCAGCACCGATACCTGGAAGACCGACAACGAAGACGATCCCCAAAACGCCTGGGACCCCACCCAGATGGGTATCAAAGGAGTCCACAGCGGTTCCGACGCCTCCTCCAGCCAGGGCAGCCCGTATTCGTCCTGGTAGTGCGGTAGTGTCGTAAGTTAGTGTTGTACTTTGGTCGTCATTACTTTGATCGTCATTACTAAGACTTGTCATCCTGAGCGCAGCGAAGGATCTGCTTTTGCTAGCAGCACTCCCACTTCCGAGGTCGCTCACTTTTCAGACTGCGCCACTACCGGTAGTGCGGGAGATGGTAGCCCGAAAGATGGCAGGCTGCAAGATGAACGGTAAACCAACCCCAACCCGCGGTTTCACCCTCATCGAGATGATGGTGGCCATCAGCATCATCGTCATCCTGCTGGCCGTCGCCATGCCCATCTACAGCCACAGCATTACCCGCGCCAAGGAGCAGAACCTCCGCAAGAATCTCCAAACCCTGAACCATCTCATCTACCAGTACGCCCAGGACAAACAAAAATCGCCGCAGTCGCTCTCCGACCTCGTATCGTCGAAATACATCGACAAAATTCCCGATGACATCACCGGCAGCAACACCTGGGTCACCGAGCCCGCCGAAGGCACTATCATGTCCGTCTATCAGACCGAAGACACCGGCATCATCGGCGTCCACAGCGGCTCCAGCGCCACCGCCACCGACGGCACCCCCTACGCGAAGTGGTAGCCGAGGTCTCAGGTCTCAGGTCTCAGGTCTCAGGTCTCAGGTCTCAGGTCTCAGGTCTCAGGTCTCAGGTCTCAGGTCTCAGGTCTCAGGTCTCAGGTCTCAGGTCTCAGGTCTCAGGTCTCAGGTCTCA